>ERZ772993.142-NODE-142-length-37094-cov-10.262750_pt1 | contig 37094 bp, 27 predicted proteins | sample MGYA00580670_ERZ772993 | MGnify/ENA primary metagenome ERZ772993 (study PRJEB29015, sample SAMEA2737936) | human oral metagenome | biome: human oral; feature: human-associated habitat; material: dental | place: China | collected 2136 ... | reverse complement strand
ACGAGATGGTCCGCAACTTCACCCACGACGCCTACGACCTGACCGACCCGCGCGGTCACGCCATGTGCGTGCGGATCCTCGATCACGTGCGCGACAAGATGGTGGAGTTCCAGGAGGCCACCGGCCACCTCTACAACCTCGAGGCCACTCCCGCGGAGGGCACCACCTACCGCTTCGCCAAGGAGGACCGCAAGCGCTACCCGGGCATCATCCAGGCCGGCACCGACGAGCAGCCCTACTACACGAACTCCTCGCAGCTGCCCGTCGCCTACACGGACGACCCCTTCCAGGCGCTCGAGGACCAGGAGGTCCTGCAGGGCAAGTACACGGGCGGCACCGTGCTGCACCTGTACATGGGCGAGCGCATCAGCTCGGGCACCGCGTGCCGGGAGATGGTCCGCCGCTCCCTCACGGCCTTCAAGGTCCCCTACATCACGATCACGCCGACCTTCTCCATCTGCCCCGTCCACGGCTACCTGGCCGGAGAGCACTTCACCTGCGACAAGTGCGCGGCCGCGCGCCCCGGCCGCGAGCCCCAGGCGTGCGAGGTGTGGACCCGTGTCATGGGCTACTTCCGCCCCGTCCAATCCTTCAACATCGGCAAGAAGGGCGAGTACAACGAGCGCCAGATGTTCTCCGAGGGAGCGGCCGACGCCCACGGAGAGCTCGTCGGCGCCTACGGGGCCAGGGCGTGACCACCGCCCGCCCACTGAGCGGGGCCGGGGCGGGAGCGGGCGCAGTGCACGGCGCTGGGGCACCGCCCCCGCCCTCCCCGTGCCCTCCCACCCCCGTCCCCGTCCCCGCTCCGCGCCTCCCCGGCGCCGCCGGGCGGGGGCGGGCCCCTGTTCCCGACGACCTGCAGATCGCGGGCCTGGTCCCCATGTCCACGGTCGACTGGCCGGGCGAACTCGTCGCCTCCCTGTTCCTGCAGGGCTGTCCGTGGGCGTGCCCCTACTGCCAGAACGCGGCGATCATCGACCCGCGCGTGCCGGGCGTGGTCGCCTGGGACGCCGTCGAACGGCTGCTCGCCAGGCGCCGGGGCCTGCTCGACGGGGTCGTCTTCTCCGGGGGCGAGGCCACCCGGCAGATCGCCCTCGCCCCCGCCATGCGGCGCGTGCGCGAACTCGGATTCGCCGTCGGCCTGCACACCGCCGGCCCCTATCCCGCGCGCCTCGGAGCGCTGCTGGACGAGGGCCTCGTCGACTGGGTGGGCCTCGATATCAAAGCGACTCCCGCCAACTACCCGGCCGTGGCGGGACGCCCGGGATCGGGTGGGCGCGCGTGGGAGGCGCTGCGGGTGCTCATGGACCACCCCGAGGTGGATCATGAGGTGCGCCTCACCGTGTTCCCCGGGGGGCCGGACGACGGCCTCGAGGTGGCGCGCGCGGTGCGGCAGGCGGGCGCCCGGTCCTTCGCGCTCCAGCAGGCGAGGCAGACCGGCACCCCCGACGGGTTCGTCGCGCGTGCCCCGGGGTGGGACGACCAGGTGCGGGCGTTGGACCGGGACATAGGGGCCCTGGGCTTCGACGCCTACGAGTTCAGGGGCGCATAGCGGCTGATGTCAAGGGACAACGCCGTGGGGGGCGTGAAAGCCGTCCGTAAATTGGGCCGCGCCCGCGGTTAGGGGATAAAGTGGGACGGCATCTGTCCCGTACGAATTCTGGAGCACAGCATGGCTGACGAGTTGCACTTCGACGACCCGCTCAGGGCCGCCGCCGACCCTGCCACGGATGCCGAAGCCCTCCGACAGCTGGCGTACCGCTACCCGGAGACCCGCGCTGCCGTCGCGGCCCACCCCCGGGCGTACAGGGGGCTGCTCGACTGGCTGCACCAGTTCGGCGACCCCGCCGTCAACGCGGCGCTCGAGGCGCGCGAGGACTACGACGGGTACATCGACTCCAACGGCTTCCTCGTCATGAGCGGGGACGTGTCGGGCGCGGTCGCCGGATCCCAGATCCGCACGGCCGAGCACGGGATGTACGTGCTCGGGCAGGGGGGCGTCAACAGCTACTCCCAGGTCGAGCGCACGACCCCCTACTCCGCGGTCGCGGGCGGCGCCTCGCCCAAGCCCGAGGTGCAGAGCCGCGAGCAGGTCGTCGCGCAGGTGCGGCGCACTTCGATCTTCGGGAACCGCACTGCGGGCTCCGGTGGGCAGGAGGCGCAGGCCGCTTCCGCTTCCGGCGTGGACGCCCCCACGGCGCGGACCTCCTCGGTCGAGACCGCGGTGTCGCGCACTCCTGCGGCGGGCACCCCGGCGGTGGACGCCCCCACGGCGCGGATGCCCGCAGCCGATGCCGGGGCCACCCGCGTCATGGGGGGCTCGCCGGAGGGGGCCACGGCGGTCTTCCCCAAGTCCGGTTCGCCGGAGGGCGCTACGGCGGTCTTCCCCAAGTCCGGTTCGCCGGAGGGCGCCACGGCGGTCTTCCCCAAGTCCGCTTCGCCGGCGGGGGCCGCGGCCACCATGCCGCTGCCCACGGCCGACCCGCGCCAGCAGGCCACGCGGACCATGCCCGGTGCGGTCGGCCGCGACTCCGGCGGCCCCTACGCGGCGCCCGGCGCCTCCCCGTACAGAGCGCCCTCCTCCACCAGCCAGTACGCGCCCTCAGGGGGCGCCTCCGCCTCCGGCTACCCTGCTGCGGGCAGGCGGTCCTCCTATTCCGCCGCGTCCACCGCAACGCGCGCGCCTGCCCAGCAGGCGCCCGCCTCGGGTTCCGACTACGACGGCGGTGGCGACGGGGCCGCCCCGAAGAAGCGCAAGGGCGGGCCGAGCGCTCTGGGCATCATCTTCAGCGCCCTCGTCATCGTCGCGATCGCACTGCTCGCAGTCGTGATCTACGTGTTCACGCGGGGGTTCGAGACCCCCAACTCTTCGCCGACGACGCCCCCCGCCGCGCAGGCGGCGCCCACGACCGCGTCCCCCACCACGCCCAGCCCCAGCCCGTCGACCACTGAGGCGATCCGCTACCCGGCTCCTGCGAACGCCCAGCAGCTCACGGCGTTCGCCACTCCCTCGGGGAACATCTCCTGTTCCTTCAACTCCACGGGCGTGAGCTGTGTCATCAACTCGAACGACTGGGCGGCGGGGAACTACGCGTCCTGCTCGGGCAGCTCCCACGGCACCCTTTCGATCAGCGGCGACTCCGCGGTCCAGTCCTGCGGCACGTCCGGCGCCACGGCCGCGACCGGCCTCACCTACGGCCAGTACGCCGCCAACGGCGACTACGCCTGTTCGTCGACGGCGGACGGCGTGAGCTGCTGGAACACGAAGAGCGGCGCTTCCTTCGCCCTCGCCCGCGGCGGGTGGATGACGGGAAGCGGCGGGGAGATCGCCCCGGCCCAGTACTCCTGGAACCAGTAGGGCGGGCGCGGGCGGCGCGCTCCTCCGCGCTCGGACGGCCCCGGCGTGGGGCGCCGACCGGGCCGCCCTGCCAGGCCCTGGCGCGCACCCGCCCCGGTCGCGCTGGCCCGCCGTGCGCACGGACGCGCGGTGGGCCCTTTTTGATCGCCGTATATGCGCATGTGTATAGTCATAAACATGCCGACGAAGAACGTGTACATCGCCGAGGCCGACCTTCCGTTGTTCGAACAGGCCGCGCGCCTCGCGGGAGGGAACTCCGCGGCGGTCGTCGCGGGCATCAGGCTCTACCTGGAACACCATGGGAAGAAAGGGCGGCGCGAGATGATGGGGACAGTGGAACTCGAGGTCGATGACGGCCCGGTTGTGAGGACCAAGCGCTTCACGGGGCGCCTGTGCCTGAAGTGGAGGAGGCGCGTGGAGGGCCTGCGCGTCCAGACCTTCCGGGTCTACGCGACCGCGAAGGGCCAGTACGCCGTCCACACCCGCGACGACCCCGACTGGACCGGGATGGGCTCCAGGGACTGGGACTCGGCCGAGGCGGACGGGGCCGACGGCACGCGGACGTGGGAGGGGGAGTGGTGGCGGCCCCGGGAGCGCAGCCTCCTCGTCTTCCCCGATGCTGCCAGCATGCGGGGACGGCTCCCCGACGGGCTCGTCGACGAGGTCGAGCGGATGGGCGCCGGCCCCCAGGTCGAGGACCTCGACATCTGAATGGCGGGGGCGCGGCGGCCGCAGCGCCCCCGGGCGCTCGGACGGCCCGCCCGGTCCGGCCGACCGTTCGGCCTCGGCCCCGCCGCGGGGCGCTCCCTCAGCTTCCGACGGGCCCCAGCACCAGGTTCGCCCACGCTCCGTGCAGGGACTCCTGGTCGGAGGGCTGGAAGATCCCGGCCAGCGCGTCGCGGTAGAGGCGCGAGAGCTCGTGGGAGTTGTAGTACGCCGAGCCCCCGCACGCGCGCATCGCCTGCTCGACGGCGCGCAGGGTCGCCTCGGCGGCCGCGTTCTTCACGGCGGACAGCTGCGGCATCCACGCGGCCCCCCGGTCCGCCCCCGCCTCGACGTCGCGGGCGAGCTCGCGGATCTGGGGTCCGACGGCGTTCATCGCCAGCGCCGCCTCGGCGATGCGCCAACGGATGTCGGGGTCGTTGGAGTAGGTGGTCCGGTTCTTCACGGAGCGCCGGGCCTTGACGTGCTCCGCGGCCACCTGGACCGCGCGCTCGCCGACGCCCTGGTAGGTGGCGGCCAGCAGGATCTCGAAGTGCGCGAAGATGCCGAAGACCACGGGATCCTCGGAGGGGCCCGGATCGGTGACCGTGAGGATCCTGTCGCCGGGGACCGCGACCCCTTCGAGGCGCGTCGTCATCGACTGGGTGGCGCGCATCCCCAGGGTGTCCCAGTCGTCGACGATGGAGTACCCGGGGTCGTCTCGGTGGACCAGGCCGAACACCGATTTGGGCCCCTCGTCCAGGTCGGCGCGCCCGAAGACCAGCAGGCGCGTCCACGCGGGGGACAGCGAGGTGAAGATCTTCGTGCCCTCGAACGAGTACCCGCCGCCGGGGGCGGGCGACGCCTTCGTGGTGGAGCCGAAGAGCACGAGGTCGTTGCCCGGTTCTGAGATGCCGAAGCCGAAGACCTCCCCCGCGGCGGCGTCGCGGAGGATCTGCTCGCCGCGCGGGTTCCCGTGCGCGACCAGGAAACGCCCCAGCCCCACGATGATCTGGTGCATGTTGATCCCCAGGGCCGTGCCGGGAGCGGCCGCGGCCAGGCGCGTCTGCTCGGCCGCGATCGCCGTCAGGCCCAGGCCGGATCCGCCGAACTCAACGGGGACGAACGCGCCCAGGTACCCGGCGCCGCGCAGGTCGGCGAGGTCGGCGGCGGGGAAGGAGTTGGTGGCGTCCACCTCGCCCGCGCGGGAGCGGATGCGGGCCAGGAGGTCGTCGGAGAGGAGGTGCATCGGTGGTCCCTTCGGCGGTGGTGCGGCGCGCCCGGGGGCGCCCGGGCCGCCCCCACTCTATCCCGCCGGTCCGCGGGCGCCTGATGCAACGCCCCACAAGGGTGCCGACGGAGTGCGCGCCCGCCCCGTGATCGGCTACGTTAAGGACTGTGAGTAACCCAGAGGCACCCTTGACCCCGCGCCAGCGCTACTTGATGAGGAGGCAGCGGCGCCAGACGGCTGTCTTCTCGATCACGGGGCTGAGCCTGGCCGTCATCGCCCTGGTGGGGACGCTGGTGCTCATCGGCGTCATCCCGATCCCCTTCGGCAATTCCTTCTCGGCGTCCGTGAAGTACGCGGAGGAGGGGGACCTGGTGTGCCCCAGCGTCGGCGCGTACCCGTCGCCGGTCGAGGACGTGAATGTGAAGGTCGTCAACACGACCGCCCACCAGGGGCTCGCCACGGACGCCACGGAGATGCTGATCAGCGCCGGCTTCACGCCGCAGGACCCGGACAACTCGACGACCGAGTACGGGGGGAAGGTCCGCATCTTCGCGGGCGTCTCCGGCGTCGACGACGCCTACACGGTCGCCCGGTACTTCCCGGGGGCGAAGGTGGTCCTCACCGATGCCACCGACAAGGCGGTGACGGTGGAGCTCGGGAACTTCTACGACAGCCCGATCGACGCCGAGGAGGTCGCGCACACCTCGCGGTCCAAGGATCCGCTGGTCCGGCCCGAGGGGTGCTTGCCGGTTCCGCCCAACGGCCTGCAGTCGGGGGACGAGTCCTCCTGATCCGCTGCCCCGAGCCGACGAGGCGGGGGCCGGTCCATGCGCGCGCCCCGGTCAGGCGCCCGCCCCGTCCCCGTCCGGGCCGGAGCCCTCGTCGGTGCCGATCAGGGACGCGAGCCGCGGGAGCCCGCCCCTGCCCCTGACGTTGGCCAGGAGCGCGTGGCCGTCGGAGCCGTACCACACGGGGATCTGCTCGGGCACGGTCCACAGGGCGTCGGGGACCATCGCGTCGAAGGTGCCGTGCGACATGAACTGCTCGAACTCCGAGAGGGCGCGTATGGCGATGCCCGCGACCTGGTGGGGGCACTCGCGCGCGAACTCGGCGTAGATCTCCGGGTCGTGCTGCCCGTCGTCGCCGACCAGCAGCCACCGCACGTGGGGCAGCATGCGCGACAGGCGGCGCAGTTCGCGGCGCTTGTGCTCGGGCCCCGAGCGGAACCACCCGGTGTTCGACGGGCCGAAGTCGGTCATGAGGAAACAGCCGGTCGGGAAGTGGGTGCGCTCCAGGAAGGAGCGCAGCGCGGGCACGACGTTCCACGCCCCCGTGGACAGGTACAGGACGGGCGCGTGGGAGGGGTTGGGGGCGGTGGTGTGGGACTGGGCGGCGTCGGTGAGGAACTCCGCCATGCCGTCCACCGCCTCGCGCGAGGAGACCCGGTCGACGAAGGCGTGCTTCGCCGCCGTCAGCAGGCGGGGCAGCATCGAGACGATCACGGTGTCATCGACGTCGGAGACGATCCCGAAGTCCTCGGAGTCGCCGACGATCCGGATGGTGACGCCAACGGGTTTGCCCGCGCGCACGCGCCGGCGGACGTGCCCGTCCGGGTGGGCCGGCGCCCCCGGGGCCGGGGCCGCCAGGCGCAGCGCGTCGCCCTCGCGCAGGCCGAGGGCGCGCACGTCCGCCTCGTGGAGCACCTGGATCGTGGCGTCGTGCCACCCGGGGGGCAGGCCGTGCCCGTTGACGACGAGGTCGACGTAGCCGCCGCGGTCCGCGAAGGTGAGCCGACGGGACCGGCCGACTGTGACGAGGACCGGCTGGCGGGGGACTTGCGCGTTGAAGAACTGGCGCCAGCCCCGCCTGCCGGACAACCAGGAGCGCTGCAACAGGTCGCGGTCCATGAGGACGCGGCCGAGCACCCGGGCGCTGCGGAGGGAGCCGATGCCGCCGAAGCCGACGATGCTGGGGTGGAAGCCGCACCCGGCGAGCGCGTGCGCCAGCACCACCGAGGCGAGCTCGCTGGTGCCCGCCGCCAGGGACAGCAGCAGGGAGGGCGACTCGTCGTCGAACGGTGGCGTGGGGGACATGGGACCCATCCTAGGCGAGGGCGGCGGCGCCGCGTTAGTCCTCGGCGGTGGCTTTGCCCAAGGCGCGGACGCCCGCGGCCATCAGGAGCACCATGGCCCACGCCGACCCCACCGTCACCAGGTAGCCGCCGTACGAGCCGCCCGCGTCCACTGCCGGGCCGGCCAGTGCCGAACCCAGCGACGCGCCCATGTTGAGCGACGTCGACATCCACGTGAGCCCCTCCGTGAGCCGGTGCGGCGGCACGGTCCTCTGGACGATCATGTTGACGTTCGTCATGGTGGGCGCGTAGGCCATGCCCGTCACGGACATCACCAGGGCCATCGTCCACAGGCCGGAAGCCGCCAGGTAGGCGGTGGCGCCCAGGGCGATGGCGACGACGCACACCTTGTAGAGGCGCCACGTGGGCCAGCGCCACGACCGTGCCCCGTAGACGAGCCCCGCCAGCAGCGAGGCGGCCGAGGACACCGCCAGGAGGACCCCGGACATGGCGGGCGCCCCCCTCTCCGCCGCGAAGGCGACCACGGCGACGTCGTTCGCGCCGAGCATGGTGCCCATCCCGATGTAGGTGAGGGCCATGACGGCGACCGCCGGCATGCGGATCACGGAGCCGCGCCCTCCGTGCTCCCCGCCCCCGGTGGGCTCGGGCTCGGAGTCCCGCCCCGACAGGAAGAGCGCGCCGCCGACGGCCAGGAAGACGACGGACAGGAGGACCCCGGCGCCCGGGTGCACGAGCGTGCCCAGCACCGTGGACAGGACCGGGCCCAGGATGTAGACGAGCTCGTCCATCGCCGACTCGTAGGCGTATGCCGTCGTGAGCTGGTCGGCCCTGTCCAGGACCGCCGCCCACCGGGAGCGCACGAGGGCGCCGGGAGCCCCCCAGGTGGCCCCCGCGACCGCCGCGGACACGAAGAGCAGCCACTCCGGCGCGCGCACTGCCGCGCAGGCGAGCAGGGCCGCCATGGCCGCCGACGACACCGCCCAGGACGGCCCCATGACGCGCGACTGCCCGCGGCGGTCGACGAGGCGCGCCAGGGCGGGCGCGCAGCACGCCGTCGCGATGATGTTGACCGCGGACACCGCTCCGGCCAGGGCGTAGCTGCCGTACTGGGCGCGCACGAGCAGGATGATGGAGATGCCCACCATCGACATGGGCAGGCGCAGGACGAGCCCGGCGGCTGAGAAGCGCCAGGCCCTTTCGAGGCGCAGGACGCCGAGGTAGGGGGAGAGCACCAGGAGATTCTACCCACGGCGCGCGGGCGCGCCGGTGCCGCAGGGCAGTGGGGGCCGCCACGGTTTTGGCGGACTGGGCGTGCCGACCGCCACAGGCTGCACCTGCGCCGTTCGCGGTCATGGCGCCGGCGCGGGGCCCAGCCGGGCGGGGCGTCACAGCCGCAGGAGCATGACGCCGTTGGCCTCGAGCCCGGGGACGTCGGCGAAGCCGAGGGACGTGTACAGGTCCTTGGAGAAGTTCCCCTCCTCCACGGAGAGGCTGATCTGCGCGGCGCCGCGCTCGCGGGCCTCGGTGAGGGCCGCGCCCATGAGGGACCGCCCGATTCCCCTGCGCCGCTCCGCCTCGTCGACCCAGAGGGACAGCTCGGGGGTCGCCTCGTCGACGAAACCGAAGCCGGGGTGGTCGGCGGGCAGGAAGAGCGCCCACACGACCCCCAGCGCCTCCTCGTCGCGTTCGGCGACGATGCCGAAGTCCCCCCGCAGGGGATCGGGCCGCGTGTAGTGCGCGAACTCCGGGGTCCGGCGCACGTCGTCCATGGTGAAGCGCTGGCCGCACCAGTTGATGTTCCCCAGTGTCGCGCGCTCGAGCAGGTCCGTCTCGGTGGCGAACAGCGGTCGGAGGATCACGGAGCCCATAGGGCGATTGTAGGCGCGCGCCAGCGCCGTTGGGAAGGGCCGGGCGCCGCGGGCGCGGCCGGGCCCGGCTAGTCCGTCACCTCGAGCGCCCCGGCTAGTCCGTCACCTCGAGCGCCCCGGCTAGTCCGTCACCTCGAACACCCCCGTCTGGCCCTTCTCGGCCAGGGACAGGGCGTGGTTGACGAAGGCGTAGTGGCCGGCCTCCAGCGGAGTGAACTCGACGAAGCCGCCCTCGGCGGCGCCCAGGGCGAGGACCTGGCCCCAGCCGCCTCCGCCGCCCCCGCCGCGGATCACGTAGGCGCCCTCGCGCCACACCGTGTCGAACTGGGTGCCCACCACGTGGTAGGTGAGGGGCAGGTTGGGGCCCGCGTCCATGACCCACACGCGCACGCGCTCGCCGGTCTTGACCTGGATGGGGTGCGCCTTGTACTGGAAGGGGGTGCCGTTGAACGCCATGGCGTTGGGCTGCAGCGCGGACAGCAGGGACGCGTCGGCGCTCTGGCCGTCCTGTCCGAGGTAGAGCTCGTTGGCGATCATCACGTACTCGTGGTCGACGGCGCCCAGGTCGGTGGGGTCGATGACGACGGCCCCGAACATGCCGTTGGCGATGTGCATGGACATGGGCGCGGTCGAGCAGTGGTACAGCCAGATGCCCGCGTTGGCGGCGGTGAAGGTGTACTCCAGGGTCTCGCCGGGGTCGATGGAGCGCATGTTCTGATCCGGGGAGACCAGTCCCGCGTGGAAGTCCAGGGAATGGCTCATGGTCCCGTTGTTGACCAGGGTGATGTGGAAGGTGTCGCCGATGCGCCCGCGCAGGATGGGCCCGGGGGAGGTGCCGTTGAACGTCCAGTGGGCGCGGGTGAGGGTGTCGGTGACGTCGATGGTGCCCTCGGTGGCCGTGAACGTGTAGTGGCGCTCGGTCGCCGGGTCCGCGGGGGGCAGCACCGGGTCGCGCGCTTCGACGGCGGCGGCGTGCTCCTCCAGCTCCTGGGCGGTGGCGGGCCCGCCGGTGGCCGCCTGGTGGCCCGCGTGCCCGGAGTGGTCGGCGTGCCCGGAGTGGTCGCCTCCCCCGCCCGCCGAGGGGGCGCCGACCGCGGTGATGGTGAGCGTCATCCCGTGCTCGCGGTGGGCGGGGATCGAGCACCAGCCCTCCATGTCGGCTGAGACGACCCCCGCGTCCAGGGTGGCCGAGGCGCCGGGGGCCAGCGCCCCGGATTCGGCGCCGTTGGGGAGCACGAGGTCGTGGCGCTGGTCCCCGGTGTTCGTGAAGTTGATGACGAGGCGGTCGCCCGCGGGCACTTCGATCCTGTTGGGGGTGAAGGCGAACCCGGAGACCCCGACCGCGACCTCGGTGGTGTGCCCGGTGGGCGCCACCTGGGCGCCCCCTGCGGTGGAGCCCGTGCCCGCAGCGGTCTGCGCCCCGGGGGACGACGGGTTCGACAGGAACACCGCCAGGGCCAGGGCGGCGACGCAGACCAGGCCCATGACGCCCATCGCCGTGCGGCTCAGGGGGTCGGCGTCGCCTGCGGGGTTCTTGGGGCGGGGCTTGTGGTCAGCCACGGGGACCTCCGGTGTTCGAGGGGGACGGGGACGGCGGCGCTGTGCGGGCCCTGGCCTGCGCTGTGCCCGCCCGCGCCATGAGGACGATGTCCGCCAGGTAGGTGGCCAGGACGACGGCCCAGCACGCGGTGGCCAGGGGCGCGGCAGCCGGGGCCTGCGAGGCGGTGGCCGCCGCCAGGAGCACCAGGGCGGCGTTGCGGGCGGCCTCGCGCATGGGGGCGGCGGCCTCGAGGGCCCCCACGCCGACGCGCACGGCGCGGGGCCCGCCTCCGATGACGACGGGCATGAGGTAGGTGAGGGCACCGATGAACACTTGGCCGAGCCCTCCCGCTCCGATGATCGGCAGCCACGGGAGGTTCGCGGCGCGCAGCTGCTCGCCCGTGCCGGCTGCCCAGGCGTGCTGTGCGACGACTGCGACGCCGACGAGGATCCACGCGGTGCCCAGGCACATGGACCAGCTGCCGTACTCGGAGGGGCCTTTGCGCATGGCGGCGCGCGCCAGGGGGTAGGCGATCCCGGCCGCAGCCGCCAGGCCCACCACGGCGAGGCCGGCGGCGACGGCGCGCATGTGCCCGGCGAGCGCGCCCGCGACGGCGGCGAGGAGGCCCGCCGTCCACACGGGCAGGGCCAGGGAGGCCAGGTCGACGGCGCGGGGGTCCATGCGTGTGCGCACGGCTGTGGGCCCCAGTGTGACGATGGTGCCGCCCATGGTGAGGCCCACCCAGCCGCCGACGCCCGCGATCGCGTGGGCGACGGTGATGGCCGAGCGCGCCCCGACCAGCCACTGCGGCGCGGAGGCCGCGAACGCGGCGGTCGCCACCAGGCCTGCCAGGACGGCGGCGAGGACCAGGAACGCGGCGGCGGCCGCGTAGTAGCGCAGGACCACTGCGAAGCGGGAGGCCAGGCGGGTGCGCGCGGCGACGACCAGTGCGAGGCCGTGCCAGGCGGCCACTGCCCCGACCCCCGTGGCGCCGACGACGGCTCCGGGCGCCCACTCGGCCCACATGGAGGCGATCAGGACGACCAGGGCCGCGTTGAGGGCCAGGATCCTGCGGGTGTTGTCCCGCCCGGAGTGGCGGTCCCCGGGGGGCAGGCGCAGCAGGGCGCGCGCGAAGTACCAGGACCATTGGAGGATGCCGTTGGTGAGGACGCCCAGGGTCACCAAGTGGATGGTGGTCCACAGGGGCTGGGGCAGTGCTGTGCGGAAGACGGTCGTGGCGCCGGCCGCCAGCACCGCCAGGCACAGCCACACGGTGGTGAGGCGGTCGGTGCGGGCCACGCGGGGGCGGTCCTGCGCCCCCGGGCGCTCACCAGCGGGGCCGGGGGAGTCGGGGGAGCCGATGGGGATGGTGCCCCCTTTGGCGGTGGCGCCGGAGGGGGCGTGCGCGCTGGTGGCCCCGGGGGCCGGGCGCTCCCCGCCTGGGGGCGCGGGGCTCCCGGGGGGCGGGCCGATGGTGGGGCTCATGTGTCCTCCCTGCTGGAAGGGGCGGGGGCCGTGCCGGTGGTGCCGTTGGCGGCCTCAGCAGTGTCCCTGGCCGCTCGGGCGGTGCCGGAGGGCGCGTCGGCAGGATGGTGGTCCCCTCCGGCAGCCCCCGCCTCGTTCGACGGGGACGGGGCCCGGGCGGCCCGAGTGGCGATCCTGGCAGCACGGATGGTGACGGTGAGGGTGGTGAGGACGAAGACGAGCATCCCGACCACGCCGAGGGCGCCGCCGAAGCGCCACGCGCCCGCTGCTCCGCGCGCCCCGGCCAGCAGGCGGACGGCCAGTGAGGCCTGGAGGAGGGCGAAGGGGATCCACATGGCCGGGTGGTAGGGGACCGGCCGCTTCGCGACGGCGGGGATGATGACGGGGGCGTGGGCGATCACCATCGAGACCACGAAACCGATGGTGAGGGCGTGGACGGCGGCGTCGTAGCCGTAGCCGTCGAAGACCGGAGGGGCGACCACCCACATGAGCGCGGGGACCAGTGCCCAGCCGTAGCCGCACAGCATGGAGGCGGCCGCCAGGCGCGGCACTCCCGGGACCCTGATGGTGCGGCGCGCCACGTCGTGCCAGGCGGCGTCGGCGGCCACGGCGCCCAGGGCGAGGCCGAGCACCGGGTAGCCGACCGCGGGGGCGAAGAGGGTGAGTGGCAGGGCGAGCAGGACAGCGCAGGTCTCCGCGGTGATCCGCCGTTCGGTGGAGCCCGCCAGGAAGTTCAGGCGCGCCAGCTCCAGGCGCTCCCCGATGATGGTGACGACCAGGAACATCAGCCACCAGGGGACGATGGCGGCCACTTCGAGGCCGCGCCACCACGCCAGGGCGCCGCCGAGGCCGATGAGCGCCCCGAGCATCTGGACGAGCACCGCGTAGGAGGCCTGGCGGCGGCGCCACACGTGCGCGTAGACGCAGACCAGCAGGACCATTCCGGTGGTGATGAGGAGCCCGGGCGCCATGCGGGCGCTCTGGAACCCAGCGAGGCGGGCGGCCAGGAGGCGGGGGATGGGCAGGGCGGCCATCGCCTCGCGCAGGCCCGCGTTCAGGGCGAGGACGACGGCGCAGGCGCCTCCCGCGCCCGTGGCGAGGGGCGCCAGGTAGGCCCACCTCGTGGGGCGGTCCGAGCCCGTGCCCACTGCGACTGCGCGCTCCAGGCAGATCGCGGTCCCCAGGAAGCCGTACACCATGAGCAGGCCGTGGACGGCGCCCAGGTCGGTGGAGGGGACGGGGGCGGTGGCGGCCAGGCGGACCAGGGCGGCGTCGAGGCCCGCGAGCAGGCAGATCCCCGCGAATAGCAGGAAAACGAGCCGCCCGGCTGGCAGTCGGGGGTTCTCGGATGGAGCCTGGGGGCGGGTCACGTGGCCTCGTTCCTCTTCTCGTCCTCCGCTGGGTGCGGGCGCGCGCTGGCGCTACTCCAACGGTAGGTGAGGCTTGCCTGAACGGCCACCGGAAGAGGGGCCCTGGTGGAAGCGGGTTCGAGGCGCGGGCCCCTCTTTCCGGGGAAGCGGGTCGACGGGGCTGATGCCGGGGTCGTCGAGGGGCCCGGACCGGTCGGCGGCTCGCCTACCTTCCTGCTCGTCCCCGGGGTCGCGGTCTGCGGGGCGGTGGGCGTCGATCCACGCGAGGAGGAGCGCCCACGCCGCGCCTCCGATCGCGTTGATGACGGCGAGCTGGATGACGTAGGGCGTGACGGTCACCCGTGATACCCCTCGGGTGAGGTGGATCGCGAGGGCGGTTATCGTGTAGCCGCCCATCCACCACGCGAGGACGCACAACTGGGCGACGAGGGCGTGGGCGAATGGGGGCCGGGCAGGGGGCCACAAGTGGCGCGCGCGCAGCCAGGTCGGCGGATGCGCCTGGAATCCCGTCATAACGGGGATGGGGAGTACAGCTCCGATGTACAGGGTGAAATAGGATAGCGTCCCGCCCGACACCGATGCGGCGATGGCGGCGATGAGCACGAGGACCGTGGTTCTCGCGGCGACTACGAGCCCTTGCGCACGGGTGCGGCGAATGTCCATGGTCCCTCAGCGCCCTCCGGTGGTCGTTGTGCCGGCGCCCTCCGCCGTGCCGGCCGCGGGCGCGCTCGGCACTGCGGCGGATTGGGGCGTGGCGTCGGACTGGGGGGTGGTAGGTGGTGCGCCGGTTCGGGGGGCTGACGGGGCAGTGGCGCCCGAGGCGGGGCCCGGGTCGTTGTAGGGCGCGTCGACCTGGCCTCCCCACAGGTGGGGAGGCTCGTCAAGATCAGGGAGCAGGCCGTTGTCCCACAGGATGGGGGGATCCACCGTGAACCCGGGTTCTGGGGTGAAGCAGAAGACCGCCCAGGGATCTTTGGGGCCGAATACCACGCCGACGGGCCGCACGTACTCCAATGAGAACGTGCCGACTCCAGGGGCCGCAGCGCTCTCGTGGGCGTTCGTGAAATGATGGACTGTCTTGGGCTGTGCGGTAGTCCCGCTTACACCTACGACAAGGGTGGATGATTGTTGTCCGAATTGGATTGCGACGCTATCGACCTCGAGCCAGACATCGTCGCCGCCGTTCGTTCGGCCAATCCGTGGTTCTCCTGAGCGTGTATCCACCCGTGTGATGTGGATGCCGCTGGGGCACGACTGCGCCCCCGGCGGCGGGGAGTCCAGGCGCAAGTGGGTGCACAGGAAGTCGTTGAGCAGGAAGAGCGACACGCAGGCGGCGCACGTTCCCCGTCCGAGGAGTCTCCTGGTGTTCATGGTATCTGCTCCCCGCCGGTGGGTTCGGGCGGATCGGTGTCAGCCGCGGGATTGGTATTGGCGGCGCCTTGCTCAGGCGCGCTTGGTGGTGCTGTGTCGGACTGGGGGGTGGCGTCGGACTGCGGTGTGGTGGCGCCCGGGCTGGGGTCCGGGGCGTCGTAGTAGGGGGGTGTGTTGTCCTGGCCGCCCCACAGGTGGGGCGGTTCCTCAACGTCGGGGATCAGTTTGTTGCGCCAGAGGATGGGCGGGTCGACGGTGAAAGCAGGGTCGGGGGAGAAGCAGAATGTTGCTCGCGAGGTCGCCGGGCCGAAGACGAAGCCCGCAGGCTCAACCTGCTCCAATGTGAATGCGCCGATATCGGGTGCGGTGTAGGTGTCACCGATGTTCAGCAACTTCGCTGGGCTCTCCTGATGCCCTCCGTTCCCTCGAAAATCCGCTCTAGCATATGCGCGCTGATGGCCGAATACGATTTCCATGTCGGCGACATTCAGCCACGCGTAATTCCCATTGGAATCACTCCCAATGGGAATGTTTCCAAATGGGTCATGAGAGCTATGCCCCGCTTTTCTGATGTGGATGCCGCTTGGGCACGACTGCGCCCCCGGCGGCGGGGAGTCCAGGCGCAGGTGGGTGCACAGGAAGTCGTTGAGCAGGAAGAGCGACACGCAGGCGGCGCACGCGCCGTACCCGATTAGCTTCCTCGGGATCATGGAATCCGCCCATACGTGTACCACATGAAGCAGCGCCTGTAATCGTCCCATGACATCCGGAAGGTACCGCCGACTTGCGGCTTGTTGTTCGAGGGGTTTCCCGAGCCGTCGGCCTCGTTGTTGTGCCCCCATGGGTTGGAGATTGTGATTCCTCCGTCATCCGCTGCGATCACCGTGTACGCGTGTGCCGCCTCGATAGTGATCGTCTTACGGGTTCCATCGACTTCGACCTCCGCGGTGTGATCCGCCCAGAGGGCACCGTCCTGGTGGCGCTGGCGGCCGCCGTCCAGCAGCACACCTATCGCGTCGTCGATGCCGTCGCATCCGAAGACCTCGGCGCCGGGCTGCGCGGGCCGCACGATGGCGCGTTGGGCCGAGGCGATCGCCTCGACGCGGCACTTTAGCGACTCGAGTTCGTCGATGTCGATGTGGAACCCGCTGCTCACGGCGCCTCCCCGCAGTGTTTGGAGTACCAGGTGCGCTCCCAGGCTACGCCGGAGGCCGCGCATGTGGGAAGACCCCGGCGCTCAGATCCGACCGGTCCACTCCTTGAGCGCCCCGATCCCCTCCGGGCTGGCGAGGCGCTCGCGCTCCCCGGGGTGCCGGGCCACCTGGATGATAAGGGCGATGACGGCATCGCGGGAAGTCGGCCTGTCGAAGTGGGCGGGCATGACCTGGGCCTCGAGCGCCTCCTCGAGCGCTGCGGCCGCTCTCCTGTCCCCGGGGGCCACGGTCGGCAGGTCCGACCACCTCGCTGTCCACGCGTCCCCGCGCGCGGGCAGGATGGTGATCCGCGTGTCGTTGACGAGGACGCGCGGCCTGAGGTGGGACTGCGACAAACGGAACACGAGCCCGCCGATGCCGGATGGCACGGCGCAGGCGCCGAACACGGTGATGTGGATCCCCGTTCCCGGAGCCCATGCGGGCGGGAGGAAGGCGGCCGCGCCCAAGGCGGTCAGCAGCAGGGTCGCTCCCCAGTCGGCCACCACCAGCGCCCACGGCGAACTAATGTGGAAACCGTCCGCGCCCCACCGCCAGTAGCGTTCGGGGTGCGCGTTCATGCGGCGGGTCACATGGTTGCAGGCGAACGCGGTGAGCGCCCACACCGTGACTCCCACGCGGTAGCACGTGTCGTAGCGCGCTGCTGGTCCGGCCCCGTCGGACAGGAAGAAGGGGAAGGCGAACGCGAGCAGCAGCAGCGACCCCTGGTACAGGCAGCTCGAGGCCCAGTCGTTGGAGAACACCGCCGCCACCTCCCGGATCAGAGGATCTTCGCGAGCACGGCGGTGCCTTCGGCGATTCCCAGCGCCCTGCGCTCGATGGGATGGCGGGCGAGCAGGAACACGGTCCGCTGCAGGTAGCTGTGCCCGCAGGGGGCTCCGTGCATGCCGATCAGCCACCCGCTGTGGACGCGGTTGTCCATGTGCACGCAGGAAAGGCCCCGGGAGTCCGTGATCTCCGTGCGCTCGTCCCATTCCGCGGTCCACTGGTGCGCACTGTTGCACCGCACGCTCAGGAGGGCGGGGGACACGAAGACCTCCGGCAGGAACGGCCGGAAAAGGAACGGCCGTACCACCGCCCCCGTGGACTTGAGGAACAGCGTGAGCAGCCCTGGAGCGAGCATGACGCGCACAGGCGGCGTCACGACACGCGTTAGGGCCATGAACCACAGGACCGCCGGTGACGGGACGACCGGGCCGAGGCCTGTCACGGCGTGGGTAAGGGCCAGGGACGCTGGTGTTTTGAGCAGGTGCCCGCCTTCCACGCGCCGCCAGCGCCGGGGCGCGCTGTTCTCGACGGCCAGAGCATGACAGTCGTCGATCGCCATGAGGAACGCCGTGGCGCCCAGCAGCGCGAAGAAAACGGCGCGCTGGAGCGAGCTGGTGGCGAACATGACGGCGCAGACCGCAGCGCTCACCACGGACGCCCCCAAAGAGGCGCGCGTCCCAGCGCGCCGCAGGTCGTCGGCCGTGCCGCACAGATGGTTCTTACCCACTACTGCTCCCGTTTTTCATCCTCGCGGGGCGGTCCTGACCCCGTGGCATGGGCGGCCTCGGAGCGGTTCCCCTTCCCCGGCCGCGCGGAACGGACCCGCTCAGGAAAGGGACCCGGCGGACGGGGCGCCGCAGAACAACACGGCCCTGTCAGGCGCCGCCCCCGGCGAATAAGGGACCGACCCGAGGCGGAAGGGCCGCCGGGCATCCACTGGAGGACATCCCGGCGGCCCTGACACGGTTCCGCCTGCGCTGCCGCTGCGCCGCTACCGCGCGGGTGCGGCGGTCGCGGGGCTCACGGGGGCGCGCTCACGCCCCCAGTGCGTCGGACACCAGCTTCTTCGCGGCCTCCTGGACCTCGGCCAGGTGCTCGGCGCCCTTGAAGGACTCGGCGTAGATCTTGTACACGTCCTCCGTGCCCGACGGGCGGGCGGCGAACCACGCGTACTCGGTGGCCACCTTGAGGCCGCCGATGGGCGCGTCGTTGCCGGGGGCGCGCACCAGTTTCGCCGTGATCGGATCGCCCGCCAGCTCGGTGGCGGTCACGTCGTCGGCGGACAGGGCGGCCAGCTTCGCCTTCTCCTCGCGTGAGGCGGCGGCGTCAATGCGGGCGTAGGCGGAGGCGCCGAAGCGCTCCACCTGCTCGGTGTGCAACTGCGACGGCGTCTTGCCGGTGACCGCCAGGATCTCCGAGGCCAGCAGCGCCATGATGATGCCGTCCTTGTCGGTGGACCACACGGTGCCGTCCTTGCGCAGGAACGAGGCCCCCGCGCTCTCCTCGCCGCCGAAGCCGACGGTCCCGGACAGCAGGCCGGGCACGAAGTGCTTGAAGCCCACGGGCACCTCGACCAGCTCCCGGCCCAGGGAGGCCACGACGCGGTCGATGAGGGCGGAGGACACCAGGGTCTTGCCCACCGCGCAGCCCTCGCCCCACCCGGGGCGGTGGCTGAACAGGTACTCGATGGCGACGGCCAGGAAATGGTTCGGGTTCATCAGCCCGTCGGGGGTGACGATGCCGTGGCGGTCCGAGTCCGCGTCGTTGCCGGTGGCGATGTCGTAAGGGGTGTTGCCCTCGGCGTCGGGGGTCATCGCCTGGCGCAGGGAGGCCATGGCGTAAGGGGAGGAGCAGTCCATGCGGATCTTGCCGTCCCAGTCCAGCGTCATGAAAGGCCACGCGGGGTCGACCTTCGGGTTGACGACCGTGAGGTCCAGGCCGTAGCGCTCGCCGATGGCCGCCCAGTAGTCGATGGACGCGCCGCCCAGCGGGTCGGCGCCGATGCGCACGCCCGCCGCCCGGATCGCCTCGATGTCGACGATCTGGTCCAGCTGGCCCACGTAGAAGTCCAGGTAGTCGAAGGGCGTGATGCTGGGATGGTGGAGCAGGTCGGAGCCCACCACGCGGGGCACCTCGCGCCACTGCCCCGACTCCAGCAGCTCGTTCGCGCGGGCCGCGATCACGCTGGTGGCGTCCGTGTCGGCGGGGCCGCCGTGGGGGGGATTGTACTTGAACCCGCCGTCGCGCGGCGGGTTGTGGCTGGGGGTGACGACGATCCCGTCGGCCAGGCCGTCGCCGCTGGTGCGCAGCTGCCCGGGCGCGCCGTTGGCGCCCAGGATGGCGACGGAGACGGCCGGGGTCGGCGTGTAGGATCCGCGCGAGTCGATGCGCGCGTCCACGCCCGCGCCGGCCAGCACCTCGAGCGCGGTGCGCCACGCTGGCTCGGACAGGGCGTGGGTGTCGCGCCCGATGAACAGGGGGCCGTTGATCCCCTGGGAGGCGCGGTACTCGACGATCGCCGCGGTGATGGCGACGATGTGCGCCTCGTTGAACTTCCCGTCCAAGGAGGCACCGCGGTGGCCGGAGGTGCCGAACACCACCCGCTGGTCCACGTTCGCGGGGTCGGGCTCGACATCGTAGTAGGCCGAGATGACATCGTCGACGTTGATGAGGTCTTCAGGAAGGGCTGGTGTGCCTGCTCGTTCATGCATGCCCCCAGTGTGACATTGCCCGCCCTCGTTTCGGAACCCCCGTCCCACGCCGTGGAATGAGAAGGGTGTCACAGCGTGTCGCCGCCGGTTCCCCGGGCCCGGGCCGCCCCGGCCTCGTGGACCGGAACAGAGCCGACGGCGCGGCGCGAGCGCCCGTGGGGAGGCCGCCCCGGCCTCGTGGGCCCGAAGTCTGCGCGAACGGGGTGGGCGGGCGCTACTCTGGTTCCACGCCGGCACAGTGTCGGCTCCCACAGACGAAGAAGTCAGGAGGAACGCCAATGGGCTGGTTCGACTCGCTCGAGCACAACAGGTGGCTGTCCACGCAGATGCAGGCCCTCATCGCCGAGGCCGAGGGCGCGATCGTGCCAACCGGGTTCGCGCACCTGGACGCCGAGGGCAAACCCGATCCGACCAGGTCCATCGACCTCGCGGTCACGGGGCGCATGGCCTACGTGTTCTCACTGGGCGTGCTCATGGGGCTGCCCGGGACCCGCCGCTACGCGGACCACGCCGTCAAGGCGCTCTCCACCTACTTCACGGACCCCGTCAACGGCGGCATGTGGGTGTCGATCAAGCCCGAGGCCGGTGCCGACGGGCACGGCGTCCCCTGGGACGAGGACGGGCGCGTGAAATCCCAGTACCACACCGTGTACGCGCTGCTCGGCGCGGCCGCGGCGGCCGTCGCCAACCGGCCCGGGGCGCACGAGCTCCTCAACTCCATGCTCGACGAGCAGAAGGAGCGCTGGGCCGACGACTACGGGCTCGTGTGGGACCAGTACGACGAGGCGTTCACCGCGCCCGTCCCCGTCCACACGCTGGGCACCCTGATCCACACGATCGAGGCGTACATGGCCGCCGCCGAGGCCACCACGGAACCCGAATGGCTGGACCGCGCCGAGAAGATGGCCGCCTTCGCCCACAAGGTCGCCTCCAAGAACGGCTGGCGCGTCCACGAGTACTACGACGAGGAGTGGAACCCGAGCCCCGGGGCCGGCAAGCTCCTGAACGACGGGCGCCGCCACTACGACGGCTACGTCACCGGGCACTCCATGCAGCTGGCCCGCTTCGCCCTGCAGGTCCGCTCCGGCCTGCGCTCGATGGGGTGGAAGGTGCCCGACTACCTGCTCGAGATGGGGACCGAGCTCTTCGAGCGCGCCCGCGTCGACGGGTGGCGCCGCACCGACGGCTGCCCCGGGTTCGCCACCGTCGTGGACGACGAGGGCGACCCCGTGCCCGGGGAGGACGAGCACCAGCAGTGGGTCGTCTGCGAGGGCGTGTGCGCGACCGTCGCGATCCGCCGCGCCATGCTGGACGACGGCGCCCGCGTCTCCGAGGTCGAGCACTTCGAGCACTGCTACAGGTCCTTCGTCGACTACATCCACAACTACCTGATCAGTCAGCCGGGCCGCTGGGTGCGCCGCCTCGGCCCCCGCAACGAGAGCGTCCAGCCCGCGAAGTCCTCCCGCTGGGACGTGTACCACGCGATCCAGGCGACTCTGGCGATCCGGGTGCCGCTGTGGCCGCCCACGGCCCCCGCCCTCTTCCGGGGCCTCCTCGACCACCCCGAGGAGCCGGCGCCCGACAAGAAGTCCTGGAACTTCTTCGGCCTGCGCGGTTAGGGCACTCCGCGCCCGCTCCGCAGCGGCGGGTTTCCGCGCCCGCCCGCTCTGCAGTGGTGGGTTTCCGCGCCCGCTTCGCAGCGGCGGGCGGGCCTGGGAGGCGGCGGAGTTCCCGCGCCTGCCCGCCGTCCTGTAGGATCGAGCCGTCTGGAGGGCTGTCCGAGCGGCCGAAGGAGGCGGTCTTGAAAACCGCTGTGCCAGCAATGGCACCGGGGGTTCGAATCCCCCGCCCTCCGCAGCCGACCGCAGATCACACGGCCAGCGCCTCGCGCGGGGCGGCGAAGTGTTCTAAAGTGGTCGGCACTGGAGACGTCGCATAGTCCGGTCGAGTGCGCCTCCCTGCTAAGGAGGTAGGGGTGCATAGCCCCTCGCGGGTTCAAATCCCGCCGTCTCCGCCCACAGCCCCGGGATCCCATTGGGATTCCGGGGCTCCGCATTGGGGTCCATCGCAGTCCCGACGGCGCTGCGGCGGGATCCCCCTCTGGGGCAGGGGGGTACGGCCAGATGATGAGCCGCCCACTCCGCTCCGCGGCGATCCCCCTCCGGGTCAGGGGGTACTCCTCGTGGCCCTGGGCGCGGGCTCGGTGGCGGCGCGGTCCCCCGGGGCAGGGGGCACCGCCCACTGGAAACCGCAGGATCCCAGGAACACCCGGCCCTACCCGGGGCAGGCGGAGCCCGCACGGCCCCATCCGGGTCCCACGGCGCCGGGGCGGGGACCCTGATGGGCGCAGCCCAGCCCTTCCCGTCGAGGAGGGGACCCAACAACGCCGGGGCGGGGACCTTCCCGGAGGAGCCGGCCCCCGCCTCGTCGGCAAGGTGGACGGGGCGATGCGGATCGCCGCGCGGACGCGGTCCGGCCCCCGCCTCGTGGAACGGATCAGTAGATCGTCACGTAGGTCCCCGAGGGGATCGTGTCGTGGAACCACTTGGCGTCCTCGTAGCGCAGGCGCACACACCCGTGGGAGACGTGCCCGCCCAGGGTCCCGTCCTTCACCGTGTAGGTCCCCTCGTAGTACAGGATCGAGTGGAACAGGTAGTCGCCCGAGAACTGGGTCCACCAGTACGCCGTGTACCCGTGGCCGAAGGACGGGCCCCGGCTCTTGATGGTGAAGGTCCCCTTGATCGTGGGGGTCGACGGCTTGCCCACCGAGCACGGCATGTCGGTCAGCGGCTGCCAGGAGTCGTCGGCCCAGTAGAACGTCATGCAGTGCGGGGCGCCGGTGTCGACGACCACCAGGTAGTTCGTGGGGCTGTACAGGGTCTTCGCGTAGTTCCAGTCCGCCTCGAAGTCGGCGCGGCCCGAGACCCAGAAGCCCTTCCACCGGTCGAAGTAGTTCCACGACCCGGAAACCACCGCCCACCCGGTGGACATCGCGCCGGAGTCCGGATCGAGGTAGTACCAGCTCGCTCCCTCCTGAAGCCAGCCGGTGCCCAGGGCCCCCGAGGGGTGCAGGTAGTACCAGCGGCCGCCGTCGGCCACCCAGCCTGTGCGCATCGCGCCGTCGGGGCCCGCGTAGTACCACGTGCCGTCCGCGATGAACCAGCCCGAGGCCATCGCCCCGCTGCCGGTCAAGTAGTACCAGGCGCCCGCCCAGACCCACTTCGCCGAGGCCATCGCGCCCGAGGACTCGAAGCAGTACCAGGTCCCGTCGACCTGGAACCAGCCGGTGGCCATGGCGCCGCTGGAGGTCATGAAGTACGAGGAGCCGCCGGTGGAGAGCCAGCCGGTGTCCATCGCGCCGTTGTCGGCGAAGTGGTACCAGGTGCCGCCCTCCCAGTACCAGCCGGTGCGCACGCCGTTCTCGGTCGACATGTACCACACGCCGTTGGGATCCTTGTACCAGCCGACTGGGACGTACCCGTCGGCGGTGAAGGCGTAGCGGCGTCCCTCCACCTCGAAGACGCCGTTCTTCAGCAGCGTGCCGTCCGGCAGCTCGTAGCTCCATCCGGCTCCGTGGCGCACCCACTTCCCCGTGGCCGGGGTCGGAGGCCCGGGCTCCCCTTCCTCCTCCGACGAGGCGGGGGCTCCGTCAGCGGGTCCGGCGTCCGAAGCGTCAGGGGCCTGCGGGACGGCGTCCCGGTCCTGGGGGCCGGTGGTCTGGCTCTGGGGATCTGTGGTCTGGTCTTGGGGCTTGGCGGTTGGGTCCTGGGGGGCGGGCCGCGCCTCGTCCCCGTTCTGCGCCGCAGGGGCGGACTGGGGAGCGGACTCGCTGCTGGGGGCCGAGGCGCCCGCCGTGCTCACCGCCGGACCGCCGGATGCTGCTCCGCTGTCCGGGCTGTCGGCCATCGCGGCCAGGGGGGACAGGCCGGCGCACGCGAGTGCGGCCGCGGCTGCGCCGATGCAGCGGAGGAAGCGGATGCGGATTCTACTCATGATTGCACCTCACTCGAGTGGGATGGGCCAATCCTATGCGTTATGAGGAACCACGGGGCGGGGTTGGCGGTGCGTTCGCCCCATTGTTGCCGTCTTGTTGCCTTCGAGGCGGGGGAGGGCACGGAGGTGGGGCGTCCCATTGCTGCCGGTTGTGGGGTTGCTGCCGGTTGTGAGTCGGAGGTGGAGGCTGGGGCGCCCAGTTGCTGCGGGTCGGGGCTGGACGGGGACGGGTGCCCGTTATTGCGCCGCCGGGTTCAGGTGCTCGCGGGCAAGGTGGTTCCACTGTGGAACGCGGATCCTGATGGACGGGCACTGCGCGTTCCGTGTCCGAGGGGCAGACCAGCGCCGCCGCATTCCCCTCCCCGGGTGCGCCGAGCGGAGCGGTGGGCTGGCCGGGTCCGCCATCGGCGCGCCCGCAGCTACCACGAGCGGCCCCGTTCCCAGCGACCGGGCCGACCAGCCGCGCCTGATGACCGGGCCGACCAGCCGCCAGCCCCACCGCTGATCCCTCCCGGCTCCAGCCGCGGCATCGGGCCAGGAAACCACCTACGGTTAACCCCATTGGGGCAGGAAACCACCCATTGGGGCAGGCTAATAACCTACCCCAATGCACCGTAACCTACCCCAATGCGACAACGCACCCGCCCCAGCAGTGCCCGGCTGCGGAGAAGCTGCCCCATTGCCTACCCCAATGAGCCATTGCCTACCCCAATGCGGGCCCGTGTTCTCCCCCAATGACCCATTGCCTGCCCCGATGCGGGGCCCGCCCCGCCCCTTCAGCGGCCCGGAGCTCCCCCGGGCCCACCGGGTTCTGCGGCGGGGCCCGCCTCGAAGCTCTCCACGAAGCTCTCCACGCACCGTTGCAGCTCCGGGCTCGACAGCCACCTCCTCGTCCCGAAGGAGGCCACGGAGACGCGCGCGACCGCCGAGGCGAAACGGATGAGCCCCCGCGGGTCACTGATCGGGGCACCGACCCTCCTGTAACGGGCGCACCCCCATGCGAACGCCCCGTGGAAGGCGTCGCCCGCGCCCAGGGTGGACGCGGCGTCCACGGGCTCCACCTCCACTTCCCCCGACCGGCCGTCCCACCAGAACTGGACGGGCCCCGGCCCTTGGGTGCGCACCGTCCGGGTGATGCCGAATCCGCGCAGGAACCCGGCGACTTGGGCGCCGTCGGGCGCGCGCAGCAGCGGCGGGGCGAAATCGGCGGACACGACTGCCACGTCGACGAGGCCGAGCAACGGGGTGAACCAGTCCTTCCAGGAGCCGCCGTCGAGCACGCGCAGGTGCGCGGGCCTCGCCTCGAGCTCCGCGAAGGGGTCGTCGGGGTCGGTGGCGGGGTGCGTCCCCGCGGTGAGCGCCGACTGGGCGAGGCCGGGGTTGTGCCCGTCGACCAGGACGACGTCCAAGTGCTGCATGGACTCCAGCGCGCGGCGGGCGAGGGCCGGATCCACCTCGACCCTGGCGTTCGTGGAGGCCACCATGCGGCCCCCGGGGTGCTCGATGATGCCGGAGACCGCGGGCCCGCTGCTGTTCGAGGCGGCGGTCGCGTCGACGAGGCGCACGCCCGCCTCCGCCAGGTCGGCGCGCAGGAACTCCGCCGCGGCGCCCGTGCCGAGGGCGCTGAGCAGAACGGCCTGGGTCTGGCCGGAGCCGTCCGCGCCCGCCTCCAGGGCCCCTGCTCCTGGGGCGGCCTCCCCGTCGCCGTCCTCGGCCCTGGCGCTGCCCGCGCCGGCTGCTCCCGTGCTGGGGCGCAGGCGCCCTGCCGCGCGCCCGAGGGCCGCGAAGGCGATGGCGGCGTTGGTCGCGGGCCCTCCGGCCGCCATGACGTGGTCGGTCGAGGTCACTTTCACCGTCGGGTCCGGAACGTGGTCCAGCACGTGTATGACATCCAACGTGGTCAGCCCTGCGAAGAGTCCGTTCATGGACTCATTATCCACTGGCGGCCCAAGCAGGGGACGGGGCGCGGACGGCCGCGCCACCACGACCAGCAGCGCACGGCGGCCCCACGCGCGCCAGCATGGCGCCCAGCCCGGGTTGCCACCGCCGCCGACCAGAAGGTGACGAGAAGAGCGCCGTATTATACCCACTACTGGGCAGTTATGCACTACCATCAGTAAATGGACGACAATCCCACTCCCAGTTCGCAGTCAGATCCCGCTATCCCCCCCGACGAGCCCACTTCGGCCGCAGGCGGCGCGCCCGCGACCCGGACGAAGGGGCTCGCCACGATGATCGCCGTCGCCGCGGCCGTCATCATCGCCCTGGTCGCGGCCCTCGTGTGGTCGGCCACCCGCCAAGGCGGCGAGCCGTCGGTCCCGCCCACGGCAGCGCAGTCCTCCGCGCAATCCGCGGCGCAGTCCTCTTCTGCCCAGTCCTCTTCGGCCATCCCCTCCCCCACATCGACGGCCACCGCCCCCACGGCCGACGACCTCGCTGACGCGCTGCTGGCGGTCCCCGACGGCTGCACCGTCGACGCGCTGAAGGACGCGGAGGGGAAGGTGCGGTTCTCGGAGGGGACCGCCCGGGCGAACGCCGGCATGTACGAGGTGTCGATCACCATTGACAGCGCCTACCAGGGATCTCTGGGGGGCGCCCCGACGACGGCGGCGCGCCTCGTGTGCCGGGGAGGAGGGGACACGATGGTCGAGGAACTCGCGTTCTACGACCCGTCGCTGGCCCTGGTCGCCGCCCTGGACGCGCGCAAGGACATCGGGGCCGCCGCGCACGCCGCCCTCGTGCGGCCGGCTTTCACCTCGGTAGAGTTCTCCGCCGACGCGCTCTCATTGCACGTCTCCGGGGTCTCGATGTTCGGCGACCAGGCCTCGTGCCCCACATGCGCCCCCTCGACCGAGGCGGTGGTCGCGATGAGGTGGAACGGCTCCGCCTTCGAGGCCGTGTCCTCGTGGTTCGACACCGCCAACGGCGCGGTCGCCGCCCCCGACCAGGCGGAGGCGCAGGGATTCTACGACGCGGTGGCGGCGGAGGACTACGCGGCGGCCGCCCGGCACGCCTCGCAGGACGACATCGCCCGCCTGCGGACCGAGGGCATCGCCGGATGCGCTCCTGATGACTTGGACACGTGCGGCATGCGGGCGGTCCAGTTCCCCGTGGGCGGACAGGTGGGCGCCTGCGGCGCGATCCCCGACGTGCGCGAGGGCAGCGGCGAGTTCACGATTCCGGGCGACCCCCTCGGCCTCGCGTTCGCCCAGTCGTGGTTCACCGGCCAGCCCTACCAGCAGGGGGACTTCGTCTGCGGCATCGACACCTCGTCCTCGGCGCGCCCGCTCTCCGCCGATGGCAGCAGGTACCCCGTGTGGCTGGTCGTCCGCCCCACTGACGACCCGCACGGTTTCACGGTGGTGTTCTTCGGCAGGGCGTTCTCCTGACCGCGGTTCCGCGGCGTGTCCAGGTCTGGGGCACTGCCATCGGCACTCGTTACACTGGGCGCATCATGCCCGGTGAACACGACAACAGGACCCCCGCCCGCCCGAAGCCCGCCCGGGGCGCGAAGGGGCGCCGGAGGGCCCGGTCCGGCGCCCTCCCCGAGCGCGCCCACGTCCACAGGCCCTTCACGCCCCAGCAGCTGGCCGAGCGCGCCGCCGCGATCCCGGTGGTGGTTTTCCCGGATCTGCCGGTGTCCGCGCGCCGCGACGAGATCGCCGAGGCGATCCGGGACCACCAGGTGGTGATCGTGTCGGGCGAGACGGGCTCGGGGAAGACGACGCAGCTGCCGAAGATCTGCTTGCAGTTGGGGCGCGGCGTGACGGGGATGATCGGGCACACCCAGCCCCGGCGCCTCGCGGCCCGTTCCGTGGCCGACCGCATCGCCGCCGAACTGGGGCAGACCGTGGGCCGCGCTCCGGGCCAGGTGGTCGGCTACCAGGTGCGTTTCACCGACGAGGTGGGCCCCACCACGCTGGTCAAACTGATGACCGACGGCATCCTGTTGGCGGAGATCCAGTCGGATCCGATGCTGGAGCGCTACGACACGCTCATCATCGACGAGGCCCACGAGCGCAGCCTCAACATCGACTTCATCCTGGGGTACCTGGCGCGCCTGCTGCCCGCCCGCCCGGACCTGAAGGTGATCATCACGTCGGCGACGATCGACTCGGCGCGTTTCGCCGAGCACTTCGGCCGGTGGGACGGCCCCGTGGGCAGGGGGCGCCCCGTCGAGCCCGCGCCCGTCATCGAGGTGTCGGGGCGCACTTTCCCCGTCGAGATCCGCTACCGCCCCCTGGCCGCGGACCTGGCTCCGTCGCGCTCGTCCGCGCCGACCGGGTCCGACGGGGCGGAGGCCGGCGCCGCCGGCCCGGGAACCGGGGGGAGTGCAAGCGCGCCGGCCGGCGCCGGTCCGGGCAGCGGGCCGACCGGGTCCGGCACTGACGGGAGCGGGGCCACGCCGGACGGGGCCGGGGCCGGCGGGCCGGGCGCTTTCGAGCAGCTGGTCCTGGAGGACCCCGACGACGACCTGCCGGCACTGGGCTACGGCCTGGGCGAGGACATCGACGTGGAGACGGCGATCTGCCACGCGGTGGACGAGCTGAGCGCGGAGGGCGACGGCGACATCCTGGTTTTCCTGCCGGGCGAGCGCGACATCCGGGACACCGAGTCGGCGCTCCTGGACCACCTGGGCGCGCGCGGGGTGCGCGCGGGCGAGGACAGGGGCGCCCTGCCTGGCTCCATCGAGATCCTGCCCCTCTACGCGCGCCTGACCGCCGCTGAGCAGCACCGGGTGTTCGAGCCGCACCGTCTGCGCAGGGTGGTCCTGGCGACGAACGTCGCGGAGACCTCGTTGACCGTCCCGGGCATCCGCTACGTGGTGGACCCGGGCCTGGCGCGCATCTCCCGGTACTCGAACCGGACGAAGGTGCAGCGCCTGCCGATCGAGCCGATCAGCCAGGCGAGTGCGGACCAGCGGGCGGGCAGGTGCGGGCGCGTGGCGGACGGCGTCGCGATCCGCCTGTACTCCCAGCGCGATTACGAGGCGCGCCCCCGTTTCACGGAGCCGGAGATCCTGCGCACGTCCCTGGCCAGCGTGATCCTGCAGATGGCGTCGCTGGGCCTGGGGCCGGTCGAGGACTTCCCCTTCGTGGACCCGCCCGAGCGGCGGGCGGTGCGCGACGGCGTGAACCTGCTGGTCGAGATCGGCGCCCTGGCCCCGGACGGCCCCTCCGACAGGGGACCGGGCAGGGGCGGGCGCCCGGGATCCGCGCCGCGGAGCGCGGAGGGCGCCGGGGACCGCCAGGGGGCGCGCCCCAGCGCCGCGCCCTCCCCCCAGGGCACGGGATCCGGGCGGGGCGCGCCCCGTCGCGGATCTGCCCAGCCCGGGCACCGCCTCACCCGCATCGGCCGGGACCTGGCGCGCCTGCCGATCGACCCGCGCCTGGGCAGGATGCTGCTGGAGGCGGACGCGAACGGGTGCGCCTCGGAGGTGCTCGTCATCGTCGCTGCCCTGTCCATCCAGGACGTGCGCGAGCGCCCCGCCGAGCACCAGGCGGCGGCCGACGCCGCGCACGCGCGCCTGGCGGACCCCCATTCGGATTTCGTGACCTACGTGAACCTGTGGCGCTACCTCAACGTGCAGGCGCGGGACCTGTCGGGGTCGGCGTTCCGGCGCCTGTGCCGCGCCGAGTTCCTCCACTACCTGCGTTTCCGCGAATGGCGCGACGTGGTGAACCAGTTGCGCCAGATGGCCCGCCCCCTGGGCATCGACGCGGGCCCCGTGGGGGAGCCCCCGCGCCGCGACGTCGTCGAGGCGGCCGCCTCGGGGGGAGCGGCCGATGCGGCGGCGCGCGCGGTCGTGGCCTTCACCCAGGGCACGGCGACGGTGGACGCGGACCAGATCCACCGTTCGCTGCTGGTGGGCCTGCTGTCCAACCTGGGCAGTTGGGACGAGTCGAAACGCGATTACGAGGGCGCGCGGGGCACCCATTTCACGATCTGGCCGGGTTCGGGCGTGGCGGGGCGCCCGGCATGGGTGATGGCCGCGGAGCTGGTGGAGACCTCGCGCCTCTTCGCCCGCACGGTGGCGCGCATCCGCCCCGAGTGGGTCGAGCCCGCCGCGGGCGCCCTGGTCAAACGCGTCCACTCCGAGCCCTACTGGTCCTCGTCGAAGGGCGCGGCGATGGTCAAGGAGAAGGTCCTGCTCTACGGCCTCACCCTGTCGGCGGACCGCCCGGTGCTGCTAGGCGGGCTTGGCGACACGGTGATCGACGAGGCGGGGGCGTCCTCGTCGGGGCTGCTGGGCGCGGCGCCGGGGGCGGGGGCGCTGGGCGCGGGCCCCCTGACGGCGAGGGCTTTGGCGCGGGAGATGTTCCTCCGCCACGCGCTGGTGGAGGGCGAGTGGCGCGAGCGCCACGCCTTCCAGCGCGCCAACGAGGAGCTCGTGGAGCAGGCCAGGGAGGTGGAGCGGCGCAGCCGCACCCACGGGCTGGTGGCCGACGAGGAGGCGCGCTTCGCCTTCTTCGACGACTTGGTCCCCGAGGACGTCGTGTCGGCCGCGCACTTCAACCGCTGGTGGAAGGGGGAGCGCCGCTCGCGCCCGGACCTGCTCACCTACCCGCTCGCCCTGCTGCTGCCGCGCGGGGCGGGCGAGGGGGACGGCTTCCCCGACCACTGGGTGGGCGGGGGCGTGCGCCTGCCCGTGTCCTACGAGTTCTCGCCCGGGTCCCCGCGGGACGGTGTGAGCGTGCGCGTTCCGGTCGAGGCCCTGGCCCGCGTGAGCGACGAGGGCGCGGACTGGCTGGTGCCGGGGATGGTGGAGGAGCTGATCACGGGGACGATCCGCGCCCTTCCCAAGGCGAAGCGGCGCCTGCTGGCGCCCGCGCCCGAAACCGCCGCCCGCATCGCACAATGGTTGGCGGACAATCCATCGGGTGCGTCCCCGGCCAACGACCGGGCCGTCCCCACCCGCGCCGACGACCGCGAGGACCCCGCTTCCCTGTCCGCCGCGATGGACCGCCTGGCCCGGTGGGGGGCGTCGACGGGCGCGGCGCGCGCCGACCGCCCCCGCTCCGGGGCCGGGGGGAACGCCCGGGGCGCGGCCCGCGCCGACGGCTCCCGGGGACCCGCCACCGCGGATCCCGATGAGACCGCGACCACGCCGGCCCGGGGCGCGGGCTCTGCGCGAGCCGCGTCCGAGCGCGCCGACTCCCCGCAGGATCCGGGCGCGCCCCAGGGCGCCCCGGGGGGGACGCCCCCGGCTGCCGACCGGGGGCCGACGGGGGGCTCCGCGCCCCACCGCCCGCCTTTCGCGGCCGCCTTCGCCTCCGCCGTGCGCGAGCTGCGGGGCGTGGAACTGTCCGAGGCGGACCTCGCCCACGCCGCCGAGCACCTGCCCGACCACCTGCGGATGACTTTCGTCGTCGTCGACTCCCGGGGGCGCGAGCTCGGAGCGGGGAAGGACCTCGCCCACCTGCAGCATTCGCTGGCCGGGGCCGCCGACCAGGCCGTGCGCCGCGCCGTCCGCGGCGCCATCGCCCAGGCGATGGAGGACGCGCAGGCCGGCCGCGGCCGCAGGGGGAAGGCCGCGGAGGGCACGGGAAGGGCCGTCGGCGGCGGGAAGAAGGGCCGATCCGACGGGGGCCGGGGACCCGGAGCCGACGGGCGAACGCCCGGGACCGCCGACGGCGGAGGAACAGGGGCCGACGGGCGGCCGGACGCATCCGCCAGTGCCTCCCCCTCCCGTGCCGGGGGCGGATCGGAAGCCGCGGCGCTGAGCGCCCTCAACGAGGACTCCATCACCACGATGCCCGCGCTCCCGCGCGCGGTGGCCTCCCAGGCGGACGGCCTGTCCCTGAGGGCCTTCCCCGCCCTGGTGCCCCAGGGCAGCGCCGACGACCCCCGCGCCGGCGTCCGCGTCATGGCCAACGCCGCCGAGGCCGCCAGGGAGCACCGCCTCGGCCTGGCCCGCCTGCTGCTCCAGCGGGTGCGGCTGGCGACGGCCCGCGTCACCACGCGGTGGACCGGCCGCGAGGCGCTGATGCTGGCCGCCTCCCCCTACAGGGGGACGGACGCCCTGGTGGCGGACGCGCAGCTGGCCTCCGCCCTGTCCCTGGTGGACCAGCTGTGCGAGCCCGACTCGGTCCGCTCCCCCGAGGACTTCGAGCGCCTCGCCGCAGCGGCCCGCGGGCGCCACGAGGACCGGGTCTACGAGATCCTCGGGCACGTCGTGCGCGCGATGGAGGCCCACAGCGAGGCCGAGGGCGCCGTGGCCACCCACCCGCAGGCGTCGTTGCGGGAGGTCGTCGACGACGTCAGGGAGAACACGCGGCGCCTGGTCCACGCGGGCTTCCTCGCTGACACGCCGTTCGGGGCGCTGCCCCACCTGGCGCGCTACCTGCGCGCCGGGGCCGTGCGCATCGACCGGGCCTCCCAGTCCGCGGCGGCCCTGGATCGCGACCTAGCGGACATGGACCGCCTCGGGGAGGCGGCCCGGCGCCTGGACCGGGCGCGCCGGGCAGCGGCCGGGCGCCCCTACGACGCCACGACCGCCCGGCTGCTCTCGCAGGCGCAGTGGATGGCCCAGGAACTGCGGGTCTCGCTCTTCGCGCAGAGGCTGGGCACGCCGAACAAGGTGTCCTTCAAGCGCCTGCTCGGGGTCATCGCCGACGCGGAGGCAGCCGTGCGCCCCGGGGGCCGGCCGTGAGGCGCCAGGAAACCGTGCGCCCCGGGGGCCGGCCGTGAGGCGCGAGGAGGCCCGCGCCCTCGCACGCGCGCTGATGGACGGCGCGGGCCTGGGGCAGTGGGCCTTCCGCTTCGACCGGGCCAAGCGGCGCGCGGGCTCCTGCGCGCACGCCACCCGCACGATCTCCCTGTCGGGGCCCCTCACCGACATCTACGACGAGGCCACGGTGAGGGCGGTGGTCCTCCACGAGATCGCCCACGCCCTGGTGGGCCCCAGCCAGGGGCACGGGGCGCGGTGGCGGGAGGCGGCCAGGGCGCTCGGAGCACCGGACTCGGCGACGCTGCCCGGCGCCCTGCCCGCCCCCGACGCCCCGTGGGTGGGGACCTGCCCGGCGTGCGGGGCGCAGCGCCGCCTTTTCCGCGCGCCCAGGAGGGTCGCCTCGTGCGGCGCGTGCGCCCGGGTGTTCGACGCGGACCGCATCCTCACGTGGACCCACGACGGGGCGCCCGCCTCGCCGGGCGGCGCCTACGCCCGGGAGCTGGCGCGGGTGCGACGCTCCCGGCGCTGAGTGCGCACCGGGCGGTTCCGGCGGCTAAGATCAACGCAACACCGCGTGGAGCGAAAGAAGGAACCATGGCCGAGGCCTCCGCCAGCCCAGACGCAACCGACGCCCCCGACCGCGAGGTCCTCACATGGCAGGGGTTCGGGGACGCGTCGCGCGAACTCGCCACCCGGATCGTTGATTCGGGGTGGGTGCCCGACCTGATCGTCGCGATCGCCCGGGGCGGCCTCATCCCCGCCGGGGCGATCGCCTACGCCATGGACGTCAAGGCGATGGGGACGATGAACGTGGAGTTCTACTCCGGCGTCGGGCAGACCCTGGCCGAGCCGGTGCTGCTGCCCCCGCTCATGGACGTGTCGGCGATGGACGGCAAGCGCGTCCTCGTCGTCGACGACGTCGCCGACTCGGGGAAGACGCTGAAGATGGTGATGGACTTGATCGCCGAGCACGGGCTCACCCTGGACGGCGGCGCCTCCGTGCGGGTCGACGCCCGCAGCGCCGTGGTCTACAAGAAGCCGGTGTCGATCATCGAACCCGACTACGTGTGGCGCCACACCTCCCAGTGGATCAACTTCCCGTGGTCGACCCTGCCCGTCATCAAACCCTGAGGCGGTCCCCATGGCCAGCACTCCCCCCGCCGCCCGCGACTCCTCGGGAGTCCCGCATTTCCCCTCCCCGCAGGATCCCGCCTCGTTGGAGTCCTCCGCCCGGATCGCGCGCCGCATCGTCGAGGAGGTGGCCGACCGCGTCGGCAAGGGCGGGCGCGTGCGCGTCCTGGGGCTGACGGGCCCACCGGGGACCGGCAAGTCGACGGTGGCCGCGCTCGTGGCGGACCTGCTGCCCAAAGCGGGGGTCCCGCTGGCGGGGATGGCGCCGATGGACGGCTTCCACATGTCGAACCGGGTGCTCGCCGAGGCGGGAATCGCCGACCACAAGGGGGCGCCCGACACATTCGACGTGGGGGGCTTCGTCGCGCTGCTCGAACGGATCCAGCGCGCCGAGGCGACGGTGCTGGCGCCCGACTACCGCAGGGAGCTGCACGAGCCCGTCGCCGCGTCGCTGCGGGTCGCGCCCGAGGGCGTGGCGGTCACGGAGGGCAACTACCTGGGCCTGGATCTGCCGGGCTGGTCCCAGGTGCGCGGGCTCGTCGATGTGCTGGTCTACGTGGACACGCCCGAGAACGAGGTGCTGCGGCGCCTGGTCGCCCGCCACGAGGCGTTCGGGCGCGACCGCGCGGCCGCCGCCCACTGGGTGCGCACCGTGGACCTGGCGAACATCCGCCTGGTCGCCTCGACCCGTTCGCGCGCGGACCTGGTGGTCTAGGGCCCGCCGTGCGGGCGGCGCGCGCGCAGTGGTGCCACGGCGCGCCCGAGCCGCCAGGAGCCGTGCGGCTGGAGTGGCTTCCCGCGCCTGGCTCCTGTCACTTTCGTATGGCACAAAACACTGGAGTGGTCCAAAATGCGTCTGGGCTCCGCCCTGCGGGAGCCGCCCTGAGGAGCGATGTTCCAAAATGCGTCTCAGTTCGGCGGTTTTCGGCGGAATCCAGCGAATCCGAGCAAACTCAGACGCATTTTGGACCACATGCCCACTGCGCCCCCCTTCACTGCCCGAGACTCAGACGTATTTTGGACCACCGGTGCGCCTCGGGGGCCCGGGCGGACCGAAGTGCGAGTCCCCCCATTCAGATGGTCGCGCATGACCGCCCTACGCGCGTCGTTCACCCTTCGAGGCGTTGACGCGCCACGCCGGGCAGTGGAAGCGGCACGGACCCGAGCGCACAAAAGCGGGGGCAGTCCTGCGGCCGCCGCGCCGGTCACCGCCGGCAGGCCGGGCGGGAGGCTCGCCCGCAGTGGTGCCGCGGCGCTCACCGCCGGCAGGGCGGGCGGCGCGCTGCTCCGTTCCCCCTCCACGCGCGGCGCTCACCGGTCCTGGGCGGGCAGCTTGTCCGAGAGGAACGGCGGCAGGCCCCGCAGGGTGAAGACGCAGCGGCCGGGGTCCAGCCCGGCGAGCTCGTCAGCGGTGAGCAGTTCGCGCCCGAGGCGCCGCCACGACTGCGAGAAGGCGCCCACCGACCCCTTGACGGTGGCGGAGTCCACAGTGTCGATGGTCTCCCTGCCCAGGCGGCCCACGATCCACCGCAGCGTCGTTTCCTCGTCGCCGCCCATGAAGAGCTTGGAGTCGCAGTTGCCGACGATGCCCTCCCAGTCGTCCCCGTAGAGGGCCCTGCCCTGCGAGTAGGTCTGGACTATGACGCAGGCTGATATCCCCCGTTTCCCCATGACCCCCAGTTTCGCCTCGAATCCGGGGATCCTGCCCACGGTGGCGAAGTCATCCATGAAGCACTGGACGGGCACGGGCAGGCGCCCGCCCGGGCTGCGGTCGGCGGCGGCGCTGTTGACCCGGACCACCAGGTCGTAGAACAGGCTGACCAGGAAGTCCAAGGACCTGTGCGAGTCGGGGACGACCAGGAACACGACGGTCTTGCGCTGCCCGATCAGCTCCGTTCCGATCGTGTCCGAGGACAGGGCCCGCCGGATGGACACGATGCGCAGGGGGGCTAGCCGCGACCCCAGCGAGGCGCGGACCGCCAGCCGGGTGGAGTCGGGCCCCTGGGAGTAGGCGGCGTACTGGGAGCGCGCGAACTCGCGGATCTGGTCCCTGCGGACGGCCGTCTCGTCGTCGAGGGGCCATTCGGGGCCACCGGGGGCGGTGTGCGCGCCTCCCGGGGGCGGGGGGGCCGCCGGGGGCGCGGGGGGCGCAGACGGCACGAGCGGGTCCGGCTCGGAACGGCCCGCCGTCCTCGGCGGTTCGCCCAGTGCGAGCGGGCCGTCCGCCGCGCCTGTGCCGACAGCGGGCGGCCGCGCCGGTCCGGCCGCGGTGGCGTCCCCCGGGAGCGGCGCGTCCCCGACGGGCGCCCCTCGGGCGAACAGGGCCCCCCCGTCGCCGTCGGCGGCGTCCAACCGGGCGAGGAGGTCCGCGACCGCGCCGAGGGAGGCGCCGTGGGGGTCGGAGGCGTAGGCCTGTGCGCACAGCGCGGCCAGGAGCGCGCGCTCGGCGTTGTCGCTGAGGGCGTCGTGCAGGGCGCCCGGCATGGGCGCGGTGTTCGCCATGAGCGCATCGACCAGGATCAGGAGCTCGACCTCGGCGTTGCCCGCGTCGATGTGGGCGAAGGGGTTGAAGGAGTCCCCGTGCGCGGCGGGGTTGACCAGGTCGAGGGTCCGGATCTCGTACCCGTTGGCGCGCAGGCGGTCCTCGGTCGCCGCCTTGACGCGGCCGCCGGGGTCGGTGACCACGTAGGAGGTCGACGCCTGGAGCAGGTTGGGGACGACGAAGCGGCTGGTCTTGCCGGTCCCCGACGCCCCGACGACGAGCGCGTTGAGGTTGCGCCGGGTGGCGCGCGTGTCGAGGCTGAGGCGCTCGGTGCGGGTGAGCAGGAGGTTCTGGGCGGGGTCCGGGTCCACCATCGGCCGGATGTCCCGGGGGCCGCCCCACCGCGCCGAGCCGTGCTCCTGGTGGGCCCGGATGTTGGTACGCGCCCCGATGCGGTACACGACGGCGAGGAGCACCAATGCGGCGGCGATCACTCCGGCGAGCACGTCGGGGCCGTCGAAGGAGAAGTGCGTGAGGACGGGCAGGTCCTTCCAGAAGCCGTCGAGCGCGTCGCCCGCCGTGCCGCCCCCGCGGAGGATGGAGCGCACCTGGTAGCTGATCTTGTCGCCGACGGCCCAGGCCAGAAGGCACAGGACGCCGACGACCACCAGGATCCGCACTCGCGACTTGTCCACTGGAGTCCGCCTTCCGCTCGTGGGCGCCTGCGCGGCGAGGAGGGCCCGCCACCCGTCGCCGGCGGAGCGCCCCCGTCGGAGCGCGCCGCCCCATGGCCGATCAGGAGAATACTACCGGGTGCGCGCGCCGGAAGCCGGTCGGGCGCCCATCGGCAGGCCCCCCTGGAATATCGGCTGACCACCTCAGTAGTCTTTGAGCACATCCGCCACACAGCCCACTCCAGTCCCTCCGATCCCAAAGGATTGCGTCTTTCACTGCGGTCAGCGTTGTTTGACCTGGATGCCGATCGGTACCACAATGGGGGGCGAGGAAAATACCCATCGACTCGGCTGGCCCCAGTCGGCCCTCGCGCCGGCCCACCCCGCCAACTCTTGAAAGGAAGGGTCATGAGGCGAACATTCATCGCACTGGCCG
>ERZ772993.141-NODE-141-length-37312-cov-5.179537_pt1 | contig 37312 bp, 16 predicted proteins | sample MGYA00580670_ERZ772993 | MGnify/ENA primary metagenome ERZ772993 (study PRJEB29015, sample SAMEA2737936) | human oral metagenome | biome: human oral; feature: human-associated habitat; material: dental | place: China | collected 2136 ... | reverse complement strand
GTTTCATTACCTTTGCAGTGCAGAACGATAACAACAGATAGATATGGCAACTTCAAGATGTCCATTCGCCATGGACTTAGCCCTTGAGGCAGACTTCCAGAACAGATATAGGTACACCACACAGAAGGATCTCCACGTCGTCACAGGCGAAGGAGAGATGACTGACGTCGATCTAGCCGTCAGACAGAAGGAGATGGTAGATGTCTCACAGCACGTGCGTGTCTACCCTAAAGGCTTTCAAGTAATGTCCAGGCTATCACCATCAGCACTCATCATCTTCGCAAGGCTCTCACAGGGTCTTGATGAGGAGAACTGCGTAGTGCTGGACGCAAAGGTTATTTCTGAGGAAGAGGGTATTGCCCTCAACTCTGTGTATCGTGGCCTGCGTGAGCTGATCGAGAAATCTGTAATTGCTCGCCGGCAGATACGCCGTTACTGGGTTAATCCTATTTTTATGTCCCGAGTTAACCGAGTACGGCTTTATCAGGCCTACATGCGTGACGTGGTGGATCCCATTGAGGAAGCTAATACTATCTCTCTTGAGGAGGAGGTAGGCATTGTACCTGTGCTTGAGGAGGAGCCTAAGGATGCTATCGTTGTTGCCCTCATTCCTCAGGAGCTTGTACCGCAGAGTATTGACGTGCAGGTTATCAATACTAACGAGAACGGCTATACGTATGTAGCGACTACTGAGCAGGCCTTGAAGGGTTCCCCGACCCTTAGCGCTTCTATACGCCCTTACCGTTTAGATAGGAAACGTTACGACCTTATGCCTTCATCTCTTCCTCAACCGGCATCATCAGTTAAACCCCATATAGTAGAATCATGATCATCTTAGAACCATCAGTCTCCCTGTACGAGTGTGGGAGCGATTTAGAGGCCCATATCGCACGATGCGCAAGCGTGTGTTACGATTCCTCACCGAAGAATAATAAGCGTCTCTGTGAGCATTTGTGGCGCTCTGGGCATAGATCTATGTTCCGTCACACCACCAGGTATTACATGATACCATCAGAGTATGCCCATATAGCGTCACGCCTTAGTCAGTTTACACACGTGGTCTTTGAGCATGTCAATATGGCTGAGGAGCCAAGCTGGGACCCCAAGTATGGGCTTGTGGCTTATGTAGCCAGCAATGGTCAGGCTTATGAGGAGAACGACAAGGAGTACCTACGTGAGGAATGGAGGATCCCTGCAGAGAAAGCACCGGAGTCCATCCGCAGGTACACCATAGAATGCGTCACATCTATCGATATCTCACGAGAGCTAAACAGGGTATCACCTAACGCCATAGCAGAGAGCAGCACGAGGTTCATAGCCTACGGCACGAAGAAGAGACCTGACCTGCCTATCCTCAAGACAGTATTTGCTGATGAGGATCCTGAGCGCTGGGAGGATAGCCTGAGGAAGTTCAAGATAGACGAGGAGTACTACTTCTCTCTCCTCAAGAAGGGAGTCCCAACGGATTACGCCAGGAAGCACCTCCCATTAGGCACGGCAACAAAGGTTGTCTACACTTACACCAGGCGCGAATGGGATGAGATCTTCAGGAAGCGTGTCGATGGAGAGACCGGGAAGCCACACCCAGATGCCAAGGATGTGATGACCAAGGCAAGGGATCTCCTGGATAAGCAGTAACTTAGGGGTGCGTACTTTCGGGTGCGTACCCCTTCTTTTTGGGATAGAATCACATATAATATAGACTATGCATTGTAGAATACTAAGTCCTAAGACGTTCGACAAGATCAAGGAATTGATAAATAAGACCGTGCATGATGGGCAAGAAGGTATGAGTTCAATCAAGCAGCTGACTTCCAGTGTAGAGAAGGTCCAGGCGCTTATTGCTTATACCGAGATGACGCAAGGGTATGAGTTCACAGATGAGCAGCTCACCAAGCCAAGTACGATCCGCATTCTCGAGAGTAAGTTCCAAGAGCTTGTCAAGGAGGATGCGGAATCAGTTAATAAGATACTGAGCAAGATCGAAGAGATAAAACCTGATGGTAGACCTATCCAGGATACCGAAGGATACAAGGGCGTTATGTCTCACGTTCCTCACAGGATCAAGCAAGCCGTCATAAACAAGTCTTATAAGTTCCTCAATCAGGATGCCATCTCTGAGGTTAACGACCTCAATGCAGCTATTATCGTGGAGATGCTTGATCGCATACAGAAGAAGCTCGCGAGGTATTCCATAGACAGGAAGGATGTTGAGTCTAACATCTACCGCATTGGCCATATCATCAATGATGGCTTCAAGGATTACCGCAAGGCTGATGGGAGCATCGACACCGGTGCAGTCCTCAATGAGCTTGTGAGGAAAGGAGACAATGAGAAGGTCAGCCCTGACGCTATAGGCAGGATCAAGGATACGTTCCTTGAGGTGGCCACTGAGCTGGTGCATGATGCTATGAAGGCTAAGATGTCAGTCATCGACGTACTGCAGAGTGTAGCCGGCAATGGCGAGATACGCATGCTGTCTATAGCCGAGCGCAATGCTATGGGGGTTGTAGACTCTACTATCTATGGGCTTATCGCCACTGAGGCTAAGAAAATGATTGACAAAGGCGCAAGGACGCTACGTGACGCATCGGTACTTGGCTATAGGCAGAACCCGGACGCATCAGCCCAGGCTATCAATTCCAGGAAAGAGAGAAGGAAAGGTAGGCTCCTTGAGGATATCGTCAAGGGAGTCGTCTCTTCTCTCCTCAAGAACGATAGTGGCTTCCTCTACGACTACAAGAGTAACGAGGCTAAGGAGAAGCTCTATGAGGCCACCAAAAAGGCTGTAGAGAACCGCATAGGCAGGGCTAATAAGATGGCCAAGGAGGTCATCATCAGCAGGGCTATGAGGAATGTAGGCCTTGAGGGTAAGGTAGACTTTGCTATAGCTCTGAGGAAAGGGATCAAGTTCGAGTACAGGTCTAATAACAGCCTCAACAGGATTAAGCTGGAGGAGCAGATAGCAGATGTTATCAGCGCCCAGAACGACCCTGATATCACGAGTGCTAAGGACGAGATCATTGAAGCTATCGCAACAGCCTATGGTGTTGTGATGAGCGAGAAGGATATCCTTCAAAGCCTTCATACGGATATCACAGAAGACGAGAGGATGTTCCATCTCGCCACACGTAAGGCTGTAAAGGTCGTCCTGGGATCTACCGTGGCCTTGCAGAAGATGCAGGAAGCTGAGGGGCTTGAGGACGCTGATGAGGAGGAAGATGATGATGACAGCTTGTACGAAGGCAACCTCTTCGATGATCTCTTTGCAGAAGATGGGGACCAGGTAGAAGACTCTGAGGAGACAGGAAGCTCTGAGGAAGGAGATGCTGGTGAGGATGTTAGATTTATTGATGCTGAGGAGAAGAGCGTGATGTCTACAGTCACGCCTGCCGTAAGGGCTCTCTTCGCCATCATCGAGGATATCGGCCTTGACGGTAAGCCTGTGACTGACACCTTCGGGTACACCAAGTTTAAGCCACTTGGTGAGACCTTCAACACCCTGGCCTCAGTCATGGTGGGCATTGAGAATAGTGAAGATATGCTGGACCGCCTTGAGATGCTTGAGATAGTAGAGCCATGGGTAAAGCAGCTACGCCCATTCATCGACTACAGGAAGCATTCGGGTGCTAAGCGTAAGAGGATGAAGGCTATGGCGACTCAGCTCTTCTCTGCGATCAATAAGATCAGGATTAGCTATGCGGTGCAAGACAAAAATGGATATGTCTTCAGCCCCGATAGGTCTTCAAGTCTTGATGTGATCAATAACTGGAGCAATAAGTTTAAGGAGACTTTCGGCCAGAATGGTCTAGCTCTTTCGGCTCAGGACATACAAGAGATCAAAGACAAGGCAGAGAACTCAATAGAGGAGCTTGTCACGCTTGAGAAGGAGAAGCTGTATGCAAAGAAGGGTGAGAGCACGGATGTAGCGAGAGAGAGAGAGAAGAAGATTGCTAAGCTACAAAACGAGATATCTAAGGTACTTCAGAGGATAGGAATCTTTGTGGAGCCAAGGATGCTGTCAATAGAATGGACGAAGGCAGCAGAGATGTTGAGAGGTTTTAATGGTAGTGCTAACGACATAGCTCCCACATGGGCCGCAAAGGGTCAGCCTCAGAATGTCTTATACACGCTCAAGTATTCGATAAGGAATTATGCGGATCAGCTAAAGGGCTTGGCTAGTCAGTTCGCTGAAGGCAAGAGATTTATCCTGGAATCACCAATGACCTTTGTCACAGAGAAGGGTTATTCAAAGATCGCCAGCGACCTATCGCTGATCGCGGCTGCATTCTACACAGGTAAGCTAAGCTATGACACCACAGGTACCAGAGTGGAAGGCTTGCTGTTCGCATCTAATCTCGCACCGTCCTACCGAGACACTGTCTTCCAGGATCTACAGATAAGAGGGAATAATCCTCAGCAAAAGATCAGGGACACTATCCAGAAGGAGTACATTGACAAGGACGAGATCTACAGGACCCAGGTGCCACTAGAGGGATTCAAGGATAAGTATCCTACAGCTAATGCCTTCCTCAATGACGCTTATCAGGAGATCAACCCTACCTTGAAGAAGTTCTCAAGGAAGCGCATTGTGGTCAACAATGGGCAAAAGATGAACAAGTGGGGTGGCGATGAACTTGCTGAGCTCTACTACAATGCGCAGAGGGATCATAAGAGTGAGTTCTACTGGGCCCACCTTCCTGTGGCTGCTGAAGCATCTACCCTTGAGTTCGTTAAGGTGAGGAGACTCGATCCCATGAATGCGAACGACATGGACTACGTTGTAGACCATCTCACCATGCTGGCCTACAACGAGGCTAGGCGTGCTGATCACCTCGCCTATAAGGGTGGCATGAAGATCGGTAAGCGCAATGACTCTGCTGACAGGTTTGTCTTCATGCCAGGGCTCAATGATTTCAAGGTCGAGATCAATGGCGTAGAGTACAACATCATGGACATCCTCGCCAATAGAGGTGTGACTGAGGAAGAGAAGAGAGAGTTTATCAGTGAGTATAACAGGCTGAGAGGTGCAAACGTCAATAACGAGTACCAGCTCCTGCGACACGAGGTGATGGAGCAGCTCAACAAGGACGCACGAGACGAGGCTGAGTTCTGGGATACTGTGGACATGAAGAAGAAGCCTTCTGATATCGAGAGGTATCAGTTAGCCTTCAATGGCATCTTCTGGAGGATCCAGATAGGCAACTTGCTCTATGGCGACAAGGCTATCCTTGGTGGTGTCGTCAATGAGGTCAAGCGAGCCAAGCAGGCACAGAGTAACATCCAGAGGCTTGACCTTGAGAAGAATGCCGTAAGGCGTACTGTCGTCATCAACGACCGTATGGCTGATAGGCTGACCAAGGAGATCAAGGCTATCCTCGATAAGAAGAAAAAGCTGGGGCTCATCACTGATGCTGGATACAATGCTTCACTCAAGGCGTATAGTGATATTACAGCTACCGACGGTCAGGCTTGGCTGTCTCCTTCAGGCTACAAGCGTATCCTTGAGGGTACCGGGCAGGGCTATACCGATGGGGCTATCGAAGCCCTTGAGGAGATGGCTAACGCTATCAAGGAAGGTCGCGAGCCAGACTACGCCAAGATCAAGGACCACCGCTTCAATGTCATCAAGAGCCTGTACTACGGAGACACCAAGGTCGATGATAACGGAAGGGCTACTAAGGTCATCCAGCAGTATAAACACTCTGAGGCTCTCCTCACTGGACTTAATGAGGAAGGCGTATCGTCTCCTTTCCTCAATGCGCTTGTGAAGTTCATGGAGGACAACCAGATCGATGCTATTGAGTACAACAGCGCCTCTAAGGTGGGTAACTATGCTACCGTAGACCTCAGCATGGATGACATTGCTCCTTTCAAGTATGAGTTCAAGATTGGAGGCAGGAAAAGAACTGTTACCGCTGACAGCATTGAGGCGTTTGACAAGAAGATGGATGGGTATGTAAAGAAGAAGGAGCTGTCTGAGGAAGAGGCGGAGAAGCACAAGGCTAAGTTTTCAAAGATGCTATCTGATGAGATCTCTGAGAATATCGCTGTTAAGCTAGCAGAATCCGCAACTGAGGTAGAGGTCGATGGCAAGAAGAAGCTGATGGCTGATAGAGATCGGGATGGTCGTATCAAGTTTGATGAAAAGAAGGTCAAGGATATGCCGTACAAGTACTATGGTATCCAGACCTCAACGCCTCTTCACTCTTTCAACACGTGGCAGAGACTTGGTACCCAGCTGAGGAAGATCATCACGACTAACCTCAAGAACCTGGACACATTCGAGATCGCTGGCACGCAAGTATCAGGATATCAGATTAAGGAGGCTATCAATCAGATCGTAGGTCAGCACGCCATTGATGAGTTCATCAAGTCAGGTGTCGAGATGAACCCTGACAGTGAGAGCATCAACAAGAAGAGCGTCAATAGCTACAACAAGCGCTTCGATCGTCTGAGGAAGCGACTACTGGAGGCATTGAGGGAAAGTGACTACTACGATCCCTCAACAGAGTCATACCTTGATGTGCATGTGGACGAGTATGGACGCAAGCACTTCACTGATGACATCTACGACCCATCGTTCCAGGACGCTCTACACTCCGCCTTCTACGCGATGGCAGCTAAGAAGATCTACAGGATGATGGTCCCTGGGGGATCACTCATCCAGATGAGCTCAGCTGAAGCCTCAAACGATCTCAAGGTGAAGTACAAGGAGGATGGCTCTATCGACTACGTCCCTGTACGTGTCACGCCACACTCTAGCGAGATCCTTGAGTATGTTAATGAGAAGGGTGAGATCGATGTTAAGAAGATTGAGGAAGACCGTAGAGAGGATCTCCTTGAGCTTGTAGCTTATCGTATTCCCACCGAGTCTAAGTACTCAGCCTTCCCTCTCCGTATTGTTGGCTTCCTACCTCGCGTTGCCGGTGGTGTTATCCAGGTTCCTCATGAGTGTATTGCCCAGGCAGGCTTTGACTTCGACGTCGACAAGCTGTTCTTCATGAAGAAGGATGCAGGTCCCGGCAAGAAGAAGATTGCCGAGATCAAGAAGGAGTATGAGGAGAAGGTACGTCAGGCTAAGCTCGAGAAGAAGAAAGAGCCTAAGAGGCCTGCAGTTCTTGACCTCGACTACTCAGCTGCAGAAGTCTTCAAGAATGGCGGTGTCAATACGAGGGAACTCAACCAAAGGCAGAGGACCAACGTGCTCTTTGACATCATCAGAGGCGTTCTGAGGAGCCCGCAGGCTGCCTTAGAGATGGCTCAGCCTGGCGGTTATGATGGTGTGAAGAAGGACCTGAAGATTGGCTATATCATCGGTGAGATGAGCAAGGAGAAGCTCGAGGAGATCCTTGAGCAGGTCCTTGATGAGGAGGATGATAAGAAGATCGGTGATAAGGTCATCTTTGAATACCTACATAACCTCGACCTTGACAAGATCAACAAGATCGTAGATATCTATAGGTCCGGCAAGAACATCGCCAAGTCCGAGGTTGAGCTGGAGATGCAGAGACAGAACAAGGCTGGTCTAGGTCTTGTGGGTGTCTTCGCTAATGAGAACACCGCTACCAGCGTCTTTCAGCAGGCCAAGCTCATTGAGCTCAGCAAGACTGTGAAGATCAATGGGCAGGAGTATAAGTCACTGAACCGCATGGAGGGTGTTGATGGCACTTACGTGTCTCGTATCCTTGAAGAGTACAGTGCTGCCTCTGTGGACAACGCTAAGGACCCTGTGATCGGTCTTGCCAACATCACTATGGACAATGCCTCTATCATCGCTACTATGGTGAGGATGGGTGTGCCAGGGGATGTTATCGGTCTTATCACTGCCACGCCGTTATGGAAGGCTATTGCTAACATTGAAGGTGATGGTGGTAGGTCTGAGCTCCTCTTCAAGGCACTACGTCAGGGCGGAGAGGTCAACAGCAACAGAGATGTGGATGTCACACTCAAGGATATCATTGAATGTTCTAAGTATGAAACACAGGAGGCGATCACTGATGCCCTCAAGGCTACAGGCGAGAATGTAGAGAAGGCCTTTAAGCAACTCGACGAGAGGACGCAGGTAGCCGTTAAGAAGGTTGCTGGTCTCCTCATTGAAGTAGTAAATGCGGCATCAGAGATCAAGGACCTTGTCTTCCAGAGTAAATCTGATGTCTCCTCAAGCGGACCTAAGGGCGGTGTCAATGAGTCTGTCTTCGCTATGGTCAAGTCTATCGACCAGATCGAACGCGCGCAGAATCACAGGTATATCAGGCATGAAGGTATTATCGTACCGCTGAGGACTCTACCGGGTCTTAGTCCTGGCGCTACCACCAAGACCTTCATCGAGCAGAACAAGGATGGGCACTTCTACAAGATGTACCTTGGCCTTGGTCTTTTCGGCACGATGTATGCAGAGTCTGTCTACAACCCCAAGGTGTCTCCTATGTTTGCTCTTACTATTGTAGAGACGGCTAGGAAGCTCGGTGTGAAGCCCACCATGGACTTTACTAAGAAGTTCATCTCTGCATACGACCAGTATATGAGTTCGGCCATCACTACCTACTCTGAGGATGAGCAAGGGAAGAATGTCCTGGCGCAGGAGATTATCACCAAATTCCCAGACATCTTCAATAGGACTGCACCTGAGTCACTGAGGAAGATCATAGAGCTCGGTAAGGACAATGTAGCACCATTCCTACTCAAGGGTGAGTACGTTGAGAAGAAGTTCAACACGCTAGTCTTTAAGAGCCTTGGCTCGCCTAATGAGGAAAGGGCACTATCAAGGGCTACAGCTATCTTTGAGGAGATCATCGAGCAGGCGCATAACACTCGACTGACAGGTGTGCAAAGGGCTAAGGCTCTTAGAGACTATGAGCTCCTCAAGGGTCTGGCCCTGTATGCAACCTACATGAGTGGTAATCCGAATATGAAGGTGATGTTACAGGCTATTCCTCAATCGGTCAAGGCACTGATGATGGGTAGGAGTAGGATGCTCATGAGGATCAAGAATCAGGCGCTAGAGCTGAGAGCTGGTGGTGATGTCGATACCGAGTTCACACATCAGTTCATGCAGAACTACGTCAGGGAGAACATCAGGAAGATCGGCAAGGTGATGCCACCTAGTATGACTCAGCCTCTCCTCAACGCCACTAATGGTGTAGCTCCTGATCATATCTCTATCGCTAATGATAAGAGAGAGCCTGTATATATCCTCCTTGACCAGAATGAGCCCAATCGTGGTGTCATCTACGTTCAGGGTAGGGATACTAGAACAGGTAAGGCTGAGACCGTCTATACAAGGGTCAATCCTAGAGGCATCGTCACTGTCGATGAAGGTAAGATCTATGACGACTACAGATTGGATGGTGGCTACCTCTTGGAGTCTCTTCAGAAGCTACAGCCAGATAAGTTCGACCTTGCAGCTATGAGTGGTAAGGGTATGATCGACATAGCTGAGAATGTAGATGTCAAGTCTCACGAAGGAGGTGTATCATACCTCTCAGACTTTGGAGCAGCAAAGGCAGCAGCAGAGATTGAAAAGGGCAATGCCACAAACAGAGGCGAAGAAATTTGTTAGTAAATATGGCTAGATCATGTATAATGTTCCCTATGGTGGAGACACCAAGGGGTAAAGAGAAGAGTCAGATGTTCCTTGACTTCAATGAGGTGCTAGGGAATAGGACTGACTCAGCAAATGCGTACTACGCATCCACAAGCCGATGGTTCTCGGACTATGGGCATGACCTAAAGAAGAACGATCAAGGCCAGTGGTCAGGACGAGATGTCCTGGCCCTGACCCCGGTCGGGGATATGTTCCCTGCTAGCTCGTACGGATCCTACATGGTCCGTACGTATGCTGGCGAGGATAACCACTTCGACACCTACGATTCAGCCTTTGCGGCCGTGAGGAAGGGTAACAAGGATCCTATCTCCGAGCGTACGCCCTTGGTGCCTGAGGTGACTGAGGAAGGATACAAGTTGTCCTATACCGAGGATAGGGAAGCTAAGGCTGATGCTGAGAGGCAGGATGTACTTCGTGGTAGGATCATGGACCTCCTCGAACACTACGGCATCCCTGTAGAACACTTCGAGGCTATTGAGGAAGGACTAAGGCAGGCAGGTGAGACTGTCTTCCTTGAGACTGCACAGGCCACCAACAAGCTAGCTGCACTCATCCGTGTAGCTAATGGCTCTTCTAATGAGGTCCTCACTGAAGAGCTTGCACACATCGCTTTAGAGTTTGCACCACCAGCATTGCGTGAGAGGCTCTCTAACGCGATATCTAACACTCAGGTGAAGGAGATACTAGGCGAGGAGCTTGAGACGTACAGCGAGCTCTATGAAGGCTCACAGGACCTCCTGAGGAGAGAGGCAATGGCTAAGCTCCTCACTCAGCATATCCTCGGACAGTATGAAGGGAAATATTCTTCCTTCCTCAGCCGCATCTGGCAGGCCATCAAGGATCTCTTCCATGGTATCACTGATGGAGCCTTCCTCAACGAGGTAGAGCGCACCGACAGACTCTTCAGGAATTACGCCAGCAAGATCGTTGCTAAGAAGGCCTTGCTCTCTAATGAGCACCTCTCTGAGATCGTGAAGGGCAAGAGCCTGTATGCTGCCATCGCCAACGGTACAGGCATCAAGAATCAGGTCGCTGGACTGGTGAAGATGGCTGAGACTATGAAAAGTAGAGTCAATGCCTTCTATAGTCAGTCCGTCAAGAAGGGAGATCTACTAAAAGCTGGTCTTAATGAGGATAGGGCTAATGAGATTGATAGGACAAGCAAGTTACTCGGAGTAGCATCAGGTCGAGTAGAGTCAGCTCTTGGTACTGCTATCGCTGTAGATGCTATTGACAACCTCATAGAGGGACTGACGGCAATGAACGATTATGCGTCAGCTGTTGCAGGTCAGATGAGGGACCTCGAGACAATCCTACAGAGTGACAAGGATAAGGATCTAGTAGCATACAATACCTCTGCATCTCTCCTCAGGAACATGTATATGGTATTGTACAATCTGGAAGAGAATCAGAGTCTCGCCACCCAGATTATCAATATGCTAAACATCAAGTCTGGGAGTGACTCAATTCAGATGTCTAATGCTGAAAGGGAGCGGTTGATAGCGTTCGCGGAGGATATTAGGGATGAGATCAAAAAGAATAAGCTGAAGATTGCTGATTCACTAGACAAGGATAACCTCAAGTTAAAGATGGCTGATATCATCATTGATCAGATCATCGGGTACTTTGTGAATGCCAAGGATGGGAATGGCAACCGACTCTTTACTGATGAGGATGCCGCCAGGACAGCGCTAAGGGATGAGATCCTCAATGATGCTGGAGAGTTCTCTTCTAAGAATAACATCTTTGCTGCCTTCCTCACGCCAGTAGCGACTAACGGAGACCTTATCCATACTCTCATGTCTCGATTCATCAAGGCTACCGAGGCCAGGGCTCATGCCGCTATTATGGAAAGGACTGCGATGACGGAGAGTAGGCTGAAGGAAATCAAGGAGAAGTACAATCTTGAGAACGAGAGTCAGTGGGCCTTGATGCGAGATAAGAATGGTGAGATCACCGGTGAGATTGTCACGCCACATAAATGGTTAGAGTTCGAGGCCGAGAAGGAGAAGATAGCAGAGAAGGTAGAGAAGGAGCTCAATAGGCTTATGGCTGAATACCGTAAGGCTAACAACGCGCCTATGCCATCAGAGTCTATCCAGAATAGAAGGAAGAATCTTGAGGAGCGATACATCGAAGAGTGGGAGAGAGAGCACGGGTCTAAGTTCACGGAGAAATACATCGTTGGTCAGAGGGCGGATGGCACTGATATATACGAAACATTGCCTGGCTCATTCTTTGACAATGAGGCATACGACAAACTTAGCGATGGGCAGAAGGAGTTTGTTGATGCGATGTACGACCTCAAGGAGCAGCTTGATCTATGGTCAGGGCTGAAGCCTGAACCATGGAAGGCTCCTCTCATAGCAAGGCGCGGGTCATCAAAGGAGCTTAATCCCTTCAAGAGGATCGCAGCAACTAACTGGAAGCAGTACATCCTTGGTGGCGTTATAGGTATTGAGGAGTTCGAAGGTGTGCATACAAGCGACCCGCTGGGAACCCTACTCTTTGTACACAAGCCTAAGGGATATACCCAGTTTGGTCTTGAGCTGTCAAAGAATCCAGATGTAGACTACCTTACTGATCCTATCGGCATGATGAAGGCTTATGCCACTTCCTCAGCCTATTACACCAGGATGGCAGCCATCAAGCACATCGTGGAGCTGACGCGTATTCTTGACGTTGAGAACCGAGGATACAATAGTAGAACTAAGGGAAGCAGTAGAAATAGGATGGCCGACTATGATGCGTTCATCAATCGTACTATATACGAGAAGAACGTCATCAACGATGAGAGACCTGACTGGGATAAGAGGCTGGATGCAGTGATGGATCCATTCAACGACCTTGTCTATGTCACTGGTCTTGGTCTGAATGCTGTGTCTGGTATTAAGAACCTCATCAACGGTTTCCTCAGAGCCACAGCTCTTGGGGATAGTCGCACTGGGTATAACGCTACATCGCTAGTCAAGGCGATCCTGCTTGCACATAGAGAGATCCCCAATAGATGGAAGTTCAATAAGATGGGTATCGTTGAGGATCCTCTCACATCTCTTCTCTTCCTCATGGACTCTGGCCACGATGGGCGAGAGGCGTTTATGCAAGGTAACGTTTCTCAGTTAAGGTCACTCATGAGCCTGTTTTCAACAAACACACTTATGGCGCCATTGACCATGGGTGATGAATGGATGAAGCAGAGCTTTGCCATTGCTTACCTCCTGAATGTAGAGGCTGGCGAGCTAAACCCAGAGGCTAAGGAGAAGTTCAAGGGTGTGTCTCTCTACGACTATATGAAGAACCTCGAAGTTCCTGAGGGTACTAAGATGACTAAGTTCGTAGAGCAGGCCCTAATAGATTTCTCTGGAGCCAAGACAAAGGAGGCTATGTACGATTGGCTTGGTGGTCACTCTCAGAGGTTGCTCCTTGGGACACAGAGGACTCTTGGTGCGTACAACGACAGCGATAGGGCAGCTGCAAACTCATACGCCATAGGTAGGGCCCTCCTCACCTTCCGCAACTGGATGCCTGTGATTATCTCTGATATGTTCAGGGGTACTAGGTACAACGTGCAGAACGGAGAGTTTGAGGAAGGAGGATATGTCACCTTGTGGAAGATGATGCACGTCAAGGGTGAAGATGGCAAGAATAGTCTGAGTGCTATGCATGCGCTCGGAACAGCTGCTGTGGCTATGTTCATACCACTCATGATCAGCAAGACCCTTAGAGGCGCAGTACAGAAGAAGTTCCACCTGTCAGATATGCAGGCTAACAACCTGCATCGCCTTGGCAGGTCTGCATTGATCGTGCATGCTATGAGAGCTATCACTGATACCCTCTACCTAGCTATGCTCACCATGGGCTTCTCTGATGATGACGATGATGAGCCATGGTACGAGAAGCTGGCTGAGCTCGCTATGCACTTCATCATGTCTCTCACACCTATCCTTGGTCCTCAGGCTGTCAAGCGTGGATGGATCCATACAGACCTCTACGATCGTATGAGAAGGAACTACGCAAGGTTCAATGAGGCTGCAGACAATTCTACCTCCTCAGAGATGGAGACGGCAAGGAGGTACCTCAACAAGGAGATGAAGGAGATAAGCCTTGGCTTCATCGCTGATCTATACGGTCTTGCTAGTGCAGGTTCTAACGAGCTTCACCCAGGTGATCCTATCGCTTTCGCTATGGCTATGGTGCAGAACAATATGTTTGGTGACGGTGCCGGCGTGAAGAAGATGGACCCTGTACAGAGCCTTGAATCTATGGCCACTAGTGGCGTAGCCGGGTATAAGACCATCACTAACCTCCTTGGCGGTATAGGTGATACCTACAACAGGATCGCAAGTAATAGCCAGGAAGGGAAGAAGAAGGCTAATCCTACTGAGTGGGAGAACGAGAATAGGTACATCGAGGAGTCTGACGATAGCTTCATCGTGAAGGCCTGGAGGAGGTACAAGAACGACATGGAGAATGGATCTCCTGCAGACAAGACCTTCTGGAATGTCTTTGTCGTGGGTATCATAGGTCGGAACATGTTCAACATGCCATTCGTGGGCGACCAGTTCCGCGAGAAGCAGATGAAGGACATCAAGAAGTACCAGCCCAGCTACTTGACACCATTGCCTGATAGCTTCTTCATGAAATATGAGAATCTAGCTGGAGAAGGCCTATCAGACTATGAGGTCTTTGAAAGAGGAGATTCAGATGACGATGGACTAAACGTCGCTTACTAGAAAAGAAAGATCCCCCACCCTGAAGAAGGATGGGGGATTCTTTTTGTATAAGCTATAGGTGATGACTACCTACAGCCTGCAAGCGTTTGACCAAGTAGGTTGTCTGTCCTTTCCTCAAGAGCATCCATCTCCTGGAGCGTCCTGGTGTTGCCATCAAGGCCGAGCTCGTCGATAATCTCTACAGCGTGCATAGCATCCTCAGAGGTTTCGACTGCGTCACGTAGTACGGCAACAGCGTCGTCAAAGGTAGCCTCCATACGCCTGACACGTCCTGCATGCTCGGTCTCAATCTTGTCTTCCTCAAGACTACTCAGAGCTTCATACGCAGCATCCATGAGTTTCCTCTGTACGAGCTGAGCAAGATTCCTTGAGGCCATGAGTGAGGAGGGGTCATAAGAGGAGTTGAACTCTTCCTCGCTTATTAGACCATACCTAAGCATTGATTCTACAGCCCCCTCGATCTGTGAGGAGAGGTTAGTAGCGTTCACCCTTGAGGCTACAGACACGTGGGAGTAGTTACCGCCCTCAATGCCCATCAGGACGCTTACGACGCTCGAGGCGGGAGTGTACCCCAGAGCTGCCTTGATACGCTCCCAGAGAGCCTGCAATCGACCCCAGAAGCCCTTCTTCTTAGGTGCTAGCTTAGTGATCTTCTCCTCAAGAGCCTTGCGAGCCTTCTTATCTTCCTTGGTCTGCATCCACAGACGGAAGAGCTCTGCAGAAAGCTCTCTGACATCACGAGCATAGGCGATAGGTATCTGGTTGCGGAAGATATCCCTTATCTGTTCCTCAGTCACCTCTGACAGGCCTGAGACTAGCATACCCCTATCAGCGTCCGTGAGGAGCTTCTCATAGATGAAGTGCATAGCCTCATGGTAGAGTGTGCCAGCTGAAGCTCCACTAGCGACCTCGATGATACCATTGCGATACCTACCCCAGACACCTGGAGCTACCTCAGCAATGCCTTGGTAGATCCTCAGGGCCTGATAGAGCATACCTTGAGGTAGGAGTCTAGCTACTTCATGGGCTTCCTTGAAGACATCACCCTTCTCAAACGGTAAGAGAGCCTCTCGATTGTCTGGAGTGACATTCTTACGGATCTTTCTTCTAGAAGTCTTTGCATCTACTTTGATATCCTCCGACTTGAGCGAGGCCTCCTCAACTACAGCTTCATTATCAAGGATTGAGTATCCGACAGCGATCAGGTATCCCTGCTCTGCAATGTTGATACTAAGAGACTTGATATGATCCTCATAGCGACCAACCTGCGCCTTGTACTTATCCACAAGGCGAACACCATCATGCTCCTTCTCCTTGATTTTAGCCGCTGGAGATGAATCCTTACTCGGGATCTCAACGCTCTTTACATCGGATACGATTGCCTGAGTCTTACCCTCGTCATTCCTGAAGAAGACAATATCTGCTTCACCGGTGATCACCTCCCTATTGGGGTCCTTCATCTTCACGTCGGAGATCATAGCGAAGCCCTCAGCAACCTTCTTTGCGGATAGTTCGCGGACTGTTGCTGCGATCTTGTCCATCTGAGCACCAAGCTCATTGTCGATCTCCACCTCTACACTATGGACATTGCCATTCTCATCCTTAGCCTGCAAGATAACCTTATGACCACCGCCATAGGTTTTACCATTGATGGTGTGCTGAGAGAAGTATAGTGGAGTACTTGAGGTGACACCCTTAGCTGCAAGCTCAAGGACGAGACCCCTAAGTGTAGCTTCAGTCTTGATCTTCTCGGCTATCTCATGCTTCTTATTTCCAGCAAGAGCTATAACTCTGTCAGCGTTGCTGCCACTTTCCACTTTCTCACCTCCGGTAGAAGCCCCCTTGGTAGACCTACGTATAACGATAGTGTGTGTGGTACCACTAAGCTCATCACCATACTCAAAGAGCCTACCACGGTCGCTGACCTTGAAGTCAGATGCCTGCGCACTATTGATAAGGGCGAATGCATCAGCCTTGACAGACTCACTCATCTGGCTCCACTCAAACTTCCTATGTGATCCATCGACAGGGTTTACCTCGAACATATAGATCACACCGCCACGTGTAGCTGCGACATGAGGAGAGGTAGCGCTCTTAACTACCACGTCGTATCCTTGTGAAGATAACCCCTGTGCGAGGTCATCCTTCACCTTATCAAGGGAGACTGTGGTTGAGGAGCCGAACGGACCATCGTCAGTTGCGGTTGCCACCGTGGCAGTACCAATAGACGGCCCAGTAGGTGCCTGAGGAGAAGAGACAGATTCAGAGGTAGTCTTATTGCCTTCCTCATCAACCGCACCGTCAGAGAGAGCTTCAAAGCCGGCCTCACTGCGAACACCGGTCATTCGAAAGTTCCTCTTGAGGTAAAACTCTACTTTGTCCTTATCACTCATGATGTCTGCAGCCAAAGCTATCCTGCGCTGGTCGATCCCGATAGCTTTCATCGCCCTGACAATAGCCTCGGCTAGCTGCTCCTTGGTCGTCTTGAGGTTCTGGTCAAGTACAACATCGACATCCATAAGGGCTGTTGGATTCTCCTTGTCGTAGAGTCTCTTAGAGAAGAAGATCCTGACCTTGCCTTCTTCCTCAATCCTTATTGATCTGACGAAGCTATCACCAAACTCATGCACGTACTTCCTGTCTGGATCGACACTGATCGAGACACCAACGCCATTCGTGCCGTTAGCCTTCGCCTGGTCAAACTTCTCGGCCAGCTTATCCATGTATTCATTGGCGAGCTCTGAAGCATCACTCCTTCCAGCATTACCTTGAATAAGCTCTACGAAGCTGTTCTTGCCCTTGACGCCGACAAGGATAGGCTTAGGACCGTTCGCGCCGTTGGTGACTACGACGAAGTAGGTCTGACCATAGTTCTTCTTTAGGGAGTCCTTCTTCTCGTCGAGTAGCGCATTGATAGCATCCTCACTCTCCTCTGCGAGAGAGTCGTTGTGAGTTGTGATGCTGTATTGAACATTATCCTCACCACCAGGGAATGCGGTAACAGAGATAGCTACCTGTTCCCTCTTCAGCTCTTCCTCAACAGCGTTCTCGATCGTCTGAGCCTGCATGGTCTTACCTCCTACTACGCGCTCTTTACTGAAGTCTGAGTACTTGACCTTACTGACGGTTGCCTTCGGAGCATTGAGATCTGAGGAAGAGAAGATGTTGAACTTCTTATCCTCAGTAGCCACAACACGAAGGTTGTTGATGAGGACCTGCGTGTTGCCTGTCGTATGATCTGGTAGGAGACCGATAGGCACAAACTGATCTTGCTCGTCCTTTACATAGACAACGATAGGAGAATTGCTGACATCACCATTCTCAGATAGCTCTTCAGCAAAGCCATAGAAGATCTCCTTGCCCTTAGCGTTCTTGAGGTTAAGACCTACGTTCTTTTCCTCATACCACTTCCTTATCCTCTCTTGCCACTCTTCAGACAGAGAGGCGAGGTTTACTTCCTTGAGTCCAGGGTTGTACTCATCCCAGAGAGTGAGTGACTCTACCTTAGGGAGGGCAATAGTAGCACTACCACCTGTAGAGGCAGGAGGAGCTGGAGGTGTAGGAGTGGTAGCGGCATCTGGATCAGGCTCTGGGTTGGACACTGGCTCCTCCTTAGGTTTAGACGGCTCAGGAGATTGGTCTTGAGGAGAAGGAGTTGTGAGGCCAGAGAACTTATACAGATTGCCTAAGATGGACTCATGGATAGAGTCGAGAGCGCCTTCTGCCGAAGAACCAAATATATCGCTAGCCGCACTGTTATTGCGAATGAGGGCGTTAATGGCATCCTTAATCGCTTCCTTTACGTCTAAAGGTCTACCCGGCTCCACCTTAGATCTAACTGAGGCCTCTATATATTCAGTAAGGCGATTAAGGACCAGATCAACCTCTTCGGCTTTGATCTTATAAAGATCAGGCCTTTTAACAAAGTTCGATAGACCAGCGATAACCTCCCTGAGATTATTGAAGAACTCAGACCTAGACTTCGTTGCGGTAGAGCTATTGACATTAGAAGCCTTAACCTCAACCTTTTCATCCGCCTGCAGAGGAGCGTTGTCATCGTTTTTACTCTTAGCATCTTCGTTCTCTGCTTCTTCAGCCTTCTCTTTGAGGATCCTGTATTCCTCGTCAGCCTTCTGAAGCTCTGCCGTGACAGTCTTCTCGTTGGCCTTGAAGATGACGTCTACGATGTCTGCCGCAAGGGTGCTTAGACTGACGTCGGTCTGTAGTCTATTCCTCAGATCATCGTAGCCGAGATCAATGCTAAAGGTGTACGTGCCATAACTCGTACTGATAGACACACCTATAGTAGCCTTGCTATCGGCAAAGGTGATAGACGTACTGATAGAGGCATTGCCATCACGAAGAAGATCAGCGATAGCATTACCATTCCAGAATAGCCCCTGGATGCGCTCTGACATCCTAGAGTTTAGGACAGTGACACCACCTACAGATACAGACTCTATCTTTCTCTGTGTGGCCAGGTCGAAATCTATAGAGTCTATCTTGCTGTCACCATTAGGCCTGGCCTCCTCTGAAGGTAGAGCTGGAACTGGGGTGGTGGGATCCTCTGGGAACTTGTCGATATTCTCATAGACCCAATCACTTACTGAATCGATCAGCTCGTCATTCTTGAACCCAAAAACAGTCTGATCTAATCCTGGATTGTTAACACGGTCCATGAGCCTTGACAGAAGGCTACGCATGATGTTCTTGTAGTTAGAGTACCCTCTAACAGAACCAGTACCAATGAAGTCGTTTATCGTGCGGATGAAATCCTCGATGAACTTTTCAGAGGCAGCGTTATCAAGACCGTATTGACTTAGGATGTCCATGAATGTACCACTACCAAGGAGTACACTCTTGACAGTGTCATGAACAGCAGACCTATACTGAGAGAGAGACAGATTCTCTGGCTCAGTACTAGCCTCTGCAGCCTTAGCTCCTTGCAGTGTGGCGTTGGCAACATCGTCAGTTGCACCATTCCCTCTATTCTGCTCAGCGACCTTAGCTACTTCATGGATAGGCTCTCCATCGTTTACCATCTCCTCGCCTTCCTTAGCTGCTTCCTCAGCTTCCTTGACGATGGCATTAGCGACAAGGCTCTCTCTCTTCTTCCTGTCCTCAAGGAGATTATTGAGAGACTCGATACCGGCCATAGCTTCCCTAGCGAACTTAATGGCTAGCTTGCCATTCTCGGACATCTTCTCATCGTCAAGAGAGAGATCTGCAAGCCTCTGTACAAGCTCATCATTGCCAGTCATAGCTGCGACGTCGAGGTGAGCCTTGTTGAGGCTACCGAAGTCTTCAAACCTCTTCATGAACTCTTCCCAGCCACCAAGAGCATTAGAGTAGCTCTGCTTCTCCTTACCCTCATATTTCTTCTTGGCTTCCTCAATAGCGCGCGTCCTCTTCTCAAGCTCCTCGATCTCCTCGTTGATAGCTTTGATACTTTCCTCAAGGCGACTCTTCTTCTCCTCATCGTTAATCTTGTCGAGGCTATCTCGCATAGTCTCACGAATCTCGAGGAGTTCAGTCTTACGGCTCTCTGCAGCTTCAATGACCTCCTTATGAAGAGGAGCCACCTCACCTTCGAAAGTACCCATGTGTTCAGATGCTAGCCTCCTCAGATGGTTGAAGCTAGCTGCAGCTGCTGCGATACGGCTCTTCTCACGACCGCTGAAGTCACCAGCCCTTGTTGTAAGATCAAGGAAGGTGTGCGTCTTGGTGTAGTCGGTAGCGATGTCAGCAAGAGTGTGCTTCTGCTTGTTGATCTCACCAGCGATATCCTTGATAGCCTTCTCAGTGAGCTTGTCAGAACCTTCACCCTGGAAGTAGGCCTCCTGCATCTTCTGCTTCTCCTCAGGATCGAGTGTGTTCTCGATACGTTGTCTAGCGATACTGACCAGTGTAGCCTCGTCAGTCTCATTGACATCAAGGAAGTTGAGGAAGGGCCTGAGGTTGTCAGGAACTTCGGAGAATGGATCTGACTCTGCTCTTCTTGCTTCCTCACGTGCGCTCCTGTCGGCTTCACGCTTAGCAACGGCAGCCTGATACCTAGCTTCCTTAGCTTCGTTGTTAGCACCAAGGAGAGAGGAGATAGCGTGCCCCATATCAGCGCCGAACTCACGAGTAGACCTCATAAGGTCAGAGGTCCACTGACCGAAGTTGCGCTTGTTGAAGTTAGCCTGTCCGATAGAGCTATTGCCAATGACGCTGAGCATGGTAGCCACGTTGTGAGCCTTAGTCAGCTCCTCTGCAACAGTAACATCCTCTGAGGTTGAGGAAGACTGAGCTACCTGAGCCAGGAGAGCATTCATACGGTCAGCTGAAGCCATAGCATCAATAACGCTCTGATAAGTCTCATGTACCACCTCAGCGTAGTTCTGACCGAAGATCTCAGTCATTACCTTCTTCTCCTCATTGGTCAGTTCCTCATGCTTACCCTTGACCATCTTGGTCATAGCCTCGATGGCTTCGTCAGAGGTACGCTGCTTACCACCGCTGTACTTGTAGTCTCTATAACGCTCTATACCGGAGATACCAATAGGACTACCATCATACAGCTTACTCAGCCAGCTCTTCTTAGTCTGCCTAGCATCACCAAAGGCATCAGTCCTATGACTATCGCCACCAAACTTGCTACCCTTGTACATGGGCATGAGGAGAGTGCTGACGATGGCAGGGAGAGCCTCGTCAGTCCATGCAGATGCGGAGAGAGTGGTGTCCCACATCCCCTTACCGATCTCGCCGATAGAGCCAAGGATACCGATAGAGGTACTGTTCCTCTCTGAGATGGTAGAGGCACGGAGCATCTCATCGACAGATCTCTTACCGATGTTCTCTGCACCCTTGCTGATACCACCCTGTACTACTTCCTCAATACCTTCTGTGGCAGCGTTGATGAGTGTACTACCCAGCGCACCGAATCTGCCAGCCTTCTTCAGACGGTTTGCACCAGCCAGCTTATCAGTTGCGAGCTCGTAGGTATACTTGTTGAGGAAGGATAGGATAACGGTGTTCAGCCCAGCTGTCCAACCTGAGGCAAGACCATTGCGCTGGTCGATCTCATCACTGGCGTTCTGCAGGATGGCATTCTCAGCATGTTCCTTGTACTGTGACACGATGGCATTAGCTGCAGCCACAGCACTGGGAGAGGCGTTCTTAGCCTGCCCTGACAGGACGTTTGCTACCTCCCTCTTCAGTCTGGGATCCATACCTGAGGCAGAGAGCACGTCATCAGCAAAGTCACTGAACTTGATGGCACCGTACTTCCGCTCATAGGAGTAGAAGTCCTGATCGAAGTCCTTTTGCATCATGCTCTTCAACTGGGCAAGCTGACTACCCTTGGCTTCCTCAAGAGACTTACTCACGCCATACGACTCTACAGCTGCCTCACTGAGCGCACCGTAGAAGAGTGCTCCTGCAGAGAACATATTCCTTGTGTACTCTGAAGCCTTAGCCCACCTAGCTGCAGCTGTAGCAGACTTAGCAAACTTGCCAAGACCTGAGAACACACCACCAAAACGACCAAGAGCGGCTGTGGCCATACCACCATAGGTGAACCCCCACTGGCCTACCATGTCTGATGCGGCGTGCCAGAAGCCAGAGTCCATACCCCTACTAGCAAGAGACGCTTCAGCGCTTTGTATAGCCCTGTCAGCTACACCTGCAGTCTCAGCTAGATACTTATTACCTGCACCGAAGATATTGTACAATGCGCCCTTACCTTCCTGTTGTACAGCATCGCTAAGCATATAGTTAGGTGATACATCATTCCCACTGAAGAAGTAGTCTGATGCTCCTCGTATAACGTCCGACCCAGCCTTGATAGACTGGGTGGCGTTAGCGAAGAGTTTATTCATGGATGCGTTCATCCAGACCTCAGCCTTGTCAAGGAGGCCGTAGTCATCACCCTTCTCTTTCGCCCTCTTCTCATCCTGCTGGATAGCACCTTCAGCATTGGGGTTGGAGCTGATATCTGCAAAGGGGTTCTCCTCCTTAGGCATGATGTCGGCGATCGCCTTGTCGATCAGAATCTGCTTCTCAGCTTCATTGAGACCCTCAAGACTATCACCGAGATTCCTGATGGCTGAAGCACGGTACTTCTCAGCGTTGATGTCGTACAGCTGTTGTGCAGCGTGGAACGCATCGTCTATGCGCTCCTGTGTCCTACGCCCAGAGCTGGACGTGATGTCTCGGCCGAAGATCGGCCTGAATACTTTTCTTTTTGCTCTTCCCATATTTATCTATTCTGTCCAAAGATGTCAGATGCTGTATCTAGATACGAAGGACTGTTCTGAGTTGCGTCCATCACAATGTCCATTGCCTCGACTTGATCTGGGTCAATGGTCGCATTGGCACGCTTATTCTCGATTATTGACTGATACTTAGCCAGGAAGAGCTTCTTCTGCATAAGAGACTCTTCTGACGTGTTGAAGTCAAGTTCTGAGGAGAGCCCCATGAGGTGTTGGAGATTCCTTGAGGTTGAGAGTGGCACTGCGATTGATGCAGGGGCCTTAGTGCTCCCATTGATATACTCAGCCTCGTAGTACCATCGACCGTCCGAGTCCTGCATCACTCGGGCTGACTTTGGTCTTGTGCCACTCCTGAAGCTAGTGACGAAAGTCTCGATCTTCTTAGCGTCCGTGCCGCTAAGCCTGCTCTTATAGTCATCACCATACGCACCAGAGAGTGCAGCGCTGAGGATATCGTTAGCCACGTCAGAGGATATGTTGAAGCTACCGGCCACATTATTCTTAGCTGTCATGCGATACAGATTGTTATTCACTTCTGCTGAGTATTGAATACCCTTGAAGTTGGGATCATAGGATACACCCTTACCATCTGCAGACCTCTTGCTTGGTGCTACCAGCTTATTGCCGGTCCACGTAAAGCCAGCCTTCTCAAGGATCTTAGAGACAGCTGGTAGGTTCTGACTACCGAAGGTCTTAGCATAGGCTTCAGTGACAATGTTATTAAGATTAGCCGGTGTCCTTGATGGTGCTGGTAGCCTGTTATACTTATTGATGGCTGCTCTCCATGTTGATCTCAAGAGAGTGTCACCAACAGCTCCAGAGCTATATGTGGCCCTACCACCGCCTCTAGCCTTGAGATCGATAGAGCCACCAGTCATATCAGGACTACCTGCAGCGCCACCATTGCCGCCTCTATGACCTCCACCGTTATTGTGTCTTGCTGATTCGCGAGCTCTAGCCAGCCTATCTTGGAGCATCATGATAGCCTCCTTATCCTCAAATGGTGTCATAGCGTCACCACCTGCAGCACCGATCATACCACGCTGTACGCCATGGACAAGAGCGAAGTTAGCCTCAGGCTCGTCAAGGTGTTTCCTGATGTCCTCACCATAGGAGGACTTGACTTGATGAAGGACCTGGTTGTAAAGCTCAGTGAGTGGATTCTTAGGATCTGAGAAGTGCTGACCGATAGCCTTGTACACATCTTCAGCCTTAGAGCCCTTCACTGTGCGCAGGATCCTGGTAAGCCTATCGATGTTCCCGATGAGCTTGAGGTCTTGTGTACTGTTCCTCCAAGCTGCAAGGTAGTCGAAAGCACGCCTCTTCGCATCCTCACCTGAGAAGAGGAGAGGTGCTATCTTGTTAGGATCGTCGATGAATGATTGGATGGACATATCCTTGCCAAGGACGACTGCAGAGGGATCCTGCAGCCTAGCCTTAGAAGCCATATCGTTGTACTGTGCTCGCCTAGTGAGAGCATCCTTGAGCTGGCTAGCGCCTTGTGCGTACTGACCCTTGAGTTTTACCAGGTCCTGCATCATTGCTCTATTATACGCGCCGTCAGAGATGACCCCTTCCTTAGCTATCCTGTCAGCATACCCGCTGAGCTTAGATAGCATAGGAGCGATAGTGCCCTTATAGAAGTCACTATTCTTATCCTCGGCAGATAGGGCTGAGGAAAGAGACATAAGGTCTGTATGGGACTGTATGGCGGTAGTGTAGTACTCTTCCTCACGTCTAGCCAGTGGCTCGATGATACGTGCCATCTGGTCGAAGGAGGTAGGCTGCATTACCGCTGTGGTAACTGTCGTTTTAGCCATTATCTATTATTATTAGTATCTCTTCAAAGGTACAGAAGAATGATGGCACTCTCGCCACCACTCTTCCATATCTGTTACTTAATTGGTCTCCCGAGGAAGGATAGACCAGCGAATATCGGTGAGCTCACCGCGTCGTTCGGATTAGTGCTAAACAAGTTGTTCAACTTCAGTAGCTCCTTCGGGATCGTAGGGAATGTCCTTCTAACTGTAGGAGGCGGCGTACTTGCGCCTACTGCCGCCTGAGGAGCAGTCTGACTTGCGTTCTGAGGAGAAGCATAATCTGGAGAATACCCAGGTGTCCTTATGATGTTGCCAAGATCATCGAAGGTGTACCCATGGACTGCAGCTACCAGCCTCCTGTTGAGGGCTGTCTCACCAATAGCGCTGAGGTTCATAGCGAAGTTGTTGAGGTTAGTAGACCTAGCCTGCGCATTTGCTGCTTCCTCAGCCATCCTCATTGCTTCAGACCTTTCAATACCCTGTAACCTTTGTGCTGCGATCTGCCTGTTGGCTGCTTCCTGCTGTAGGACAAACTGGAGGTTCTGTGCTTCCTGCTGTCGGTTGAAGCCGATGGCTGCTCTCCTCCTCTGGTCGTTAAACTCATCAGCCTTGATCTTAGCATCAGCGATAGCCTGCTGAGTGTTGTACCCGGCTGCAAGGAGACCTGCAGTAGCACCAAGACCATTACCACCGGATCCGTTGATGATCGCGTTCCTCAGGGCATTACCCTGAGCGATGATCTTACTAGCCGTGTAGTCTGTGTCAAAGGGCTTGTACGTGTCCTTGACGATCTCTGGTGTCCTCACAGGAGCTTCCTTGAACGTCTTCACATACTCACGCTCGATCCTATCAGCCCTGGAGAAGGCATCCCTGTTAGTAGCACCGAAGGCATCACGAAGGACATTGAGACCTGAGAGGGCTGCAGGAGCGTACCTGAGGAGAGGAGAGATAGCACCTCCCTTGGCAAACAACTGTCCCTGAGGAAGAGATGGTTGACTCATAGCCTTGACCTGCTCCTGTCTCTGTGCGAGCCTTGCCGTCTCAACTTCAAACCTACGCTTCTCGATAGGGTCGTTAGGACGCTGCTCAAGGGACTTAGCTAGCTTTCTAGCTGCCTTGGCAAAGGACTTACCCTTGCTTTCTTCTAGTCGATCTGAGAACATATAGTTACCTACCTTAATCTCTCCTTCCTCAGCCAACATAGGTTGGCCTTCACCATTGATGCCGAACTGCACACCACCGTTGGGATTGGTCTCATGAGTACCACCAGCGTTGAACTCAGTCACACCACCATCAGCGAAGAACTGCTGTTGAAGCCTGGTATCGTTACTCCTATCCACAGCCTGAGCCGCGGTGAGGAAGGATCTGTTTACTTCATTGTTAGCGATAGCCCTCTGCTCGTTAAGCTGACGCTGTCGCTCTCTAGCATCAGCACTGCCCTTGAAGGCACCAGTAATACCACCGATGAGGCCGAGACCTCCACCGATGATAGAGCCAATAGGACCAAAAGCTGTACCAGCACCAGCACCACCAAGGAGGCCTGATGCGATACCACCGATAGCATTGCCATCATCCCTCACCTGTGAGTATGAGACTGAGTCAAGTGGATCGATAGCTTCCCACTGAGCCATGAGAGCGTCATTACTGTCGACACCCACAGGACCGGTATGGTACTGCGCTTCCTTCTCAAGACCGCTAGTATCCTTTAGCTTACTGGACGTTAGGAAAGCATCGCGTACGGCAGAGATCCCGGAGATAGCCCCCGAGATCTTACCTGCGATACGACTAGCCCTAGCCGCCCTTATTTCTGATTCTGTCATATATATCACTCGTAATAGTGAACAGTTATATCGTGAATGATGCTCTTGTAGAGTAGCCCACCCTTAGAGTGTAGCCTAAGATGCATCCAAGGATTCATGATACGATCCATCTTGAACTTGCTCTGCGCGTCTCTGGGGATCTGTATTCTGTAAATCCTGAACTTCTCCTTCATGCTTGACGGATAGTTCGTTGCAAAGTTAATCCCATATCCTGTTGTGCGCTGATACTCCGTCCACACGTCCATGTGGGTAAGATCAAGCTCGATCAGCCTATCACCATCCCAGGTATCGCCACGCACATCGAGGTTAGTGAAGATCTTATCCTCGCCTGCACCTTCTGGGTTTACCCTGTAGTGGATAGACCAGTCTAGAGCCTGACCATACAGACCAGTACCATACACCGACTCATTACGCCAGAGATAGCCGTAAGCTAAGCTATAGACCGACTGACCTAACACGAACATCTCCTCGATCTTCTTGTAGTCGTAGAATGACTCGAAGGACTGCAGCTCCTCATTGTAGCACAGCGTCTCATCCTTAGTACAGACGTGAATCCTATTCATCACACCCTCTGAGAGTAATACAGCCCCTGTGGTGGACGATAAATAGTCTTGCATAGACTTCTGCTTGGAGATAGGAGATAAGCCCTCAGAGAGGCTGTAAAGCGTGCTGGTGCGGTCATCGAGGAGATAGAGAGCCGACGCGGAATGGCACACCCTCCTCAGAGAGCCTGTGCCGATCTCCTTGGACATATACCTATGGCCATCGACCTTGCGGCTGTTGCTGATCTCGATGGGCACACCATCAGATGCCTGGACCTGCACCCTACTGTTGTAGTTGATAAGTCCTATGCCCTGCCTCTGTACGAAGAACAGTCTGTCCGATGAGGAGAGGATCCTAGTGATACCACCACAGATACCATCAAGGGAAGCTGTCGACGCACCACTGAAGTGAGTGTAGTTATCTATGAACTCACCGTTCTGCTTTGTCTTACTCCACGTGAATGATGCTGGGTGATACGACGTGAGCATGTAGTCCGGGATGATGTCATAAGTCTTGAGCTTCATCCTGTCATTGTAGACATCGTTCATCTTATTGACGTTGTCCATGCTCATAGCCTGCGGTGTCTTGATCCCGATGTTCCTATCATACCTACCAAGCTGGTTCACCCTGGTGAGGAGAGGAATGTCGATAATGTCAGTCACCTTATTAGCTTCTGAGGAAGGGATAGTCTTGAAGAGCGTTGTCGTCTGATAGTAGGCATCACCTCCTCCTGTAGCACTCTTAGCCGTGGGTGTCACATAGGAATAGGCTTCCCACATGAGACTCTCAATATCGTAGGATGGTGCTTCCCTCGTCATGATAGCTATGGGAAGGATAGAGCCGGTAAGAGGAGCCTTGACAAGGCTCTTTGAGGAGAGGTCAACTTGGTTGTACCTCTTCATGAGCTTCTCAGCTGTGACCTTGATGATCTCTCTCATCAGTGCCCTGAGGTCATCCCTATCGCTGCTTGACGAACCAACACCCAACGCTATCTTCTTCCTTGATGCGAACATCAGCCATAGGCCTACAGACGTAGCATCAGTCTTGTAGATAGAGTGCCTGAAGGGTACGCCATTAGAGTCGATGACATCGCCAGAATCCTTGGTGTAGGGCTGGATGATACGCATCTTACCCTTCTTATCATCCATGGCCTCATGCTTGTTCCAGTAGACACCGCCAGGAGGTGTAGCGTAGTAGAAGGTCTGATCACCGTTGTCCACGTCAAGGGTAAGCCAGCTAGGCCTCAGGCTCTCTCTTACTTCCTCAACCGTAGCAAAGAACGTAGTCGCTACGTCAGCGTAGGAAGTCCCAGGGAAGTCACCATCATGGAACTCGATAGAGACAGGTCCCCAACAGTTCTTAGCACCACCGAGGTTAGCGCCACCTTGAGGATCGTAGTCATGGGTGAACCACCTACCTTCCATCGTATTGATGAAGTCCTGGATCGCGCTCGCTGGGAGAGTGTCACGCTTGATATGGTTGCTGGCGAGGTCGTCCTTGTTGAACTTGATAATGAAGTGGTCTGACGTTCCATACTTCATCCTAGTAGGTCCACTGACACTCTGTACTGATCGAGCCTTACCCTTACCATCTACACCAAGGAACCTAGACGTAGCACCCTTGATGGCTGGGAGGATCTTGTCTACCTCACCAAGGTAAGTCTGATCAGCGACCTTCTGAAGAGAGGGGCCGTTGTTACGCCACGTGGATGCCTTGCAGTTGAAGGACGACTCATTAGTCGTAGCCTGGCCATACACAGACAGCCTTGCGGTCGTGTTCTCTACTACCTTGCCACCTGATGTATCCTTAGTGGAGAACAGCGGCATAGCTACACCGACCATATCAGACTCCAGCGTAGAGACTCTCAAGATCTCTGCACCTGGTTCAAGCCTTGTCGTGGTACTGATAGAGGTTGACAGAGAGGGTCTGAGGAGAGACTCATGGTCATAGATAGCCGACATATCATTCCACTTCCCTTCCTCAAGCCTCGTGTCTCTGTAGACATAAGACTCAATAGGATTGCCAAGTGTCTTGACGTGGATCTCTACATCCTCATCATAGCAGTCCTGGATGTCAGGCGTGTTGAAGGTTTGTACGTCAGCACACACCCTCACCTGAGCGGATGCAAGGCCAAGAGTGGTAGAGCTCGACTTGAAGAAAGGTTGGTCCACCTCCTTCCTGAAGAGAGACTTGTTGACCGTCATATCACCAAGACTCTCTGGGAGCAGCTCATCACGCGTGATAGGCCTGAAGCAGTATGAGGAGAAGGCGTATGGTACACCGTCCTCTCTGTCAGCCACAGTATAGAGCGTTGGAGAGAGTACGCCATTAGCGATCGTCCTACGCTCCTTCGTCGACGGATAGTGGATGAGAACCCTGTAACCTACGTAGTCACCTACCACAGGAGGAGGTGACACTACAAGCCTTGAGGGAGAGTCAGGTGCTATGAACACACCGACAGGCACAGGGTTAGACTCCTGACCTGTCTTACTGATAAGCTGGATAGCTACAGGGTAATGCTCATACGGCATCAACACAGAGATATCCTTGTGACCCTTACCTGCCTGTTGAGTCCTGAAAGGTTCCACATCGACAGGGTTGAAGGTTATGCCACCTGCAGCATAGTGATCCTTAATCGTCTTCTGTTCTTCCTCAGACAACTTAAAGCCGGGGATAGAGAGATTGCCGAGGAACAGCGTGTTGTCCTTAGCTGCGAGCGTAGAAGCGATGATAGTGTTGCTACCAAGATACAAGATAGCCTGTGGCTCAATACTGATACCTGGCTGCCCGTAGTCATGGAACTCTACACTTGTGCCATTCACAGGGATAGAGTCGACGCGCTGCACATCAGGTGTACCACCCTCACTAGTCCTGAGTATCCTATACACATTAACAAAGTCAGCCTTCTGATCCAGACCTGTGACCTCGATATCAAAGGAGCAGTTGATAATGTCCTCACCTGAACCGCCACGACCATCGGAATGGGTGATGTAGTAAACGTCAGACTCAGCGAAGACCTTGGACTCCTTGCCATGAAGAAGAGAGTAGGTGAAGAGATAGGTGACGTTACCACTATGCAGCTTTGATCCACGTCCCCAGCTCTGTGTGACACTTACCTCTTCCTCAAAAGTCAATGACCAGGTGTTATTGATGTAGTCAACGTCAGGATTGGTGGCAAGACGCTTGTCGTGGATGTTCAGTGACCTCAAGGGATTGACACCATCAACCCAGTAGACCTTCTCAATATCATCGCGCTCGACGACGCCGATCATATCGACGTTGTCACTCAGGTTCATCTCCGTCTGGTAGATCTTCTTGATGTTCTCGCCATCAAATACGAAGACCATACCATCCTTGCCGAGCTTACTGAGGATGACAGCCTTGTCACCTATCACAGTGGTAGCTACAACGCGGCCAGGGACAGAGCTCTTGGCTTCTGTCCCCTTGATACTGCTTATAGAGAAGAGCGTGTTACTGCCATCTGAGGAAATGCGGATATTCCTCAGCTCGTAGGCTAAGTCATTTGATGCTCTAGCTTCAGCGTGGTCTTGCGCCATGCCTCGTGCCATTAGGCGGATAACCTTCTCTTTCATCGTCTCTTGGTGCCTATGTCGGAGAACCTAGCCCTGATACCGATCTCGATGATCTCCTCAGGTGTAGGCATCCTCTGTGATGCGAGGTACTGTCCCACGGCCCATGCGTAGTCCTGCTGTGCCTGGTGTGATGACTCCCTACTGATCTTGTTGTTGTCGAAGAGGAGCTTGTACTGATCCATCTTGATGTAGGATAGGATAGCGTCAATGAGCATCTCATCCTCATAGACCATGGGGAAGCCATCCTCGTCTACCGGCATAGCCAGATAGGAGATGTCGATCTTGCCCTTCTCAAAGCCACACTGCATAATACCATTGCGTAGAGTGTACTCGTACTTCCCTATACGTCCGCTTCTCCTCACCTCATTCATGGGGATGTGACCGATACGCACGGACTGAAGCCTGAGGCAGTCCTTGGGTAGCCTGCCACGGAAAGCCTTGATCTCTACCTCGTCTTCATAGATATCAAGACTGTCGGGCTCAGCGTACTTCCTCGTGAAGCTAGCTACGTACTCAGCAACAGCCTCCTTATCCAGGGTAGCCAAGTTTGGATTCCTGGTCAACCTAGAAAGGAGGCTATCAATACCTATGTACCTGTTCATATATTAGTCTTTGTTCATGTTCGCGGAGGCGAGTCTTCGCACTCCTGTAATACTCAAAGAGGTAATGGCGCATTACTGTACGCCTCCTCATGGACTTCTTACTACGTAGTATCAGCTTCTGCTTCCAGTCCTGTCTCACGAAGCCCTTATGGCCGCTCTTCCTAATCTCATTGGTCTTTGCCCAGTCGATAGGTGGCAATCCTACTAGCTTGCCATTGACAAGCCTAGGCTCATACTCCCTGAGCTCGAGGTAGAGAACAGCTAAGTCCAGAGGAAGGCGAACCATCCCTTCCTCAAGCAAGACTTCAAAGAGAGCGGCGTTAAGGTCCTTCACTATGTCTATGAAGATATCCCTCTTTACCTTCTTCTTGAGGTCCTTCCTGAGGAAGGGATAGATCTCTTTACTGCCTATACTCTTCATCACTTAGCTTTCCTGTTCCTCAGCTGACGAGAGATAGCCGATGCCAGCGTATAGATATCTGGAAGGTCGTCCGCGCCGTTGTTCTTGTAGTCATCAGCATTGTACATCGTGGAGAGTACATCCTTCCTCACAGCATCTATGAGAGGCATCACTAGCCCTTCCTCAAGAGGAATGGTGATGTCATAGCTATCAGCACAGTCCCCTCCTGGTCCTTCCTCAGACTGATCACAGAGGAGCTTCCTATCAGGGATAGATGCTGGCATGCAAGTGATACGTACCTCATTAAGGTACTTCATCCTGGGATCAAGACCTTTGAGCTTGAGATGCCTGTCACCACCGATAGTGCCATAGATGGTCTTAGCGGCAAACTCACCTGACAAGGCATGCCTGAACCTATCTGTATTAGCTGAGCTGATGGTTAGCTCTCCCGCCTCGATATTGTAGTCACCGATCATTGAGGGTAGCTTATCGACACTCACAGACTCAAAGATATTCTTGCACTTGTCGATATTCTTCAGCTTGAGCTTAACACAGAGCTCTACCTTGTTCTCACTACCGGGATCCTTACCATTGTACTTCTTCTCAATAAGGAGCGCGCGGTACTTGTCTATGAGGAAAGCGATATGTGCATCAGTGAAGCTGAAGTCATCAGAGCCACCCTTGACCTGATCGGTGATCAGGGATATGAGTTCTCTATACGTTGCCATTACACTTCAATTCTAAAGGTACCGTCAGCGACACGTATCTCGCAACGCTGTGTCACCCTGAGCCTCCTATTGGATTCTACAGGGTCATTGAGGATGAGATCGCCTGCGCCGAAGTCAACCCCACACAAAGATAGCTCTGAGGAGAGGATAGAGAGCATCGACCTGTATTCCTCTACCGTGGCATAGAGACCTAGTGAGGTTCTGTCGATGATAGCTACCTCTATAGCGATGAGCAGATCCTTGTCGTCCTTGGCTTCTCCCTTACTAAGACCATCGTAATAGTCAAGTAGGAGATCTATGATTTCTCTATCGGTCATTGCAGCTACTACATTTCTTCTTCTCCTCAGCCACAGGTTCACCAGTCAGGGCCCAGAAGCGGTTAGCTGCATTGACATCGCCACAACGTACTGCAGCGCGCATACCCTCCATGAGGAGGATAGTGTCAATAACAGCTGACTTGTTATACTTACCTTCCTCACCAACACCCATGCACTTCCTCACGCGACGATAGAAGATCCCTTCATCGTAGGTGATAAGCTGGAACTTGTTCTTGTCAAGACCGCAAGGGGTACTCTCCATAGGTGCACCAGCAAGCTCTACGTCAATGAGGAAGAGATCAGTTGCATTAGCTGCGATCTTATCCAGTCTCAGCTCAAGACGTGCTCTTCTCCTCCTCAAGTCGTTATGAGCCATCTCAGACTCAGTGGGTAGGACACCACAGAACTCACGGCATAGGTTGGCCGTAGCGATATCCTCAGGGATGGCAGAGATATCCTGCTCATGCTTGACCTTGTCCCCAACAGTGACCTTGACCTTCCTCAACCACATGTTATCGTAGTAACAGAGTGAGGATACGCTGATGTCGATGATTAGTTTATTTACCCTGGTGTCTACCAGCAATTCATTGATCTCGATCATTTGTCTTTAAGAAATAAGGGGGCCACCTACAGGTGTAGATGACCCCCAGATTCTACATGAGGTTGGTTAGCATTCGTCAAGAATGGCGACACCATCCTTGGCAGGATGAAGCTCCTTCTTGATAGCGTCCTTGAACTTACCATCAAGAAGAGCCTTCAGCTCGTCGTACTTGCCGTAGAGCGTGATATCCTTCTCACTACGGAAGGTCTGAGTGCCAGAACCGAGGTGAGCGTAGTGGATATCCAGAGCGTCGTACTCCTGCGTAGGGTCAGCTACCATACCAACAGGGAGCTTGTAGCCCTGACCAAGACCCTGGTACTCATCACCACGGAATCCGAAGTGGAAGCGCTCCATGTCTGCGACAACAGGACCATTGATCTCGTAGTTGTCAGCATTCGTGTAGTCGAGCTCGACGCGCTTGCAGACGATGTTCGTGTTGTCTGATGCACCAGTCATCATGACACGAGGCTTGAAGCTAAGCCTATACGTGGGGGCAGAGTGAGCGGGGTTGTAGAAGAACGTCTGATTTTCCTTGAGGACAAGACCATTGATGTTCGTAACAGCGGTCTTGAGCTGATCAAACGTCATATCGTGCGTGACTGCTACAAGCGTACCGATCGTATCCTCTGTACCTGCGGTGTCGATAGATACCTGAACGGCGTTCTCACGAATCTGATACAGCCTCTTGGCGAGATCAAGAACAGTGAGAAGGAAGTTATCCTTGTCGAGGTTGAAGCTCTGATCGTAGTTGAAGTTAATAGATTCAGTGATCTTGTTCAGCTGCGTGTTCGTGTAAACACCGAAGATATCAACATAGATGTCGACGTTCTGATGTTCTACCGTAGACGTAGCGGGGATCGTGATCTTGTAGCAATCCTTGTGATGACGGAGTTGTTCCTTCTTCGTGAGGCGGATCTTGTTGATGCTCGCCAGAGGAATCTCGTCGGTGCGGACAACACCATTGTGCGTGCGATACTCGAAGTACATATAGCCGCCCTCGTCATTGATGAACAGCTTAGCCTCACCGAGGTCGCCCTTTTCGGGGAGATGATCACTAGGACCAAAGCCAGTGGCCAGCTCAACCTTATTTGCGACATATACCTGTCGCACCTGATTAACCTTGTAACCCATAAATAATTATTTCCATGCGGCACGTGCTAGTTGCACGGCCTGTAAAACGATAGACCGGTGGAGGTACGGATTGAGCTCACTAGTGCGAGCTTTCGTCTCTCCATTTATTGTGAGCCCATCCTGGAGATCCTCCAAGATGATTGGCTTTGGTATGCGAAGATAACGCATAGAGTAGCCAGAGAAATCCCTCTTGTAGATGATCTCTACCATGTCGCCTGCCATAAGGCGCAGTGGCTGGATGGTAGGACCTGAGAAGGGATTGACAAGCCTCTTAGCGATCTTGTCGTGGCTTACCGGTGCGACTGTGATAGCGCAACCACCTACACCACTGACGTACTCGTAGAGAGGCTGTATCATATCCTCTGGTGTGGCAAAGAACCTAGAATAGCTTGTCACGCCCTGGATGCCTTTCAGCTCCCTAGTAGTGGTCGTGACAGATGCTACAGCTTCATAGTCCTTGAGGAGAGTGTGCAGACGAGACCTGTTCTCATCGGAGCCGTCCAGACCAGGGAGATCCTCCCCGCCGATAATAGCGGAGAGGACCTGTTCCTGTGCTGTTGTCAGGAGACGACTCTTCTCATACTCAGTAAGACCTGGAGCGCTATTGCTCGACAGGTTGTTGTATAGAAGATCAAACTCGTGAGAGAGCTCCTGTACCGTCATAGTCTACTTTTCTGCGTCCTTAATACTAGCCTTGAGAGTTAGGAGCTCCTCCTGATTCTGAGGACGCGAGAGATATGCTGATGCATTCTCCAGCGTTGGCTCCTCATCTACATTACAGATGGGTGTGTTGTCCAGACGATAGAACTTACCACCCTTGTTGAAGATGAGCTTGAGAGCTGCAGCCTTCTTGATGACCACCATCGAAGCGAGGTTCTCATTACCTGCTACCTCAATGAAGCGCTTAGGCGACTCCTGTGCGACCTTAGTCAGCTTGTTGAGGAGGAAGGACCTATCAACCCTGAGAGACAGTGCAGCGCCTGTGAGACGCTCCAGAACGGCACGCATAGTGTCGCGGTCATCCCTGATGCCATTGAGGAGCATGATAGCGTTGATAGAGAGGTCTGCCTCTTCCTCAATGCGCTTAGCACGCTCATCCTCAAACGACAGGAGGTACAGATGCTCAGAGTCGGGGTTCTTCCTGTGTTCCTCAGCCGACGTAGCAATGATATGCTTGTTAGCTGCAAGGACCTTGTACTCGATGTACCCCTCAGGCGTGCTGAGGTCAATAGACTTATCCTCAGCATTGAGCTTGATAGAGTAGTTATCCCAGTAGTTGTTCACCCTGAGGTAGCTGGAGAGGGCATCCTTGGGAAGACCCATCAGCTTAACAAGGCATTCCTGCTCTTCCTCAGTCAGAACCTGCACGTAGGATCCATCGATCTTAACAGGTACACAGATCGTCACTGTCGCACCAGGAGCCCTACCGGAAGCGAGAACGTGGTTCTTGCTGGTCACCAGTGGGGTCTTCTTGGGGATCATCGTGACATTGACCCTCCTATCAGGTAGCGAGAACCCGCCCTCGTTCTTCACGAGGACGGACTCTTCGATGTTGGTTGATTTCTTTGCCATTTCTATTCTATGTATTCTTAGTTAGCCTTAGTCCCTGAGGATCGAGGGGATGAACGACATCACGCGCGAAGCGTCACGGACACATACACCCATCGTAGCGGTGCGCGTGAACTGTACGCTATCCTCGTCGTTAGCAGAGTGCTGGTAGGTACCACCACCATAAGCGCTCAGAGCGTGGCTCATCAGCGTGCCTGCGACGTTGTACCTCGTCGTACCCACGATGACAGAGCGGTGTTCTTCTGCACCCTTAGGCTGTACAAGCTGGATATTGGGGTTATCCGTCGTACCGCAGTCGAAGAGGTCGAAGCGGTGAGAGAACGCCGTACCACCCTGTGGGTGAGAGATCTTGTTACGAACGATGTCATCGTACATGCTGTCGATGTCGAGAGTGATCGTCACGCCGTTAGGAGCGCGGTACTCAGTGAACTGATAGCCTGCAGACATAGCGTTGTCGTGGTAAGGACTGTTCGTCCTCGTAACAGCGGGAGCGTTACCATCACCGATATAAGCCCAGCCCTTGACAGAGTCAGAGACAGCCTTGTGGAAGGCGATAGCACCATATTCACCGGTACGGAGGATGTACTTACGTTCGCCGAACTCCTTGTTGTCGACAGAGAAGTCTACCAGCGCGCGTTCGAACATCTCGATGTTGAACTTCGTGTAGTAGTGCTGGTTGCCGTAGGAGATCTGCTCGTAGAGACCTGCGCCAGTCTTGATCTTGTTACCAGAAGCACCGAAGAGCGTGAACTCACCATTAGCACCCTTGGTAGAGCGACCATAGGCAAGCATGTTAGCCTTCATTTCGCGGAACTGGATTTCAGCAAGCCACTCGGTGTAGTGTACCCATGCCTCCTTGATCTCGACCTTGTTGCCGTTGTCGGGGTCGATGAAGGGGTAGAGGAACATCATACCGCTGTTCTCCTTGACGAAACGCTCAGAAGCGACCTTGTAGTCGAGACGGATGTTCGTGAAGTTGTTACGCATCCTGTTGGCCTCACCGAAGCGGATACCGCCAACGCTGCGAGACATTTCACTCTCGATGATCGTGTGAGAGTAGCTGAACCTGCGACCTTCAAGAACTTCCCTAGCAGGGATACCATTCTCGTCGCCGTTAGCGAGGACTACGCGGTAAACAACCTGCGAGCCTTCATTGACAGGGTGATCCTGGATATGCAGAGGATAGACTTCGTTCTTCTCACCCATGATGATTTCACCCTTGAAGAAGTAGTCTTCGGGGAACACGAGGTAGAAGGGAGAGAAGTTGCGACCGACGTTACCGTAGTTTTCGTCGATGATAGCACCACTCTCGTCGCGAGCCTGGATCAGAGGGATATTACGCCTATAACCGCCTACTACGTCCCACTCGTAGTCGTTGGTCGTTTCTACGTACTTGATGGGGAACTTGCGCAGGAAAGCCTCGAGGTTACTACCCTTCGAGTTACGTGACACAAGGTTCACCATGAAGTCCGCAAGAAGCTGGGGTGAACGATAGCCAATGGATGCGAGGTGGTTCTCAGTCGTCAGACCATTCCACCCAGAGGTCCTTGCTACCTGTAAGGGCTGGAGCCCATTTTGAATTAACTTACTCAT
>ERZ772993.140-NODE-140-length-37354-cov-15.027213_pt1 | contig 37354 bp, 38 predicted proteins | sample MGYA00580670_ERZ772993 | MGnify/ENA primary metagenome ERZ772993 (study PRJEB29015, sample SAMEA2737936) | human oral metagenome | biome: human oral; feature: human-associated habitat; material: dental | place: China | collected 2136 ... | reverse complement strand
TCTCCATGCAGGATGAGAAGTCCCAGATCCAGAACCGCGCCGCCGCCATGCGCGTTCTCCAGTCGCGTCTCCTCTTGCTCAAGCAGCAGGAGGAGGACGCCAAGAAGAAGGAATTGGCGGGGGACGTCAAGGCGTCCTGGGGGGATCAGATGCGCTCCTACGTGCTCAATCCCTATCAGATGGTCAAGGACCTGCGCACCAACCACGAGGTCGGCAACCCCGACTCGGTGTTCGACGGCGACATCGACGGCTTCATCGATTCCGGCATTCGCTGGCGCAAGCAGCAGGAGACCGCCGAGAGCTGATCCGGCAGAGATCACGACGCCTGTCAGGCGGCGAGGCGGTGCTAAGGGTGCCTGTGGTTCACGATGTGCTGCCTTGATGCCGGCCAGTCAGGGCGGGCCGGGCCTCTGCCTGTAGGCTTCACCACCACTCCTCGCACGGGGCGTAGTACTCGGTACAATGTGCAACTGCACAGTAGTTGCACCACAGTATGACGCATGCGACTCCTAGAGGAACGCCACCGAAAACGCAGGGAGTGCAGCATTCGAACAGTGCCTGATAATCGTAAGTACAGCATGTAGCCGGGGGCATGCCAAAAGCGCTGCAACAGTTGATTCCGTCGCTTGCGGCCAGCGAGTCATCGAGCCCTCCGGGGGCGGCCTCCTGCTCATTGAGACGACGAACGATGTTCTCGCCGTCGGTGTAGAATGCCAATAGCGCGGTCCTGGGGGCGGATGACTCGCTGGTCTCCTTGACCAGGATGAAAAATAGTTCCTCGCTCATCATCAGAGCGGCTTTGAGGATAGTAGTCCCTCGCGATGAGATCGATGCGGTAACTCCAGTCGCAGCGGCGCCTACTGCCTCGCTCGGGTGTCCTGCTTCGATGACTCGACTCTGCAGGTCGGGAAGAATGGAGTCGCGCTCCTCCTGGGTGGCGTCACGTGTTCCAGAAAGACTCTCCTCGAACCACTGACGATCCCCCTGCTGGGCTGCCGCTGCGGTAGAAGTGGTAGGCCCCCCTGCAAGTGCGTAAACTGATGCCGCGAACGATCCGATAATTCCTCTCAGAATTGTGCGTTGGTCGACATTCTCTCCTCCTCTGTCGTGTGGGGGTGAAGGTGGTCTCGAGGTTATCTTGTTTTAATGAGCTTTCTGTACCGCAACGATGATGCTGTGACGATGAGGACTGCGACAAGGCATGATAGTGCGAGGTTCTTGGTGTCTCCCAGTGGGCGAGGTAATATGAGGGTCGGCATCAGCGCGAGGGTGAGGATTGTGTTGCGCACGACAAGGCCGGCACTGACTCTCGTCGGAGATGTGCCACATCCACAGTCTTCGGGAGGGTTTTTTCTGACCAAGACGATAATCATGGCCACCGAGAATATGCACAACAGAAGAAAAAGGATCGCGGCCGAGGGCAGAGGTGATACATTTGAGGCTAGTGCAAGGCCGCCGAAGAACTCCAGCGGGGGAATGATAGATGCAAGAACTCGAGCCTCTCGCACTCCTGTCAGTCCGTAGCTCATGATCGCCGCCCAAAACAAGTTCGGCGCCCCCATCTTGGCTGCGCCCGACCGTACGAAGTAGCATCCGACGAGAAACCTGAGCAATTCATAAAGAACTGTCACGCTAAGACGCTCCTCGACTCCCAATCAGAACCTGACTTGCCCCATCTCCATTCGAGCTTCATATTAGCGTGCATTTTTTTGATGATAAGGTCTCGACGGCAAGATCGCCTGGGAAGTTCCTGGGCGGGGGCCTGGTGCTTTATGCGTGAGAGCGCTTGCCCGACTGGCTGGGAGGTTGCCAGGCGCGGCCAATGGTCAGGGTTGCGGGCGCACTGACAAAGGTGTTCTGCATTAGCGTGACGTATGAATTTTGGGAGCGTATGCGGACAAGGGCCTGTGCTCCAGCGCGGGTACGGCACAGGTACAGTATCGGCGTGCGTCCTCTTGTCCTCATTCGTTTGAGTCGCGTCCCCAGGCTCGTCCGAGTACCTCACGCCCGCTATCATTGCCCCTTGTCTCGCCGTCAGGACGCTGGGTCCTTAGCCGTCCAGGAAGAGCCACTCGCTCCGAGGGCCAGATGCGCTCCTACGTCCTCAACCCCTACCAGATGGTCAAGGACCTGCGGACCAGCTTCGAGGTCGGCAACCCCGACTCGGTCTTCGACGGCGACATCGACGGCTTCATCGACGCCGGCATCCGCTGGCGCAGGCAGCAGGAGGGCGCCGGGGACTGATCGGCTGACGTCGAGGCTCCGGCGGCTGCGGGCCTGACGGCCGCCTCCTCCGGGCGGTCGGTCCTGCGTGCCTCGCCCATGAGGGGGGACCCCGGTATGTGTCAGGGGGTGCCCGTATTCATCCCTGAACAGTGGATGAGAGTGTTGTGGCGCGGGGCACCGCTTCCTAACGTCGGGAGTCATGAGCACCTCACCGGCTGAAGCACCTTCTCCTGACACCGCAACAGATCCTTCCTCGCCCCGGCGCCGGCTGCCCGGCCGCGGGGGAACGGCCCTGCGAGTCACGCTCGCAGTGCTTGTCATGTCTGCGGGCGACCTCCTGCTCGTTCCTCTGCTGCTTCTCGGTTTGCTCAAGAACCGCCCGGAAGACGCAGCGGAGGCGGTGATGGGAACCGTGGCGACGCTCGCGTCGTCCCTGCTCGTCCTGTTTCTGACCTGGTTGCTGGTGACTCGTCTGGATGGGGGGAGTCTGAGCGACCTGCGGCTGCGAGTCGATCGGCGGGCCCTGGCCTGGATGCTGGCCATGGTCGTGGTGGCCGCGGCCATCGCAGCGGTCGTGGGGGTCGTCGTGGACCTGCTCGGGGTCGAGCCGGCCGCCAGCGGGCTCACGGACATCTCCCTGCCCGCCATTGGGATCCTGCTCCTCAGTAGAGTGAATTCGGCGTTCCTGGTCCAGGGGTTCCCGGAGGAGCTCGTGTGGCGGGGCTGGCTCTTCAGGTCGCTGGGCGGCACTCGCCGGGCCGGTGCCATCTCGGTCATCGGCTTCACGCTGCTGCACATCATCTCCAACGGCGGGCAGGAGAACTGGGTAGAGCGTGTCCTGTACCTGGCGACGCCCTTCGGCTTCGCCGTCGCGGCGGTGGTGGTGGCGTGGGTGTCGGGCTCGACGTGGGCGGCCGTGGGTGTGCACGGGGGCCACCACATGGCCTCCCTGGTCCTGCTCGCCATGCGAACCGATGAGGGGCATCCCGTGGCCTGGGTGCTTGAGGGCGCCCTGTGGCTGGTGGTGGCCGGCGTGGTCCGCCTCCTGGCCCGACGCCGCATGCTGCCCTGCTCCACGGAGCGCGCGATATCGCTCTGATGGTGTGGTATCACGCGGGGAGGGGTAAGGAGGGGGTATGGCCAGTGCGGTGATTCGCGGGCTCTCGGAGGAGACGCATGCGGTCCTCGAGGCGCGTGCGTGCCAGCACAAGCGCAGCACGGAGGCCGAGATCCGACAGATCCGTGCCGACGCGGTCGCCCCGATGCTCGAGCGGGGCCAGGCGCCCTGCTGCCGCCGTCTCCGTCCTGCTCCTCGTGCGCGCGAGTGCCGACGGCGTCACGATGCGGGCGGGTCCGATGCCGGAAACGGCGTCGACCAGCCGGCGCAGCGGCGTCGCGGCCTGTACCCGGGGGAGGAAGACGGCCCCTTCGGGCCTCCTGTGTGTGATTGCGGCCTGCTGGAAAGCCTCGATGGCCGAGGGGTGTTGCGCGTGTGGTCGCGCAGCGTCCAGCCGGCCGTGCGCGGTCGATGACGGTGGCCGGGTACGGGTTCGTCCCGTCGGCCAGAGGCGGGTAGGAGGGGGCGCCTCCTACGTAGTGGGAGAATGTCGCCGAGGCATCCTGCGGTTGGGAGCCTGGGCCGTGATGTCGCGCTCGAGCGGGTCGGGGCACCTGGTGCCGGTCCGGTCCGGTACGGTGGTGCGCACCCGGCGCCGTCGCCGGTATCCGGTTGGCGTCTGCGGCGCGCATCAGTCGGGCGACCCGCTGACGGTTCACGCGCCCGCCCGCCTGCTCGGCGGTGCCGTTGAGGTCGGCGATCGGTCCTGGGCGAGCCCATGGCCGGGCCATCCTTGTGCAGGTACGCGTTATCGGCTCGGTCAGCGCCGCGTCAGCGGCTGCTCGCCGCTGACGGGCCGGTGCGTCGGCTCTCCAGGCGCAGGTGGGACGAGCAAGCCAGCTCGACCAGCCCGCGGCCGCTTGACCTCGCAGGCATCCCGGTGGTCCTCAACGAACCGGAGCACGGGTTCCGCCGGACCGTCTCCACCGGCGACACATGCTCGCCCGGCTGCTGGAGGATCCCACCGACTCCCCGGGCCGGGCTTGACTTCTCCGGGCCCGAAGCCCGGCATTGGCAGCCTCCAGACGGGCGATCGCCTCCGAGGTAGGTTCCTCCGCGCCACTCGGCTGGGACGAGCCGGGGGTGCTGGAGCGCAGCGGGCCGGCCACCGGCCCGCCGTGCCGTCGGCCCCGGTCCTGCGCCCGGTCCCCTACCGGGCTGGCCACCGGCGCAGCGTGCCGCGCACGACTCCCGGGTCCCGGGCGATCCCACGCACCCTCGCCCCCGGGAATCGTCTTGTGCAGGCCCACCGCCCGACACTGCAAGCTCCTCGGAACAGCTCGTCCCAGCCATGCCCAGATCACCCCGCCCTCCCCAACCCCGAAGACCGGAACCAGCGCACCCAAACAACAGGAACAAAACTCATTGTCACCGTGCGGGTCACGTCGCACCCGCATCAACATACCAGACCCGCTAGGTGTGCAGATTGAAGAGGTTGGTTAGGCGGGTGATGGGTGGGTGGTCTTGGGTAGTGGTGTGGGGTCGGTGGTGATTGTAGAGGTGCAGCCATGCGGGTAGAACTTGGCGGTGTTGGGTCTCGGAGTCGTAGTGGCGGGCGTAGGCCCAGCCGTCGGCCAGGGTACGGTGGACGGCCGAGGCCGCTACCCCGGTGCGGGCCGCGAGCTGGACGAGCCCCTCACGCAGGCGCTTGCGCAGCGAGACGATCCGCTTGACCACTGCCTTGGGTGTGCGGTGGGGGCGCGAGCGCGGGCGGCTGGAGCGGTCGGTCATGGGCCGGCCGGCCCTGTACCTGTCGACCCGGCGCTTGACGGTGGGCCAGGAGCACTGGAACCGGGCAGCGACCTCGCTGACGGGCCAGCCCTCCTCGACCACCAGGCGGGCGACCCTCACACGAGCACGCGGGGTCAGGGCCGCGTTAGCGTGGGACATCAGGAGAGCACCTTTCGAGTCTGGCTGACGGGAGCTGCAACCCCTCCACTCAACCAGCCCAAGGCGCTCTCCTCACCTCAAAGACTCGGGTCACACCCCCCCCCAACCAACCCTCCCGACCAGTACACCTAAAGATCGACAACCACCCACAGAGTTCGCCGACACCCTGGCAGCCGGTGGCAGATCATCACATCACAACCAGATCACAGATCGTGATGCCGGGAAGCCTCTTCGCGTTGTCGTGTTATGACGACATCATCGTCAGAACCTTTTGACGGATGGCGTAGAGTGCCATCCGAAGGTTTTTGTCCCTGTCCAGCCTGGTTACTAGTCTCACGCACCACAACGCCCATCGCAGGCGCACGTCACCTGTCGTTGTGAATCGAATCACTCTTTGTCCCTGACTCGGAGGTGCTCCCTTGAACGTTCCTGTGTCGTCTATGTTGTCCACATCGCCCGCAAGAAATGAGTTTCAAGACCACCTTCCGTTGGAGAGTCCGGGGAGTGCAGTAGTAGCTCAAGCCTCGCACACTGATCGTTACACAACATCCGTAACCTCAAGTTGGTCGCAGGCGTATGAAATTCTCGCCAAGGCGGTTGATGGCCGTACTGCATTCGTGGTCGCCGATACTACCGTAGATGCCTTGTTCGGAGACAAGTTGTGCTGCGCGTTGAATCGGCGCAGCATTGCCGTACAACGTTTTACCATGGATGCGGGCGAACGGTACAAATCCATTGGAACTGCCTTAAAGCTCATCGATTGGCTAGTTGCGGCCGGGATGAAGCGTCGTGACGTCATCATCGCGCTCGGCGGAGGAGTCGTCATTGACACGGTGGGTTGGGCGGCCAGCATTTTCATGCGTGGAGTCCCATACATCAATGTTCCGACGTCGCTGCTGGCTCAGGTGGACGCCGGGCTCGGAGGCAAGGTGGGGGTCAACCATGCTGAGGCGAAGAATCTTGTAGGTGGTTTTCATCAGCCGCAGGCGGTGGTCAGTCCTATCGAGGCTCTTCGAACCCTCCCTCCTAGGCACGTCACTAACGGACTGAGTGAGGTGTTGAAGAAGGCTGTTATTGCTTCTCCAGAGTTATTCAACCTTATGGAGGCCCAGGCTCGTGAACTGGTCGATGGTGACCAGGATCTGCTTTTGCGCATCGTTTACGCGGCGACGCAGATTAAGACGACCTTGATCTACCGCGATCCTTTCGAGGAATGCCTTGAACGTCCGCTGAATTACGGGCACACTGTCGGTCATGCAATCGAGACTGCTACGAGTTACGGCCCGCTGCTCCACGGAGAGTGTGTCGCCATTGGCATGGCGGCCGCGGTGGAACTTGCACGTCATCGGGGCCTGCTTCTTCCCGCTGTCGCCGATCGAATGCTCCGTGTTCAACAATCGTTAGGACTGCCTTTATCAATGTCTGACGCCGGGGTTGAGGTGAGTTTTGATGACGTGATATCCGCTTTGGAGAAAATTCGTGCAGTCCGTGGTGGTAAGCTGCGTTTCGTGCTCCCTGTGGATGTCGGGACGGTTGAAATCCGTAATGACGTCAGCAAAGCTGAGATTGACTGGTTGCTGACAAAAATAGGTGCGACCTACAAAAAGCCATCATGACCTTCACAACTATGATGGCTGCGGCTCCCGTCGGGCAGGCACGCGTGTTGTGCCTGGGTGCCGGGATGCTGGGCGGAAGAATCAGCCGGGTCCTGACCCAAACCGGACACGAGGTGCATATCGTGTCGCGTACCGGTCAGAGTCGTCGCCAAAATCACCACCGGGCTGATCTAGCTACTATCACTGGTCGGGCCACTGTCATCGATTTGGTGAATCGAATGAAACCAGACCGCTTGATCCTGGTGCACGGACCCTCTGATGTCAGTTGGTTCGAGGAGCATGAGGAGGAGGCTCGCAATACTCACGTCGAGATTTGCAGACTGCTCGCTGACACTCCTTGTCTACTGGTGTCCACCGATAACGTATTCGACGGCGACTGTGGGCTGCGCCGTGACGATGAGCGTCCCGACCCGAGCAACGCCTATGGTCGAGTGAAGTTCGCGGCTGAGCAGGCGCTGTGCAATAGTCGCGGTCATCGCGAACATATGGTGCTACGAGTCAGTTTAGTCTACCATGAGGACGGGAGCGGGCGAGCTGACTTTGTGCAGACTTGCCTGCGGCAGGCACACGAGGGGAAGCCGTTTAAAGTACCCTGCGATCAGTTTCTAACACCTGTTCATGTAGATGATGTGGCAGTTGTGTGCGCCGCACTGATCCAAGCTGGGTCTGCCAGATATTCCGGGGAGAAAAACCGACTCAGGAACCTATCGACATGGCATCTTGCTGGACCTGAAGAACTCAGCCGCGAGCAGATCGCCCGTCGTGTCTATCGATCGGTAGGAGCCAATCCGTCACTGGTCGTTGGCGTGCCTCGTGATCAGACGCGGTGGGCTTGTCGACCAACCTATTCCAGTCTCCAATCGTCAGACTTCTCTCACTTACCGGGACTTGCCGCATGGCGACCCAGGGATATTGACGCGGGTCTTGAGCAGATGAAAATCCAACGGCTTGCGATGTCGAAGGAAGCGCAATGAACAGCAATATTACCGGTCAGTGGAACGTCATAGACGCCGGCGGAACGCGGACGCTCCTTGTTAGTTCTGGTCAGCATCAACAGTTCAACAGCATCAACCCGGCCTCCGTTGGGCAGGAACAGGCCATGAGGGTACTCGATGAGGTATTTGCTGCTATTGCTGCTGATGGGGCAGAGGACGCGCCGACGCTGCTCGCCAGCGCCTCGTTGGATGAGTACCCTCGACAATCCACCGTTCAGATGATCGGGTACTCGGCCTGCAGAGCAGGGTTGCGACGTCCGCTCGTGTGCGTCGACGACGTCACAGCGCTGCTCCTGGTGGGCATGCTGAGTGAGGGCCCAGGACTCGCTCCGGCTACCGCAGTCGTGGTGGGAACAGGAAGCGCGGCCCGGGCCTGCCGACCCGACGGATTACCTGTCACAGTCGGGTCGCGTGAATACCTGGCCAGTGACGAGGGCAGTGCTTTCGCCATAGGAGCGGCCGGACTTCGAGCTGGTGTCCGTGCAACGGACGGACGTGGCCGTTCCACAGCGCTGGTCGACGCTCTATCCGAAAGATCGGGAAAAAGCTTGGACAGGCTCGCGCGGGAGTTAGCAAGTACGCCATTTCCCAAGGCCAAGGTGGCAGCGCTGGCGCTCATCGTCACTGAGTGCTGGGCGGCTGGGGATGAGGTGTCTACCCAGATCGTACGCGGAGCGATAAATGATCTTGTCGAGGCGGCCTGGGTCGCAGCCGATAAAGCCGGGGTTCTGGGAACCGAGGTGGTGCTGGCTGGCGGCGTCCTAAGCGGTTGCCCGGCTTTCCGTAAAGCCTTGGCAGCCAAGCTCGATCGATACGGACTAGGACGCTCGCGGTTAGTTTCGCAAACTGCTCCTGCGCTCTCCCATCTGCTGTGCAATGAAAATCTACCGTGCCCCACAACCTGGTGGAACCAGGTTGTCGTTCGAACGAGCGGTTGCGCATGAGGCCCGGTATTTGCCTAGCAGCTTTCGGCGACAGGACTCTTCCTGAGGCCGTGGCGGCGGTGCGCGCTCTCGGCATCGAGGTGATTGACTTGCCTACCGACAGCACAATGCATCTGCTGCAACTCGGACGTGATATCCAAGCGATTGCTGACGTCGTACATCGCGCCCTCAAAGACTCGGGACTGAAGATAGGTTGCGTATCCAACAGTCGAGACACTCAACGATTTCTGGGGCCCGCGGGGGTACGGACTCAACTGCACCATCCCTGGGCGACCAAACCTGACCGTAACGCTGCGTTCTCAGCCGCCATCGCCACAATTGACCTAGCTGCTGAACTCGGCTGTGGGTGGGCCCGCTTGCACTTCGGCTGTCCTGATTTTTCGCGGTGGCTCACCTGGAATGGAATGGATGATACCAGATGGAGCGATAACGTGACTCTGTTCGTGGAGGCCACACAACCCATTCTGCAACACGCCTATGATCGCGGAGTAATGGTGCTCCTAGAACCGCATCCTAAGCAGGTGCTGTACGACCCGATGAGTACCCGTGCGGTGCTCCGGGCTCTTCCTGATTCAGCCCCCGTGAAGTTGTGCCTGGATGTCGCTAACGTTGCCGCACTCGGGTTTTCTCCTGTATCATTGACCCGTGGCTGGGGCGAGGCCCTGGCTGCCGTCCATGTCAAAGATCTCCAGACGTGGCCCGAGGCCTCCGCTCCCGTGGGCGCTGGTTGGTGCCGTTACGGGCCAGGGCCTGCGATTCGCTTCCGAGCCTTGGGAACGGGCGACTTGCCATGGGCTCAAATCCTTGACGCACTGGTTGATGAAGGTTTCGACGGGATCATTTACCTCGAGAATGAGGATGCCACCCGCCCCCGGGCGACAGCGCTTCGTGATAGTGCTGCCCGGCTTCGCCAACTCGTCCCTACACAACGTCCGGAGGGTAGAACATGGTAACTCAACTCGCTATCGAACCTGAGCCTCGGGCTACTGACTTTCGTCACGGCCGGCTCTACCTGACTTTTCGTTGTAACTCTCGCTGCGGCTACTGCAACGTGTGGCAGGATCCCATTTTTTCTGGCCAGGCTGAGATGTCCACTCGACAGGTGCAGGAGTCGCTGGAGCAAATGCATACTCTGGGCATCCATTACGTGGATTTTACTGGCGGTGAACCAAGTTTGCATAACTCCTTGGTCGCCGGTGTCCGACACGCGGCGTCCCTGGGCATGGCGACGGAAGTTACGACCAACGCGATCCGGCCGATTCGTCACTTGGACAAGATGGTCGACAGCCTCTCCGTCATGAACGTGTCCTTGGACACTCTCAGTGCTAAGCGATACCATGCCATTCGCGGAGTCAATACGGTGAACAGGACCAAGAATTATCTGGTTGAGCTGCGTCAGCACTACTCTGAATTATCTGTTCGAATTATCTGCACTATTTCGTCGGAAAATATCAGTGATGTCGATGACCTCATGGGTTTTGCCGCTGATCTACGTGTGCCTGTCGTTTTGAATCCGATATTTGAGTATTTTGACGGCCAAGGAACTGTGCGCGACCCGCAGCGCACTGCCCGTACGGTAATGCTTGGTCTGCCATCGGTCAGGAAGCCGCCCTCGAGCCCTGATTCGCTTGTATCGACGCTCCCGGCGCTGCAAAGCACTGAGAATAATGGACAGGAGGATACACGCCGCGAAGTCTCCCGTCGGATGGGCGTGCCATGGGCGCGGGTTAGCCTTGACGTGCTCGGGCTCTTGGATACGCGGACTTCCGAACGCTCCACGAACTGCGGTGCCGGTCGGCGCATCCTTACCATAGGTCCGGAGGGGCAAATTCTTATGCCCTGCTACCACGCCTGGAATGATTCGCTGCCATGGGAGCTGCCTTACACTGACCTTGTCCAATCTGCCAAGTATCGGTCTAGCGTCGCAAAAATCGGCCGCATGTCAGAATGTCGCAGTTGCACTGTTGCGCCGTATCTCGGCCTTGAGCGTAGCTACCACGGAACGCCCCAGTTTCTTCTCCAGTCCTTTTCCAGCGAATGGGCTAAGACGCAGGCGATTCTCGATGACGGAGACGTGTCTTACCCTGCAACTCGGGGCCTGGTCGATCGGCTCCTTTCCAGTTTCCGCCAGTTGACATTGCGCGAAGGTACCGAAGGCCTGTTGTACTACGTCGATGCCATTGAAGGCAGGGGTGCCATTACTGATCTGGGCGTTGGAACCGTTCCGGCGACTGAGTTGTTGTCCGACCACGCAGGCGAAGACATGTGGCGTGTCCAACGCACCCCGCACCGACTTGCAAGGATGCTTTACACGACTGTGGTTCCCGAGTTGCTTGCCGAGCGTGTTCGTTCCGCGAGTACGGAATGTCTGGCTGCCCAGGCGTTGGAAATTCTTCCGGATCTGTGGGAGGTGATGATGGCATTGCTGGCGTGGACCGATCGTGCCCGGGCGCACGCACCAGCGAATGCTCTGCGCACTTGGGCGGATGAAAATGCTAACGTGCTAGATGGCGGAGATCCGCAAGTGAACGCCCAAATCACCGATCTCGCTCGTCTGGCGGAGCAATGCTTAGGTACTGCGGTGCGTCCGGCTAGGGGATGGCATTCCGAGCGTCTTCTGGTGAATAAAGTACTGTGTCTTGATTCGCTGCGGCCCGTGATACCGGTGACCTGGGATCTGCCCGATCAGGATCTGCTCCTACGTGCCGCAGGCGGAAATGTACCGGCCCTCACGAACCTTGCTACTTCCGTCGAAGGGCTGGCTAGCACGGGAGATGGTGGTGAGCTGCGTAAACTGCTGGCCACTTGGAAGCGAACTGTTGACCGCACCATCGGAGGGCATCGGGCACAGCCTCTGCAAGATACCCTTCTTCGCACGGAGTTGGCGATCCTCGGATGAAGACTATACAGACCGTACAAGATGAGGCTGGCGAGAGTTCTTTTACTGGCATCGAGTGGGTGAGTGGTTGCGGGTCGATGCTGCGCGACACCCATGGACGGGAACATTTTGACCTGGGATCCGGAATTTTTACACAGTCGCTGGGGCATTGCCACCCGGCTGTGGTGAACGCCGTAGTTGCGCAAGCCCGGGAGTTGGAGAACGTCCATGACGGACGGCAGGCTGTGCGTCGTAGGGCGGCTACAGCTTTGGCCGCTCTGCTACCCCGTCGACTACGCCCTTCCGCATTCCTCAATACAGGGTCAGAGGCCGTCGAGGCGGCCCTGCGCATCGCTAGGAGAGCGACTTCGCGCGTTGGGGGAGTGACCCGGGTGGCTGGCCTGCGTAGAGGATTTCATGGTAAAACTCGAGGTAGTCGAGAGATCGTGTCGTGGGACACTCCAGGTGAAGCAGCGGCTCCTTCTCTACTTGGGTATTCGCCATATTGCTACCGCTGTCCGTTCAAAGCTACGTATCCTGGCTGCAATCTGCTTTGTGCTGAACTCACCGTCAAGCAAATCATTAAGCGTCATGACGTCGGTGTCTTGGTTGCCGAACCTGTGCTGGGTGCCGGAGGATGCATTGTTCCTCCTTCAGGATACTGGGAGACCATTACAGCGGGGTGCCGCGCGCATGACGTGGTACTGGTGGCCGACGAGGTACTGACGGGGGGAGGGCGCACAGGGCAGTTTCTCGCCTCCGAACAGCTTGGCATGGGTGCTGACATCGTGACTCTGGCCAAAGGGCTTGCATCGGGATATCCCATCTCTGCTATCGCAGTTACCGGAAACCTAGCTGATTCGGCCCTGTGGGAGTCGGCGGGCGGTGCAAGTTCGAGTTACTCAGGATCGGGGGTACCTCTCGCTGCGGCTGCCGCGACCATGGAAGAACTTTACGCTGGTCGTATCGAAATGTCACGCGACCTGCACAGTGTATTCATCGATGCGCTTGAGACCATGGCCGAGATTTCAATCATTGGCGATGTGCGCCACCTGGGCCTGTTTGGAGCGCTTGAGTTCGTCAGACCCGGCAGCGACGTCCCAGCACCGGAACTTGCTCGTGCCGTAGTGAAGCAGGCGGCTCGCCGTCAGGTACGGATCATTCCCGGCGACCATGTTGTGCGGCTAGCCCCGCCGTTGACCAGCACATCTTCCGCGCTTCGCGTGGCTATGAATGCTGTTGACCAAGCGGTTCGCGAAGTCGCAGCGGAGGTGGCTTCATGATTAGTGTAGAGGACCTCACGATGACGTACCGCACGAAATTGGCTGAAGCGTCTGATGAATCGCATCGTTATCGGCTGTTTGGCAGGACCACCTCGGTGAGTACTACGGCCCTAAATGACATCAGTTTTTCCGTCGAGCGTGGTGAGGCTGTGGCACTGCTGGGACGCAATGGGGCGGGTAAGTCTACACTGGTGAAGATTCTTGCAGGAGTTCTGAGCCCGACCTCCGGCCGGTGTCGTGTGGCGGGTCTGGATCCTCATGCTCACCGGATGATGCATGCTCGCAATATCGGAGTTGTCTTCGGCCAGCGGAGCCAACTGTGGTGGGACCTGCCTGTTCAGGACTCGTTTCGCATTCTTGCTAGACTCTACGACATTACCGCTGCGGATGTCGCGGAGCAATGGGAGATCTTCGAGGATATGCTCAGCATCGGCGAAATCGCTCGCCAGCCGGTTCGCACTCTTAGTTTGGGTCAGCGAATGCGCGCCGAGGTAGCGGCGGCGACACTCCACCGCCCACCGGTGCTGTTGCTCGATGAACCCACGATTGGCCTTGATCTGGTCCTCAAGGAGTCAGTTCAGCAACTTGTCGGGTATTTGGTGCGTGAGCATGGTACGACACTCGTACTTACCAGCCATGACGTGAGCGACATCGGGGCACTGTGCAACCGAGCCGTGCTCATTGATAACGCCAGCATTATTTACGATGGCCTGGTACAAACGCTGATCAAATCGGCGCCTGATCGACAAGTACGCGTAGAGTGGGCTGAGGGACCGGACGCCATCGAGGTAACCGGTGTAATTTCAGCGCGTTTGGGGAATGGAATCAAGGTTGAGGCTACCGGGCCCAGACAGTTGATGATGATGGGGTCGAAACAGTATTTGAAGCCAGCGCGAGTACTTGCCCAGATTCAAGATCTGGTGGACATCACCGATCTGGTGGCACCAGAACCTTCATTGGCGCAGGTACTTCGTGCAGTGTACATGCATGGGTGAACGGTGTAGGCATATGCGTGTGTACCTGAGTCTTTTTATTGCAACATTCCGATCGACCGTGGCGTATAAATCGGCCGTTTTTGCTGGAATGTTCGCCACTGTGGTGTCTATCGGCATCCTTGTATCTTTGTGGTCTAGAGTTCTAGTCGAGACGGGGCGGGGCTCCATTAAGGACTTCGATCTGCCTGCCGTCACTACTTACTTCGTGTGCGGAAACCTGTTTGCGTTGCTGTTGCAGAACGAGGTCGACACCCGTGTTGCTGGCGAAATTTACCGCGGTGATCACATCTGTGCTCTCGTGCGACCTATCGACTATCGACGTGGGCACTTGGTTTTGGGTATAGCTGTCATCGCCTCTCGTGCGTTGGTGCTGGCGCTTCCGCTACTTTTGGTGGCGGCCGTCGTGCTACCGATGACCTCGCCGCTCCCCGGCGACCTTTTGCTGGGCTTGGTGTCGCTAATTTTGGCACTGGCCATTGCCCTTAATGCCAATCTTTTACTGGGGCTGGTTGGCTTTGCGACGTCGAACACCTGGGGGGTGCGTTATATCTACGGCAGTCTGCTGACGGCTCTATCCGGTCAAGTTGTACCTTTGTCACTGTTACCGTCGTTGATTCGGCGGTTGTTGGAATGTCTTCCATTCGCGGCCATGATTTCTATGCCTATGCAAGTACTTCAACATCGCTATGCAAGCCGTTCCCATCTACTCATTATTCTGAGTGTGCAGCTCACCTGGGTGGTAGTTCTTAACCTGATCGGCCGGTTCGCCTGGAAACGACTTCATACACAAGCTCAGGCGGTGGGCGGATGACTGGTAAACGTAACGAAATAGCCCGCCACATTGACATTATGCGAATTCTGACGGCAGCGTCGTATCGCCGACTGATGGCTTATCCTATAGACTTTGGCATCGGTTTGGCCGGATTTTTGATCCAGGTCGGGCTCAGTGTGCTAGTCCTCGTGGCGGTCTTCGGCCAGGTAAATGCTTTGGCCGGCTGGACGCTCAATGAGGCTATGTTTCTACTCGGAACGTCGATGACCACGAAGGGTTTTGATCATTGTTTCACCGACCAGCTTTGGGAGTTGGCGCGCAAATTGGTCCAACGCGGCGAGTTCGTTCGCTATCTGATTCGACCTGCTCAGCCGCTGGTGATGCTGCTGAGCGAGCGATTTCTTTATCCCGATGGTATTGGTGAGCTGTTGGGTGGTCTCATGATTACCGTTGTCGCACTGGTTAGACTGGCGCACGAAGGTATGTTTCCTTCGGGTTCTGGACGTTGGATATGCTGGGCGGCATTGATGCTGTGTGGAACATTGGTCTACTCGTCGACCAAACTTATCTTGGCTTCGTGCGCATTCTGGACTACCACGAGCTTTAACCTGATGACGGCGATATATCATTTGTTCAATGCTGCCCAGTATCCTTTGACTGTTTTTCCCTTTTTATTTAAGGTGATTCTCACAGGTGTGGTGCCTGTAGCATTGACTGGATACGTTCCAGCTGACGTTCTGCTCCACGGTTTTTCCTTCATTGCCCTGGTGACCCCATTCATCACTTTCGCCTTCGTTGCACTTGCCTTCATGTTGTGGGCGCGGGGAATACATTATTTCGAAGCGGTAGGCGGTTGACATGACTGTGCAGGAGCCGACCACAGGAAACGCGAGGCCGCATGAAGGCGACGTTGAGGACCGGCTACAGATGGGCACGGATATGTTGGTGTGGATCCGTCGTGGCCGGACTATGAGACTTGAACTTCAAGGATGTGGTCGTGGCACCGGATCATTGGCGTCAGCGTTGGCCCGACTCAGCCAGCGATCTGTCTGGCGCACTGCTGGCGGCGGTCAGGTGCTGTGGCGCGGCGTTCGGATCAGTTGCGCATTATTTTCTGGCCGCGAGCCGAGCGCAACTAATGAGGTTGCGGGCGTGGATGCCGATGGCCCGGCCATGCTAAAGGTCTACAGGACGGCGGAGGCTGAGAACGGTGAAATTGCTGTGCTGCGTGCGCTCGTTGGGGATGACTCCACTCCTGACTTGGTAGCCGAATGCTGGTATGAGTCGCCCGCAGGCCTTTTGACTCCGATTGCCGCCGTGTCTCGACGTCTTCCTGGGGTGACATTGGATCGCATTCTCGCGGAAGACTTGCGTGCCCACCTTAACGGGTCTTCCGGCGGCGCAGATGCAAGGATTGCTGAAGTCTTGGAGGCAGTAAACGCCGGTGTCCAACGCCTCCACGAAACCCTCGCTCCTCTCGGCGCCCTTGCTCGCGCCGCCAGTAGTCAGGCAAAAGCCGGAGCTGATCGGCTCATCGGCCTGAAGGAGGACCTCACCGTTGCTGTAGCACACCTGTCAGCCGCGGAGTCCGAGCACGGTATGGAACTGGCCGAAGCCGCTGTGCGTATTGGGGCTACCCGGCCTGTACCCACACCCGGTCCTTGTCACGGCGACCTTCATCTCTCCCAGATTCTGATGGCGGACCGCGTGCGATTCGTCGATTTTGGCCGTTGCAGGTCTTGGGCCGCGCCTGCGGACGACTACACCAGCCTTTTCCGCGCTGTAGAATGCATGACGGTTGATATACTCCTCGACTATCTTGATCCTCCTGGGTGTCCCGATCATGCGGAGTTGGCGCGGTGCGGCGACGCTCATGACTGGTTGATTTCGATTTTGCGTCACGATGCGCTAGTTACCGGGAATTGGCCTTTCGCTGCACTAAAGACGCAGAATCCCCGTATGGTTGAATTGGCTTTTGACTGGCAAAACAGAATCTTAAGAGATCTCTGTAGCGCACAGATGTCGTCTTTTCATGACATTTTATACTTGTCGAGGATTGCGCATGAGTTGCGTTACCATGAGGAGCGGTCGAGGACCAGATATTCGACGCTGGCTTGGTGTTCGTTGACTTCCCTTTTTACTCCTGCGCCGTCCGGATCGTTCGCCATTTGTTCGGGTGTTATCAATGAGGAGGCCACATGCATGTAATCGAGTGCTATTTCGAGTTCGGTGGGTTTGATGAATATTTGGTGAAGGGAGGAATCTCGGTATATTTGTGGGACCTCTGCCGTCATCTTCGTCGCCGGGGAATCAGAGTCTCAGCTCTGACGCCATCTCACGGTCAGCTAGAGCGGTTGCGTAAGCATGGAGACTTGCTCTCTCTTGACTGGCATGATAATTTTAGTGTCCAGGTGCCGTTGGATCCTGGCGTCTGGACGCATCATACTTCACCGACGCTGCACTTTGACACGCAAGCGTACGAATTGAACGTCGAGGGCATCTCAGTTGTGGTGCTGGATGATCCTTTACTATCCACCCATCCCGACACGTACTATCCGCCCTACTCGTTGAAAGGAAATGATCTTTCTTTCTTGAAATCGCTATATTTTCAAATCGTTGCGACTCGCTATCTGATCGCTCATGCATCCGACGATACTGTCGTCCATATGCACGAACCTTTCTATCACTACTTGATGCCCATTGCTTTGCGTGATGCCGGTATTCGAACTGTCAGTACGGTGCAGTCCAATATGCCGGTCAATAAAAAGGTGTACGGACAAGAGGTGTGTCATCTTTTGCGCTTTTTGGGCGCCTCTGAGTCTTCGCTCTCCACGCTTGACCAATTGCGAGATCCACCGTGTGATACTCCTTTAGAGACGACGATGCGAGCAGTTCTTCCATCCATGAAACTAAATTTCGAATATCCGAATAATCCCGATCGATTTTATCTCCCCATTCTCGCGCTGACGACTTTGGGGGCCGATGCGGTTGACTTTCTTTCTCCCGGTCAACTCGAACATGTCACTACTCAGGCAGGTACGGCGCTGGAGCAGTTATTTTCCCATCTAGCGGTACGGAACATTTTACGCCTTCATCCGGAGAAGCTTGTGGTGGGAGGCTGTGCCATTGGAGAACCGTGGCGCCATGTCGAGACGGATCCTGGAAGGAGGATTCGCGTCCTTACTGAGCTGGGATTAGATCCGACCCTCCCTGGGGTGTATCATAATTCCCGTTATGCGCCTGACCACAAGGGACAACGGGAGATGGCTAGGGGAATCCGTCGGGTTTTGGAAACCGGGCGACGTTTCAATGTTTTGCTGCACTGCTTGTCGGCAACGGGAATTTGTGATCGGGTTCTGACCGACCTCGCTGTCGATTTTCCCGATCTTGTTCGCCTTGAGGACAGACCGATGTCTCGCATGGAGCTGGAGGACTGGGCGATCTCGGCGGACATTTGTCTGTATCCTTCCAAGTTTGAGATGGACACGTTTTTGCTTGGTATGGGAGAGGCCATGTGCTGCGGCGAAATTCCGGTGGCTACGAACCAGGCAGGTATGCGGCACTTCGGACACCGAGACGACCCGCTTCATGTGCCGGGTGCTACCGGGTTCGCGATTCCGCGTTCGTTCCGCTATAATGACGAATCGCTCACGCAGTCGATCTGCGATGCTTTGAGACGAGCCCTTGATGTGGTCGAGTTGCATCCTGACCAGGCGCAAGTCCTGCGTACGGCTGCACGTGACAGGGCTCGTACCTTCAGTTGGAACGATGTGGCGGCCCGTTTCCATCAGATTTTCGACGATGTGCTGGCCGGTTCTCTTAGGAAGCCTGCGCTCGGCGTGTTACTGGAGCGTGGATGGTCGGACCTGGTTCCTGACCTTGATCTCATGGCGGATCCGGAGACTTTTGAGACTGCCGCTGCATTTGCGTTGGACCACGGAGACCTTAGGCTTGCCGAGCGTCTAGGGATTTTGGGAGATGAATGGAACGGAAAGATGAGCCAGAACATTGACGCGTTATTCGCGGTGGCGAGGTCTCGATGTGATGTCGATACCTGTACTCAGATAGCGCGTCGCTATCCTACGGACTATCGAATGTCGGTTTTGAGTGAGCGGTCAGGGTTTACATGGGAAGCTGCCTACACCAGGGTGTGGTGGAGATTTTCTCCCGCGATCCGAGTTGAGATGGCGGTGGGTACTGATGGCGAACTTCGTCCTATGCGTAGGCAGGGGAACAGGTTTGTGGGCACCGTTAGTCGTGATACTGATGGCGTCGCTTTCTTGGTGACGCTCCACGATGGACGTGAGGTCTGGGACTGGCTGGAGCTGGCTGATGAATGACGTGAGGGGTGCCCTTCTGGCTGGTGGCAGGGGGCAGCGGCTTGGGGTTCTTACTCAAGACATGACCAAGGCGCTCGTGCCTTATGGTGGTACATGCAGACTGATGGATTTCAGCCTTGCCAATTGCTTGCGTACCGGCATCGGTGAGGTTGTGCTGATGGCCAATGATCGGCAACAGCAGGTGGTGGATCATGTCGTGACGCACTGGACGCATTATCATGACTTCCATGTTCATCTCGGATTCCAGGAAAGTCTATGCCCCCGCCACGGCGCGAAAACTTACAACGCGGGCGTTCGTCGACCTGAGCACGGCACCGCCGATGCTCTCCTTGCGAATGCGGAGTTCGTCTTCGCGCCGGGTGCTACTGATGTCCTGGTGTTGCACGCGGACCATGTCTACGATTTTGACTATTCGGATATGATCTGGGAGCATCGCAGGTCGGGGGCTGTCGCCACTATTGGTGTGCAGGCGATTGAGCGGCGATTTGTGAGCTTGTTCGGGATGGTTGACGTCGACGAGCATCTGCGCGTTCGGTCGTTAGTGGAGAAACCGATTGATCCAACGTCCAACTTGGTTTTTACCGCATTTGCTTTATTCAAGGCAGATGTTCTTCTGAACTTGCTGCATTTTCTGGCTGCTGGATCGGCGAGTTCGTGGCAGCATGACATCAGTCGCGATGTCATTCCTGCTATGTTGGCGAATGGAGATTATGTGCGCGCTTACCCGGTTAGAGGTTTCTGGGCTGATATCGGCACCGTGGAGCGTTATCACTTGGGGCATATGAGGCTGATTGACGCTCCTGCAGATCTTGAGCCGGAACGCCGTCCGAGGACATTGGGTCCTTGGGTGCCTGCGCAAACCTCGAGGGGAGTCGCTGTCGGGCAAGTTTCGGTAGAGGGTGATGTAGGACATAGTTTTCTTTATGATGGCGCTAGAGTTGGTAAACGGGCCTTCGTTGCAGATTCGATAATTCTTCCCGGAGGGAAAGTTGCCTCTGGAGTCACGGTTCGCGACAGCATTGTTTCTCAGAATGAGGTGGTTGTCGAGGATCGAATTGGTATGACAACCCTCGGTGTGCGCTGAACTCACGTGAAGGAAAATGGAGAGAAAATGACTCAGGCAGATGTTCTGGTGGTAGGCGGCGTGGGAGTCGATCACATCGTCCGAGTGAAATCCTTACCCCTCCCTGTTGTGGATTCCATGATGGTTCCGCCCATCGTGACCGTCGTGGGTCACACGGGTAACGGCGTGGCCCTCGGTGTTCATGCGCTTGGCCGCGCCTCCGCCATGGCGGACGTGATCGGAGATGACGCTGAAGGTCGGCTCATCCAGGACGCTTACTCAGCTGCTGGGATCCCGATAACATTCGTCACGCACATCAGCGGCACGCGACGCTCGGTGAATTTGGTGACCGAGGAAGGACAGCGCATGTCCCTGTACGATCCACGACATCCGTTCGAGTTTATTCCCGATCCGTCGCTGTGGCGCGAGGGCATCGAGAGGTCCCGTCACGTGCACGTCTCAATCATGAACTGGGCGAGGTACGCCTTGCGGGACGCTGTTGCCGCAGGTCGGTCGACGTCGACCGACCTACATGACTGGGATGGTGTTGCCGACTATCATAAAGATTTTGCCTATGGTGCCGACTACGTCTTTGTGTCAGCCGCGGCGCTAAGGGACGAGTCCGGCGTGGTCGCAGACGTTTTGCCCGAGGGCGCGCCCAGTTCGTGGTGGTGATGGCCGGGAGTGAGGGGGCCCGTGTGTGGCGACGGTCGGACGAGTTGCCACTGCGGATCAGCCCGATCTCTATTCCCGGTCGTCCGGTCGTGGATAGCAACGGGGCTGGCGACAGTTTTGTGGCGGCTTTTCTGTGCCACTACTTGGACCACGGCGATATCTTCGGGGCCGCCCGCGCGGGCGCGGTGGGTGGCGCCTGGGCGTGTGGGACCCTCGGGACACACACGAGTTTTGTCGACGTTGAGACGCTAGAGCGGCTTCTGGCTCGGTGACGGTGTGGTGGTGCCGACGTGATTGAAAGAAGTGGTTTATACATGTTGGCTGAGCGTGCTGCGGTGGGACTGTGCGGCTGCGTATGAGTGCAAGGAAGGTGCAGAAAGTTCCTGTTCGGGTCTGGGCACCCCTTGTCGGGGAATTGTCTCTGCAGACCGCGGACGGTGTGGTCCAGATGTCCCAGGATGACGTCGGATACTGGACCGCCGAGCTTCCGCTTGGCACAGACTATCGCTTGCTTGTCGATGAACAACTTTTGCTTCCTGATCCCGGTGCTCGGTGGTTCCCCACCGGATATGCGGGTCCAGCAAGGGCTTTCGATCCCGCCGCGTTTCCCTGGACCGACGAGAAGTGGGGAGGCGTTGAGATTCCGGGTAGTATGCTCTATGAAATGCACATCGGACTGTTCACCCCGGAGGGGACGTTTGAAGCGGCCGCCACGCGCTTGGAGCATCTGAGGAGCCTTGGGGTGACTGCTGTGGAGATTATGCCAGTTGGAGTTTCGCCGGGGAGGGGCGGTTGGGGTTACGACAGCGCTCTGCCTGAGGCAGTGAGATCGGAGTTCGGCGGACCTATGGGACTTCAACGTTTCGTCAATGCTTGCCACGCTGTGGGGCTGGGAGTCGTCCTGGATGTCGTATACAACCACCTCGGCCCTCAGGGCGCTCCCCATAAGTACCTGGCACCGTATTTTCACACGGAGGCGAAAACGCCATGGGGTAAAGCAATGAACTTCAGCCAGCCAGGACATGAGCAGGTGCGAATGGTAATGGCTGAATCGGCTCGTCGTTGGTTGGCCGATTTTCACCTAGACGGATTGCGTCTTGACGCTGTGCAACACCTCAGCACCGATGGATTTCGGTCGGTGACGGAGGACATTCGGAACGCTGTCGACAGGTTGGGGCGGGAAACTTGGAAGCGGTGGTTGATCGCTGAGTTGTCACCCCAGAGCGCGCTGGCCACGAAGCCCATTGATGAGGGTGGCTTCGGCGTTGACATGTGCTGGGACTTCTGGATCGGCGGGCACCTTCGCGACCTCGCTGAAGCGGGAGGCGATGGTGAGAGGCGACGCGCGGCTCTTCGGAACCTCATACAGCATCATCGGGATGCGTATCCCGAGCGTTGGGTCAGTGCGTACCTGAGTCATGACATTCTGGGAAATACTGCCACGGGTGAGCGGCCGGCGGTGCGTGTTGACCAGGGCCTGACGCTAGCCATAATGGCCCTTCACCTCACCATGCCGTGCACTCGGATGCTGTTCATGGGTGAGGAATGGGGTGCCACCAGTCCATTCCCGTACTTCGTTGGTTACGATGACCGGGTACTGTTGGACGCAATCAGGGCTGGTCGGGCGGCCGAGTTGACCGACAAGGGATGTAAGGAGCCAATTCTCGATCCCGCGGCGCCTGAAACCGTCGCCAGTGCACAACTTCGTTGGGGGGAGATGTCTTCACTGCGCTCTCGGACCATACTGGAACTAGCGCGACGATTGAGTTGCCTCGGTAAAACCCGGGCATGGTCGATCTCCTGGGCTGACCCTGATCGGCTCGCGCTCGGACTGTCCGGGCCTTGTGAAGTCTATGTGAACGTGGGTGATTTTCCCTATCCGGTGCAACAGTTCCGAGGGCTGGCCACCTGTTTCGGGTCGTTGGGTATCACTTTGCTCGATAATGATAGTGGTAGTGGGTCTGAAGGAGTAGAGGCGACTGTTCCTCCGCGCAGCGTCGTGCTCGTATCTAATGATTGACGGGTGGAATGGCGTCATTTTTAGTGGGTTTTCAAGTGGTTATTCGGTTGTGTTGGGAATATTTGGGGTGCGCGGTGGGGTCATCGGCATGTGGACGACTACGACCTGCGCCGCCGGCATCGTCGGCTTCGAACGATACAAGGGCACGCTGGTGCACCTGATCCTCGCGCCCATCGGCGCCCTGTGGGCTCTCACCGCGCTCGTCGCCTCGGCGGCCTTTTTCGGGGTGGCGGCGTTGCCGTTGTCCTGGGTGACGTGGGCGGTGCTGTCCTGGTCAGTGGACTTCACATCGATAAGCGCGTCACTCGTGCCCCGGCTGCTCGGCGGCGCGGTCATGCTGCTCGTCGGGTGCGTGGTCCTCAGCTTCGTCGTCGCCCCGGTGTTCGTCCTGACCCCGAATGCCATCTCCTACGAGGGTCTCCTCCTCGTCCCGGTCTTCATCCTCTCCGGCATCGTGTTCACGTCGGTGGATCCCCCGGCTTGGCTCGCACTGGTGAGCGGCCTGATCCCGCTGCGGTTGCCCGTTGATCTCCTCCTGGGCGAGCCGATCGGTGCGGTCGACGCGCTGGTCTGGTGCTCCGTCGTTCTGGCCTGGCTCGTCCTGTCCGGGTTCCTGGCGGTTCGCGCACTCAGGGGCACGACCCGAGCGGGGACGCCCGAGGTGATCTGATGGGCTCGTTCGTTCACCGGTTGGCGTCCGGCGTGCGCGTGGGCCGGGCGTCCTCCACCGCTTTCGCCTCCCTCGGCACGGCGCTGACGACGCTCCTGCTCATTCCGCTGCTCGACGTTCTCTTCGACGTCCTCATGGGGGACGACCTGTCCTCTCCGAACCTCGTGCGCACCGGGTACGCGGCGGCGCTCGTCGCCGTCTCCGTCTCTGGCGGAGTCGTCTCCAGCGTGGCGGCGGACCGGAACCTCGGGGTCTTTCACGAGGTCCACACCCGCAGGCGAGTCGACGCGGCGTACTGGCTGTCCGCAGGCGTCATGCCGCTGATCCTGGCGATTCCGACCGGGGCCGCCGCGATCGGCTCCGTCTTCGTCCTGTCGTCGGCTCACGACATCGCCATGCTGGGACGGGTGGTTGCGCTCGTTCCCGTGGTCGTCGTGTGCGGGCTGCTCATGGGAGTGGGCGGAGCCGGGGTCGGGGTGGATCTTCCCGACCCCTATCTGGGGACGACGGTGATCGCATCCCTCCTCCCGCTCCTCGCAGGAGTGATCGTGCCGCTGAGCGATTGCCCGCGGTGGTTGAGGGCGGCGGCGAGCCTCATGCCGCTGAGCGGCCTCGTCGGCGTCATCGACACGACGGGCGGTATCCGGCCGGCGATCGGCCACGACCTCGGGGTCACCCTCGCCTGGGCCCTCGCAGGGCTGCTCGCCACTCGCCACGCCGTCGTGCGCGTGCGGGCCGGACTGCGTCACGACGTCATCTGAGGGCGAGTCGGTACCACGGAGGAGGATGAGGATGAGTGACGCGGAGACGCTCGGCTGGGGCGATCGTTGGCGCGCCCACCTCGAGGTCGCGGCGATGGAGACCGGCGAGGACCTTGCCGCCGGACGCGTCATCGCGGTGCATCGTGGTACCGTCGAGGTCGCGATCCTGTCCGGGGCTCGCGACTCGGCGGCGCACGGCTTCCGGACGGTGGACCTGGGCGCCCGTGGACATTCCACCGGTGACGAGGTGTGGCCTCCCGTCGTCGGCGACTGGGTCGGGCTTCGGCACGTGGAGACGCCGGCCCCCGTCATCGCGGCAGTCCTGCCCCGTCGAACGTATCTTGGGCGCCCGTCGCCGTCGGGGCGGTCGGTCGGGCAGCCCATCGCTGCGAACATCGATGTCGTCCTCATCGTCGAACCCATGGACCCGACTCCCTCCGTCGGGCGTGTGGAGAGGTGCGCCGCGATATCGAGGTCCGCCGGGGCCCGAGGCGTGGCTCGTCCTCACGAAGACCGATCTGGTCGCTCCTGGGATTGTCGAGGAGACCCTGACGGGCATGGGGCCCTGGGTTGACGCCGCCGTCGGTGTCACCTCGGCGGACCCGGCGTCCACCGAGCGCCTGCGGACCCTGCTCCCGAAGGGGGCGACCGCCGTCCTCGTCGGGCGGTCGGGGGCCGGGAAGTCGACTCTGCTCAACACGATCCTCGGCGTGGACCACGCGACGGGGGAGGTCCGCTCCTCCGACTCCAAAGGGCGCCTGGATTCCGAACGGCTCGGTCGCTACCAGCGAATGCTGCGGGAGTCCGCTCGGCTGGCTGCTCGCTCGGATGCTCGGCACGCCCGCGAGCAGGAACGTCGAGCGTCTCGGAATGACAGTCGGGGCAGGCGGGGCGTCATGCGCCTCACGGGATGCTGATCGCCCACCGCCGACCCGGTGCTGCACGGAACCGCGGGTGCCGTCGTCGGTTCCGGGGGAGGGCGCGCCTCCATCGCCTCGGCAGTCCGACCCGACTCCTGACGGGCCGGCCTCGAGTTCTCATTCGGAGCACGCGCGCGGGAGCGAGGTTCCCAGACTGCGGGTCCCGGATCAGGTCCTCGGAGCGTTCGGCGCCCGACATCTGGGGCGCCCCGAGTACTGGGAGGCGCTCACCGGATCAGGCCACGTCCTCATCGAGGACATCAGTCTCAGTCCAGCAGTTCTCCAAGCCGGGACAACGCGAATGCCGGGCCCCATCCACGACAGGTACTCCGGCGTCTACTTCCACTCCACCTCAGTGGCGGCCCTCCAAGCGTATGATCGACATACACATCCGGGCAAGAGATCGACGAGACTCATCAGGCATGCCCGCAATGGATGCGATCCGGCGGATCGCCGAGGAGCCGGGAGCTCACCGCGAACGGGTGCCGGGATCGACGTGGACCGCGACATCATCGGCGTCGTCGAGGGCCTTCGACATGCGCTCGTAGGCGTCGGGGCTGAGGAGAACCCCGACGGTGTGTCCCCGCTTGGTCAGGAAGACAGTGTCATGCCGCGCCTGGTCAACGAGATGAGGAAGAGTGGAACGGGCTTTTGACATCGAGACCGTCGTGGACATGGGGCAACTGTACGTTTCGCCGTGCGATACGGGCATGACGCCGTCGATCATCGACGCGCCCGCCTCCCCGAGGGAGAGCTCCCGGGGCTCCGGGCGGAATGAGCGGGTGGAGCCGGCGTACTGCCGGCGTGCCGTCGGCGTGCACCGCCTCACGCCATCGCCCGTCGCCATCGTCCGTCCGCTCCCTTAGGCTTGGCCCCGGTGCGCACGGCCGGGGCCGCGGGGTCCGTCGTCGCGCAGAACCTCCGCTCACACACCGACGAAAGGCGCGGCGAAGCAGTGGCTGAGTACATCTACCAGATGATCAAGGCGCGCAAGGCGCACGGCGACAAGGTCATCCTCGACGACGTCACCATGGCGTTCCTGCCCGGCGCCAAGATCGGCATGGTCGGCCCCAACGGCGCCGGCAAGTCCTCCATCCTCAAGATCATGGCCGGCATCGACCAGCCCTCCAACGGCGAGGCCCGCCTGAGCCCCGGCTACAGCGTCGGCATCCTGCTGCAGGAGCCGCCCCTGAACGAGGACAAGACGGTGCTCGGCAACGTCGAGGAGGGCGTGGCCGAGATCAAGGGCAAGCTCGACCGATTCAACGAGATCTCCGCCGCCATGGCGGACCCCGATGCCGATTTCGACGCCCTCATGGAGGAGATGGGCGCTCTCCAGACCGAGATCGACGCCGCGAACGCCTGGGATCTCGATGCCCAGCTCGAGCAGGCCATGGACGCCCTGCGCTGCCCCCCGGCGGACGCCGAGGTCAAACACCTCTCCGGCGGTGAGCGCCGCCGCGTCGCCCTGTGCAAGCTCCTCCTGGAGGCCCCGGACCTGCTCCTGCTGGACGAGCCCACCAACCACCTCGACGCCGAGTCGGTCCTGTGGCTGGAGCAGCACCTGTCCACCTACGCGGGCGCCGTCATCGCCGTCACCCACGACCGCTACTTCCTCGATCATGTCGCCCAGTGGATCGCCGAGGTCGACCGCGGCCACCTCTACCCCTACGAGGGCAACTACTCCACCTACCTGGAGACCAAGGAGAAGCGCCTGGAGGTCCAGGGCAAGAAGGACGCCAAGCTCGCCAAGCGCCTCAAGGCCGAGCTGGAGTGGGTGCGCTCGTCGGCCCGGGGCCGCCAGGCCAAGTCCAAGGCGCGCCTGGCCCGCTACGAGGAGATGGCCGCCGAGGCCGAGCGCACGCGCAAGCTCGACTTCGAGGAGATCCAGATCCCGCCGGGCCCGCGCCTGGGCGGCCTCGTCCTCGAGGCCAAGCACCTGACCAAGGGCTTCGACGGGCGCACCCTCATCGACGACCTGTCCTTCACGCTGCCGCGCAACGGCATCGTCGGCATCGTCGGCCCCAACGGCGTGGGCAAGACCACGCTGTTCAAGACGATCGTCGGCCTGGAGGGGCTCGACGGCGGCGAGCTCAGGATCGGCAAGACCGTCAAGCTGTCCTACGTCGACCAGGACCGCGCCGGCATCGACCCCGAGAAGACCCTGTGGGAGGTCGTCTCCGACGGCCTGGACCACATCAGGGTCGGCAATGTCGAGATGCCCTCGCGCGCCTACGTGGCCGCCTTCGGGTTCAAGGGACCGGACCAGCAGAAGCCGGCCGGGGTCCTGTCCGGCGGCGAGCGCAACCGCCTCAACCTGGCGCTGACCCTCAAGGAGGGCGGCAACCTCATCCTCCTGGACGAGCCGACCAACGACCTGGACACCGAGACCCTCTCCAGCCTGGAGAACGCCCTGCTGGAGTTCCCCGGCTGCGCCGTGGTCATCACCCACGACCGCTGGTTCCTCGACCGCGTCGCCACCCACATCCTGGCCTGGGAGGGCACCGACGAGGACCCGGCCCGCTGGTACTGGTTCGAGGGGAACTTCGCCTCCTACGAGGAGAACAAGGTGGGGCGCCTGGGCGCCGAGGCGGCCCGCCCCCACCGGGTCACCCACCGCCGGCTCACGCGCGGCTGAGCCGAACACGCACGATTGAGTCGAGCAGGATATGAGTGCTTCCGGACCCTCGTGGACCGCCGAGGACGCCGCGGCCGATTGGATGCGCCGGCACGGATTCCGGGACGCGACCGTCATGAACGGCGGAGTCGACACGGGCGTCCACGTCATCGCCTCGCGCGCCGTGGCCCAGGTGAGGACCAGCCTCACCCCCGTGGGGCCCGAGGACCTGTCGCGCCTGGTGCGCGACTCCCGGGGGATGCCGGGGTGCCACCGGATCCTCTTCTCCCTCTCCGGCTACTCCGAGGCGGCGAGGAACTACGCGGAGGAGCACGGCATCGCCCTGCTGGTGGTGGGGCGGAACGGCTCCGTCGTCCCGGCCAACGCGTGGGGCGAGAACCTGTCCGGCTCGCGATTCGGGGGCGGCCCCCTCGCCATGCGTCCGCAGGCCCCCGCGGCCCTCGCGGCCCCGATGGCCCCGGCCAGGGGCTCGGGCTGGAAGCACCCGGTGACCTGGTACGCCATCGGGGGGTTCTCCCTGGCGGTGGCGATTGCAGGGGTGTCGAACATATCCAAGGGCGAGGACGTCGCCGCAACGATCGGCGTCATGCTGTTCTTCGTCATCCTGGCGTGGGTGTCGTTCCGATACGCGCGGGGGCTGGAGCGACGGCGGCGGTGACCCGGCCGTCGGGGCGGCCGCGGTCCTCCGGAGTCCGGGTCCGGCCTCGGCACGGAGGTTAGGTTGGGCTACGCTGGCTCCGATTGCGGCGACCGCCCGCCGTCCACAGCGACGTCCACAGCAAGGAGAGTCCCCATGCCGAAGAAGAACCGCCTCGTGCTGCTGATCCCCGCGGCGCTCAGCCTGCTCCTCGTCCTGGGGGTGACGACGGTCTTCTCCGCGTGCCATCAGAAGTCCGACGGCACCTGGATGCACTGCCACAGCTGCCAGAACGCCGTGGCGGCCTCCGGCGGCGGCCTCCTGGTCCTCTTCGGCGCCTCCTCCCTCATCACCAACCGGGCCGCCAGGCTCGCCGTGCAGGCGGTCGCGACCATCGGCTCCGCGGTCGTGTTCTTCATCCCCGGCGTCATCTGCCCGATGTGCATGATGCGCACCATGCGGTGCTACACCGTCTTCCAGCCCTACGTGAGGGTCATGTCCGCCCTCATCGCCGGCTCCGGCGTCGGCGTCCTGCTCGGCTCGCTCAGGCGCCCGCGGGTCCCCGCCCGGGCCCACCGGTGAGCGGCGACCTGTCCCTGCGCCGAGTCCCGCTCAGGACCATTCGCGCGCACCCCGTGCGCACGGCGGTCGTGCTCGTCCTCGGGCTCGCCCAGGCGGCCTGCGTCTTCAGCGGCCTCGTGCTCGTGCAGGGCGCGAGGCAGGAGCTGTCGCTGGCGGAGCGGCGGCTCGGCGCCGATATCGTCGTGTACCCGACCGCCGCCCTCCAGAAGATCGACAAGGACGACCTGACCATGCTGGGCACCCCGGTGGAGTGCTACCGGGAGCGGTCGATGCTCTCGCGCATGGGCTCCAACGACGACATCGAGTCGGTCTCCTACCAGATCTACATCGCCGACACCGCGGCGGACGGGGGGAGGACCTGGATCGTGGGCTACGAGCCGCAGACGGACTTCGTCATCGCGCCCTGGCTGGAGGAGGGCGCCGACGCCGCCCCGGGCGCCGGCGTCGTCGCCGGCAGCGACGTGGACGACGGCGGCTCCGGGACCGTTGCGCTGTTCGGCCGGCCCTGGCCCGTCACCGCCCGCCTGGCGCGCACCGGCTCGGAGCTGGACCGCGCCGTCCTGGTCGACATGGACACCCTGGGCCGGCTCATCGACGCCTCACTCGACGCGGGCGTCGACACCTACGCCTCCCTCGACCCGCATCGCGACTACTCCGTGGCGCTGGTGCGCGTCGCGGACAGGGGCCGCACGCAGAGCGTGGTCGACTGGATCAACATCTACGTGCGCAAGGTGACCGCCGTCGGCAGCGGGGAGCTGCTCACGGGCACCGCCTCCGCCATCCGCGGCCACTCGGGCGCGATCGCCGCCCTGGCCGCCCTCGCGTGGCTGATCGTGCTCGCCGCCCTGGCCACCGCCCAGTCCATGCTCATGAACCAGCGCCGGGGGGAGCTGCGCGTGTGGCGCACGATCGGGGCGTCGCGCGCCACCATCGAGCGCGTCATGGTCCACGAGGCGCTCGTGGTCCACGCGGCGGGGGCCTGCGCGGGGGTGGCGCTCGCGCTTCCCCTGCTGGCCGCCTCCGGGCCGGCGACGGGCGGGGCGCTCGCCCCGGCGCGGGTGCTCCCCGCGGCCGGCGCCGCACTGCTCGTCTCGCTGCTCGTCGGGTGCGCGAGCACGTGGCTGACCGTCAGAAGGGCCGCGCGCGCACTCGACGGCCAGGAGCTCCTGACGCCATGAGGCAGGATGGTCGCATGCTCTCGCTCAGAGGGATCGCATGGATGAATCTGCGCGGCCACCCCGCGCGGACGGCGGCGCTGATCGTCTTCACGGCGCTCATGACGCTCGTCGTCTTCGGCGGCGCCCTGGTCGTCCAGGGGGTCCGCCAGAGCCTGGAGACGGTGCGGGCCCGCCTGGGCGCGGACATCCTCGTCGTCCCGGACGACGCCGGGAGCGAGTTCGACGCCCAGACCGCCCTGATCCAGGCCGAGCCGGGGTACTTCTACATGGGGGCCGACGTGCTCGGGCGGGTCGCCGCGACCCCGGGCGTGGAGCGGGCCTCGGCCCAGCTGTTCCTGGCCTCCACCCGGGAGAGCTGCTGCTCGGCCCGGCTCCAGATCATCGCCTTCGACCCGGCCACCGACTTCACCGTCCAGCCGTGGATCGAGGACGCGCTGGGCGAGGGCGCCATCGGCGAGGGGGACATCGTCATCGGGAGCAATGTGACGGCCGGCGAGGGCGGCACCATCCGCCTGTTCGGCAACGACCTGCGCGTCGTCGGGCAGTTCGCGCCCACGGGATCCACGCTGGACGACGCGGTCTACATGAACTTCGACACCTTCGGCGCCGTCGTGAAGTCCTCCGTCGACAAGGGCCTCAACAAGTACGGGCGCGCCGCCTCCGGAGACGTCATCTCCTCGGTGTCGGTCGAGGTGGGGCCCGGCCACGACGTCGACGCCGTCGCCGCCGATATCGAGAACCGGGTGGACGGCGTCACCGCCGTCACCTCCAAGACCATGGTGTCGGGGATCGCCGACGGCCTCGCCGCGATCTCGCGCACGGTCGCGGTGCTGATCGCCATCGTCTGGGCGACCGGCCTGACCATGACCGTCCTGGTCTTCACCCTGACGATCCGCGAGCGGCGCGGGGAGTTCGCCGCCCTGACGGCGGTGGGGGCGAGCCGCGGCGTGATCGCGCGGATCGTGGTCGGGGAGGCCATGACGGCCGATCTCATCGGCGGCGCCGCCGGCGTCGCGGTCTCGGGGGTGCTGCTCGGCTCGTTCCGCGTCCTGGTCGGGCAGATTCTCGGGGTCGGCTTCGTGCTGCCCCCGGCGGGGACGGTGGCGGCGCTGGCCGCGGCCTCACTGGCCTGCGCGGGGGCCGCCGCGGCGCTGTCCTCGTGGATCGCGGTCAGGAGCATCAACCGGATGGACCCGAGCCTGGTGCTCAGGGAGGGCGAGTGACATGAGTGACGCGAGGGTCGAGGCCAGGGGCGTGGCGAAGGACTACCCGCGCGCGGGCGCCTCCGGCGGCGTCCTCACCGCGGTGCGGCCGCTGGACCTGGAGCTGGGCTCGGGGAGCCTGACGGTGATCACCGGGCGCTCCGGCAGCGGCAAGAGCACCCTGCTGAGCATGCTGGCCGGCATGCTCGCGCCGACGTCGGGCACCGTGCTCCTCGACGGCGCGGACCTGTACTCGCTGGACGAGAGGTCCCGCTCGCGCCTGCGCAACGCGAAGATCGGCCTCGTCCCGCAGGGGCACACCGCCCTGCGCGCCCTGAGCGTGCTCGACAACGTCCTGCTCCCGTCGGTCCTGTACTCCCGGCGGCGCCCTCCCCGGCAGCGGGCGGAGAGCCTCCTGGAGGCGGTGGGCATCGCCGAGCCGGCGCGGGTCGGGCCCCATGAGCTGTCCGGCGGCGAGCTGCGCCGCATGGCGGTCGCCCGGGCCCTGCTCATGGAGCCGGTCGTCGTGCTCGCCGACGAGCCCACGGCGGGCCTCGACGAGGAGAGCACGGCCGCGGTGCTGGAGCTGCTGCGCCAGACGGCGCAGGAGGGCGCGGCCGTGCTGGTGGTGACGCACGAGGAGGAGGCGGCGCGCTTCGCGGACCGCGTGCTCACCATGGACGCCGGGGAGCTGCTCTAGGCGGGGCCCGTCGGCCCGCTCAGCCCCCGCCGTCGCCCTGCGCGACGCGGATCCGCCAGCGGCCCGGGCCGCCGCCCGCCGGCGGGCCCGACGCCGCGGACGACGGCGTGCGCACCATGCCCTCCTGGGCGATGGTGGACACGAGCCGCCCCGAGGCGTCGAAGACCTCCGCGCGCGCCATGGCCCGCCCCCCGGTCGAGGAGGGGGAGTCCTGGACGAGCAGCAGCCAGTCGCCCACGTCCACGTCGCGGTGGAACCACTGGGCGTGGTCGAGGGTCGCCAGGCTCATCCCCTCGCTGCGCCAGCTCAGCCCCTGGCTGCGCAGCGCCGGCTCGAGCATGACCTGGTCGCACATGTAGGCCAGCAGGGCCCGGTGGACGGTCTGGTCCGCCCCGGCCGGCACCCGGCCGCGGGCGCGCGCCCACAGGCGCTGGCGGCCGACGCCGCGCCCGTCCGGCCGCAGGTAGACGCCCCCTTCGACGTGGCGCAGGTCGAAGGCGGCGGTGCGGCCCAGGAACTTGGCCACCGGGTGGTCGAGCGTGCGGAAGATCTCCAGGGAGCTGACCAGCTCGTCGGGGCCGGGCACCTCCGGCGGGTCCAGCTGGACGTCGGCGCCGGCCTGGCGCTCCTGGAAGGAGGAGATCATGGCCAGGATCGGCACCCCGTTCTGGGAGGCGGTGGTGCGCCGCTGGGAGAAGGACCGTCCGTCGTGCAGGCGCTCGACGTCGAAGCGCAGGGGCTCGTCCGGCTCGCCGCCGCGCATGAAGTAGGCGTGCACGGAGTGCGGCAGGCGCGCGCCGTCGCCGTCGTCGATCATGGTCGCCGCGGCGGCCAGCAGCCCCTGCGCGACGACCTGGCCGCCGTAGATCCGCCCCGAGAGCTGGGGCAGGGACCGCCCCGTGAAGGAGTCCGCCCCGTTCCCCCCGTCCGGGTCCTCGGTCAGCGCCAGGACGCGGGTGACCGCTCCCAGCGGCTCCTCGACGGCGGGGGGAACGGGGTAGGGGGTCGTCACAGACCGAGCTCCTCCAGCACCGGCAGCTCGGCGCGCACCGCCGCGCGGGCGTCCTCGGCGGTGCGCGAGTCGATCGCGATCTGCGCCAGGCGCCGGCAGTCGGCCAGGTCGACGGACTTGAGCACGGCGTCGACGTCGGGCAGGGCCCGGGCGGTCATGGACAGGCTGGCCACGCCCAGGCCCACGAGGACGACGGCCAGGGCCGGGTCCGCGGCCGCCTCGCCGCACACGCCCACGGGGCGCCCGTGCGGCGCGGCGCCGTCGCAGGCGGCCTTGATCAGGCGCAGGACGGCGGGCTGCCAGCCGGTGGACAGGTAGGCCAGGGAGGACAGGAGGCGGTCGGCGGCCATGACGTACTGGGTGAGGTCGTTGGTGCCGATGGAGGCGAAGTCGGCGTGCTCGAACATCTTGTCCGCCATGAGGGCGGCGGAGGGGACCTCGATCATCATGCCGGCGGTCTTCAGGCCGTGGGCGCGGGCCTGCTCGGTGAAGGCCTTGGCCTCGTCGGCGGTGGAGATCATGGGGGCCATGACCCACACCTTGGCGCTGGTGGCGGCCTCGGCCTTGGCCAGGGCCTGGAGCTGGTGCTCCAGGACCTCCGGGTCGCGGCGGGCGGTGCGGTAGGCGCGCACGCCCAGCGCGGGGTTGGCCTCGGTGGAGTCGGTGAGGAAGGGCAGGGGCTTGTCCGCGCCGGCGTCGAGGGTGCGCACCACGACCTTCTTGCCGGGGAAGGCCTCCAGCACGCCGCGGTAGGCCTCCACCTGCGCCTCGATGGTGGGCTCCTCGGGCTGGTCGAGGAAGCAGAACTCGGTGCGGAACAGGCCCACGCCCATGGCGCCGGCCTCGGCGGCGCTGCGGGCCCCGGCGGCGTCGCCGACATTGGCCAGCAGCTGGACCTCGTGGCCGTCCTTGGTGGCGCCGTCGCCGTTGAAGACACGCACGCGCGAGGCGAGCTCGCGGGCCCGGCGCAGAGCGTCCTCGGAGGGATTGATGGTGATCGTTCCCTTGGTGCCGTCCACCAGGACGATGTCACCCTCTGCCAGTGCGTCGGTGACCTCCTCGCCGGTGCCGACGATCGCCGGCATACCCAGAGCGCGGGCCAGGATGGCGGTGTGAGAGGTGGGCCCGCCCTCGGAGGTGATGAAGGCGATGACCTTCTCGGGGTCCAGCAGCGCGGTGTCAGCCGGGGCCAGGTCGGTGGCCACGAGCACGAAGGGCTCGGGCAGGCGGGGAATGCCCGGCATGGGCGACTCGGTCAGGACTGCGACGATACGGTTTCGTACGTCCTGCACGTCGCGGGTGCGTTCCGCCATGTAGCCGCCCAGCGACTCCAGCATCGTGGCCAGCGTTCCGGCTGACTCCCACACGGCACGCTCGGGAACCAGGCGCTTCTCTCGCACCATGGCCTGCGCCGTCGAGGTCAGAGTGGGATCGGCCGCCATTTGTGCTGTGGTCTCAAGGAGGGTGCGGGCCTCGGCCTTGGCCTCGGCGGCGGACAGCTCCAGGCCCTTCTTGACCTGCTGAGCCGCCAGCGCGATGCGCTCGCACTCCTTCTCGACATCGCGGCTGGGCTCGAGAGTGGCGATCTCGGGCTCAGGAATAGGGGGCGCCATCCTGGCGACGGGCCCGGCCACAAGGCCAGGGCTCACACCGATGCCGGACAGGGTTGTGGAAGTGGTGTCGGACGCTGTCATGTGGTGCTCCTCATCGGAGACGAAAGGGATCATCGCTCATTGTGCCCTGACTACGCCCTGAATGAGACGTTTCCGCCAGGGGAATAACGATCTCCTCAGCGGCGTCGTCAAGGCTTCTATCGCGTTCCCATAAGGTTACGTGCGGGAATCTCGTGAAGCGAGGAGGTGCTCGGTGGGAGTGCCGCCTCGTGCGGAGAGCCCCCGGGCTCCTCGCTGCCCCGTCGGTTCCTCTCCGTACCGACCGGGCTCCCTCGCCGCGAACGGCGTGGAGGTGGGATAAAGTGATCGTGACCACGAAGGACTTCAGCCGTCCGACCGACCGCATGACAGATGGGGATTGCGAGAGGACGGGAACCGAGAAGGGAGTAGCCATGAGCACTGCATCAGACATCGTTGCCGGCCTCGGAGGCCGGGAGAACATCACCGCCCTCGAGCCCTGTATCACGCGTCTGCGTGTGGAGGTTACCGACCAGGCGAAGGTCGATGAAGAGGCGTTGCGGGCGGCCGGCGCATTCGGCGTGGTGCGTTCCGGCCGCGTCGTCCAGGTCGTCGTCGGCCCGACGGCGGACACCCTCGCCTCGGAGATCGCGTCCCTCTGACTGCGGCCCGGCCGCCGTCGGTCGGTAGGTCGTCCGGCTCCAGCACCCTCATCCTGGAGCCGGACGACCTGTCCACGGTCATACGACGTCCGGGCGTGCTGCGGCCCATGGCCCTGCCGGTCTTCAACCGGGCGCCGATCCGCCATGCGGTCCAGGACACATTCTTCCCGGGCTCCTCGTACGCATCGGTGTGATTCTGGGGCGTCACCGTGAAACAGTTGCAGCAAAACGTCAACAGGCCCGGTGCGGCGGGTGCACAACCATTCGTCGCTGGGGCACACTTGGACACTGCTAGCCCTTCTAGCGCCTGCGTCCCGTTCCAACCCGGCGGTTCCCCAGGGTTGACGGCGGAGCGCAACCCTGCTCCACGGCACTCCACCGCACATCTGCTCACGCAAGGCTGACCCATGCACATGAATGAGTTCAACGACGACCAGTCACCCGCTTCTGAGAGCCTCAAGCACCTTGCCGAGGCGTATGGTGTCTCCACCGAGTACTGGGACTACCACGGCAACCTCGCCTCGCCCTCAGGCGCCACTCTCAAGGCCGTGCTCACCGCGCTCGGTGTGAGCGCCCGCACCGATGAGGAGATCGAGCGCTCCCTGCGAGATGTGGAGGACGCCCCCTGGCGCCAGACACTCGCTCCCACCGTGGTCACTCGTGGCGGAGTGGAGTCCACCGTCCCCGTGTACGTCCCCGACGGTGCGAAGGTGCGGGTACGCGTCGAGCTTGAGGACGGTGGGGTCCGAGAACTGACCCAGACCGAGGACTGGACGGTGCCCCGAGAGGTCGACGGAGTCAAGCGTGGTCGCGCCTCCTTCATCCTGGGAACCGACCTGCCCCTGGGCTGGCACCGGCTCATCGCGGAGGTCAGCCCCGGCTCCGGACAGTCGGCGCCTCAGGGCGCGCACGCCGCTGCGCCGGCCGACGGCGAGGCGGAGACGGTCACGGTGACCTCGGCTCTGGCGGTCACCCCTAACCATCTTGATCTGCCCAAGGCTCTTGGGGAGCGTGGCTGGGGCGTCATGACCCAGCTCTACTCGATTCGTTCGCGGGGCTCCTGGGGAACCGGTGACACCGACGACCTCACCGAGCTCGCCTCCTTCCTGGGGGACCAGGGGGCCGACTTCCTGCTCATCAACCCGTTGCACGCGGCTGAGCCAGTAGCACCGATGACCCCCTCGCCCTATCTGCCCGTCACCCGCCGCTTCGTCAACCCGCTCTATATCCGGCCTGAGAACATCCCGGAGGTGGCCCGGCTCTCCGGTCCCAAGCGTTCGCTGGTGCAGTGGGCCTTCGAGGAGGTCAAGGACAGCGACCTGAGCGCCGAGCCGATCGATCGGGACACGGTGTGGAAGGCCAAGCATGAGGCCCTTGAGGTCATCTTCTCCGCCGGCCGCTCCTACGCCCGGCAGCGTGACTTCGAGCGTTTCCGTGCCGAGCAGGGCGAGGGGCTGGAGCGCTTCGCCTTGTGGAGCGCGCTGGTGGAGAAGCACGGTTCCCTGGAGACGTGGCCCGCTACGCTGCGCGATCCGGACTCGGCCTACGTGGCCAATGAGGCTCACCTGCTGGCCGAGCGCATCGACTTCTTCGCCTGGCTGCAGTGGATCGTCGATGAGCAACTGGCGCGCGCACAGGCCGAGGCCCTGGCCTCGGGAATGGCGCTCGGCATCATGGACGACCTCGCCGTGGGCGTGCACTCGCAGGGTGCGGACGTGTGGTCCAACCCGGAGGCCTTCGCCTCCGGCGTCACGGTGGGCGCACCGCCGGACATGTACAACCAGCAGGGCCAGAACTGGTCTCAGCCGCCGTGGAACCCCGAGTACCTCGCCCGTTCCGCCTACGCCCCTCTGCGTGACATGGTGCGCACGGTGCTGCGTCACGCTGGTGCGCTGCGCGTGGACCACATCATCGGCCTGTTCCGCCTGTGGTGGATCCCCGAGGGCA
>ERZ772993.135-NODE-135-length-37847-cov-15.255557_pt1 | contig 37847 bp, 27 predicted proteins | sample MGYA00580670_ERZ772993 | MGnify/ENA primary metagenome ERZ772993 (study PRJEB29015, sample SAMEA2737936) | human oral metagenome | biome: human oral; feature: human-associated habitat; material: dental | place: China | collected 2136 ... | reverse complement strand
ATCACCCGGTCCAGGGCGGCCGCGCTCATGAGCATGTCCTGCTCGCCGTAGATCGCCTTGGCCCCCGGCTCCAACGAGGGCTCGGGGGACGACGTCGACGGCAGCCAGTCGATGCAGCAGGTGGGTTCGGCGAGTCGGGGCGGGCGCGGCCTCTCGTGGCGGTGCAGACGTCCTATGCGCTGGAGGACCAGGTCGATAGGCGCGAGATCGGTGACGAGCAGGTCGAAGTCGACGTCGAGGGACTGCTCGACGACCTGAGTGGCCACGACGATGGCCCGGTGCGGGCGCTTCCCGGCCTTGCGCGGAGGACCGAAGCGGTCGAGGAGGTCCTTGTCCTTGGCGAGCCTGTCGCCGATGGTGAAGCGGGCGTGGTTGAGACCGACGTCCTCGCCGAAACGCTCGCGCAGCGTCTCATAGGTCTCCTGCGCGCGTCGCACCGTATTGCGGACCACCAGTGCGCAGCCGCCGTCGGCGAGGGCCTCCTCCAGGAGCGGGACCAGGGCGTCCTTCGCGAGCCGTCTGAGGCTGATCGTGCTGCGCCGTCCCGACGCCGTGGCGACGACCTCGGTACGATCCTCACCAGCGGTGACCAGGCAGGGGAAGGGAGTGTGCACACTCTCAGGGGCGGGACGGCGGTGGAGACGTTCTCCCGCCGCCAGGCGCAGGCCCCGCCGGTAGGCGTCGACCATGGCGGAGCAGCGCGCCTCGGACAGCGTGGCCGACAGGAGCACCACCGGCACCCCGTAGGCGGCGAGCCAGGTCAGCACCCGGTCCAGGTAGACATTCATGTACGTGGAGTAGGAGTGCACCTCGTCGACGATGACGACCTTGCGGGACAGTCCCAGGTGCCGCATGGCCAGGTGCGGGGAGCGCATCGCCCCGAACAGCAGGTGGTCCACGGTGGTGACGACGAAGTCCGACAGCATCGACTTCTTGCGCCCACTGAACCAGGCCAGGATCGCCAGATCGGCTCTGCGGCGGTCCTCAGCGCCTGTGACGCGCCCCGTCCGGGCCTCCTCCTCGTCCCATCCGATCCCGGTGGGGTGCGGGGCGTCTCCGGTTGTGCTGGCAAGCGATCCGAGGAGCCGGTCGCGGATCTCGTAACCGCGGCGTCGCAGTTGCTGGGCTTCCTTGTTCAGCCGAGCGCGCCCGTGCAGGAGCTGAGCGGCGAAGTCCGACGGCGCGCCCTCGCCGGCGTACGCCTCCTCGATGCTCTCCAGCCAGTCGAGTTCACGGGAGAACATGGCGTCCGTCGTCGCCTGGGTGGGCAGGGCGAAGAGGATTCCGGAGCGGTGAGTGCGGGCGGCGAGTACCTCGGCGGCCATGAGAGCGGCCTCGGTCTTCCCTCCGCCCGTGGACTCCTGGACGATGAGCAGGCCCGGCAGACCCATGGAGCGGGCGGCCCGGAGCGTGCGCGCCTGAACGTCGGTGGCTCGGGATCCCTCGGGCAGGTCGAAGCGGCTGGTGAGCAGAGCGTCAGGATCGGCGCCCTCGTCGCGGGGCCGCCACGGCACGGGGATCTCCAGACGCGACAGGCCGGTGGCCGCACGAAGGGCATGGACATCGGGCGCGAGCAGGCGCGCACCATCGTCCTCAAGGGACAGCAGCGGGAAATAGGCTTCGGTCGAGGCGATCCAGTCCGAGACGATGAGCAGCCCCGAGAGCTCCACGAGGAAGTGCTGGGACCACGTGTGCCGCCGCCAGTGGGGGAGAAGGCCCGCAGCATCGGTGCGTCGCGCAACGAGGTCGAGGAGCTCGTGGCGGGTGGCGTTCCACGCCTCATCCTCGCCGAGGAGGTGCTCATGCCCGCAGTAGTCGGTGGTGAGAGCCGCCGAGGTGGGCGGGATGCCATGATGGGCGCCGACGACGGAGGCGAGGGCCTCGGCGGGGTCGAAGTCCCAGTCGTGCCCGTCCATGAGCCAGTTCTCCAGGATCAGGTGCCCAGCCAGGGCGTGCGGGACCTTGCGCCGCTCGAGAAGATCGATCGGCCCATGGGCCAGTCCCGCCTCCTTCATGCGATCGTCGAGGCCCTTGGCCTGGACGGAGAAGGCCGGGGTGCACTTGCCGATGTCATGAACGCCGGCGATCCAGGAGGCGAGCAGGCAGAGCTCCTCCACCGGGGTCAGTTCTGAGGCGGAGTCCGCGAACTCGCGCTCAATGAGATCGCGGGTGGTGGGGGCCAGCCAATGTCGGGCAAGGTGCTCGGCCACCGCGGCGGCGTCGAGCAGGTGCAGCCAGAGCGGCAGCCAGTGGTGACTCTCGGGGTCGTAGCCGAACTTCGCCCACACGGAGCGTGCGCGGGTTGAGAGCTCCATCGGGACTTCTTCCTTGGAGATTCCTGGAGACCGGGATAGATTATTGCCTCCGTCACACCGGCATGCTCGCTGTATCCGAATCGTTACGCTAAAGATTTGGAGAGACCGGCTGATTGGCGGGATGTTCAAGTCGACTCGGCGAGCCGGAGACTCGGGCCGGGTCGCCGACTTCACTTGGAGGTGGACTGTCGTGCTGGGTAGTCTGGCTGTGGCCGCAGTTGCCGCTGCGGCCACAGCCAGACGCCAGCGGCCTCATCGCTGCAATAGGAGGATGAGAATGGAGCAAACGAGGTTCACGTAGGCAGTCATGTACTGCACCCGGGCGACGCGGAAGCGGAGTTCTTCTGGGCTCGGTGGCTTTCGGTCCGCGTTTGAAGCGTGTTGAATCGTGGTCATAGGATTCACCTCCTTTCTGTTTCCATGAGCTAAGGTGTGCTAGTTTGCTGTTCACACCTCAGCTCGGAAAGCAGAGTAGCACACCGCGCCAGATGTCGTAGACCTCGCGCCTCAGCGGGGATGACCCTGTGTGGTAGTCGGCTGTCGCGTGCACCCCGCGCAAGCGGGGATGGGTTGAGTGTGCTGGTAGGCGCATGCGGGGTCTTCCACCATCGCATGGTGGAAGACCCCGCGTTTCGCGTATACCTTTCAGAGCTCTCGTCTCAACTCGATTCACCCCCGCCCGCATCACCCGCCCACCCCGGCGGCGCGGCGCGCCGTCTCGAGTGCCGCGGGCAGGGCGGCGAGCAGTCGATCGACGTCGTCGGCGGTGGTGCCCGGCCCCATGGAGCACCTCAGCGTCGAGCGCGCGGCGCCGTCGTCCAGGCCCATGGCCAGCAGGACGTGACTGGGGCCGGTGACCCCGGCATGGCAGGCCGATCCGGCCGAGACGTCGATGCCGGCGAGGTCCAGGCCCATGAGCAGCGCCTCGGCGTCCACGCCCTTGAACCGCAGGTGCGCCGTGCTCGGCACGTGGGCCGTGCCGGGCGGCAGGGTGGCGCGCACCCCCGTCAGCGCGCAGGCGCCCTCCAGTACGCGCGATCTGAGGCCCTCGAGCCGCCGGGACTCCGCTTCCTGCTCGCCCACCGCCAGCTCGGCGGCCAGCGCCAGGGCCCGGGCCGCCACCACGTCCTGCGTCCCCGAGCGCAGTCCGCGCTCCTGGCGCCCGCCCCCGGTCGGCGACACCAGCGTCAGGTCGCGCCGTGCGATGAGGGCCCCGACGCCCACGGGCGCCCCGATCTTGTGACCGCTGACCGTCATGGCGTCCAGCCCCCGGGCGCGCAGGCGCACCGGCACCCTGCCCAGCGCCGCCACGGCGTCGGAGTGCACCGGCACGTAGCCCGGCTCGCCGGGTCCGCGCGCCCCGGTGGCCTCCCGCACGATCTCCACGAGCCCGCCGATGTCCTGCACGGCGCCGGTCTCGTTGTTGGCCGTCATGACGCTCACCAGCGCGGCTCGCCGCCCCGAGACGGCCTCGCGCAGGCTCTCCGGATCGACCAGTCCGGCGTCGTCGACCTCGACCTCGACGTGCTCGGCCCCCAGGTGCGCCTCCGCGGTGCGCGCCGAGTCCAGGACCGCGGGGTGCTCGACGGGGGAGGTGATGATCGCGGGAGTCCCCACGCCGTCGGCCCGCGCCGCCAGGACCCTGCCGGTGACGACCAGGGCGTCGGCCTCCGTGCCCCCGCTCGTGAAGATCACCTCGTGCGGGTCGGCGTCCAGCACTGCGGCCAGGCGGGCGCGCGCCTCGGCCAGCAGCGCCCCGACGCGTCGCCCCGAGGCGTGCTGGGCGGCCGGGTTCGCCCACCCGGTCGCCCGGTGGCGCAGGTCCGCGGCCACCTGCTCGGCCACCTGCGGGCGCACGGGGGCGGCCGCGGCGTGGTCGAGGTAGGCGCGGGGCGCTGCTGACGTGCTCACGCGTCAACTGTAGGGACGAGCGACGGCCTCATCCCCGCGCGCTGCACTCGAACCCCATTCGAACCTCGATGCCGAGGATCCGAGCGCCCCGTTCCTCCCGTTCGCCTCGTCCGCCGAGCTCGTGCCGAGCCTAGGCTGGCGCAATGAGCACACCGCGAAGCGCACCGCGAACCCGGCCGGCCGATACCGTTGCCTCATTCGGGAGGGGCGAGGAGGACGCCTACGGCCGCCGCTCCCTGTCCCGCTCCACCACCGACCGCGACGCGGCCCGCCGCGCCGACCCCGGCCTGCTCGCCGGGCTCGCGTCCGACCCCGCCACTCGCCTGGTGGTCGTGGACGCGCGCGGACGCGTCGCTCTGGACGTCCCCGCCGTGCACCCGGATCTGCCCGACGACGGCCTGACCCCGCCCGCGCCCTCGGACCGGGACCGCGACGTGTGGGAGGCCGACGGCCCCGCCTCGCCCCGCCCCCGCCTCGCCCCGCTGACCATCGCCGACCTCGGCGGGGCCCCGCTGCCCCCGCCCTCTCCGCCCGCCCCGACCGCACGGGGGACCCGAGAGGCCCCGCCGGCCGCGACGGCCCCCACGGCTCTCGCCGCCCTGACCGGCCTGACGACCATCTACCTCGGCCGCGAGACCGGCACCGGCACCGGTGACGCCGCCGGCGCCCCCTGGCTGGGCGTCGTCATCCCCGACGCGTCCACGGATCCGACCGACGCCGAGGGGGCCGACCTCGTCCACAAGGAGGTGGCCGACATCCTGGAACGCTATCCGCTGTCCGCACTGCGCGCCGTCGGCCATGGCCTGAGCGCCCACGACGCGGGACTGGCCGCACCCGCGGTGGCCCTGGCCGCCTGGCACGCTCGGGCGCGCTTCTGCACCGCGTGCGGCGGGCGCACCCGGGCCGAGCAGGCCGGATGGACGCGCCGCTGCACCGCCTGCGGCGCCACCGACTTCCCCCGCGCGGACCCGGCGGTCATCATGGCCGTCACCGACGACGCCGACCGCATCGTCCTGGTCCACGGCGCCCGGTGGGACGCGGGGCGCTACTCCACGGTCGCCGGTTTCGTGGAGGCGGGGGAGTCCGGCGAGGCCGCCGTCGTGCGCGAGGTCGCCGAGGAGACCGGGCTGCGCGTGGAGACGGTCGAGTTCGTCGCCTCCCAGCCCTGGCCCTTCCCCCGCTCCCTCATGCTCGGATACCGCGCCCGCCTCGCCCCGGGCGAGCACCTGGCGCACCCCGACGGGGAGGAGGTCACCGACGCCCTGGTGCTCTCCCGCGCCGAGCTCGACGATGCCCTGGGAACCGGTGCCGTCGTCCTGCCCGGACCCACGTCGATCGCCCGCATGCTCATCGAGGACTGGTACGGCGGGCCGATCCGATGAGCCTCGGCGGGACGGCCCCGAGGAGGACGGCCGCTCAGCGCGCCCGTGAACGACGTCGTGACCCGGTTCGTCGACGGCCCGCCGGCGGCTCGGTGCGACACACCGATGCCCGCCAGCGGTCCATGGCAGGCTGACCCGTGATGAGCGAGCACGCCCCACGCCCTCCCGCGCGGACCCGGCCGGGCCCCGGCGCCCCCGGGCTCCCCGGTCCCGCTGCGCTGCTCGACGCCCTGGACCCCGATCAGCGCCAGGTCGCCGAGCACCTCGAGGGGGCCCTGTGCGTCCTCGCCGGCGCGGGCACGGGCAAGACCCGGGCCATCACCTACCGCATCGCCTACGGGGTTGCCGTCGGCGCCTACCAGCCCACCCAGGTCCTGGCCGTCACCTTCACGGCCCGCGCCGCCGGCGAGATGCGCTCGCGTCTGGCGGACCTGGGGGTCGTCGGCGCCCAGGCCCGCACCTTCCACTCCGCCGCCCTGCGCCAGCTCACCTACTTCTGGCCCACGGCGATCGGCGGGCGCCGGCCGGAGATCGAGACGTTCAAGGGGCGTCTGGTCGGCATCGCCGCCCACCGCCTCGGCCTGTCCACCGACCGCGCCCTCATCCGCGACCTGTCCGCGGAGGTCGAGTGGGCCAAGGTCACCATGACCCTGCCCGAGGACTACGCCCAGCAGACCGCCGCCCTGCGCCGCGACCCGCCCGGAGGCCTGGAGCCCGCCACCGTCGCCCAGGTGCTGGCCGCCTACGAGGAGGCCAAGACCGAGCGCGGAGTCATCGACTTCGAGGACGTGCTGCTCCTCATGGTCGGCATCCTCCTGGACCGCGAGGACATCGCCGACCAGGTGCGCGGCCAGTACAAGCACTTCGTCGTCGACGAGTACCAGGACGTCTCGCCGCTCCAGCAGCGCCTGCTGGACCTGTGGCTGGGCAGGCGCCGCCAGCTGTGCGTCGTCGGTGACGTCTCCCAGACCATCTACTCCTTCACCGGCGCCACCCCAGCGTTCCTCACCGGCTTCACCACCCGCTACGAGGGCGCGCGCACCGTGCGCCTGAGCCGCGACTACCGCTCCACCCCGCAGGTCGTCTCCCTGGCCAACCGGGTCCTGTCGCGCTCGCGCCGCGGGGGAGGGGCGCTGGTCCTGCCCGCCGGCGCGGTCGAGCTCGTCGCCCAGCGCCCCAGCGGGCCCGCCGTGCGCTTCGAGTCCTACGATGACGACGTCGCCGAGGCCGCGGGCGTGGTCGAGCACGTCGGACGACTGCGCTCGGCCGGTGTCCCGCTCAGCGGGATCGCTGTCCTGTACCGCACCAACTCCCAGTCCGAGGCGATCGAGCAGGCCCTGTCCGACGCCGGCATCGGCTACCTGGTGCGCGGCGGGGAGCGATTCTTCGAGCGAGACGAGGTCAAGCGCGCCGTCGTCATGCTGCGCGCCGCCGCCCGCACCGAGCGCGCCGAGCTCACCGGTGACGTCGGCGCGGACACCCGCATGGTGCTCGGCCGGGAGGGCTGGAGCGAGCGGCCCCCGGCGCCCCGCGGCGCCGTGCGCGAGCGCTGGGACTCCCTGAACGCGATCGTCGAGCTGGCCGACGAGCTCGGTGCCAAGCGCGGTGCTGACCTGGATGGGCTGGTCGCCGAGCTCGGTGAGCGCGCCGCCGCCCAGAACGCCCCGACGGTCGAGGGAGTCACCCTGTCCTCCCTGCACGCCGCCAAGGGCCTGGAGTGGGACGCCGTCCTGCTCGTGGGCGCCAGCGAGGGCCTGCTGCCGATCTCCCTGGCCGAGGGCCCGGCCGCGATCGAGGAGGAGCGGCGACTGCTGTACGTGGGCGTGACCCGCGCCCGCGAGCACCTGGTCGTCTCCTGCGCCCGCGCGCGCAACCCCGGCGGCCGCGCCTCGCGCAGGCCCTCGCGCTTCCTGGACGGCATCTGGCCCACCGACGACCCGGATCGGCGAGGCGGCCGGGGCGCCTCCTCCCGGCCCCCCCGTTCCCCCAGGGAGCGCGCCAAGCAGGCCGCGGCCGAGTTCGAGGCGGACAACGATCCCGCCACCATCGCCCTGTTCGAGGCGCTGCGGGCCTGGCGGGCCGGAGTCGCCAAGGAGCGCTCGAAGCCCGCCTACACGGTCTTCGCCGACACGACCCTGCGCTCCATCGCCGTGGTCAAGCCCGGCAGGCTGCCGCAGCTCTCCCTCATCCACGGAGTCGGCGCGGTCAAGCTCAAGGAGTACGGGGCGGATGTGCTCCGCGTGGTGCGGGAGTTCCGGGGCGGGGCGGACGGGCGCGACGGCCCGGGTGAGAGGGGCTCCGCGGGCCGGGGCTGAGCGCGACGGACGGTGCGCGCGGCGCTCCTCCGGAGGCCCGCCCCGGGCCGCTGACGTCTACGGCGCTCCCGGGGCCTACGGTGCTCCCGGCGCGGCGTCATCGACCGCCGCCGCGCCCGCCCCCGGCCCCGAGGAGGCCCCGGGCTCGGGCGCCGTGTCCAGGACGCCGCACAGGCACTCGGGATGAGGGTGCCAGAGCCGCTCCACGCCCATGGCCTCCGCTCCCGAGACCTCGATGCTGCGCCCGGACCACCACCGTTCCCGTCCCGTCAGCGCATCCGTGATCGCGCGCGCCGCCAGCGCCGCCGCCTGGTGCACCAGCAGCGCCTCGCTCCGCGGCGGGTCCAGGAGGCGCAGCTGGGTCGCCACCGCAGGCCATTGCGGGTCCGCGTCGCGCTCCCACAGGTCCAGACAGGTGGCGCAGGGCGGGCGCCCGGGCGCCAGGAGCGGTCCCACCCGCACGCTCACCTCTCTCACGACCACCGGCAGGTGGGCGATCCCGGCCACGGACAGGCCCCGGGCCCGCCGCGGCTCGACGAGGTGGCCCTCGACGGTGATGACCAGGTGAGGACGCGTTCCCAGGGGCATCCGGATGCGCACCGGCGGGTCGAGCGCACCCGCCCAGGCGGTCAGCTCCTCGTCCTCCGGCAGCAGCGTGCCCACGCCCGCCTCGGCGAGCAGGGAGACGAGCTCGCGGGCGAGCCGACCGCCTCCGCTGATGCCCACCACTGCGCGACGCAGCGCCCGCTCACGCGCACGCGGGTTGTGGGCCAGACGCTCCCAGTACACCTCGTCGTCGCCGCTCGGCGTCGGGACGTCGCGAGTCAGGACGCCGGCCTCGTCGAGAACGGACAGGATCTGGCGGGCCCGGGCGACGGGCACCTCGCTCCACCGCGCCACCCGGTAGACGTCGCCGGGCGACAGGGTCGCCGGCAGACGGTCGAGGAACTGCTGCTCCTGCGGGCTCAGCCCGTCGACGACGACGGCGTGGCCCGCTTCGGCGCCCACCTGCGACTGGCCGGCGCACCGCCACAGGACGGGGGACTGACCTCTGACTCGCATGATCGCTCCAGACGGCGCCCGGTTCGAGGGACGGCGGGAGGGGTCGCCACGGGCGCTCGGACGCAGAGTGGCACGACGCCGCCCCGACGCGCCACGGATCGGTCCCCCTGTGGACAAGCTGCGGGCGACAGGGGGCTCCATGCCCCTCCGGAGCGGGTCCCGGCCGGGGCGCCGTCCGTGATCGAGGCGGCGTCAGTCGGGTGCGCGGCGGCGCCGACCGGGTGGCGGAGCCGTCGGCGTCACGGTTCTCCCTCGGCAGCGCGCCTCGAGCGCGCATCGAGGGTCAGCGGGCCAGCACCGTCTCGCAGGTGGACGCCCCCGAGGTGTCCCCGGCGGCGATGGCCTCGACCGTGGTGACGGCCTCATGCAGCGTGGAGACCGCGTAGACCTCCATGCCGTCGGGGACGTGCCCGACAACTTCCCCGCAGTTGGAGGCCGGCGCCAGGAAGTACCCCGAGCCGTCGGCCCTGGCGCCGGCCATCTTCTGAGCGATGCCGCCGATGGGTCCCACGGCTCCGTCGAGGGCGATCGTCCCGGTCCCGGCGATGTCCTTCCCGCCGGTCAGGTCGCCGGGGGTGAGCTCGTCGATGATCCCCAGGGCGAACATGGCACCGGCGCTGGGGCCCCCGACGTCGGACAGCCCGAAGGTCGCCTGAACGTCGGAGTCCGCCTTGGCCGACAGGTACACGCCCAGCAGCGAGCCGTCGGAGTCCGGGGAGCCATCGGAGTCGGCGTCGGCGGGAGCGATCGTGGTGAGCGTGATGGTCATCGGCTCCCCGTCGCGCTCGACGCCCAGGTCCACGCTCGTGCCCACGGGGATGGTCGTCATCAGCTCGCGCAGCTCGGCGTACGTGGTGACCGGGATCGTCCGCCCTCCGGCCGGGGTGATCGAGGTCAGGACATCGCCCTTCCGGATCGTCTCGTCGGTCTGGGGGGACTCGGCGCCCTCGATGGTGAGAACCATGCGGGTCGCCATCCCGGTCTCCATGAGCGCGGCGACCACCGCGGTGTTCTGCGAGCCGGTCATCTGAGCCTGGTTGACCTGCTCGACGTCCTGCTCGGTCAACGACGACGGGCACACCTGCTCGCGATCCAGGATCGTCTTGTCGGGCGAGAGCCAGGCTCCCACCACGTCGAAGAACGTCACCGGGTAGCCGGGGCACCCCGAGACCGACACGGTCGTCATGCGCAGCGCCCCTCCGGCGGGGTACGTCTGCGCGCCGGTGACGGTGATGACGTCCTGGGCCTGATCGTCGTCGGAGGCGCCGGCCAGGACGTTCCAGGTCCGGCCCGGCGCCTCGATGACCTTGTTGACCGGCACGACCGCCCCCGCGACGATGATGCCCACCGCGAGCAGCACGGAGCCGATCCCGACCACGAGCCGCCCGGGCCGGAAGCGACGGCCGCCCGCGCCCGGACGGGGAGCGGCGCCGAGGCCGGACTCGACGATCGGTCCCGGTCCCGGATCGGGCTCCCGGTCCGGCTCGACCGCGTCGGCGGAGGACTGCGTCTCGTGGTGCTGTTCATGCGTCACGCCCCCATCATGCGTCCTGAAAGGCTTCCAGGTCTTCACCGCCGGCTCATGGGGCGCCGGTGTCGCCATCGCCACGTCCTCCCGCACGGGTCCCGCGATCCGTACGGGCCCGTGCGGGCGGGGCCCGTCGAGACCGCTCACGGCTCGCGCACAGGAATGGGTGGCACGCTGGCGGTGTTGCATCTGCGCGGCCCCTGGCCGTGCAGCCGGCCCAACGTCCGCACCACCGAGAGGAACCCCATGAGTGAGGACCCCTTCGACGACATCGAGCAGATGCTCTCGGCTCTCTTCGGCGCCGACGTCGCCGGCGACGCCGTTGCGGCCCTGCGCTCATCCGGCGTCGATCCCGCCCAGTTCGTCCGGATGAGCGGCGTGGACCCCTCCCGGATCACCCCGGGGCAGATGATGGCCATGCGCGCCCAGATGCAGCAGATGATGGCCAGTGCCCAGGACGGCCCGGTCAACTGGACCATGGGGCGCGGTCTCGCCCTTCAGGAGGCGGGCAAGTCCGGCGACCCGGCCATCACGGCCGGCGAGGCCGAGGCGACCCGCCAGGCGCTGCGGGCGGCCGACCTGTGGCTGGACACCGCCACGGACTTCATACCGGCGCCCGGGTCGCGCGAGGCCTGGTCCCGTTCGGAGTGGGTCGAGCAGACCCTGCCGGTGTGGAGGGACGTGTGCGCTCCGGTGGCCGACGCCGCTACCGCCGCCCTCGCCTCGGCCCTGGAGAGTCAGACCGAGGCGTTGCAGTCATCCCTGTCGGACTCCGACTCCGAGCCGGGGGACGCCGCTCGCCAGGTCGGCGCCCTGACCCAGATCATGCGATCGATGGCGGGCACCGCGTTCGGCCTCCAGGTCGGGCACGCCGTCGGCGAGCTCGCCGGTCAGGCCGTCGCCGCCACCGACGTCGGGCTGCCGCTGAGGCGGGAGCCCGGCACCGCGCTCGTGCCCGCCAACGTGACGGCCTTCGCCGAGGGTCTGGAGGTCGATGCCGAGCAGGTGCGCATGTTCATGGCGGTGCGAGAGGCCGCCGCCTCACGCCTGTACGCCCGTGTGCCGTGGTTGCGCGGCCAGCTGCTGGGCGCTGTCGAGGCCTACGCGCGCGAGATACGGGTTGACACCGGCGCCATCGAGGATGCCGTGGCGCAGGTCGATCCCTCCGACCCCGAGGCGATCCGCTCGGCCCTGGAGGCGGGGGTGTTCGCCCCGCAGGAGACCCCCGCCCAGGTCGAGGCACTGGAGACGCTGGAGACGCTGCTGGCGCTCGTCGAGGGCTGGGTCGAGGTCGTCACGGCGCAGGCCACCGCGCCCCATTTGCCGCACGCGATACCGCTGCGCGAGATGGTGCGCCGCCGTCGGATTCAGGGCGGCCCCGCTGAGAAGGTCTTCGCCCAGCTCATCGGCCTGGAGTTCCGCCCCCGCCGCGTGCGGGAGGCCGCGCGCCTGTGGGAGCTGCTGGGCGCCGAGGTCGGCGACGGCGAGCGCGACGCGTTCTGGGAGCACCCCGATGTCATGCCGACGGCCTCCGAACTGGCCAGTCCCGAGGACTTCCTGACCATGCGTCGGGCGGCGCAGGACATGGACGCCGAGGTGGACGCGGATCTCGCCTCGCTCCTGGACGGCACGCTGGGCTACGCCGACGGCGCTCGCGACGCCGACGAGAACCGGCCCGACGGCCTCGACGGCTGACCCCGCCCCCTTTCGCCGAGATCGGTCCGGTTCCGCACCGAGATCGGTCCGGTTCCGCGCCGAGATCGGTTCAGTTCCGCACCGAGATTGGTCCGACGACACAGTAGCCCTTCGACGCCGGAACCGCTGGCCGGATCCGAGCCGGAGACCACATGAGGAGAGCGGATGAGAAGTACAGCTACCCGTTGCCGTCCGACTCGGCGGCATACGGGTCGTCGTCGACCCCGTCGGGTCCAGCGGCGTGCGCCTCGGCAAGCCTGGCGGAGAGGTCGGTGAAGGCCTTCCTCAGACTGTCGACCTCGATCCTCACGGCCTCTGCTTGGGCATCGGCTATGGGGTCGGTCCAGGTGCCCGGGACGCTGAGCCTGGCGGCGTAGTGCTCGCCAACGGGTGCGGGTACGCAGAAACGGGTCACACCCACGGACGCAGAGCCAGCACCCCCGGGAGCGGGGGCGGCGGTTCCGGCGCGCACTGGACCGCCGCGTCCAGCAGGACGCTCATCTCCTCGGAGTCGGTGGGAGCCACGGCCTCACCCGCGGTGGTATAAACCAGCACCAGGTCGCCCCTGTCGCCGTCGGCGAGGACCAGCCGGGCCAGCGCGTAGCGCATCGTGGTGATGCCATCGGGCTCGTGCGGCACGCTCGTCCACGCGTAGACCCCCTGGGGCAGCCCCTGGATCGCGGTGAACGTCTCCCACCAGTCCCCCTGGACAGCGTCTGAGGCCCCGTGGCCGGAGTGTCCCGAGGAAGCACCCCGTAACCCACGCACGTCGACGCCTGCTCGTAAATGTAGTCCTGCCCGAACTCCGAGGCGATGGCCTCGAAGACCGCGTCGCCCTCCCCGGTCCCGTCCTGGCCGGTACCGGGCCTGCGCCAGTAGGCCGTCGCCACGGGCCTATCGACCGTCTCCGAAAACTAATCTCCAAAGTACCGACGATACGAGGGCAACGCGTACTCGGGACGGGCAGCACGTCCGGGTGATAGACCCTGGGAACGCTCCCGCCCTCGGCCTCGGAGGCATCCAGAGCCTGCGCCCCACCAGCAGGGAGGCGTAGACCGCATCAGGACTCCTCTCATCGAACGGCAGGGACTTCTCCTTGCCGCCCGAGCATCCCGACACCACCTGGCACACCACGTACACCACCACGACAAGCAGAACCGCAGAACGACGAGAACCCATCACCTCGAGTAGCACCCCCACCGACGCCAGAGTTATACGCCCGGTCGCCCTCCCGGCTCCTCACAGCGGATGGCGTCGAACTCGTCCCAGCGGCCGCTCGCGGGCTCGGAGGGAGCGGCCAGGTCCGGGACGAGACCGACGACGTCGACGGCGACGCGGGCGGCCAGGTCGATATCGTCGGGGTCGTTGCGGGCCCGAGCGGCATCGACCAGCCGGTCGGTGGGCACGACGCCCGCACTCAAAACGGGGTCGTTGACCGAGTCCGTGATGGCCCGGGCGGCCTGCCGGCACTGCTCGCGGGTCATGGCGTCGTCTCGGGTGCCGACTCGGGTTCTGGTTCGGGGCTCGGCGTGGGAGTCGGCGTGGACGTGGATTTGGGTGTTGGTCTGGGTTCGGTCCGGTAGCCGGCCCGGTCCAGCAGGGTGGGGGCCCGGCTGATCAGGGTGCCCATGATGGGCACGACGGCCTGCTGGGCGAGCCGATCGTCGCCCATGTTCCGGGTGGAGATGATCACGGCGCTATCAGCCTCGAACCAGGCGGCCGCGGTATCACCGCCGGCGGTCCAGGCGATCACCGTGGCATCGGTGCCCGGAGGACGGGTGGTGACCGCCCCGGGAATGGAGGCCCGACTGTCCTGAGCCGACATACCATCCCAACTAACCAATGCGCTGGCGTGGGAGGTGATGTGGACGTTGAGGATCTGGCCGTTGGACCCGTTGATGCCGCAGATCCAGTAGCCATCGGCGTCCTGGGGACTGTCGTCCACGGTGACGATCCCGGTGGGCGCCTCCAGGACCGGGGCGACATCACTGCGATACAGCCCCAGGCACAAGGGCTCACTCGGACCCCGAGCGGCCCACCACCACCAGCCCGCCCCCGCAGCGGCCAGGACCAGAACCACCACCAGCACCACCACGACCACCAGACGCCGCCGGCGCCTCAACCACCCCCGCCACCGCCGAGCGGACTCACCGCAAGCAGCGCCGTCAGCCATCCCTTTTCTCCTTCGTGGCCAGCCTTTCTCCCTGCGACATACCATCGGTGAAGGTGTCGTGTATGTCCACAGAGGGGATGCTGGCGTCCTTGAGCCAGTTGGTGAACTGGCCGCGGTACTCCTCGGAGCCGCGCACCATGTCGAAATCAATAGTGTTGTTGTCGTCCATCCACTCGTAGAACTGACTGTAGTTATTCCCGTCCAAATCGGTGTAGGCCTCCTCCGGCAGGCGTCCGGCGTTGGACAGCTGAGCCATCATCGAGCCGTGAGTGGTGTCCTCCGCCTCCGCCGTCAAGTCGGACACGGCGGTCCGGGGATCGTCCGGGCTGGGCATCCAGGGCGTGGACAGGCTGAGGGCCGTCGACAGGCCCTGACCGGCCGGCCCGGCGGCAGACAGACCGGTGGTGAAGGCCGACAGGAGCGTGGAGTCGATCTTCTGCGCGGTCTCCGCGTCGTCCGACCGCTTGTCGATGGCCGACTGGCGGATGTATCCGAGCAACTCCCCGTCGGCGTGGGAGCCGTTCTTGAGCTCTGTGGAGAACTGCTCGTCCTGCCCGGCCATGGCCCCAGGGTAGCGGTCGATGATCGTCTCGGTCCGTCTTTGGGAGTAGTTGCCCGCAGCGCCCGACAGCGTCGTCAAAGCGGCGTCGTCGGTGCCGACCACGGAGACGAGCCTGCTGAGGTTCTTGCTATCGTAGCCCGGCAGGGAGGCGGGAGCCGCCTTGGACCACGCCGCCGGTTCCGCCCCGGAGCCGTCTTGCGTTCTGCCCGCCACCTGCTCCAACTCCGTCATGGAGTTGCCCAGAGTCAGCGCGACATTGTTCTTCGCCGTCGAGGAGAAACTCTTCTCACTGAGGCCCGCGAAGTGCTCGACTCCCTGCTCGGTGGCCCAGGCGGCTCGCTCATCAGTGGCATCCTGGCTCTGCACCCGCTTGGAAGAGACCCCCGCGACCGCAGCGGTCAGGCCGTCGAGGCCGACATCAGGATCCCAGGTGCGGGATTTAAGGAACTCCCACCGGTCGGTGATGGTGGAATCGGGTTGCCAGTTGCCCTCCGGATCCGTTGAGCCGCTTCCGACCAGGTACTTCAGCGCGGCGTCGGGGTTGTTGCCCATCGCTGACAGCACCCCGTACATCGGATCCATCGACCCGCTTCTGAACGCACGCCCCTCGTTGTAGAAGCCCCCTCCGCTGAACAGACCCCCGTAGTCATCGTTGTACCATCCATAGATGGCGTCATCATTCACCGTGCCGTCACCGTCGTAGTAACCACCGTTGGTCTTGTCCTGGTTCTCCATCTTGGTGGCGAGGTCTACCAGGGTATCGGTGTTGTAGACCGCGCCGGACGCGGCCAGCAACTCGTTGAGGCTCGAGACCCTGCCTCGGTGACCCTTGGCGGTCACCGTGTCGTAGAGGGCCTGGGACCATGAATCGAAACCACTCGGCGGCGTGCCCGTCTGCGTAGCGGCGGCAAGCAGGTGGCCCAGGGTGCCGTCGGCCTTGTCCACCGCCTCCTCATCGATCTCATAATCCCCGTACCCGGCAGCCTTCTGCCCTTTGGTGGCCGTCGTATAGTGCCATCGCATGTCGATCGGAAGTTCCACGAACTTATCAATGCCGTAGGCATTGACGAAGGCGGCCCCGTAGGCGGGGCTGTCCTGGTACTCGGCGATGTCAGTCAGGATCTGGTCGGTAGTGCGCCCGTCGTCGGCGGTGCCGTCCTTGGAGCTCTTGGCCTGAGACAGGGCGGCGGCGTCGGCGGTGGCTGTGGTAGCGGCCTGGGTGTTGTAAGCGCGCACATTGGTCAACGTGTCGGCGGCCCCGTCCGGCAGGTAGTAGGCCGGCGTGCCGTCGGGGGCGGTGATGGACACCCCGCTGCTGTTGAGATCGATGATCGCCTGACGACGAGCCCCGAGCTCCTCGGCGAGACTGGTCAAGGCGGCGATCGGAGCCGCCATGGTGGTGGCGACCGTGCTGGCGTAGGTCCCCGATCCCACAGCGGCGCCCACGGCCGCCCCCATGAACAACGGCGAGGTGCGCGTGGCCTCGTCCACCGAGCCCACCGGATGATCATTGTTCCGGCTCGAGGCCTGGATACTGCTGCGCGCCAGATCGGCGGCCTCGGCGTAGCTGTTGAGATCATTGATGTAGGCCTGCATCAACTCGGGATCGAACTTCACGAACGTCATCGGAACCCCTGCCCTTCATCTCTCTGCTTCCCCCTGCTTCCATCCACTCCCCCACCGCTTCTGCCTCCGCCACGCACCCCCAGCCCGGCCCGAGACCGGACCCGGCCCGGGGACTGAAGGCCGTCTAGTCCTCGGCGTTCCACACGGCCTCTGCCGAGCCCGGCTCGGCCCTCTCACCGGGGTCGTACTTCTGATTGGTCTCGGCGGTGGTCAGGTCCTCGATGAGGGTGTCGATGACGGTGGCGATCGAATCGATACCCTCGGTAGCCCGAGTCCGATAGTCCTCGGCCGCCGGGGAGTCCCACATCTCCTCGCTCAGGGCTGTCTTGAGGCTCTCAGCGGTTCCACCGCCCTCGACCGTGATCGAATCGCCCGACCCCATCGCCGAGGGAATCGTCTGGGTCGACATGGTCCACCCCTCGGTCAGATCGGTCCTGGCTTGAGTGGCCTTGGCCTTGACATTCCGAATCGCCTTCAGCTTGCGGTTCTCCGGCCAGTCAGAATGCCCCCCGCCACCACCCGCGCCGTCCAGGCCAGCGCCGTCGGGGTCGGTGTACTCGTCACCACCATCGTACGGAAGGTACGACATGAGAACCTTCTTCCAGGAACGAAGACAACCAGCGGCGGCTCCCTCTCTTCAAGAAGCGCCGCCTGGCCAGGTCTCCACATCAGGTGCTCGCGATAGGACGCCTCCATAGTATTGGCCGCACTCGCGCACCATCAACCCCCACCACTCTGCTCACCCGCCCGTATCCCACCGCCCACCACAGGTGCCGGCCCAGCGGTGCGGGGGACCTGGATCCAGGACCAGCCGGTAGTGGTGATCATGACCCCGCGGCCCAGAGGGACGGGTCCGCCCACCGAGCGGGGCAGGGGCGTGTGGAGCCGCTCGCCGTCGGTGGACTCGCGTGGTGCCAGCAGGACGCCGGTGCGGTTCCTGCGCACCGAGGTCAGCAGATTCTGGCCGTACCCCTGCACCTCATCGAGATTGCAGGCGATGAGGACGCCGCCGGAGTGGTCGCGGCAGGTCTGCATGTAGCTGCTCACGGCCGCGGCGAGCTTGTGGTCCTTGCCGAGGATGTCGAGGTCGTCGATGATGACGAGAGTGTCGTTGTTCTTGTTGTCGTCATTGTTGAGGAGCTTGGTGAACTGGTCGACCGTGGCGGTGGCGTCGAGCACTCCTGCCACGCCGGGGTGGTGGGCCCAAGCGGTCAGGGGTGAGCGGCGCGGGAGGATGAGGATCGCTCGGGCGCCGGTCTGGAGGGCGGTGTCGAGGGCGAAGGCCAGGGCGGTGGAGCGCCCCGAGCGGCGGGGGCCGTAGATCAGGACGCCGTTGCCGATGTCCTCCATGTCGATGGTGCGCACCGACAGGGTGTCGCCGCCGATGCCCAGGGCGAGATGGCCGGGGGGCACGGCGGGGCCCAGGGCCAGGGCCTGGGGGGCGTCGATGACCATGGGCAGCTCATCGACCCGGGCGGGGCGCGCCTCGCGGGGAATCTGGCCCCATCGGGTGGCGGCGGCCCTGGCCCGCTGGTAGAAGGCGGCCCTCTGGGCGGTGCCGGCGGGGTCGGCGTCCAGCAGGGCCAGGTGGACCTCGCGGGGGCGGGTCCCGGAGCGGAAGGCGCGGCCCGGCGGCATGCTCACCGGTACGTCCCGGGCGCGCATGCCCACCAGGTCGAAGTGATCGGGCGAGGGCATGCGCAGCACGAGGCGATCCTCCAGGGCCATGCCCATGCGGCCGCGGAAGCTGGTGCGGTCCCCGGTGAGGACCACGCGCACTCCCGCGGCGGCGCCCTCTCGCAGGAGATTCTCGACCTGGGTGATCAGTTTGCCGCTGTCCTGGGTCTCGTAGACGGTGGTGAAGGCGTCCCAGCGGTCGATCAGGACCACGAGGTAGGGCAGGCGCTCATCGGTCGGGGCGGCGGCGCGCTGCTCGGCCAGGGAGGAGTAGCCCTCCAGGGCGAGGGCCTGCTGGCGGCGGGCGGTCTCGGCCCCCAGCATGTCCAGCAGGCGGCGGATGCGGTCGGACTGGTCGCGGGTGACCACGGCCCCGGTGTGGGGCAGGGACACCAGCGGGCCCAGGGCGCCCGAGCCGGCGTCCAGGCCGTAGAGGTGGACCTCGCGCGGGGAGGCGGTGCGGGCGATCTGCACCGCCAGGGTGCGCAGGAAGGCCGACCGGCCCGAGCGCGGGGCCCCGGCGACACCCAGGTGGCCGGCGCGGGTGTAGTCCCAGGTCATCGGCCGCTGGGCCTGCTCGCCCGGAACGTCCTCCAACCCGATGAGCAGCGGCGGCAGAGAACCCGCGCCCCGGTCGTCGTCCTCGTCCGGGCCGGCGGAGGCTGCGGGGGCCCCGGCCCCGTCCGCCCTCTCCGGGCCGACGGCGGCTTCGACCCTGCCGGCGGCGTCCGGGCCGGCCTCCCAGCCCCGGCCCGCATCCACGCCGGCCCCGGCGCCGTCGGCGGTGTCGCGGCCGGCGCTGGCGGGGTCGGGGTCGAGTTGGTCGAGAGTGATCAGGTCGGGCAGGGGCTCCAGCCATGGCCGGTGGGGGCGGGGGGCGCCGGAGCGCTGGTGGGCGCCGATCATGGAGTCGACCAGGCGGGCCAGGTCGGTGGGAATCGAGACGTCCTCCTCGATCATGGCTCCGGCGGGCGCGGAGCGGGACAGGGCCTCGAGTGTCAGCGGCTCGAGGCGCGGCCCGACGGTGCGCACCGCCCCGTGCGGCCGCCCACCCACCCGGGAGGCCTGGAACTGCATGAGCCGTCCGTGGCCCAGGCGCGCGTGGGCGCGCCCGGGGATCGACGGCGGGATGTGCGCCGAGGCGGAGGACTCCACCACGTCCTGGGAGTCGGACTCGTCGGTGACCCGCAGCGCGATGCGCAGGTTCGTGTTGGACTTGATCTCGGCCGACACCACGCCGGCGGGCCGCTGGGTCGCCAGGACCAGGTGCACGCCCAGGGAGCGGCCGCGCCGGGCGATGTCCACCAGGCCGGTGACGAATTGGGGCAGCTCGGCCACCAGCGCGGCGAACTCGTCGATGATGAGCATCAGGCGCGGCATGGGCTCATCGCCCGGCCCCATGGCCGCCACGTAGTCCTCGATGTCCTTGGCACCGGCGCGGGCCAGTTGGTGCTCGCGCCGGCGCAGCTCGGCGCCCAGGGACTCCAGGGCCCGGGAGGTCAGGTGCCCGTCCAGGTCGGTGACCATTCCAACCGTGTGGGGCAGGCGGGCGCAGTCCTTGAACGCCGCGCCCCCCTTGTAGTCCACCAGGACGAACGTCATCGCCTGCGGGGTGTTGCCCACGCACAGGGCGGCGATGAGGGTCTGGAGGAGCTCGGACTTGCCCGAGCCCGTGGTCCCCGCCACCAGGGCGTGCGGCCCGTCGGCGCGCACGTCCAGGGCGAAGGGGCCCTCGGCGTCCTCGCCGATGATCGCCCTGGTCGTCCGCGCCCCGCCCCGCCAGCGCGACAGGACCGTCTCGGCGTCGGGATCCTCCAGGCCGATCAGGTCCAGCAACCGTGAGGAGCGCGGGATCGCCCCCTCGGCCCCTTGGGCGGATGCGTCGCGCACGGGCGCCAGGGCGCGGGCCACGCGCTCGGCCCAGCCCGGCGGGGGCGCATCCAGCACGACCTGCTCGACCTCGTCGGCCCCCGTGCGGGCCACGGTGGCCAGCGGCTCGTCGGCCATGACCACGGACCGGCACTCCTCGGGCAGCGCCACCCGGTCGGCGTCGATGCACACGAACATAACGCCCGCCCTCGGGCCCCGGCGCAGCGCGCTCGCCATGCCGGGCACCAGGCGCAGCGCCCGCGCCCCGTCGAGCACCACCACCATCCGTTCGCCCGCCGCGCCGCCCTCCTGCTCGCGCTGGTCGATCAGCGCGCCCAGGGCGCCCACCAGGCGGGCGATCGACTCCTCGTCCACGGCGGCGCGCACCCGCGCCCCACCGCCGTCGGGGACCCGGGCGTGCGGCAACCAGCACACCCACTCCCACCACCGACCCGCCTCACCGGCGATGGCCGGATCGACCAGCACCATGAGGCTCAGCTCGGCCGGGGAGTGCAGGACCGCGCACTGGGACACCATCCACCGCGCCGTCCCCCGCCGCCCGGGCCCGGCCACCCCGATCACGCCCAGCGTCCCCAGGGGCACGCTCACCGGCACGTCCGGGGCGGTCCACCTCAAAGGCTCCTCGTACGAGGCCCGCTCGGGCACGCTCAGCTCGACCTCGCTGGGCACATCCGCCGTCCCCACCCTCAGATCCAACCAGTCCCCATCGGACACGCGCCGCTCCCACAGCCCCGCCCTCGGGCCGGTGGCCCGCAGCATGACCTCCGCCGGATCCGGGTGGTCCCGCCTGCGCAGCCCCCGCTCGGCCACCAGCGCCTTGAAGGCCGCGGTCTCGGCGTCGTGCTTCTGCTGCTCGTAGCGGGCCATCGCCTGACGGAACATCTTCTTGCTGTTAGCCCGACCGGCAAGACGGTTGGCGATCATCATGATCGGGGAGAACGCCAGGAACACCAGCGACGCCACCCGATGGGTGACGAAGAACATGACCCCGCCCATCACCACCGGCGCCAGCAGCATCACCGGCGAGAAGGGCGGCCTGCGCATATCCCTGGGCTCGCGCGGCAGCGTGAACACCGTCGGGCGCTCGGGCCGAGCCAGCCGCGGCGGACGATTGAAATCAACACTCGGGGCGCCGGCGGTCGGAGTCACCACCGCATCCGCATCCGGGACGGGCCCGACCATCAGCTGCACGTCCCCCACGCTCAGAACCGTCTCCTCGGGCCACCGCGCGCATCCCTCAAGACCGCGGCGATCCAGCTCCACCAGCCCGCGCCGGGCATCGGGATCCAGCTCCACATGCTCGGGCAGCACCGCCCGCGCCCCCTCCCCCCGTCTGAGGCGACGACGCTCCCGACGGCGCTCCCTGCGCTCCAGGCGCCGACGACGACGCCTGGCCCACCACGACTCGTCCGCGCCCTCCCCGTCCCCGGAGTCATCCTCCTGGCCCGCGCCACCGCGGCCCAGCACCAGCGGGCCGGGCAGGACCCGCCTGCGCACCGGCCGCGCGGGCGCCTCCAGGCCCTGCGCACCACCCAGCGCCTCGACGCGCGCCTCGCCCCCCACGCCGACACTCACCCGCGCCACGGCCCCCGAGACACCCGACACCTCGACATCGCAGCCGGCGCCCCCGATCGTGTACTCGCCCAGGCCGAGGCGGTGGACCGCCCCGGCCCCGGGGCCGCCCACCAGGCGCAGTTCGACCAGACCGCCGGGCTCACCCGCACCCGCCACCGGCCCGCCGAGGCCGATCACCGCCCCGTCGAGCACAGCGCCCTCATCCAACCGCGCCCCCGGGTCCAGGAGCGCATCCCCGACCCACAGGTCCGGGACCCGCCCCTCCCCGACACCGGGCGGGCCGTCGGCATCGTTCAGCCCACCGCCCCCGTCAGAACCACCCGCCCCACCGGACCTGAGATCGACAACGACCCCGCCCCCGGCGCGTCCTGCGCCCGCTGCGGTCCCCGAGCCATCCGACGGGGGCGGGGGCGCCGCGCCCCGCGAGTGCGGGAGGCTCGGATGCGGGCGCTGCTGAGCCCCCGCGCCCGCACGCTCATCAAGCGCACGCGCCAGATCGGCGACCGTCGCCCCCTCCCCCACCGAGACCAGCGCATCCTCGCGCACCTCCGGGCCCGGCCCGGGGCGCACAACAGTGAGCAGCAGATCCACTGACGACTCCCCTCTCGGATTCACCCCGAACCACTCACGCCGACCAACGCCGCACGAGCCTCCTGAGGGCATGGTCCAGGGATCCACGCGGCGGGCACGGACGGCCCGCCCCGACGGCGCACCGCCCAGCCACCGCACTGTGACGCACGCAACCCAAGCACATCCGCTCCCGCAGAACAACCCCCACGCTCCCTCAGCACCCGCAGTTCGTCCACGTAACAACGCATCCACCACTCGCAACCGCCCGCCCCCACCGGCGCGGCGCCGTCACCGTCCCCCGCCCGCAGATCTTCCATAGGACTGGGCGAACTCCCCGGTCCCGCCCGTAGACTTCAACCATGACCTCCGCTCTGCCCCCGGACCCGCGGGTCGCCGGCGCCGCCTCCTCGACGCCCGCGACCTCGCCCGTCGGCATCCCCCGGATCGGTCTCACCCCCATCATCGCGAAGCGCCCGACCCCGCCGGCCGCGCAGCCGCCCCGCTCGACCACCCTGCTGGTGGACGCCGCGCCCCACCGCCTGCGCCGCATCGAGGACCTGCTCGACGTCGCCCTGACCGCCGTCGGCGCCGCCTCGATGTTCATCCTGGCGGCCTACGCCCGCGAGACGACCACCGGGGTCACCGCCGATGTGCAGAACGCCCTGGCGATCCTGCTGCGCCAGATCCTCGTCTTCCCCCTGCAGACCGTCGAGGGCCTGGCGACCTTCGCGGTGCCCGTGGCCGTCATCCTGCCCAACCTCATGCGCCGCTCGTGGCGCACCACCGGGGAGGCCCTGCTGGCCGGCGTCGGCGGCTTCCTCCTGTCGTGGACGACGCTCGTCGCGGTCACCATCTGGGCCCCGCACGTCATCGTCTCGGGCCTGACGATCACCACCTCGGGCATCACCCGGGTCGGCATCTCCACGGTCTTCGCCATCCTCGCCGGCATGCTCACCGGCTCGGGCGAACGGCGCACCTCGCGGACGGTGCGCTACGGCTGGACCGCCGTGTGGATCATCGTCGGCCTGACCGTTCTGCGCAGCGCGCTGACCCTGCCCGGCGCGATCCTGTCCGTGCTGCTGGGCCGGATCCCGGGCCTGGCGGTCCGCTACGCGTTCGGCGTCGAGGACCGTCGCGCCCACGGCATCGCCCTCGTGCGCGCCCTGCGCCGCGCCGGGATCGACGCCGTGCGGGTGGTGCGCATGGACCGCGCGCCGGAGGCGCGCGCGTGGACCGTCGAGACCGACACCCCGCTGGGCTACACCGAGCGGGTGCGGGAGAACCCCCTGACCAGGCCGGCCGTCCTGGCCGAGTCCGACGACGACTGGATGGAGGCCGACGAGGCCGACGAGGAGGTCGCCGCCACGCTCCTCCCGGAGGAGACCGCGACGATCGTGCGGGCCGACGACGTCGATCTGACGGCGGTCCTGGCCGAGGCATCCTCGGCCGCCCTGACCGAGGGCCGCCCCTCGGTGCACCGGCTCTACGCGGTGTGGGACGCCGACGGCACCCGCTACGACGTCACCGTCCTGGACACCGACCAGCAGGTGGCCGGCTTCGTCTCCACACTGTGGGACCGCATCCGCGTCAAGGGGCTGTCCCCCGAGCGGGGCCTGTCCGTGCGCTCCGCCGCCGAGCACGCGGCCCTCATGGCCCTGGAGGCCCGACGCGCCCATGTGCGCACGCCGGCGCCGTTCGGGATGGCCGAGGCCGACGAGTCCGTCCTGCTGGCGACCGATCACGTCGTCGGCGCCCGCTCCCTGGGATCCCTCGGGTCGGTCTCCAACGACATCCTGGGGCAGCTGTGGGACCAGCTGGGCCGCGCCCACGCCGCCGGCCTGGCCCACCGCGCCATCGACTCCTCCACCGTGGTCGTCGATTCCGCCAGTCGCGTCTGGCTCCTGGACTGGGACTCGGGCGAGACGATCTCCTCCGAGCTGTCGCGGCGCGTGGACCTGGCTCAGGCCCTCGCCCTGACGGCCTCCGTCGTCGGGGTCGACCGCGCCATCGCCGCGGCCTCCCGGTCGCTGACCACCCCGCAGCTCGCCTCCATCGCGCCGATGCTCCAGCGCGTCGTGCTGCCCGCGGCCACCCGCGACGCCCTGGGACGGCGCGGCCGGCTGCTCCAGGAGCTGCGCGACGCCCTGGTGGACCTGACCCCCACCGCTCACGCCGAGCCCGCCAGGCTCGCCCGGTTCTCCCCGCGCACCGTCATCATGGCCGTCGTCGGGCTCACGGCCCTGTGGACGCTGCTGGCGCGCATGAACTTCGAGCAGATCAGCGAAGCCGTGTCCACGGCCAACGGGCGGTGGGTTCTCGCCGCCCTCGTCTTCTCCCTGGCGACCTACCTGGGCGCCGGCCTCTCACTGGTCGCCTTCAGCCCGGTGCGTCTGAGCGTGTGGAGATCGACCGAGGTGCACCTGGCCAGCTCCGTGGTCGCCCTGGTCGCCCCCGCCGGCGTCGGCGGAGCCGCCATCAACCTGCGCTTCCTCAACCGCAAGGGCGTGCCCACCCCCGTCTCCGTGGCCACCGTCGCGCTCGTGCAGGTCGTGCAGTTCCTGGTGGCGGTCGTGCTGCTCATCGTCCTGGCCGCGATGACCGGGCAGTCCACCGGCCTGACCCTGCCCTCGGCCTGGCTCGTGCTGGGGGCCGTCGTGCTGATGGCCGTCATCGGCTCGGCACTGTTCGTACCGCGCGTGCGCACCTGGGTGTGGGCGAAGATCGAGCCGACCTACCGGCAGGTGTGGCCGCGCCTGGTGTGGATCATGTCCAACCCGCTGCGCCTGGCGCTGGGCGTGGGCGGCACCCTCCTGCTGAGTCTCAGCTACATCCTCTCCTTCGGCGCGAGTCTGTGGGCCTTCGGGTACACGCTGCCCTTCTCGGTCCTGGCCATCACCTACCTCGCCTCGAACACGGTGGGCTCGGTGGTCCCCTCGCCGGGGGGTATCGGTCCGGTCGAGATCGCGCTGACCGCCGGACTCGTGGCGGCCGGCATCCCGAGCGGGGTGGCCCTGCCGGTCGCGATCGTCTATCGTCTGGTTACCTTCTGGATTCCCATCCCCACGGGCTGGCTGAGTCTGCAGCGCCTCCAGCGGACCGGGGATCTGTAGAAGGACACGCCTTGTCGCTACCATATTTCCTTGCGAGCACTTGTTATGGTAACCATGTGGCAGAAGCACTCGATGAATAAAGGCACCATGAGTACGACCTTGCATGGGCCCTCAAATCCCATACCCCAGTGGCGTCCCAGTTTCCTCCATCGCATGACCGGCCGACACGTGTACGTGTCGATCGGGATCCTCGTCGGCATGGCGAACATCGTGCTGGCGACCAAGAGTCTCAACGCCTTTCGCCCCAGCACCATCGATTTCGCCTTCACGGTCGCGGCGCTCCTCATCCTCGCCGTGATACCACTGCGTCCCGTCTGGGGCGTCATCGCCTACCTCGTCTGCTGGCTCCTCCTGCTCGCCCTGCCGGACACCTACTCCTCGGACATGACGCTGACCCACGTCGCCTTTTTCTTCTTCCTGGGGCGCTTCCTCCCGCCGGGGTACGCGGGGGTGGTCTTCCTCATCACAGTCGGCGCCAACATCCCCGCCATACAGCGCGACGCGACCGGCGCCTTCGATTACTCCGGGCTACTGGCCTTCCAGATCACCATGGGGCTGATCATCATTCCCATCGGCTCCATGATGCGGGCCAGCGAGCGGTCGCGCCTGGAGGAGGCGCGCCAGGCGGAGGAGCGCCTGGAGGAGCTGCGCCTGGAGATCTCCCGGGAGATGCACGACCTCATCGCCTACTCCATGTCCCAGACCGCCCTGAGGGCCCAGCGCGCCGCCGCGGACACCTCCTACCCCGAGGCCGCCCGCAAGGACTTCGCCGCGCTGGAGGTCACGGCCGCCGACGCCCTCCACGAGCTGCGCCTCCTGCTGCGCACCCTGCGACGGGCCACCCCCGAGCTCGCCCTCGACGTCGCCCAGACCACCGGGCTCGGGCACGTCGTCACCGATCTCGGAGCCGCGGTGCGCGCCGTGAGCGACGACATCGCCGTCGCCGGATTCGACGTCACCTACCAGTGCCGCGGGAGCGCCTCCCCCACGCGCTCCCAGGCCTCCACCCTCTCCCGGGTCGTCCGCGAGATGGGCGCCAACATCGTTCGTCACGCGGAGCCGCACGCCCCGGTGACCATGACCCTGCGACTGGGCCCCGACGCCATACGCCTGGTCTCCACCAACCGGATCCGCACGACGCCCGGCGATCTGCCCCGCTCCGGCTCGGGGGTGCTCGGCATGCGCGAGCGCCTGACGGCCATCGGGGGCGAGCTGACGACGCTCGCCGACGACGGCTCCTGGATCGTGACCGCCACCGTCCCGGTGGACAATTCGCGGACCCCGCTCCCCGGGGGCGACTCATGATCCGCGTGGGCCTGGCCGACGACGACGCCCTCGTCCGCGACACCCTCACCGAGCTCCTCGCCACGACCGAGGACATCAGGGTCGCCTGGACCGCCTGCGACGGCCGGGAGGCCCTCGACCTGCTGCGCTCGCCCGAGGCGCCCGACGTCCAGGTCCTGCTCCTGGACGTCCAGATGCCGCGCATGGACGGCATCACTCTGGCGCAGAAGGTCCGGGAGGACTACCCCGAGGTCGGCGTCCTCATCCTGACCACCTTCGTCGCCGACGGCGTGCTCAACCGCGCCCTGGCGGCCGGCGTGCGCGGCTTCATCGCCAAGGAGGACCGGGTGACGAACATGGCGGACACCATCCGCAACGTGGCCGCGGGCAACACGGTCCTGTCCCCGACCTCCTCGGCCATCATCGGCGGCTGGTCCGCGCCCGCCACCCCGGCGGCCGCGCCCTCGCCCGACGTCCCGGAGGCCCTGCCGCCGGGCGTCACCCTGTCCCCGCGGGAGTCCGAGGTCCTGGTCCTCATGGTCGAGGCGCTGTCCAACAAGCAGATCGCCACCCGGCTGGGACTGAGCGAGACGACCGTCAAGACCCACGTCTCCGCGCTCATCGGCAAGCTCGGCGTCCAGGACCGGGTGGGCGCCGTCGTCTACGCCCTGCGCAACGGACTGGTCTGACCATCCTCCTATCGGAGGAGACGACCGGAGGATGTACAGCCGCGGCGAACCGTGCATGATTGTCCTTGTCAGGTTCACTTCAAGGAAATGAAAGGTGATGTAGATGAACTCATCTCCCTCGGGAGCGTACTACATTTGGCGTTCCAGCTGGTGGTGGATGGGCCACTGACTCATCGTCATCGGCTGGTCCCCCCTGAGGGATCCCGCTCATTTCTCTGAAGTCCCTGACATATGCGGTCCCTGAATCACCCCTGACAGTCCCTGAATGCCCTGGGCCCTGAGTCTCCCTGAAACTCCCTGGTTTCCCTGAGGGTCTCTGGTCATCCCTGGCTGTCCCTGCCCGTGCGGGTGGAGTTGGTTCGTCCAGAACGGACTCCACCCGCACGGCTCATTCCACTCTCCCCCGGAAGCATGCCATTGAAATTCCCATGGAATTCCCCCGTCACTGAGGCCGCGCCGCTGCGCCCCGTCTCAAGCGCGGCGGGCGCTCATTCCGCCGCCGCGCACGACCACTTCGAGATCGAGAGCGTGCTCGACGTTCTCTCCCAGGTCGGTCCGCCCAATCTAGCCAAGCGACGCGTCCTCGAGTTCAGCTGCGGCGGGCCCCGGTCACCCTTCCTCATCGCGGCCGCCGGGCATCATGTTCTCGCCGCGGACATCGACTCCGAGAACCTGGCCACTATGGCCGAGCGGCTCGTCCCCTCCACGCCGGAGCGCGCCGACATCGCCACGCGCGTCGAGCTGCGGCTGACGGACATACGGAATTTCTGGTTCCCCGAGGAGTTCAAGGCCGTCCACATCCCGGCCGCCGGGCTCGCCCTGTTCGACGCCGTCCAGCGCTGCGAGATACTCAAGCGCGCCGGAGATCACATCGGCTCGGGCGGTTTCCTCATCATCTCCACGCAGGAGGTCCGACGTTCGGCCTCGTCCCTCGTCGGTGCCGGGGCTCCCGCCATCCAGCCGGTGGAGCACCTGGCGCTCGAGGGCCGCCGGAAGCCCGGTCTCCACTGGGACGTGGATCTCGAGACCCCGCAGTCCCAGTTGATCGCGTCGTCCTGGCTCGCCACCACCTGCACCCGCCTGGGCATGGCGGTGAGCTACCAACGATCCCGGCCCGACCCGTCCTACCCCGGGCACATGCACGTGACCCTCGCCGCCCGGCAGTCCTAAGCGCCCGCCTCGTCCCCGGCCCTCAGCCGAGGACGAGGCGCTCGGCCATCTCGGCGTGAGCGCTCGGCGTGCCCGCCAGCAGGGAGCCCGGCTCGCGAACGTCCAGTCGCGTCCCGTCCAGACGGGTCACCACCGCGCCCGCCTCCTGGCAGATCAGCATGCCGGCGGCGGCGTCCCATGGCCGCAACCAGGGGTGGACCAGGCACCCCGCCCGTCCCGCGGCCACCTCGACGAGCTCCAGCGCCGCCGCTCCGTAGCAGCGCATGCCCCGGGAGGAACGAATGATCCCGGGCAGGTGCCGCAGGCAGTCCAGGGCGTGGAGGTGGGCGATGACGACGCCGTCGGTCAGAGGGGTGTCCGCGATGCGCGGCAGCCGCCGATCGCCGTCGGCGTCCTCCCCGAGGAGCCGCCCCGCACGGGCGCCCCGTCCGACCACGGCCGTGCAGAGGCGGTCGTCCACCGGATCGGCCACGATCCCGAGCACCGGCACCCCGTCCTCGACGAGAGCCAGCGAGATCGCCCAGTGGCGGTGGACCGCCACATAGTTCAGCGTGCCGTCGATCGGGTCGAGCACCCAGACGCGACCGCGCCAGGAGTCGACCGTGTGCCCCTCCTCCCCCAGCAGCGGGTGGCCCGTGGGGGCCAGGCGCTCGGCGATGAGAGCCTCGATGCCGCGATCGACCTGGGTGACGACGTCGTTGCGGTTGCGCTTGGTGTCGATGCGCAGTTCCTCCCCCGGGTCGAGCCCGAGCCGCGCCCCCGCGCGGACCGCGTCGAGAGCGAGCGCGAGCAACCGGTCCAGCTCGACGGCGTCGTCCTCGTGGGCGAGTGGTGCGGTCTGCGAGCTCGTCAATGGTCTCTCCCTTCAGCGGGTCGGAGCCCGGGACCACCTTGCGCGATGCCGCTGCGGCCCCCGGTCGAGGACGCAGCATACCGCTCGCCAGCACGGGCGTCCGTGCGGCCCGGCGGGCGACCGGCTCGGTGATCCCACCGGCCGATGCCCCAACCCGCTGGGATCCGCTGCAAGAGGCCCGCCTGTCACCGCTTGCTAAAGTTGGTCGCAGAGGCATGCCACGAGGCGAGGGGTCGGATCGATGAGCACGCTGGGCGACGTGGTCGCCTCCCTGACGGCGCACGGACGAGCCGTGGCGACCTACGCCCCCGACGACCTAGCCGGACGACGCATGTACATAGCCGTCGGAGCGCTCTTCGGAGTCGGGGGGATTATCGCTAATGTCGCTATCGACGGCGTATCGCAACTCCTTGACACCAGCTTCATGCTGGTCGCCCTCGTCCTGGTCATCATCATCCCACTGCGGCCGACGGCGGGACTCATCGCCTACCAGTTGTGCTGGACCGTCCTGCTCATCGCCCCGGACGCCTTCATGACAGACATGTTCATGTCCAACAACGCCTTCTTCCTCTTCCTGGGCCGTTTCCTCCCGACGTGGCCGGCGGTGTCCCTCCTCCTGATGAACGCCCTGGTCGACTTCGCAAGTATCCTCATGTCACCGACAACCCAGGTTGACGCCAACTGTATCAGCGCTCTGGCCTCCAACCTGTTCATGGGCCTCCTGCTGCTGTCGATCGGAATGACCCTGCGCTCCGCCGAGGTCGCCCGGCGGCGGGAGGTCGGCCGAGCCGGCGAGCAGCTGGAGGAGATGCGCCTGGAGATCGCGCGGGAGATGCACGACCTGGTCGCCTACTCCATGTCGCAGACCGCCCTGCGAGCCCGGAGGGCCGCCACCGACGCCTCCTACTCGCCCGAGGCGCGGGAGGAGTTCGCGGCCGTGGTCTCGACGGCCTCCGACGCGCTCCACGAGCTGCGCCTGCTGCTGCGCACCCTGCGCCAGACGGCTCCCGCGCAGGGCTCGGCGGTGGCGACGGCCACCGGCCTGGGTCATGCCGTCGTGGACCTCGACGCCGCCGTCCGGGCCGTGAGCGACGACGTCTCCGCCGCGGGCTTCGACGTCGTCTTCCACTGCGTCGGCGAGGAGATCCCCAGTCGCCTCCAGGCGAGCACCATGTCCCGGGCGGCCCGTGAGATGGGGGCCAACATCATCCGTCACGCCGACCGCGAGTCCCCCGTCACGCTGACCCTCGCTCTTGGCCCCGATGTCCTCCGGCTCGTGGCCACCAACGGCATCGCCGGTGCCGGTGACTCCTCCGGGCTCCCCCGCTCCGGCACCGGTATCCTGGGCATGCGCGAGCGCCTCACCGCGATCGACGGGACCCTGACCACCCTGGCCGAGGACGGCTCCTGGATGGTCGCCGCCACCGTCCCCCTCGCCTCATCACACCCCGCCCCGCTGAAGAGGACCGCATGACCACGATGATCGATGTCGGGCTCGCCGACGACGATCCCCTCGTCCGTCGCACCCTCACCGATATCCTCAATACCACTGAGGACATACGCGTCGCCTGGGCCGTCCGGGACGGGCAGGAGGTCCTCGATCGTCTGGGCTCGGGGGACGCCGCCGTCGAGGTGCTCCTCCTCGACATCCAGATGCCGCGCATCGACGGCATCGCGCTGGCGGAGATCCTCCACCGGGAGCGCCCCGAGCTCGGCGTCCTCATCCTGACCACCTTCGTCGCCGACGCCGTCCTGGAACGCGCTCTGGCCGCCGGGGTGAGGGGCTTCCTCGCCAAGGAGGACCCGATCACCACCCTGGCCGACACGATCCGCCACGTGGCCAGCGGCAATATGGTCCTGTCCCCCAGCTCATCGGCGCTCATCGGGCACCGGGCGACCCCGCCCGCGCCCGCTGCGCCGAGCACCGCCCCGGCGCCGGGGGCCCTGCCGGCGGGCGTCGCCCTCTCCCACCGCGAGCTGGAGGTGCTCGCCCTCATGGTCGAGGCGCTGTCCAACAAGCAGATCGCCCACCGCCTGGGCGTCAGCGAGGCCACGGTCAAGACGCACGTGTCGGCCCTCATCGCCAAGCTCGGGGTCCAGGACCGGGTCGGCGCCGTCGTCCACGCCCTGCGCAACAGGCTCGTCTGATCGGCTCACCCCATCGACTGAGCCGATCATCCGATCCCCCGTCGCGCGGCGGGGAGAAGCATGGGGATCGCCACGCAGCACGCCCTCTGAAAGGCTCCGACATGCTTCACCCCGCCCGCGATTCCTCATGGTCCCTCCAACGCTGAGCGCCGACGTCTCGCAAGACCCCGCCATGACCGCATTCAGCACGACCGCTCTGCCGCTGCACCGCGGCGCCGGGGCCCGCCGTCACCACCGGCTCTCACTGCGGGACCGCACGGAGGTGACGGCGGTCCTGGAGAGCCTGACGACCGTCACCGAGCCCGGCATCTCCGACCTGCGCGTCCTGGAGCTCGCCTGCGGCTCGGGCCGCCTCACCCTGCCCCTGGCCACGGCCGGCCACCGGGTGCTCGCCACCGACATCGACCCGCAGGCCCTCGTGCACCTCGCGGCCGAGCTCGCGCAGCACACCCGAGCGGTGGAGCGGATCGAGCTCCGCACGGCGGACATGACCGCCTTCTCCTTCGAGGAGTCGTTCAAGGCGGTCTGCCTGTCCACGAGCTCGGTCACACAGGTGGCGCCCGAGGAGCGGCGCCGCGTCCTGGAGCGCGCGGCCGATCACCTGGCGCCCGGCGGGGCCCTCATCGTCTGCACCGAGTACCTCCTCGACGAGGCCCCCGCGATGGCGTCGTACTCCCCGGATCCCCGCATCCGCCTTGACGACGAGGCCGACCAGGACCGTCGTCGAGTCACCCTGACCTGGGGCGACGAGCGATACGCCTCCGAGCTCTTCGTGGTCCCGCCCGCCTGGATCTCGCGGACCTGCAAGAAGCTGGGGCTGACCGTCACCTACCAGCACTCCCGGCCCGATCCGGTGCTGCCGGGCCGGGCCAACGCCGTCGTCGCCGCCGTCAAGGTCCGGTGACCGCGGGCCGGCGGCACGGATGCTCGTCCGCTCGGGCCGGCGCCCCGGGCGGCCCCTCAGGCGCTCGTCCGCTCGGCTCGGCGCGACCTCACCGAGCGCACCCACCAGGCGAGGCCGAGGGCCACCAGCCACAGGGGCGAGACCTCCACGGCCAGCCGCGTCTCCCCCTCCTCCACCGTCAGCGTCCAGGTCACGAAGGCGAAGAAGGCCAGGGAGCCCCATGCGGCGATCCACCCGCCGGGCAGTCGGAAGGCGCTCGCCTCGTGCAGCTCGGGCCGCAGGACGCGGAAGCGCATGTACGACACGACGATGATGCACCACACCGCGATGAACAGCACGCTGGCCACCGTCGTCACCGCGATGAAGGCTGTCATGATCGAGGTTGACACGTACATCAGCGGGATCGAGGTCAGCAGCGCCGCGCAGGTGACCAGCAGAGCCGGGCCTGGCACGCTGCGCGCCGTCAGGGTGCGGAAGACCCGTGGAGCGTGCTCGGACCACGACAGCCCGAACAGCATCCTCGACGTCGAGTAGATCCCGGAGTTCGCGCTCGACGCCGCCGCCGTGAGCACCACGAAGTTGACCAGGCCCGCGGCGATGCCGAGCCCGGCCAGCGAGAACATGGACACGAACGGGCTCGACTCCGGCGACACCTCCCGCCACGGCGTGACCGACATGATGGCCGCGAGCGCCCCCAGGTAGAAGATGACGATGCGCACCGGGATCGCGTTGATCGCCTTGGGGAGGGTGACCTCCGGGTCCTTGGCCTCGGCGGCGGTGGTGCCGATGAGCTCGGTGCCCACGAAGGAGAACACGGCGATCTGGAAGGCCGCGGCGAACCCGTGGAACTTCTCGGGGAACATCCCCCCGTCGCGCCACAGGTTCGCGATGTCCGCCTGCGCGCCGCTCGGCGGGGTGAACCTGATGACCACCAGCACGATCCCCACGACGACCAGGGCGATGATGGCCACGATCTTGATGATGGAGAACCAGAACTCGATCTCGCCGAACGCCCGCACGGTGGTGAGGTTCAGCCCCAGCAGCAGCGTTACCGTGAGCACCGGCGCCACCCACAGCGGCAGGTCGGGCCACCAGAAGCTGATGTAGCCCGTGATGGCGATGACCTCGGCGACGGCCGTCACCAGCCAGCAGACGTAGTAGGTCCAGCCGGTGAAGAATCCGGCCCAGGGCCCGATGAGGTCGTGGGCGACGTCCGCGAAGGACTTGTACTCCAGGTTGGACAGGAGGACCTCACCCAGGGCCCGCATGACGAGGAAGAGGACGCCGCCGATGATCGCGTAGACGAGGAGCACCCCGGGGCCGGTCGCCGAGATGGCCTTGCCGGAGCCCATGAAGAGTCCGGTGCCGATGGCCCCTCCGATGGCGATGAGCTGGATGTGCCTGTTGGTGAGACGTCGTTGCAGCTGTTGGTCCTGAGCGACCTGCTCGGCCATGGGAACTCCTCGAGGTGTGCGGACGCGGGCAGCCTACTCGCGCGTGGCCGCGCCCGCGCCGTGCGGCCTCGGATAGGCTCGGAATGATGATCACATCTCGTCCCCCCGGGCAGACCGCTCGTGACGCCGCCCTGGACCGTCTGCCCGCCGCCTTCGCCGTCCTGGTGGGGGCGTGGGCCCTCATCGCCTACTCCGTGGGCCAGTGGCGCTCGATGACGGTACCGAGCTGGGACCTGGCGATCTTCGCCGAGCTCGCCAAGGCCTATGCGCACGGGCAGGCCCCGATCGTGCCGATCAAGGGCGACGACTACAACCTCCTGGGCGACCACTTCCACCCGATCCTCGTCCTGCTCGGCCCGCTCTGGCGCCTGTTCCCCACTCCGCTGGCGCTCCTGGTGGTCCAGGACCTGCTCCTGGCGGTGTCGGCCTGGCCGCTGACGCGCCTGGCCACGCGCCTGCTGAACCGGCCCGTCGCGGGCGCGCTGGGGCTGTTCTACGTCCTGTCCTGGGGCTTCCAGGGCGCGGCGCAGGCGCAGTTCCACGAGATCGTCTTCGCGGTGCCGATGCTGGCGTGGGCCTCGGCCGCCTTCGTGGAGCGTCACTGGGAGGCGTGCGCCCTGTGGCTCGTGCCGCTGGTGCTGGTCAAGGAGGATCTGGGGCTCACGCTCATCATGGCGGGCGGTGCCATGGCCCTGCGCGGCTGGCGGGAGGCCCGTGCGGGCCGGGCGCCGGCGCCCGACGGCGGCGGGAGCGGCGGGAGCGACCGCGGAGGCGGCCCGGCGCGGCTCCGCTCCGCGCGGTCACGTCCGCCGGCATCCTCCGAGCAGCCGCGTCCCGGGCGCCGGGGCGAGTGGCCGCCGGCGGTGCGGATCGGCGCGCACCTCGCCCTCTTCGGCGCACTGGCCTTCGTCCTGACGGTGTTCATCATCGTGCCCCTGCTCAGTCCGACGGGATCCTGGCAGTACGGGCTGGACGGCAACGCCGGGGACGGCGTGGCGGCCGCCGGCAGCGGCGGCACCCTGCTCGACCGTCTGCTCTCCCCGGAGGTCAAGGTCACGACGCTGTTCATGCTGGCGTGCACCGCCGGCGGGATCGGCCTGACCTCGCCGTGGATGGCGCTCGTGCTGCCGACCCTGGGATGGCGCTTCCTGGCGGACAAGGAGGCGTACTGGGAGTGGAAGTTCTGGCACTACAACGCCGCGCTCATCCCCATCGCGCTGGGGGCCCTGCTCGACGTCGTCGCCCGACTGCGGGAGCGCAGAGCCCGGCGCTCCGCAGCCGCGTCCGCTGAACCGCCCGAGCCCGTCGCCTCCGCTGAGCCCGCTGAGCCCATAGCCTCCGCCGCGCCCGTTGGGCCGCCCGAGCCCGCCCCTTCCGCCGCGCCCTCCGCCCCCGCTGAGCCCGCCTCTTCCGCCGAGCCCGCCAGGCCCTCCAGCGGCTGGCTGGTCGCGCCCGTGTGGGCCCGCTGGACGGTCGCCGTCGGTGTGACGATCCCGCTGATCACCGGGATCGCAACCGCCTCCGACCTACCCCTGTGGGCCATGACCCAGAAGGGCTACGGCTCGGCGTCCCCCCGGTCGGACGCCGCGCAGCAGGTGCTCGACGTCATCCCCGAGGGGGCGACCGTCGAGACGGATCTGACGCTCCTGGCCTACCTCGTGCCCAAGGCGACCGTGTCCTGGGTGGGCACCTCCGGCGAGTCCGGCCGGGCCAAGGACTACGTCATCGTGGACTCCCGCTCCACGGCCTGGGGCGGCAGGCCGCCGAAGGACGCCGCGCAGTGGGCCACGCAGTCCCGGCACGTCGCCTACGACCTCGTGCTCGACGTCGACGGCTTCCAGGTGGCGAAGCGCGTTGAGTGAGTCGTCGGGCCGGCACGACCGGGCCGGCCGGGTCAGTGGGACCAGTCGAATCGGTCGGACCGGCCGGGCCCTGCTCGCCGTCGGCCTGGGCGGGGCTGCCGGCACGCTGGCGCGCGCCGGTCTGGAGGAGCTGCGGCCGCACGACGCCGTGCACCTGCCGACAGCGACCCTGACCGTCAACCTGGTCGGCGCCCTCCTGCTGGGCGCGCTGACCGGTTTCCTGGCCGCCATGGGCCCCGACCGGGGCGGTCTCGGACTCGTGCGACTGGCCGCCGGCACCGGCCTCATGGGCGGCCTGACCACGCACTCGACCTACATCCTGGAGGTCGCCCGCATGCTCCAGCACGATCGCGAGGTCCCGGCGCTGGCCTACCTGCTCGGCTCGCTCGCGGCCGGCCTCGCCGCCGCGGCCGTCGGCCTGGTCCTGGGCGACCGGATCGGACGACGCCGATCGCGCCGGCGGCCGCACCGGCAGGAGAACCCGTCATGACCCCGGCGGCCTGGGCGGGGCTCGCCATCGCCGGCGGCCTGGGGGCGGCCGCCCGCTTCACCGTGGACACGCGCGTGAACGCGGTCGTCGCCCGACGCCGGCGCGCGCGCACCGGCCCGCGACGACCCCGATGGAGCGACGCGATCCCGCTGGGCACGATCGCCGTCAACCTCACGGCCTGCCTCCTGCTGGGCCTGCTGGCCGGGCTGGCCGCAGCCCCCTCCTGGCCGTCATGGATCGACGCGGTGATCGGCACGGGCTTCCTGGGCGGCTACTCGACCTTCTCGACGGCGAGTCTGGAGGGCGCCCGCCTGCTCCTGGACGGCCGCGGCGGAGCGGCGCTGGCGCACGCGCTGGCCATGACGGCGGGCGCCCTGGCCATGACGTTGATCGGCGCGGGTCTCGGATCCGCGTTGGCGCGAATCGGCTGACCGCGAAGAAGCCGACCGCCCTGAGCGTGATCCTCGGCTCCGCGTCGGTGTGAATCCGCTCGCGTGCGAAGGGGCGTTGTCCCCATACCGCGGGACACGCATCGTGGAAGAATCCCTCCCGGACCATCCCCAACCTTGTGAGCAGAGAGCCGCACATGACCCCTTTCATCTGGTGCGCCGTCATCGGCTGCGGGATCCTGGCGCTGTCCCTGGTCCTCGACGGCCTGACGGATGGGCTCGACGATCTCCTCTTCGACGGCTCCCTGCCGGTCCTCGCCGCAGCGCTGGGCGTCTTCGGGGCCGTCGGCGCCGGCGTGCAGGCCATGGCCGGTCAGCGCGTGGCGACGGCGGTGCTCATCGGGGCGCCCCTGGCGGCGGCGCTCGCCGCGGGCACGGGCACCCGCGTCCTGTGGGTGCGGTTGAAGCGCTCCATGCCCCGCAACGCCGTCCCGCTGACGCCGGGGGAGCTGGTCGGCACGGAGGTCCGGGTCCTGTGGTGGAAGGACGGCCGCGGCGAGGTCATGGCGAGCTCGCGCGGTCACCAGCTCACCCTGGAGGCCCACTCCGAGGATCCTCTGCACGCCGGCTCCACCGCCGTCGTCCTGGAGACGGCCGACGACGCCCTCGTCGTGACCTCCCTGAGTCTCGATCCCTGACGCGCCTCAGCCGCTCACCCCCACATCACCCGCACAACCACGTACACAAGGAGATCGATGCTCTACGCAATCATCGCGCTCGTCGTCCTGGCGGTCCTACTGGGGCTCTACATGCTCTCGCGAGTCGTCGTCGTGCCCTCCAACCTGACCGGCCTGGTGGCCGGGTCCACCCGCAACGGCGAGATCAAGATCATCCGGCCCGGCGGGCGGGACTTCGTCCTGCCGATCATCCAGTCGATCCAGTACCTGCCCTTCACCCAGAACACGATCGGGTTCCGCGTCACGGCCGAGGACGAGAACAAGATCAACGTCAACGTCTCCGCCGTGGCCGCGGTCAAGGTCGGCGACTCCGACGAGCAGGTGCGCGCCGCCGCCAAGCGCTTCCTCGGCAAGCCGAACACCGACCAGGCGATCGCCGACTCGGCCCGCAACGCCCTCATCGGCTCGCTGCGCTCGATCGTCGGCCACATGACCATCACGGACCTCATCTCGGACCGCGACGCCCTCCAGCAGAA
>ERZ772993.131-NODE-131-length-38051-cov-14.164254_pt1 | contig 38051 bp, 36 predicted proteins | sample MGYA00580670_ERZ772993 | MGnify/ENA primary metagenome ERZ772993 (study PRJEB29015, sample SAMEA2737936) | human oral metagenome | biome: human oral; feature: human-associated habitat; material: dental | place: China | collected 2136 ... | reverse complement strand
ACGTCTCCATGGTCTTCGACCGCGACGGGGCCGACGCCATGCGCTGGTTCCTGCTGTCGAGCCCCGTGGTGCGCGGAGGGAACCTCGTGGTCACCGACAGGGCCATCCGCGACACGGTGCGCCAGGTGCTGCTGCCGCTGTGGAACGTCTGGTACTTCTTCGCCCTGTACGCCGGGCAGGCCCGCGAGGGAGCCGGGTACGTCACCGACGGAGTGGACCTGGATGACGCGAGCCTGTTCGGCAGGAGGGGCTCGCTGCACGTCATGGACCGCTACATCCTGGCCCGCGCCAAGGATCTGGCCGCCACCGTGGGCGCGCAGATGAGCGCCTACGACGTCACCGGCGCCACGGCCACCGTGCGCGAGTTCCTCGACGTGCTCACCAACTGGTACCTGCGCACCTCGCGGGGCAGGTTCACCGACGGCTCCGCCGCTGCGGTGCGCCTGCCGGCCTTCGACACCCTGGCCACGGTGCTGCGGGTTCTCACGCAGGTGATGGCGCCGCTGACGCCGCTGGTGAGTGAGGAGATCCACCGCGGACTGACGGGGGACCGCTCCGTGCACCTGACCGACTGGCCCGTCCTGCCCGCGCACGTGGCCGACTCCGCCCTGGTGGCCGCCATGGACGAGGCCCGCGACGCCGTCTCGGCGGCCCTGAGCCTGCGCAAGGCGGAGAAGCTGCGCGTGCGCCAGCCGCTGCGCTCGCTCACGGTCGCCACGACCGACCCGGCCGGGCTCATGCCCTTCCGCGCCCTGATCGCCGAGGAGGTCAACGTCAAGGAGGTGCGGGTGCTCGACGCCGCCGACGCCGGCTACGAGGTGACCGAGCGGCTCTCGCTCAACCCTCGCGCCTTCGACCCCGAGGTCCGCAGGCTGACGAGCAGGCTCTTCGCCGCCGTCAAGGCGGGGGAGTGGAAGCTCACCGAGGACGGCGACGTGCGCTTCGACGGCGTCCTGCTCGGCGGCTCGCCCGTGGTGCTCGAGGCCGAGGAGGGCTCCTTCGCCCTGACCAGCCGCATCGAGGTCGATGACGAGTCCCTGGCCGCCACCATGCTGCCCTCGGGAGCCTTCGTGGTCCTGGACACCGCGCTGGACGACGCCCTGGAGGCCGAGGGGTGGGCCCGCGACCTGATCCGGCTCGTCCAGGACGAGCGCAAGGCCGCCGGTCTGCACGTGGGCGACCGCATCGAGCTGACCCTGACGGTCCCGCAGGACAAGGGCGCGTGGACGGGGGCGCACCTGGACCTCGTCAAGACCGAGACCGGGTGCGCGGCCGCGAACGTGGTGGCCGACCCGGCGGCCGACGGCCCCAGCGCCGTCGTCGTCAAGGCGGAGGGCTGAGCGCGGCGGGCGCAGGCTGTCGGCTTCCGAGTCGGTGCCGGGCTGTCTCGTGCTCGGACTTCGGGTTCGAGTGGTGCCGCGCACCCGGGGCGCCCCGACTCCTGCGAGTGCGAAGTCCTATCCGGGCGGGCTGCTTCATGGCAGCAGGCTCCAGAACTGTTTGCGAGCAGGCATCGCATGAATGATGAGTTCGTGGCCGCTCTCGAAGACCAGGACGACGGTCTCGAGCAGTCGTCCTCGGGTGTCGAAGCCGAGGCGGAGTTCGCGGTGCGGCCAGTCGTCGGCGTCGTCCAGCGGCTCGATCCACTGCGACCAAGTAGGCCGCCTGAGTGGCGTCCTCGTCGCCGATCCCGTGTCTGCGGGCGCTGGGGTGGGCCTTCATGCTCACGCTGCGAACTGCGCCAGTGCCCGTCGGATCACCTCCGAGCGCGTCACCCGCTCGCGGGCGGCGATGGCGTCGAGGGCTGCGACCTCGTCGGCGCTCAGACGCACCGCGACCACCTGCATGGGCTCCGCGCCGCGCCCTGGGCGTCCCCGGCCGCGGCGCCTGAGGGCCTCGACGTCGTAGCCGGCCTCCGCCTCGTCAACCCATGCCCGGATCTGGGCCTCGCTGATCTCGTCCTCACGCACAGGAATATCGTAAACGAAAACAGGGCGGTTCGGGAGGATGCGGTTGAGGATGCGGTGCGGAGGACGAGGCGCTTCTCCTGGCGTCAGGTGTGGTACTCCAGCGCGATGAGGATCATGAGGCCGGAGTCGGCGCAGATGACGGCCTCCCTGGTCTTGAAGTAGTGGCGCTGGGCGTTCGGGTCGTCTTGAATCATGTGCTCGACGTCGAGGATCTCGTCGGCCTTCTCCGTCGGGACGGCGGTGAAGGCGTCGGCCTCGGGGACGTACTGGCGCAGGTCGGGGTGGATCCCCGGCAGCGGATCGGCCGCGCCGGTCGAGACCTCGGCGAGGGCCCGGGCGCCGTCGGGCTCGAGCGTCGCGACCACGTGGGTCCAGATGGGGCGGTCCTGCGGGGGCAGGATCTCGCGCTCCTGCTGCTGGTACTGCGTGACCCAGTGGGCGCTCGAGAGACGGATTCCGGGCATCCGCCTCTCAAGCGGCTCCAGATCGGTTCTGATCTCCAGCGTCTCGGGAACGTACTCGGTGAACTCGGCGAAACGGCTGTCCTGGGTCTGTGCCGGAGTCGGCTTCTGGTGCCCGATCTCCGGGAACGAGGCGCAGTCGCCCAGTGCCAGGGCGGCGCCGGCGAGGACGCCCATGCCGACGACGGCGCGTCGTCCGTATCCAGTCATGTTCACTCCACTCCTGGAGGATTGCTCGAAGGGCGGTGCGGATCGCTGGGCTCCCGTGTTACCTCGACCATCGCGGTCCCCTTCCCGCTTCCCTCAGCGCCGTCGCGGCGGTACCTGGTCCCAGGCGGCCTCGAGCAGGTCGACGAGAGCCCCGGCCGAGTGCTCGTCGTCGGGAAGCGGCAGACGACGCAGCGGCCGGGCCCCGGGGTAGGGCTCCTCCAGGGGCGCGTCCGGCGCCGCCTCGCGCACCGCGGCCACGTCCTTGAGGAGGAGCCGCTCGTCGTAGAGGCCGCCGACGACGCGGTCGCGCCAGTACAGGACGTACTCGCCCATCATGGCGCGCGTGCGCGCGCCCGGGCCCAGGAGGCGGGCGAGGCGCTCCGCGGTCCGCGCAGTGGTGGCCATGCAGCGAGTCTATCCCGCCGCATGGCCGCGCCCGCCGCCCGCAGCCGCCAACACCCTCAACGCCTTACGCAACGCAGAGCACTGATCTGAGACGAGTCGGGTGCCGTGCCTACTCGTAGTGGGTCCACATGCGCAGAACCAGGATCGTGTGCTCCTCGGGGAAGACCTCGTAGACGAGTCGGTGCTGGATGTTAATGCGGCGCGAGTAACAGCCAGCGAGATCGCCGACGAGCTTCTCGTAGCGCGGCGGCGTTTTGAACGGGTCCGCGGCGATACTGTCGAGCAGATGCTGAGCCTTGGGCTTCAGACCCGAGGATGCGAGCCTCCTCGCGTCCTTGCGGGCCTGCTTGGAGTAGACGATGCGCCAGGCGCTCACCAGTCGAGCTCTTCGCAGGCGCCGTCGAGGCCGTCCGCGCGCGCCTCGCGGATGGAGCGGGTCATGCCGGGGATCGAGGTGAGGTGGAGCGTCTCCTGGATGGCGCGCCAGTCGTTCTCGCCGACGAGGACGGCGTTGCCGCGCTGTCCGGTGATGGTCAGCGGCTCGGACTCGTTGTTGACCTGATCGATGATGTGGTAAAGATTGGCTCGCGCGGTGGTTGCAGATACAGCGGACATAGCAAGAACGTACGTTAAGACGTACGTATCGTCAAGGGGCGGGGACCGCCGAACGGGGATCCACCCGGGGTCTGCGCCTGCTCGCCGCCGGGGGACACTGGCCCTGTGAGAAGAGATCTGCTGCCCATCCCGATCCGGGTGCCGCGGGCGCGCCGCTCGCGGACACGACGACCATGGGCGCGCCGGTCGTGGATGGCGGCCGCGTACCTCGTCGCGGAGACGACGGCCGGCTGGCTCACCTGGCTGTTCGCGGGCACCGTCGTGCTGCTGCCGACGTGGGCGACCGCGTGGGCGGGCATCGAGCGCCGGCTGGTGGTGCTGGCGGGCCTTCCGCCGATCGCACCGCGAGCGGCCGGCCGGGCCGGTCGGCTGCGCGAGGTGGCCTTCGCCCTGGTCCTCGCGGTGGTGGCGGTCCTGGGAACGGTTGCGGGGACGATTCTGCTCACCGCGGGGGAGGTGATGCTCATCGACCCGTTCAGGGCCCGGACCTCCGCGCCCGGCGGCCCGCCGGCCTCACCGCCGGGACGCGCCCTGACCCTCCTCGTCGGCCTGATCGGCGCGTGCCTGGTCCCGCGGCTCGTCACCGGGGCGGCCTCGGGCCTGGCGCGCCTGTCCACGGCGCTGCTCTCCCCGCGGCCGGAGCAGCTGAGCGGGCAGGTGGACGCCCTCGTCGACGGGGCCGTGGCGGCCGAGGACCGCCTCGTCCTGGAGCGCAGGCTCATGGAGCAGCGTCTGCACGACGGCGCCCAGCTGCACCTGAGTGCGGCCGGGTTCCGCCTCGGGCTCCTCGAGCTCCAACTCGCCGATGTCCAGGGGGCCGCCGGTGCGGCGGCGCGCCGGGCCCTCGGCGAGTTGCGCGAGCAGATCGACGCCGCCGCCGACGCGGTGCGGGAGGTCGCCCACGGTCTGTCCCCGAGGATTCTGAGCGAGCAGGGGCTGGGCCCCGCCCTGGAGGAGCTCGCCGCGGGCCTGCCGGTCGAGACGGACGTGAGCTGGGCGGGCCGAACGGGAGCGGGAGCGCCGTCGCCCTCCGATGAGGCGTCCGAGGATCTGTACCTCATCGCCTCGGAGGCGATCACCAACGCCATGAAGCACTCCGGGTGCAGCCGTATCGAGGTGGACGTGGCCCGGCAGGACGACGTCGTGCAGCTGACGGTGCGCGATGACGGCGCGGGCGGGGCGGCCCCCACGGGACGGGGCATCTTGTCCATGGCGGCCCGCGCCCGCCGCCTGGGCGGTACCTTCGAGCTCGTCAGCCCCGACGGCGGGCCGACCACCGTCACGGTGCGCATCCCCTCAGGAGGACCGCGATGAGGATAGTCCTGGCCGAGGACGAGGCGCTTCTGCGCGAGGGCCTGGGCCTGCTGCTCGAGCGCGCCGGGCACGACGTCGTCGCCTGCGTCGCGACCGCCACCGAGCTGCTCGACGCGGTGAGGCGCAGCGATCCGATGGACCCGCTCGACATCGTCATCACCGATGTGCGCATGCCCCCGGGCAGGACCGACGACGGGCTGCGCGCCGCCATCGAGCTGCGCCGCGACCGCCCGGGCCTGCCGATCCTGCTGCTGTCCCAGTACCTGGGCAACGAATATCTGCAGCGGCTCCTGGACTCCGCCGAGGACGACCCCCGCGCCGGCGGCGTCGGGTACCTGCTCAAGGACCGGGTGGCCCACGTGCACGAGTTCGTCCGGGCGCTGGAGACCGTGGCCGGCGGCGGGGTGGTCGTCGACCGCAAGGTCATCACCGCGCTCATGCGCAGGCGCGAGGACCGCCTGGAGCGCCTGACGCCGCGGGAGCGGGAGGTGCTGCGCCACGTCTCGGCGGGGGAGACGAACCGCGGGATCGCGCGGGAGCTGCACCTGTCCGAGGGCGCGGTGGTCAAGCACGTCGGCGCCATCTTCGACAAGCTGGGCCTCTCGCAGCGCGAGGGCAACCGCCGGGTCCTCGCCGTGCTCGCCTTCCTCGACCGGCGCTGAGAGCATGCGCACGCCCGCGGCGCGCCTGGGAGGCGCCCGGTGGAGGAGGCGGGGCCCATGGGCGGGGACGCTCAGGCGGAGGCGCTCGGCGCGCTCCGCCCCGGGGCTCCGGGCGGCAGGGCCGGGAGCCGGGGCCGGAGGTGGGGATTCCCCCACCATGAGCGGGCCGGAAGACTCACTGCGCCCGCGGGGCCGGCGGACCGACACTGCGGCCATGACACCCATTGCGGCCGTCGAGGCCTATGCGCTGCGCAAATCCTTCCCGACGCCCGGCGGAGAGCCGATCGAGATCCTGCACGGCGTCTCCTGCGCGATCGGGGCCGGCGAGATGACGGCCCTGGTCGGGCCCAGCGGGTCGGGCAAGTCGACCACTTTGCTGTGCCTGGCGGGGCTGGAGCCCGCGACCTCGGGGCGGGTGGCCCTCATGGGGCGCGACCTGGCGGCGCTGTCCCCGGCGCGCGCGGCGGAGCTGTACCGCGATCGGGTCGGCTTCGTCTTCCAGGCCTACAACCTCGTGCCGTACCTGAGCGTGCGGGAGAACATCGCCGTCTCCGACGTCCTGGCGGGCAGGCGCCCCGACCGGGCGCGCGTGCGGGAGATTCTCGCCTCCCTGGGCCTGGGCGCCCGCGCGAACGCGGTGACGGCCACGCTCTCCGGCGGGGAGCAGCAGCGGGCGGCCCTGGGCCGGGTGCTCTATCGGCGTCCCCCGGTCGTGTTCGCCGACGAGCCGACGGGGGCGCTGGACACGCGGTCGGCGGCCTTCGTCCTGGCCGAGTTGCGGCGCCTGGCCGACGAGGGGGCCGCCGTCGTGCTCGTCACGCATGATCCGGGCGCCGCGGCGCTGGCGGACTCGGTGCTCGTCCTGCGCGACGGGGCGATCATCGACCGGCGTCGCGGGGCCGCACCCGATGAGCTGCTGGCCGCCATGAACCGGGCGGGGGAGGCGGCATGACGCGCTATACGCTGCGCGCCCTCGCCGCCCAGTGGCGGATCTGGTCGGCAACGGTGGCGGTACTGGCCCTGGCGGCCGTGCTGGTCGATGTCTGCCTGACGCACCGGTTCGCCGTCACCCGACCCGAGGTCGTGGCCGCGGCGCGGGCCGTGGGCGTCGGACCAGCGGAGTTGGAGGCGAGCGGAACCTCGGTCTACGTCTACTCGGCATTCACGGCGATCCCGGTGGTGGCGATCGTCGGGCGCTCCTGCGTCCAGGCCCTGCGCACGAGCTGGGCCGGGTGGCGACTGGCGGGAGCCTCGCCCCGGCAGGTACTCGTCGGCGTCGTCACGACCGTCGCCGTGCTGGGGCTGGTGGCCTGTGCGCCCGGGGTCCTGGTCGCCCTGGCGGTGGACCAGCCCTTCTCCTCGGTGCTCACCCGCATGGCGTCGGCGCGCATGGGGCGCATCGAGGTGGTCGCCACGCCGGCGGCCATCGCGCTCACCGTCGGATCCGTCGTCGGCATTGCCGTGCTGGGGGCGATCGGACCCGCGCGCGAGGCCGTGCGCACCCCGGCGGTCGAAGCGGTCCGCGGCGCCCCGGCGCCCGTCCCCAGGCCCGGGCGGCGCATGGGCGCGGTCCGCTGGATCCTGACCGGGCTGTGGGCGCTCATCTGCGTCGGTCAGCTGCTGGTGACCCTCCTGATCGAACCCGGGGCGAGGGACGCCGGCGGGCTGCCCGCCGGCGGTGGCCAGGCGATGATGGCCGCGCTACTGCTCGCGGTCCTGGCGGTGCTGCTCGCGCCGGTGCTCGTCCCCGGGCTGCTGCGCGCCTGGTCGGCGCCCCTGGCCGCGCTGGGAGGGCCGTGGCTCCTCGCACGCCGCTCCGCGCTGTGGCGCTCCGCCCTGGCGGCCAGCGCCGTGGGGCTGCTGGCCCTGTCATTCTCCTTCACCGCGGCCCTCATGACGGCCCTCGGCACGGGGCGGGCGGTCGTCGCCGCAGCGCACCTGCATATCGACCTCAACCAGGTCGACACCCTGGTCATGGCGGCGATCCTCGGCACCATGGCACTGCTGGGATCCGTCGCCGTCGTCGCCATGACCTCCCGCTCCAGGGAGCAGGAGGTGGCCGTCCTGCGCTGCGCCGGGACCACCATCGGCCGCCTCCGCGGACAGGTCGTCATCGAGGCGGGCCTGTACGTCGGCACGGCCCTGATCATCTCCCTGGTCCCGCTCGTCGTGGTGACGATCGGTGAGGCGCTCTTCTACTCCAGGGCCGGCCTGCCGTTCCTGCCCAGCCCCGCCCTCGGGCCGCTCGGGCTCGTCGCCCTGGCCTCCTTCGTCGCTCTGGCCGCGGTGCTCTCCGCCCCCGTGCGCCGCGCCCACCGGGCGCCGGTCGGACCCGCGCTGGCTGCGCAGTGAGGCGGAGGCCGGTCGTGGGAACAGCCGCGGGCCCGATGCTCAGCGCCGGGCCTCCACCAGCTCGATGAGCTCCCCGACCCCCTCGTGGATGCCGAAGGGCCGGAAGGGGAAGGTCTCGACCTCCTCCAGGGTCGTCGACCCGGACAGGACGAGGTGGGTGCGCAGCCCGGCCTCGACGCCCGCCTGGATGTCGGTGTCCATGCGGTCGCCGACCATGGCGGCGGCCTCGGAGTGGGCGCCGATCTTGTTCAGCCCCGCCCGGATCATGACGGGGTTGGGCTTGCCGATGAAGTAGGGGGTGCGGCCGGTCGCGGCCCGGATCATGGCGGCGACCGAGCCGGTGGCGGGCAGGGTGCCCTCGTCGGAGGGGCCGGTGACGTCCGGGTTGGTGGCGATGAATTTGGCCCCCGCCTCGATGAGGCGGATCGCCCTGGTCAGGGTGTTGAAGTCGTAGGTGCGCGTCTCGCCCAGGACGACGTACTCGGGGTCCTGGTCGGTCATGACGTAGCCGGCCCCGTGGAGGGCGGTGGTCAGGCCGGCCTCCCCGATGACGTAGGCCGTGGAGGCGGGCGACTGCTGGCTCAGGAACGCGGCGGTGGCGTTCGCGGAGGTCCAGATGCGCTCCTCGGGGACGCTCAGCCCCGAGCGCTTCAGCCGCGCCGACAGGTCGCGGTTGGTGAAGATCGAGTTGTTCGTCAGGACGAGGAAGGGCATCTCCTTCCGCTTGAGGGCGTCGAGGAACTGCTGCGCCCCCGGCAGGGCGCGGTTCTCCTTGACCAGGACGCCGTCCATATCGGACAGCCACGCGGTGATCGGGGGCATCTCGTCAAGGGGCGGGTGGACGTCGTCCATGGGGTTCTCCTCCGGGTGGCGGGCGAACGGGGGCGCCGGGGCGCTCCCGCGGACCCATGGTGCCACCTCCGGACGAGGGCCGCGCGCCTACTCGCAGCCGGTCCGCATGCGCACGGCGCCGCCGCTCGCCCGGCCCCGTCCACGCCGGACCATCCGCTGGACGCCCGACGGGACGATAAGAGGAGCTCGTGACCGCGACGAGGGACGGCGAGGCGGTGTCCGGCTTCGCCCCGGGCGAGAGGCTCTCCGCGCTCCTCCCGCCGGAGGCGCGAGAACAGCCGGGGCGCCGGCCCCGATAAGCGGGGAAGGGCGCGAAGAACGGATTCGGACCTCTTACTCAAGTCGATCACAGACGTCCCACATGTCCCATCAGGCCCGTGTTTCACTCGTCCGGAGAAGGGCGTCGTGAGAAATGGCGTTTTGGGAGGAACGTTCCGCCCCGCACCCGGTAACGGTCCCGTAAATCCGCGGAATCATGCGGAAGTTTCCGTGCGTATCCGGCGGGCCGGCGCGAACGATCCTCCCGGAGCGCCAAAACCGGCCCCCACGGGGACACGCCGACCGGCGGAGCCCCGCCCCGAGAAGGCGAGGGCGAAGGATCGTGGCGTCGCCGAGCTGGGCACACGGAGGAGGCTGCGCAAGTGCCTCGAGGCCGCCATGGTCGGGTGCAGGCCCTACCCGGCCGGGGAGTCGGCGGACCGGCCCTCCTCGCGGGGCCCGCCCGGGGGCCCGCTCGGGGCGAGCCGGTCGCGCCGCAGGCGGACCCGCACGGCCAGCAGGGCCATGGCCACTCCCATGAGCCCCACGAGGAGGGCGGCGCCCCGGCCGGGCCCCGTCCCCACGACGGCCCCGACGCCGGTGGACAGGGGGCCTCCCGGCCTCAGGAGGGGTTGGAGGACGCGGTCGACGAGGACGCCCGCGCACAGGTAGGCCACCAGGTAGCCCATCTGGGTGATCAGGCTGATCGTCCCCCAGGTCCGGGCCTGACGGGCGTTGTCCGCCTGACTCATGACGCTTAGTGTGCCGGGTGTGGTGTGTTCAGGGCGGTGAGGATGTCGTTGGCGGCGTCGGTCAGACGTGGGGCGGCGGTGAGGTGGTGGCCGTTGAGGTTGATGGTGATCTCCTGGAGGGGTTTGAGGGTGCGGATGATGCGTTTGATGGTCATGCCGGTGGCGTCCTGGAGGTGGCGGGCTACGGCTAGGGCGGCCATGACGACGGTCAGGTGGGCTTCGATGGCGTCGCGGGTGTGGTGGAAGACGGGTCGGGCTGACAGGTCGTGCTTGCTCATGCGGAAGGACGCCTCGACGTGCCACAGCTCGTGATACGAGGAGACGACCTCGGCGGCGTCCATCAAGCGAGACGGAATATTGGTGACGTAGCCCTTGAGTCCCACCAGGGAGCGGGCTCTGGTCAGGGACGCCTCATCGAGGACCTGGTCTCCTTTGTGGGTGGTGACGAAGCGCGTGCCCTTAGGACGTCGCTGGCCGGCGACGACGGCCCGGGCCCGGTTGGCCTGGGCGTCCAGGGTCCGGTTGTCCCGGGCCGCGCGCTTCTTGGAGTGGGCCCACACCGCCCGCCACGACCCCGGATGGGTGACCGGGTCCCACACCGGCTCAGCCCTGAGGCTCTTGTCCCGCTCGCTCCTGGAGCCTCTCCTGGGGGTGATGGTGTCAATCAGCTGCCCATCAGTGAACGCGTCACCCTTCCAGTGGAAGTGCGCCTCAAGGTCCCCCGGGGCCCGGGTGGTGCGGGCCCCGACGATGAACCGCAGGTGCGCCTCGTCCAGGGACTTGAGGTTGGCCGCCGAGAGCATGCCGGCATCAGCCACGATGACGAGCTCCTCAATACCGTGGGCGGCCTGGAAGGCCTCCACCATGGGGATGATCGTGGTGGTCTCGGCCCGGTTGCCCTCCCAGCACCCGACCTGGAGGGGGAAACCGCCGCGGTCGACCAGCAGGCCGACGATGACCTGGGGGTCGACCCGCCTCTCCTTGGAGTAACCGACCTTGCGCAGGTCGTCCTCCCTCTCGGTCTCGAAGTACAGGGTGGTGACGTCGTACAGGCACAGGGTCAGGCCCCCGGTGCTGGTGACGTGTTCGAACAGGGCCTGGGAGATCGCCTCCCGGTATCCCCGTTCCTGGGCCCGGGCCAGGGAGCGGAACAAGGTCCGCACGGTGACCGGCTCCAGGCCCAGGTCACCCAGCACGCGGGGCACCTGGGCCTTGGAGGACGGCTCGATCACACGAGCCAGAACCATCTGCTCAAAGGCCCGATCACCCCCGACCGCCCCACCCAGCCCCAGGCGGGTGTAGGCCCCGTGCAGGACCTCCCACAACAGGGCCGAGCGCGCCGACTCCACCACCGCCACCACGCCGGCAGTGTCTGTCGAAGCCGCCGGTGGTGCTGATGATGCGGAGGGCAGGTCCAGAGTCAACTGGTCCGGGGCGATGCGGTGCCGGCCGATCTCCATCAGGGCAGCCAGCTCGGCCTTGGTGTGGGCTGAACCCAGGTGCTCGATCACCTTGTCCCGGCGTCCCTGCTTGACCGCGATCTGCACCGCCGTCGCCCCCGAGGCGGTCTTGACCTTGCGCAGAAACGGGCTCACCACCCCGACCCTACCGGCCCCTTAGTGTGCCGGCACACCCCGACCACCACACGATATCAACGAAAAACCCGCATCAAAACCCAGACCCCACCAAAGTGTCATGAGTCAGGTCCACCTCGCCGCGCACCAGGACCTCGGCCCCGGCCTGGGACAGGGGCAGGCTCGCGAAGGTGAGGAAGCCGCAGGCGCTCACCCACCAGGCGCCCGGCCCCAGCGGCACCAGGACCATGGCGGCGCCGGTGCCCGCCAACCCCGCTGCCAGCAGCGTCGTCGGCCGGGCATTCTTCATGATGGTCACCAGACTCGCCCCGACGAGCATCCCGGTGGCGGCGATCGTCTCGATCGCGCCCATGGCAGCCGTGCTCACCATGGGCATGAGGATCGGCTTGATGAGCACCTGGAGCACCCCGATGGCCAGGGTCGCCACGGTCATGAGGGCGACGAGGAGGCGCAGGCCCGGGTGGGAGGCGATGGTCCGCCACCCCGCCATGAGGCCGCCGCCGGAACCGGCCTGCTCCGCGGCCACCCGCTCCTCCTGTGCGGGCGCCGCCTGGGCGTTGCGCGCACCCGGACTCCGGGCGCCGGCCGTCCTCAGGGCTCGGCGCACCGTCGCGGTGCAGGCCACGGTGACCAGGCACGTGGAGGCGTCGATGACGACCAGGCCCCGCACGCCGATGAGCGGCATGAGCAGGCCCGCGAGCGCCGGCGCCAGGAGGTACTTCGCCGCGGAGGCCAGTTGGAGCAGGCCGGAGGCCCTGACGTAATCCTCCCGGGGGACCAGGTCGGTGACGCTGGCCCGTAGCGCCGGCTCGGTCAGGGCCGCCAGGCAGGACGAGACGACGGCCCCCGCGCACACCTGCGCCAGGCGGGGCCGGGGCGAGGACAGGGCCAGCAGGATGATGGACAGGCCGAGGACCGAGCTGGCGTCGCCGATGATCATCATGAGGCGGCGGTCGTAGCGGTCGGCCAGGGCCCCGGCGGCGGGCGCCAGGAGGACTATCGGGGCGAAGGAGCTGAGCTGGACGGCGGCCGCGGAGGAGGCCGTGCCGTGGGTGGCGAGCATGACCACGGCCAGGCCGAAGGCCGTCAGGCCCGTGCCGAGGGAGTTGATGAAGGAGCCCAGGACGAGCAGGCCGACGTGCCTCATGGCCGCTCCGTCCGGGGTCCGGCGGCGCTCAGCGGGTGGTGTCCGACGGCGGCGGCGACCGCCTCGGGGGTCGTTGCGCGGTGCGCGGCGTCGGGGTCGTGCACGACGGCGTCGGGGGCCGTCTCGCGGGGCCCGACGGCGGGGCGGTGGTTGTGCGGCATGGGTCCTCCCGGAAGTGGTCGGCGCCCATACTAACCGACCGTCGGTCGAGAGGCTAATGGGCGGCCCCGCGCCGGAACGGGCCGCGCCCGCGCCGGATGGCCACTATGCGAGCCGCGCGTCTCGCATGGTGGCCGCGCCCGTAGGGTGGGGCCATGACGCAGACCATTGAGCTCGCAGTGATCCCGGGTGACGGCATCGGCAAGGAGGTCGTGCCCGAGGGCCTCAAGGTCCTGGCCGCCGCCCTGGAGGGGACCGGCGTCGAGGTCGCCACCACCGACTTCGATCTCGGCGCCGACCGCTGGCACCGCACCGGCGAGACCCTCACCGATGCCGACCTGGAGGCCATCAAGGGCCACGACGCCATCCTCCTGGGCGCCGTCGGCGACCCCTCCGTCCCCTCCGGCGTCCTGGAGCGCGGCCTGCTGCTGCGCCTGCGCTTCGCCCTGGACCACTACGTCAACCTGCGCCCGGCCACGTACTACCCGGGCTCGCCCACGCCCCTGGCCGATCCGGGCGAGATCGACTTCGTGGTCGTGCGCGAGGGCACCGAGGGCCTGTACTGCGGCAACGGGGGAGTGGTGCGCGCGGGCACGCCCCACGAGATCGCCACCGAGGTGAGCGTCAACACCGCCTACGGGGTCGAGCGCGTCGTGCGCTACGCCTTCGAGCGGGCCCGCACCCGCCGGGGCCGCCTCACGCTGGTCCACAAGCACAATGTGCTCGTCAACGCCGGCCACCTGTGGCGGCGCACCGTCGAGGCCGTGGGCGCGCAGTACCCCGACGTCGCCGTCGACTACAACCACGTCGACGCCGCCGCCATCTACATGGTCACCGACCCGGGCCGCTTCGACGTCATCGTCACCGACAACCTCTTCGGCGACATCCTCACCGACGAGGCCGGCGCCGTCACCGGCGGCATCGGGCTGGCCGCCTCGGGCAATATCAACCCGGACGGCGCCTTCCCCTCCATGTTCGAGCCCGTCCACGGCTCCGCCCCCGACATCGCCGGGCGGGGCGAGGCGGACCCGACCGCCACCATCGGCGCCGTGGCCATGCTGCTGGAGCACATCGGCCGGGCCGACGACGCCGCCCGGGTGCGCGCCGCCGTGAGGGCCGACATGGCGGCCCGGGCCGAGGCGAACGGGGCCGGGGCGCCCCTGGTGCGCTCCACGAGCGAGATCGGCGACGCGATCGCGGCCGCCCTGCGGCGCTGACGGGCGGGACCGCGGCGGCGCGGGGGACCGACGTCCCGGCGGCGCCGGGCGGCATGCGGCTGGCGGCGGGGCTGCACGACGGCGGGGCGCCGGACCGGGTCGGCATGCGGTCATCGCCGACCGGCCACTGATCGCGGCGGTAGGGTGGGCCCATGTCCACGACTCCGGCCGCCGCGCCCGCACCCGGCCCCGTTCCCACGCCCCTCGCCCGCGCCGCCGCAGTCCCGGTCCCGCCCGCCGACTCCCTGGCCGGCCGCTTCCCCCTGACCCCCAACCCGAGCGCCGCCGACGACGCCGCCCGCGCCCGGGCGCTGAGGGACCTCCACTTCGGCTCCGTCTTCACCGACCACATGGCCCACGCCCGCTGGACGCGCGACGGGGGCTGGGGCGAGCGCGGCATCATCCCCTTCGGCGACCTGAGCCTGTCCCCGGCCGCCGCCGTCCTGCACTACGGGCAGGAGATCTTCGAGGGCATCAAGGCCTACCGCCACGACGACGGCGGCGTGTGGACCTTCCGCCCCCGCTACAACGCGGCCCGGCTGGCCGCCTCGGCCCGCCGCCTGGCCCTGCCCGAGCTGCCCGAGGAGGACTTCATCGCCTCCCTGGTCGACCTCGTGCGCGCCGACGAGGCCTGGGTGCCCGACGGCGAGGGCCAGTCGCTCTACCTGCGCCCCTACGCCTTCGCCTCGGAGGCCTTCCTGGGGGTGCACGCCGCCGGCGCCGTCGAGTACTACGTCATCGCCTCCCCGTGCGGCGCCTACTTCCCCCACGGCCTGCAGCCCATCAGCATCTGGGTCACCCGGGAGTACCACCGCGCCGGGCGCGGCGGCACGGGCGCGGCCAAGACGGGCGGCAACTACGCCTCCTCGCTCCTGCCCCAGCAGGAGGCCGCCGCGCAGGGCTGCGAGCAGGTCTGCTTCCTCGACGACGTGACCCAGGCCAATCTCGAGGAGCTCGGCGGCATGAACATCATGGTCGTGGGCGCCGACGGCACCGTGCGCACCCCGCGCCTGACGGGCACGATCCTGGAGGGCTCGACCCGCAGCGCCATCATCACGCTCCTGGCCGACGCCGGGCGCGAGGTCGTGGAGGACACGATCAGCCTGGAGGGCCTGCTCTCCGACATCGCCTCCGGGGCGGTCACCGAGGTCTTCGCCTGCGGCACCGCCGCCGTCGTCGTGCCGCTGGGCCGGCTCAAGGGCGAGGGCTTCGACGTGAGCATCGACGGGAGCGAGGTCACCCGCCACATCCACGACCGCCTCACCTCCATCCAGTACGGGCGCGCCGAGGACCCCCACGGGTGGATGTACCGCCTCGCATGAGGTGTGATCCTCGACGCCGGGTCCCGGGCGCGATGGGTGCCGGGCCCGGAGCTGTGGTCCTATAAGCCCATGAGCGACAGCACCCCGAGTCCGAGCGCCGTCTCCGCGCCGACCCCCGAGGAGCCGGCGGCGCCGGCCGCCTCCGCCGACGAGGGGAAGGGGGCCGCGCCGCGCCGGCGGAGGCGCGCGTGGAGGATCGGGCTCGTCTCGGTCCTGGCCGTGGTCCTGGTCCTCGTGCTGGGGGTGGGGGCCCTGGGCCTGTGGCTGCGCCACTCGCTGGGCTCGAAGATCGAGACGATCGACGACCCCTTCGCGGCGATCTCGACGCGCGCCCCCCAGCAGTCCGTGGGCGCGAACCAGAAGCCGGCGACCAATATCCTCCTGCTGGGCTCGGACTCGCGCATCAGCGCCGGCGACCCCTCCCAGTGGGAGGCCGGCGCCCAGCGCACCGACGCGATCATGATCGTCCAGGTCAGCGGCGACCGCCAGGAGGTCTCCGTCGTGTCGATTCCGCGCGACACCTGGGTGGAGGTGCCCGGCTACGGCCAGGCCAAGATCAACGCCGCCTACTCCTACGGCGGCCCCAGCCTGACCATCCAGACCGTCGAGCAGCTCACCGGCGTGCACATCGACCACTTCGTCATCGCCGACTTCGAGTCCTTCGAGGCCCTGACCGACGAGATCGGCGGCGTCGTCATCAATCTCAAGACCCCCCAGACCCTCGCCGACACGCAGTTCCCGGCCGGCGCCCAGCGCCTGAACGGCGCCCAGGCGCTGGCCTACACGCGCGAGCGCAAGAGCCTGCCGGGCGGGGACTTCGACCGCATCAACCGCCAGCAGTCCTGGATGCGGGCCATCGTCTCGCAGGTCCTGCACGGCGGGATCCTGACCGACCCGACCAAGCTCTACGGCTTCCTGTCCGCCGTCACCCAGACCATGGCGGTGGACGAGGGCTTCACCATCGACGAGATGCAGTCCCTGGCGATCGATCTGCGCGGCCTGCGCTCGCGCAATATCAATTTCCTCACCATTCCCACGGCCGGGACGGGCACGAGCGAGGACGGCCAGTCCATCGTCGTGCGCGACGAGGCCGCCGACACGCCGCTGTACGGGGCCCTCGCCACCGACACGGTCCAGGAGTATCTTGAGGCCCATCCCGACGCCGTTCCGCGCCTGCCCGGCACGGCGAACTGACGACCCTGAGGAGAAGACCCAGCCCCCTCCGCACGGAAAGGGATACGCTACAGGACTATCCGCGACCCGATGATCAGGAGGCCCCAGTGACCCGCCAGGCACGCCGCCGCGCCACGCGGCCGGGGACGCAGAGGCGCGCGGGCCGCTGCGCGCCGGAGCGGGCGGTCGGGTCATGAGCGTCGAGGGCCTGCTCAAGCTGACGCGACGCCGTATCGGAACCATTGTCGCGGGGATCGTCCTGGGCGTGGCCCTCGCCGCCGGCCTGCTGTGGATGACGCCCACGTCCTTCACGGCCTCGGCCGTGGCCTACGTGCGCGTCGTGGTGCCGGCGGGCGACTCGCCGCAGAACCAGTCGTACTCCTACTACGCGGCGTCCCAGCTGGCGACTCAGAAGGTCAAGGCCTTCGTGTCGGTCTTCACCTCCGAGGTCGTCGCCCGGGGCGTGATCGACTCCCTCGGGCTCGCCATGACGCCCGTGCAGCTGTCGAACTCGCTGACGGCCACCAACCAGGACGACTCGCTGACGATCACCGTGTCCGCCAGGGCGTCGACGGCCGACGACGCCCAGAGGATCGCCGACGAGGTGGTCCGCCAATCCCAGGTTCAGGTCAAGAGGCTCGAGGGGGAGGACTCGCCGGTGGACGTCGTCCTCATGTCCCCCTCCAGCCTGTCGGCGACGACCCGGCAGCCCTCGGCCCCCAGGTACCTCGCCGTCGGCGCGTTCGGGGGCGTCCTGCTCGGGTACGCCGGGGCGACCCTGATCTCGCTGCTGGACAAGCGCATCCGCTCCTCGGCGGACCTGTCCGAGGTCGTCGACATCCCGGTCATCGGCGTGGTCCCCAGCTCGCAGGCGCTGTCCGCGCAGTCCCGCGACGGATCCGTCGACCCCGGCGTGGAGGAGTCCCTGCGCAAGCTGCGCACGAACCTGCGCTACGCCGGCGCCGGCATCGACGAGGGGCTGCGCAGCCTCGTGGTCTCCTCCTGCGTCCAGGACGACGGCAAGTCGACCATCGCCGTGAACCTCGCCAGGGTCATGGCGCTGGCGGGGCAGGAGGTCATTCTCATCGAGGGCGACCTGCGCCGGCCCCGGCTCAAGCGGCTCTTCAACGCGGGCAAGAACCGCCCCGGCCTGGCCCAGCTGCTGGTGGGCGCGACGTCCCTGGAGAGCGCCCTGGTCAACACCCCCGTCCCCGGGCTGCGGGTGATCTTCGCCGGCGACTCGCCCCCCAACCCGTCCGAGCTGCTCGGGTCCTCGCGGCTGTCCGAGCTCGTGAAGTACCTGGCGGCGGACCACGTCGTGATCATCGACGCCCCTCCCGTCCTGCCGGTCACCGACGCCGTCGCGCTCGCCGAGCACGTCGACGGCATGCTCATGATCGTGCGGGCCGGGCGCACGACGTCCGACCAGCTGCGCCAGGCCATGACCACCCTGACGCGCGGAGGCGGCAAGGTGATCGGACTGGTTCTCAATCAGGTGGCGGTGTCGGCCCTGGGCAAGTTCCGGTACGGAGGATCCGACTACTACTTCGAACACGACTACCAGGAGGATCCCGGGCCGCAGGACCGCCGGGCGCCCCCCGTGCGCGCCTCCGGCGACGTCGGGCGGGCGGTGCCGACCCCGGAGCCCCCCGAGGAGGCGCGCCGCCCCCCGAGGGACGAGAGGAGGGGGTCGTCGGCCTCGACCGCCGCCGATTTCGTGGCGATGCTGGAGCAGCAGCGCGTCGAGGGCGGCCGCCCCCCCGACGCGCCGGCCAGGGCCCCCAGGGGGAAGCGCAGACGGTGATGGGCGATTGGCGGCCGCGCTCGGATTGTGAGGTGGGTTCGCATGCGGCGTTCGCGATCGGGTGACGAGGCCGCGTCCGCGCGCTTCCTGCGGCAGTGCGGGTCCCGCGGATGACGCGGCGTCCCCAGTGGCTCCCGGGCGGCGCGCACGGGCGGGACGGGACCGGAGCCGTCGGCGCCCCCCGCGTCCTGTTCGTGTGCACCGGCAATATCTGCCGCTCCGCGCTGGCCGCCTGCTACTTCGGCGCCCGACGGCAGACCGCCGGGGCCGCGGTGTCGTCCGCCGGCACCCACGCCGTGGTCGGGCGCGCGATGGACGGGCCCATGGCGGACCTCGCGCGGGCACTGGGCCTGGACCCCTCCCGCCACCGCTCCCGCCAGGTGACCGGCAGGATCCTCAACGAGTCGGACATCGTCTTCACCTTCGGGCCCGAGCACTACGAGTGGATACTCGCGAACCACCCCGATGCGACCGATCGCGTGCTGGAGCTCGGCCGGGTCGGGCACGCCCTGGCCCCCCTGTCCCGCCACCGCTACCTGCCCTGGGACGCGCTGCCCGGGCTGGTCCGGGAGCGCCGCCCCGCCGAGACGGCGGAGGACTGGATCGAGGACCCCTACGGGCGCGGGGCCGATGTGTACGGGGTCGTTGTGCGCAAGATCACGGGCAGCATCGACCTGCTCGCCTCACGGGTCACGTGGAGGGCCGAGCCGAGGAGGGGCGGGCGGCACCGGCGGGTCGGGCCGCCCGCCCCGCCCGCCGACGCGCCCCGCCCGCCCCGGGGGGCGGATCGGGCGGGCCGGAGCGGGCCGGGCGCTCGTCGTACATGAGGATCCCCAGGCAGAGCATCAGGATGTCGTAGTCGATGTTCATCCACAGGCGCTCGCTCAGGCCGTAGGCGAACAGGCACAGCAGGACGATGAGCAGCGGCGCGTCGCCCATCCGCTGCAGCCTCCCGGCCAGCGCGGCCATGAGCACCAGGAAGCACGCGCTCGTCACCGCCCCCAGCCCGAGCACGAGGTAGGCGTAGGCCGAGTCCAGGGTGAGATTGCTGCTCGCCAGGTCGTTGCCGAACATGGTCACCGACGCCCGACGCGATAGGCGGGTGATGTTCTTGAGCCTGTTCGACAGCGCCTCGTTGAGGGCCAGCGCCGTCGGGTGGCCGGAGATGAAGAACCGCACCGCGACGTAGGTCAGGGCGCCGCCCAGGGGCGGGAACCACTGCACGAGGACCCGGAACGCGTTGCCGCGGAACAGGTCCGGACGCACGGTGTTGAGCGCGCTGAGCACCAGGGCGAGGAGCACGATGAGCTCGGCGGTCCGGCTCCCCGACAGCCGGTCGACGGCCAGGGTGATCGCCACGACGATCGCCACCGGCCCCTTCGACCACCGCATCCGGTTGAGGTAGAGGATCTCCAGGCACAGGAGCGTGCAGGCCAGGCCCAGCGTATTGGGGTTGGTGAACCCCATGGAGTGGCGCAGCCTGCCCCCCGGCTCCAGCGAGGTGGCGTCGGGGGCCAGTCCGAGGAGGCCCAGGCAGAGCACCGCGGGGATGAGGACGCTGCGCAGCAGGACGTCCAGCCGGACGCACCGGCGCAGCTCGATGCCCTTGGCGGCCGACAGGAGGAGGACGAGCTTGACGAGGTTGAAGTCGTGGGAGGCGCGGGCGACGAGCGCGGCGAGGATCCCGAAGCCGACGATGATGCCGATCTCCCGGGCCGTGTACATGGGCAGGCGGATGATGAGCCCGAACAGCAGCAGGCCCAGCGACCCGTTCTCAATGAGCTTGAGGTACCCGCCCAGGCCCGCGATGTGCCCGAAGAACGAGAACAGCAGGAAGATCGTGTACGAGACGCGGAAGATCCACAGCCCGACGTCCTGCCTGAGGATGGTCGCCTTCATCGCCGTCATCATGAGCGCAGCCCCAGGAAGTCCCTGACCAGGTACCTGCCGTGAATGAGGAGGAAGGCCGCCGCGTACGCGCCCGACGAGGCCGCCAGGCGGGCCGCGGGCGACGCCGCCAGGCGCCCGGCCGCCACGGCCGCCACCGCCATGAGCGCGGCCAGGAGCAGGTGGCGGGCGAGCATGGCCGCATAGCGGCGCCCCTCCAGGTCCCGGCGGGTGGCCAGGGACTGGTAGACCATGATGAAGTACTCGGCGGCGATGGTGCCGATGCAGGCGCCCACGGCCCCCAGGCGGCCGATGAGCAGGAGGTTCAGCCCCAGGTTGAGCCCGGCCGCCCCGATCGTCGAGGCGATGTACACCCCGTCCCGGCCGCGGGGGATGAGGTACTGGGTGCGCACGACGTTGGACCAGGCGGAGGCCACCACGGTCAGGGCGAGGAGCCGGATGATGAGGCCGCTGCCGGCGAAGGCCGGGCCGAAGAGGACGGCGGCGGCGTCGTCGGCGACGACGACCAGGCCCACGCCCATCGACGCGCCCAGCATGAGGGCCAGGTTCATCGACTCCCGTATCGTGCGCCGGTAGTCCGAGCCCGGATCCGCCAGGATGTGGGCCATGCGCGGCAGCATGACCACGCCCAGCGCCGTGATGACGGCGACGGGGATATTGATGATCTTCTCGGCGTTCTCGAACAGTCCCAGCTCGGTGACCGAGGCGAGCGCGCCGATCATGGTCTTGTCCATGACCCGGTAGATCGCGAAGGCGAGGACCGGGACGAACAGCGCCGCCACCCCCCGCAGGTGGGACAGGACCGCGCGCGCCGGCGGGCGGCGGGGGTCGATCCGGCGGGGCAGGAGGGCGAAGAGGTAGAGCTGGCTGACCAGGGTCGACCCCGCCATGATGAGGGCGTAGACCCACAGGTCGCGCGCCGAGCGGACGCAGATGAAGATGAGCAGCAGGGACAGGACCTTGACGACGAGGTTGCGGGCGATCGTCACCTTGAACTGCTCCAGGCCGAAGTAGAACCAGTTGACGTCGAAGCAGATCGACAGCACGTGGACGAGCTGGACCAGGGCGATCGTCCTGTAGGCGGCGCCGAAGACGACGACGTAGACCGCGTAGCCGCACACGGCGACGAGGTTGAGGACGACCTGCAGGCAGTAGATCGAGGCGAACTCGGCCGAGGTGGCGGCCCTGTCGTCGCGGACCCTGGCGATCGAGCGGGTCCCGTAATTGTTGATGCCGAGCATGCCGCCGAGCATGAACATGTAGGCGATCGAGTACGTGTAGGAGTAGATGCCCACGTTGTCCACGCCCAGCACGCGCGAGATGTAGGGGACGGTGACCAGGGGGAAGACCAGGGTCAGGCCCTGGTAGACGACATTGAGGAGGAAATTCTTGTTCTCGCTCTTCATCGGGCCCCCGCGGGCAGGGCCCCGGACAGGAACTCCCGGGCGACGGCCGCGCCCCGGGCGATCCGCGCCGCAGGCCCCTCGAAGTCGGGGGCCGCCAGCCAGTCGCGCCCGCGCTCGAAGGACGGGGGGACGAGCCGGTCCCGGAGCCCGAGGTCCTCCAGCAGCGTGAGCACGCGGTCGTCGTCGTGATACATGCCCCCGTTCTTCACCGTCCAGAAGGGGCGCCGGTAGATCGTGGAGAAGACGGTGCCGTGGAAGGACGTCGTCACCACGGCCGCGGCCCCCCTGATCAGGGCCAGGTAGACCGCGGGGCTCTCCACCGCGGGCAGGCGGAAGCCCGTCAGGGCCATGCCCTTGACGTGGAAGGTCTTGGCGTTGAACGCGATGACGGCCAGGCCGTGCCTCCTGGCCACGGCGGCCACGAAGCGGTTGATCGGCCGCGAGTAGCTCGGCGCGTAGTAGAAGAGGTACTTTCCGGGCAGGCCCGGCGGCCGGTGCTCCAGGGGGGCGTAGTCCCCGGCGTCCAGGAGCAGGGTGGGGTCGAGCAGGACCGGGGCGTCGACGCCGATCAGCTCCCTGATCCACCTGCGCCCGTTGCGCTCGCGGACGGACAGGGCGTCGAACCTCCTCAGCCAGTCGGCGTGGACCCGCGGGTCCCGGGCGAAGCGCGCAGGGCTGCGGGCGCCGAAGGACGGGGCGTAGGCGACCCTGCGGGCCCGGGTGACCCAGGGCAGGAAGTAGGCGTCGTCGCCGTCCTCGATGGTCACGTTCCACACCTGGTCGGAGCCGGCGACGACGGCGTCGTAGCCGGCGTCGTCCAGTTCCTCGCGGCGGCGCACGACGGGGCCGTCCAGGTGCAGGTGCTCGGTCATGAAGCGCTCGTAGGCGGCGAAGTTCCGCCGGATCCGTCCGGCGCGGGGGGCCAGGAGGACGTCCTTGGCGATCCGCTTGAGCGATGTGGGGCGCTCCAGGACGCTGTACAGGCGAGCCTGCCCCTCGTTGGAGAAATTGATGACGCGGACCTCGTGGCCCATGCGCTCCAGCGTCTCCTGGAGGGCGAAGGCCTGGAGCATCGAGCCGCAATTGTAGGAGTGGTGGAGGGTGAGGATCCCGATCCGCCCCATATCAGATCACCGCCCAGCCGTCGCCCCGCCGCTGCGGCCTCAGGCGCAGGGCCGGGCGGAGCAGGGCCGTCGCCGGCCCCGGGCCCGCGCGCCTGGTCAGGGCGTACACGAACCGCTCGAGGCGCCCGGCGCCCGGGGCGCGGCGCACGCGCGCCAGCCGGCGGGCGAAGGCCGCGTTCCGGCGCGTCAGGGCGATGGCGGCCCGCCTGTCGCCACGGCGCGGGAGCCCGGCGATGCGCACCGCGGCGAGGGTGACGCTGCGGACGAAGGAGGCGTCGACGAGCTCGGTGACCACGGGACGAGGGTAGCGGCCGCAGTCGATGAGGATCTTCTCCAGGGCCCGCAGATAGCGCTCGTTGGACTCCACGAAGCGCTCGTCGTAGGAGCGGGTCGTCGAGCCGGGGCGCAGGCGGTAGCGGTAGACGGAGGCGGCCACGAACCGGCACCGGGCGCCGGACGCGTAGAGCCCGAGGTTGAACAGGGCGTCCTCGCCGTACATGATGTCGGGCGCGAAGCGCGCCCCGCGCGCGGCCAGGAGGTCTGCGCGGTACAGCTTGGCCCACGGCGGGGCCGGCCACGCCAGGGGCGGCGCGCCGGGGCCCCCGATGGTGGCGCGCACGAGTTCGTCGGGCGTGTAGCGCTCCCGCTCGGCGCCGGCCAGGAAGCACACGATGTCCTCCCCGCCCTCCAGGTGGGGGCGCACGGCGTCCCACCACCCGGCGGCCAGGGCGTCGTCGGCGTCGACGAACATGAGGCAGCGCCCGCGCGCGGCCCCGATGCCGGCGTTGCGGGCCGCCGAGACCCCCCGGTTGTCCTGGCGCAGGTGGCGGATGCGGGGGTCGGCCAGCGCGCGGGCCCGCACGATCCGGCCGGTCGCGTCGGTCGAGCCGTCGTCGACGACGACGACCTCGACGTCGTCGCCCGGGCCCGCCCCGCCCGGGTCCGCGATCGAGTCCAGGCACTGGCCGAGATAGTCCGCGCAGTTGTAGGCCGGGATGATGATGCTCAGCCGCGGCGCCATAACAGCCCTCCCCGACGGCGGCGCATGACCAGCCCCATGGCGCGCCGGTGCACGAGCATTTTGAGCCGGAACGCGGCCGGGAGGCGGGGCAGGTCCCGCTCGCAGTGGGTGCGCATGTCCTTCAGCCTTTCAAGCAGCGCGGGGTCGTCCAGGCGCAGGGCCCGGTAGCGGTGGAGCCCCTCGTGGGCGACCGGGAGGAAGTTCATGGACAGCTGCGGCCTCATCGCCTCGTCCGCGCCCAGCCGGCGGCGGAACTCCTCGAAGACCGTCAGGACGTCGAACCACCGCCGGTTCCCCGGGGCGTTGGTCGCGCTGACGGCGTGCTGGCGGTACTGGTAGCGGCACCCGTCGTCGTAGGCGAGCCGGCGGCAGTGGGTCAGGTAGTCGAGGTTGAAGAGCATGTCCTCGCTCTGGGCGACGTCCTCGCGCAGGCGCACGCCGTGCTCGCGCACGATCGAGGTGCGGTAGGCCTTGTTGCAGATGAAGCCGCGGCACGGCCCCAGGACGGCCCGCAGCGCGTCCCGCCCGTCGAGGACCCGCACCGTCCCGGCGCCGAAGTCGCCCGGGCGGTTCCAGAAGGCCCGCACGCCCACGGCGGCGCAGTCGCACCCGGGCGCCCCCAGGAGCCGCAGGAGGGTCTCGACGAAGTCGGGGGCCACCAGGTCGTCGGCGTCGACGAACATGAGGCAGCGCCCGCGCGCGGCCCCGATGCCGGCGTTGCGGGCCGCCGAGACCCCCCGGTTGTCCTGGCGCAGGTGGCGGATGCGGGGGTCGGCCAGCGCGCGGGCCCGCACGATCCGGCCGGTCGCGTCGGTCGAGCCGTCGTCGACGACGACGACCTCGATGGCGCCCTCGGTCTGGGCGGTGAGGCAGTCCAGGCACTGGTCGATGTACGCCTCGGCGTTGTGGACGGGCACGATGATGCTCGCCCGCGCCCCGGCGGGGGCGGCGCCGGCGGGGCCCGTCATGACCCGCCCCCGCGGCGCGCCAGGGCGCGGTAGGCGTTCGCGTAGCGCCGCGCCATGACGTCCGACGACAGGGCGGAGACGTCGGCGGGGCGCGCCGGCGCCGCCCCGCCCAGGGCGGCGCCGAGCGCGCGGCGGATCGCCCCCTCGTCGGCGGCGTCGAAGCACTCGACGCAGCCCTGGTCCGCCAGGATCCCGGCCACCTCCTGGTGGGGCGCGATCGCCGACAGCAGGGCCGGCAGGCCGCAGCTGAGCGCCTCCAGCACCGCCAGGGGCATCCCCTCCGAGCGCGAGGCCGACACGAACAGGTCGGCGGCCTGCAGGTGGGGGACGACGTCGTCGACGAAGCCGTGCAGGACGACGCCGGGCGCCCCCAGCGACCGGCACGCCGCGTAGAGCGGGCCGGTTCCCAGGATGTGGAGCCGGGCCCGGCCCGCGGCGTTGGCGGCCGCGAAGGCCCGGATGAGGGCCGGCGTGCCCTTCCCGCGGCTGCACCCCCCCGTCGAGACCAGGATCGTCGCCCCGGCGTCGTAGCCCAGCTCGGCGCGCAGCCGCGCGCGGCGGTCCTCGGACGCGGGCGCGTAGAGGTCCTGGTCGATGCCGTTGCGGATGCACTCGCAGGCGAGCGCGTACTTCTCGGCCAGGACGCGCGCGCCCGAGCGCGAGCAGGCGACCACGAGGTCGAAGCGCCTGAGCGCGCGCACCTCGCTGCGCGTCATCCACAGCGCCGGCAGGCGCCCGTAGGCGGTCGCGAAGTCGTCGTAGAGCTCGTTGTGCACCGTGGCGATGGTGGGGCGGGGCAGCGACCGGCACAGGCGGTAGGCGCGGAAGCCGTGGGCGTGCACGACGTCGGGCTCGAAGCGCGCCAGTGCGCGCGCGAGCCGGGAGGCCCCCACCAGGGCCGAGGCGAGCCGGCCCGACACCGCGCGGCGCACCGGCACGCCCAGGGCCTCGAAGTCCGCCGCGCGGCTGCCGGCCGGCTCGGCGGCCAGGGTGAAGACCGCGAGCTCGTGGTCCGGGGCGAGGCGGCGGACGATGTCGTGGAGCACGTTGACCGGGCCGCACCGGTCGAGGGTGGAGATCACGTAGGCGATGCGCACGCTCATCGCCGCCTGAGGACCAGGTTGTAGGCGCGCCTGACGGCCCGCTGCGGCAGGATCGTCGCGGCGCTCCTGGCGGCGAGCGCGGCGGCCGCCTGCCCGCGGCTGACGAACCCCTGCGAGTGCAGGCGCCCGAAGAAGCGCCACTGCTCCTTGAGGTAGCGGAGGGAGGAGCGCCTGGCGTACATGCCCGCCCCCGTTCTCACATCGACGACGACCCGGGGGATGTTGGCGCAGGCGCACCCGTTCATGAGCATGCGGACCCACAGGTCGTAGTCCTCCAGGAGGTGGACGTCCCGGTAGCCGCCCGCCGCCAGGACCGCCGGGCGGCGGAACATGACGGACACGTGGTTGAAGGGGTTGCGCCTCTTGGCGAAGGCGACGATGTCCTCGCGCTCCAGGGGCACCTCGCGCACGGAGGCCATGTCCCCGGGGGTCCGGTCGAACTCCGAGATGAAGCCCCCCACGAGGTCCAGGTCCCGGGAGCTCAGGGCGTCGAGCAGCAGTTCGCACCGGTGCGGGCGCGAGACGTCGTCGCTGTCCATGCGGGCGACCCGTTCGGTGCGGCACAGCGGCAGGCCGGCGCGCAGGGCCCCGGCGAGTCCGCGGTTCTCCGCCAGGCGGTGGACCCGCAGGCGCTCCCCCAGCTCCCCCCGCCAGCGCTCGATGACGGCGTCCAGGCCCGCCCCCACGGGCCCGTCGCACACGATGACCAGGTCCGTGAACGGCGCGCTCTGCTCGACCATGGAGCGGATGGCGGCGTCGGCGTAGTCGGGGTGGTCGTGCTCGTACACGGACATGAGCACGGAGTAGGACCGCTCGTGCGGACTCATCGGGCGCCGCTCCCGGTGGTGATGACGCCGATCGTGCGCAGCAGGACCCGGGTGTCCGTCCTGACGCCGCGGTGGCGGATGTAGGCCAGGTCCAGCTTCACCTTCTCCCTGGGCAGGAGTTCGTAGCCGCCCATCACCTGGGCCAGGCCGGTCAGGCCCGGCGTGACGTGGGTCCGGTAGCGCCAGCCGTGGATGCGCTTCTCGAATTCACGGCAGAACACGGGGCGTTCGGGCCGAGGGCCGACCAGCGACATGTTTCCCTTGACGATATTCCACAGTTGTGGTATTTCGTCGACGCGCGTCTTGCGCATGAATCTTCCGAATGGCGTGATCCGACGGTCCTCGCCGCCGGCCCACCGGGCGCCCCTGGATTCGGCGTCGACGTACATGGAGCGGAACTTGAAGAGCCGGAATACCCGGCCGTCCTTGCCGACCCGGTTCTGCGCGTAGATCACGGGTCCGGGGCTCTCGCTCTTGATCTTCAGCGCAATGACGAGCATCGGGGCCGCCAGGACGACGAGCGCGACGGCGCACACGGTGACGTCGAAGCCCCGTTTGAGAACGCGGTACGCCGCGCTGCCGCCGATGACCGGCTCGTCGAGCACGACGACGTCGTCCCCGGGCAGCAGGCTGTCGAGGGCGTCCTGGTGGATGGGGGCGGCAGGGGCGTCCTCCCGCGCCGCGGCGCGCGGGCCCTCGGCTCGCGTCCGGTTCGTGGGGGAGGCGGGCTCGGGCCTGCGCCCCCCGCCCCGGCGGTTCGCGGAGGGGGGCCCTGTCGGCGGGCCGAGCCGCGGCCGCGGGGCCCGGGGCGCGGAGCCCCGCCCGCGTTCGGCGCGTTTTCGGGGACGGGTCTTCAGCAGCGAAAACATGACTGGCTGTTCCTCTCAGGGATGCGACTGGAGCACCAGGACGCGGGTTGTCTCGCGATATGTCGATGTGAATGTGCAGGGGCGCGGAGCGGAGACGAGAAGACCGCGGCCGGTCCGTCGGGCCGGCGCGCGGGGTCGGCGGCGTGAAAAGACTTCACCGCGGGTGCGGCCGGTCCCCGGCCGGATCGCGGTCAAGAGTTCGGGCGCCGCTCAGGACTCCGGAGATACTGCTCGGGGCGAGGCCCGGGCCCGCAGCGCCGGTGATGCGTGAAAGTATCTGCGCATGCGGGCAATGTAACACGGGGATAACGGTCCGCATAACACATGGATCACGATTGGTGTAACAAATGGATAACGGTCGGGCCGGGCTGCGGGACCGGGCGGCCGCCCGGCCCGCGCGGTCGACTCCCCGGGGCCGCGCCGTTTTTGTGACACACTGACGCCGTCATCGAGGTCCGCGACGAACCGGAGGGCAGATGCGCGCCGTCGCCACCACACCAGCCGCACGGCCGTCGGCGGGCGCGCCGATGGTGAGCGTCTACGACACCACCCTGCGCGACGGCGCCCAGCAGCAGTCCGTGTCCTTCACCGTCGCCGACAAGCTCGCCGTCGCGCGCCTGCTCGACGGGCTCGGGGTGGCCTACATCGAGGGCGGCTGGCCCGGGGCGGTGCCCAAGGACACCGAGTTCTTCGCCCGCGCCCGCGACGAGCTCGACCTGACCACCTCCAGGCTCGCGGCCTTCGGCTCGACCTGCCGGGCCGGAGCGGCGGCCGAGCACGACGAGCAGGTCCGCGCCCTGGTCGACAGCGGCGCCCCGGTGGTCACGATCGTGGCCAAGTCCGACCCCCTCCACGTCGAGCGGGCCCTGCGCACCGCGGCCGCCGAGAACCTGCGGATGGTGCGCGACACGGTCGGCCTCCTCGTGGCCGCCGGCCGCGAGACCATGGTGGACCTGGAGCACTTCTTCGACGGGCTGAGCCGCGACCCGCGCTACGGCATCGAGGTCGCCCTCGCCGCCGCGCGGGCCGGGGCCGGGGCCGTCGTCGCCTGCGACACCAACGGCGGAACCCTGCCCGGCGCCGTCGCCGCGGCCGTCTCCCGCCTGCGCAGCGCGCTCGACGAGGCCGGCCGCCCCGAGTGCGTCGTCGGCATCCACACCCACGACGACGCCGGACTGGCCGTGGCCGGGGCCCTGGCCGCCGTCGAGGCCGGGGCCCGGCAGGTCCAGGGCTGCGTCAACGGCTTCGGGGAGCGCACCGGCAACGCCAATATCCTCACCCTCATCGCCGATCTCGAGCTCAAGACCGGGTGGAGCGCCCTGCCCGGGGACGGGCCCGAGCGCGCCCGCCGCCTGGCGGAGCTGAGCGCCGTCTCGCGCACGGTGGGGGAGATCGCCGACCGCGCGCCGTCGGGGCGCCTGCCCTACGTGGGGACCCGGGCCTTCGCCCACAAGGCGGGGCTGCACGCCTCGGCGATCAGGGTCGATCCCGACCTCTACCAGCACGTGGACCCGGCCCGCGTGGGCAACACCATGACCATGCTCGTCTCGGAGATGGCCGGGCGGGCCTCCATCGAGCTCAAGGCCCGCGAGCTGGGCATCGACACCGGCGGCGACGCCGCGCTGCTGGCCCGCGTGACCGAGGCGGTCAAGACGCGCGAGTCCCTCGGCTACGCCTACGACGCCGCCGACGGCAGCTTCGAGCTCCTCCTGCGCGCCGCCCTGGGGGAGCTGCCCGAGTACTTCCGGGTGGAGTCCTGGCGCGCCTCCATCCAGGCCCGGCCCCTGCCCGGGGAGCGGCTCCTGCCCCTGGGAGGGGACACGCCGACCGACTCCGAGGCGACCGTGCGCCTGTGGGTCGGGGGGCGGCGCCGGGCGGTGCTCGGGGAGGGCAACGGGCCGGTCAACGCCCTCGACCACGCCCTGTGCGAGGCCCTGGCGCAGACCTACCCGGAGATCCGGGCCTTCGAGCTGACCGACTTCAAGGTCCGCATTCTCGACGCCGAGCGGGGCACCCGCTCCATCGTGCGGGTCCTCATCGAGATCACCGACGGCGAGCGCAGCTGGTCCACCGTCGGCGTGGGCACCGACATCATCGAGGCGAGCTGGGAGGCCCTGACCGACGGGCACGTCGTGGGCCTGATCAAGGCGGGCGTCGCCCCGCGCTGAGGCCCGGCCGCCGGGCCCCGCTCCCGGAGGGGGCGGGCGCGCGGCGCGGGCGGCCTCACACGCGCCGGTTGTGGCCCGGGCCGAAGTAGACGTCGTCGAGCGTGGCGGTCAGCAGGGCGCGCTCGCGCAGGATGTCGATGATCTGGCCGTACAGGTGGGTGACGGTGGGGAAGTTGGCGTGGCCGATGACGATGTGCTGGGCCAGCAGCCACTTCTGGGCCTCGCCGAGCAGGACGTCCTCGGTCAGCAGGCCCGAGTCGCCGAAGGAGCCGTACCACATGGTGGGGGTCGTGTAGCCCAGCTTCGCGCACACCGAGTCCGTCCACTCGCCGCGGTAGCCGTAGGGCGGGCGGACGAAGGGGGCGCCGGTGACCCCGTAGGTGCTGTTGAGGAAGGACTCGCAGCCGCCGACCTCGGAGATGATCCCCGCCTCGTCCAGCTCGGTCAGCCCCGCGTGCGTGACCGTGTGGTTGCCCAGCTGCACCTGCCCGGACTCCACCAGCGGCGCCATCTTGTCCTTGCAGTCCGTCCAGCCGGGGTAGGAGGAGGTGACGAAGAAGGTCAGGCGCACCCCGGAGTCCTTGGCGAAGTCCAGGTAGGCGTCGACGACGGAGGAGTCGGCGCCGTCGTCGACGGTGATCGCCACCGTATTGCCCACGGCCTCGGGCAGCTCGGTGATGACGCCGTCGAGCTCCTGGGGGCCGGGCAGCGACGGGGGGCCGTCCTGCAGCCACAGGGGCCCGTGCGAGGGCGTCGGGCTCGGCGCGGGCGTGGGCGAGGACGTCGGGGACTCGGAGGGCGCCGCGGGCGCGGAGGGGGACGACGCCGAGGCCGGTGCCGCGTCGTCGGTCAGTGAGCAGGCGCCGGTGGCGGAGGCCGTGGCGGCGGCCAGCATGAGCAGGAAGTCGCGGCGTTGCACGGGACCACCTTTCATCGAGGTAAGCGGGAAGCGGGGTTGGACGAAGCATGTCACATGCGAGCGCGTCGCTCGTCCTCCTCACGGAGGAGGACGAGCGTGAGCCGCGGCCCGACGGCGATCGTCCCGGGGGCGTCCGACGGAGATCACTCCGAGGCGTCAACGAAGGTTGACTTCTTGGTGGTGGTCAATTATGGTTGACCTCATGGATGTCGAACAACTGACGGCGATGGTGCAGGAGGCGGCCGCCGACAGCCCCCTGACCGGCCTCGAGGCGACGGTGCGGGTGCGCGCCGAGCTGGAGCGCCTGGAGGCGGTGCTCGTGCGCCGGGCCCGCAACCGGGGCGCCACCTGGGCGCAGATCGCCGCGGCCCTGGGGGTGTCCAAGCAGGCCGTCCACAAGAAGTACGCCGGTCGCGGGCTGCTCCGCGGCCGCGGGTAGCGCGTGGCGGGAGACGGCCCATGAGCGACAACGCGACGACGCGCGCGGCCCTGGCGCTGGCGGTCGGGGCGAACCTGCCCGTGCTGCTGTGGGGCGCGCCGGGAACGGGGAAGACCTCCGCGGTCCTCGCGCTCGCAGCGCGGCTGGACCTGCCGGTGGAGACGGTCATCGGCTCCATCCGCGAGCCCAGCGACTTCTCGGGCCTGCCCGTCATCCGCGACGAGGAGACCCGGTTCGCCCCGCCGCGCTGGGCCCGGCGGCTCGCCGCGGCCGGGACGGGACTGCTCTTCCTGGACGAGCTGACCACGGCGCCGCCGGCGGTGCAGGCCGCCATGCTCCGGGTGGTGCTCGAGCGCGCCGTCGGCGACCTCGCCCTGCCCCGGGAGGTCAGGATCGTCGCCGCCGCGAATCCGCCGGGCATCGCCGCGGACGGCTGGGAGCTGTCGGCGCCCCTGGCCAACCGGCTCGTGCACCTGGACTGGCGCATCGCCGCCGCCGACGTGGCCGAGGGCTTCACCCGCGGGTTCACCGCCGACGACGCCCCGGTGCGCGCCCCCGGGCCGGACCGCATCGCCGCGGCGACGGCCCGGATCGGGGCGTTCCTGCGCGTCCGCCCCGAGCTGGTGCTGGCCGTGCCCGACTCGCCCGAGCGGGCCGGCCGCGCCTGGCCCAGCCCGCGGACCTGGCAGATGGCGGCGCGCGCCCTCGCCGCCGCCGACGCCAACGACGCCGACGAGGCGGTCAGGGCCGCACTGATCATGGGCGCGGTCGGCGAGGCCGCGGGCCTGGAGGCCCTGTCCTGGCTGCGCACCCTCGACCTGCCCGACCCCCGCGAGCTGCTGGACGACCCCGCGGCGCCGCTGCCGCGCAGGCCCGACCACCTGCACGCGCTGCTGGGCGCGGTCGTCGCCCACGTCATCGCCGACGGGAGCGCCCCCGCGTGGGAGCGGGCCTGGACCCTCATCGCCCGGGTCGCCCGCACGACGCCGGACGTGGCCGCCGCCTCGGCGCGCGACCTCGCCACCGCCAGGCCGCCGGGCGCGCGCCTGCCCCCGGCCATGACCGAGCTCGCCCCCGTCCTGCGCTCGGCGGGACTCATGCCATGACCGCCCCGCCCCCCGCACGCCCCGACCCGGACGCGGAGCGCGCCCCGGCGGCCGCCCCCGACCGCGCCGAGCAGGCGCTGGCCCGCTTCGGGCAGGCCCGGCTGTGGGCGGCCGCCCGGGCGCCGTACCTGGCCCGCGCGCTGTTCGCGCTCCAACCGGTCCTCGTCGAGGCGCACCTGGACGAGGACACCGGCGAACCCGTCGCCGACCCGGCCTTCCGGGCCTTCCCGACCGACACCCGGTGGCGCGTCCACCTCGACCCCGGCACGGCCCTGGCCACGCCGGTGGCCGAGATCGGCTGGTGGATGCTGCACCACATCGGCCACCTCGTCCGCCACCACGCGGAGCGCGCCCCGGCCCCGCCCGAAGGCCCGACGCCGCCCGCCGCGGGTCGGGCCGCCCGCCCGCGGGGAGCGGCGCCCGCCGCGGGCGGGCGGGAGACGGCGCGCCCGTGGAACCGGGCCGCGGACGCCGAGGTCAACGACGACCTGGAGTCCATGGGGCTCACCACGCCCGCCGGAGTCGTCTCGCCCCGCGGCCTGGGGCTTCCCCCCGGACGGCTGGCCGAGGAGTACCTGTCCCTCATCGAGGTCCTCGACGCCGCGCACCGCAGGGGCGGGCGCCCGCTCGCCGACCCCATCGACTGCGGCGGCGCCGTCGACGGGATCGACGACGCGCCGCCCGGCGCGGGAGGGCCCGCCCCCGGACTCGACGACACCGAGCGCGACCTGCTCGAGCTCGCCGTCGCCCGCGAGATCGAGACCCGCTCGATCCGGCGCGCCACCGTCCCCGGCGGGTGGCGGCGCTGGGCGGACCGGCGGCTGCGCCCCGCCGTCGACTGGCGCGCCGAGCTCGGGGCCCTCCTGCGACGCGGGGTGCGGCGGGCGGCGGGCCGGGTGGACTTCACCTACGCCCGCCCGTCGCGCCGGACGGCCGGCGACGGGATCGTCATGCCCGCGATGGTCGGCCCGGACCCCGACGTCGCGCTCGTCGTCGACACCTCCGGCTCCATCACCCCGGCCATTCTCACCGGCTTCCTGACCGAGATCACGGAGATCCTCACCCGCGCCGCCGGACCGCGGCGCCGTCTGCGCGTCATCTGCTGCGACCGGCGCGCCCACGGCGTTCAAACCGTCCGCCGCGCCGAGGACATCGAACTGGTCGGCGGGGGCGGCACCGACCAGCGCGAGGGCATGAGCGCCGCGCTGGCCCTGCATCCCCGCCCCGACCTCATCCTCGTCCTGACCGACGGGCAGACCCCCTGGCCCGATCGGCGCCCGCCCGTGCCCGTGGTCATCGGCCTGGTCGAACCCGGCCCGGGCCTGCGGGCCCAGGCCCCGCCGCCCGCGTGGGCGCGCACCATCCCCCTGCCGGCGGGCCCGCCGTCCGCCGGCGCCGTCACCAGGAGCAGGACATGACCGTCGTCCACGACGAGCCCGACCCGGGGCCCGAGCCCCTCCACGAGTGGACCGCCGCCGGATTCGACGTCGGGCGGGCGCGCCGCTGGATCGGCGCCGGCTTCCCGCTGGACGCGGCGCTGCGATGGCGCGACGGAGGCGTCCACGCCCCCGCCGACGCCTCCGCCTGGCGCGCGGCGGGAGTGAGCCCGCACGCCGTGCTGCCCATGCTGCGCGCCGGAATGACGCCCCGCGACGCCGTGCAGTGGCACGAGCTCGGCTACAGCCGCGCCGAGGCCGCCGACCGGCACCTCGCCGGGGAGCGGCCCCGCCCCCGCAGATGGTGGCGGACCCTGCTGGGCCGTCGAGCCCGCCGCCCCGACGCCCTGGCCGACGACGAGGCCGAGGCCATGCGCGAGCTGCTCGGCGCCGGCATCCGCGCCGCCACCGCCCGCGCCTACCTCGACGCGGGATGGCGCTGCGGCGAGGATGCGGCCTCCTGGGCCGCGACCGGGATCGACCCCGCCGGCGCCGCCGCCTGGCGCGCCATCGGCCTGCGGCCCGCGGAGGCGGCCGCGCTCGCGGCGGGCGGGGCCGATGCCTTCGACGTCCTGCGGCGGTGGTGGGACGCGGGCGTCCCGCGCGATGAGGTGGCCTCCTGGCTCGTCGCCGGCTTCGCCCCCGACGAGGCCCTGCGGGCCCGGGCGGACGGCGCGACGGCCGAGCGGGCGGCCGTGCTCAGGGCGCTCGGCGGGGGGATCGGGCCCGCGAGCGCGGGTCCCGGAACTCCCGGATCGCCCGGATGTAGCCGCGCGGGTCGTCGCGGTGGATGACGTGGTTGGCCTTGAAGCGCCGGACCCGGGTGCGCGGCGCCAGCTCCAGGACGTGGGCGACGTCGTCGTCGTCGAGGGCGCCGACCAGGCCGTAGGGCTCGATCCGCAGCCAATTCGCGTGCATGAGCAGGATCGGGGCCCGGGTGGCGCGCAGGGCCGCGGCGTGCGAGAAGTCGCCGTACATGCGCCCGTCGACGAAGGCGCGGGCGAAGTCGGGGTCGAACATGGACAGGGAGCGGAAGAGCTCCCCGAAGGCCGCAGGGGCCCACCACGCCTGGAAGCCCGAGGGCTCTCCGGGGTGGCGGCGCTCCCAGCGCCGCACTCCGGGGTCGATGATGCGGTCGATGACCCAGTCGGGAAATCGCTTGGTGCGCCTGGGCGAGATGGGGAGCTCTTGGCCGCGGAAGTAGTCGGCCAGGCGGCGGTCGGGGGCCTGGAGCACCTCCACCGCGTGGACGAGGCCGTTGTAGACGAAGCGGTCGCGGTCCCGGAAGCGGGGCCACTCGACGGAGAAGACGGGGGCGTCCTCCAGGACGATGGCGCTGACGGCCTCCGGGTGGTGCGCCGCGAGCCACAGGGCGAAGATGCCGCCGGAGGAATTGCCCGCGACGAGGGCCGGGCCCTCCAGCGCCGTGGTCAGGAGGGCGGCGAGGTGGGCTCCGACGGCGTCCCAGGTGTAGCGCCCCGGCGTCCAGCTGGAGGCCCCGTGCCCGGTGACGTCCACGGCCAGGACCTCGAAGTCGCGGCTGAGTTCGGCGGCGATGCGGGCGTAGGTCAGCCACGTGCCCATCTGGGCGGGGATGAGGAGGAGGGGCTCGCCGTGGGCGGGCCCTCGGACGTAGCTGAGGGTCACGTCGTCGGCGACCCGGGCGAGGTGCTGTGCGAAGCCCCTTTTCGCGAGCGCCGGCGGGAGCGGGTCGTATCGTCCCTCGAAGGGGTTGTCCAACATGATGGGACTGTCCCACGAATTGTTCGCGCCCCGCAAGTCCCGATAGACTCCCTCCATGGGAGACGCCCGCGACGATCGAGGCCTTCCGCCCCCGCTGGCGGACAGCACCGCGTACCTGCTCACGCGCGCCCTCCGCGTCTCCGCGCGCCTGGCCCACGACGAGTTCGGCCGGGAGCCGCTGCGCTTCGCGCACTACGCGACCCTGTGCTGGGTGGAGCACCTCGGCCCCTGCTCCCAGATCGAGCTCGCCACCGCCATGGGGATCGACCCGAGCGACCTGGTGACGGTCCTCCAGGCGCTCGAGGCCGAGGGGGCGCTGCGCCGGAGCGTCGATGCGGCGGACCGCAGGCGCAGGATCCTGGACGTCACGGACGACGGCCGTCGGTGGCTGCGGCGCCGCCACGAGCAGGCGCGGCGCTACGACGAGGCGCTCTGCGCCGGCACGCAGGACGGGGGAGCGGCCCTGCGCGCCCAGCTCGAGCTCATCGCCCGCCCGGCGGGTGCGCCGGCCGCGCCCGAGGGCCGGTGACGGCCGGGCCGGTCGCTGATGCCGACGGTCCAGGGGAGAACCTGCCGATGCGCCGGTGCCGATCGAGTCGTCTGACCGACCGGGGCGCGGAGCAGGAGTCGGCGCCGTCGGGTGGACTCCGGGTGATAGCGCGGTTGGGAGGCCGGTTGCTCGTTGGCGTCCCGGCCATTGCGCGTGGGGTGGCTGACGGGGCTTGAACCCGCGGCCTCTTGGACCACAACCAAGCGCTCTGCCTACTGAGCTACAGCCACCATCGCTGCGGACCAACCGCAACGAGTCGGTACTTTATCGGCTTCGCGGCGGCCGGGCCAACCCCTGCGCCGTGCACTGCGTCACGCGCCGGACGGCCCGGCGCCGGGACCGGGGCGCCCTCCGACGCCGGGGCGCGGCGGAATCGGTCCGCGGCCTGCGTCCTCGTCGGGCCCCGCCTGCGGGCCCGAGTGCCCGGTTCCCGGGAGGAGGGCCCCCGTGGGTCGGGCGGCGATCTCCTCCGCCGCGGCCCTGCACTCCTCCGACGTCGGCCCCTCCCCGGCGGGGAAGAGCACGGCCCGGTAGTAGCGCAGCTCGTCGATGGACTCCAGGATGTCGGCCAGGGCGCGGTGCCCGCCGCGCTTGTCCGGGGACTGGAAGTAGGCGCGCGGGTACCAGCGCTTGGCCAGCTCCTTGAGGGAGGACACGTCCACGATCCGGTAGTGCAGGTGGTCGATGAGCTCGGGCATGTCCCGGGCGAGGAAGGCCTTGTCGGTGCCCACCGAGTTGCCCGCCAGCTGGGCGACGCCGGGGTCGGGCACGAGGGAGCGCACGTGGTCCAGGACGGCCTTCTGGGCCTGCGGCATGGACAGGCCGTCGGCGAGCTCGTCGAGCAGCCCCGAGGCGGTGTGCATCTCGCGCACGAAGTCGCTCATGCGCTCCAGCGCCGCCGCCGGCGGCCTGATGAGCACGTCGACGCCCTCGCCCAGCGGGCGCAGCTCGTAGTCGGTGACCACGACGGCGACCTCGATGAGCGCGTCGGCGCTCAGGTCCAGGCCGGTCATCTCGCAGTCGATCCACACCAGGGGGTCGGAGGTCGTCATCTGCTTGCTCACGGGCGGGAGTCTATCCCCGGGCGCCGCGGGCGCGGCGCGAGGGGACGCCCGGCCGTTCCCGGCGGGGGCCGCGGGCGGCCCGGCGCGGGGGCGGTCTCAGCGCCGTCCGCGGCGGCTCAGGCCGATGAAGCACACCAGCAGGCACGCCGCGCCCAGGGCCATGAGCAGGGCCAGGTCCCACAGCCACTGCCCGGTGGTGTGGGCCCACAGCGCGTCCTCGCGGTAGGGGACGATCTTGTTCATGTCGAGCGTCGAGGCGGCCAGCGCGTAGCCCCAGCGGGCCGGCATGAACCAGGACAGCTGCTCGAAGATCTTGCGCCCGGCCACCGGGATGACGCCGCCGGCCAGCACGAGCTGGCCCATGATCGTGACCACCAGCACCGGCATGACCTGCTCGGAGGAGGACACGTAGGCGGACACGGCCAGGCCCAGCAGACCGCAGGTGAAGGCCGTCGCCCAGCAGCAGAAGGTCAGCTCCAGGGCGGGATCGCCCAGCAGCACCGCGTCCGTCGGCCCGTCGTTGAGGGTCAGGGCCACCCCCACCATGAGGCTGGACTGCACGGTCACCAGCACCGCCAGCACGATGGTCTTGGCCATCAGGTAGGACCCGCTGCGCAGCCCCACCGCCTTCTCCCGCAGGAAGATGTCGCGCTCGTCGACCAGCTCGCGGATGGTGGCCGACATGCCGGAGAAGGCCGCGCCGGTGACGAGGATGATGAGCAGGGTGAGCGCCTGCGTGGAGTACGTCGGGTGGGGATTCTCCGGGGTGGGCTTCCAGTCGGGCATGGCGTAGTCGGGGAGGGAGAAGCCCCACTTGCCCTCGATGGCCTTGGTGAGCACGCCCATGATGAGGGGCAGCACGAGCATGAAGATCAGGTTGGGCGGGTTGGCCAGGATGAGCCTGAAGTGCCGGCGCACCAGGGTCGACACCTGCCGCACCCCCGACTGCTGGGGCTTGCGGTTCTGGTCCAGGTCCGCCGTCGAGGAGCGCACCTTCTGCCCGCCCGAGCGGCGCGTGCTCGGCACGGTGTGCTCCAGGACCTGGCGCAGCTCGGAGGTGTGGTTGCGGATGAGGGCGTAGACGTCGGCGAAGCCGGTGATCTCGGTGGGGTCGGCGAAGCCGCCCTGGGGC
>ERZ772993.130-NODE-130-length-38100-cov-12.884899_pt1 | contig 38100 bp, 28 predicted proteins | sample MGYA00580670_ERZ772993 | MGnify/ENA primary metagenome ERZ772993 (study PRJEB29015, sample SAMEA2737936) | human oral metagenome | biome: human oral; feature: human-associated habitat; material: dental | place: China | collected 2136 ... | reverse complement strand
AGCGCGGGCGCGCCCGCGCTGCGCGCCGAGCCGTCCGCGGAGTCCACAGGTGCCGGTATGAGCAAGTCAACAGGGTGTGGATCGGTGCGGGCCCGACGGGCGACGAGCCCGGTGGTGACGGCGTGTCGGGACTCTCATCGCGGAGGCCGCAGGATCGTTTGACCCTGCGGAAAAGGGAGCCGTATGGTTGCGATGACGTTCGTGCGGAGTCACGTCCCGGTCCATGGGGCAGCCGGTGCGAGCGACCGTGTCGCGACCCCCGTGATGCACGGTTCCGATCATCCGACCAGGAGTACACCCGTGAGTAAGCGGACTTTTCAGCCGAATAACCGCCACCGTGCCAAGGTGCACGGTTTTCGCAAGCGTATGAGTACCCGCGCCGGCCGAGCCGTTCTCGCCTCGCGTCGTCGCAAGGGTCGCGCGCGTCTCGCTGCCTGAGGTGCTTCCGGCGGCGCATCGAATGCTGCGGAGCGAGGATTTCTTCGCCGCAGTGCGGTTCGGTGCGCGCAGTGGCAGCCGCAGGCTGGTCATTCATTACAGCGCCGGCGAGACCGGGGAAACGACTCCGGCTCTCGTCGGTGTCGTCGTCCCGAAGAAGCAGATCTCGCACGCCGCTCACCGCAACCGGATCAAGCGTCGTGTCCGCGCGCTCATGAGTGCGCGTGTCAGTGGTATCGAGCCGGGCGCTCGGGTTGTCGTTCGCGGCCTCGCCGGGGCCGACGGCGCCACGAGCGCCGAGCTCGGGGATGATCTCGACCGACTGCTCACCCGCAGTCGTGAGGCCGCTCGTCGCGATCGTGAAGAATTGGGGAGTGGTCGCGGGTGAGCAGGAGCGTGATCACCATGATCGGTGCGGTCAACGTGATCCATGATCATGCTGTGCGCGCCGTGATCTATCCCGTGCGCTTCTACCAGACGAGTATCTCTCCGGCGTTGCCGCGCCGATGCCGTTACTATCCGACGTGCTCCGCCTACGCCGTTGAGGCAGTTCGTGTTCATGGGGTGCTCAAGGGCTTTCTACTGGCAATCTGGCGGCTCGTGCGGTGCAATCCTTTTACCCTCGGCGGTGTCGATCACGTGCCCGATCCGGGTCGGTGGCGCTACGCCTATCCCCATGATATTCCCCGTTTCAAGGTCGATCGGTCCAGCGACTGATCGACGGCGGGAGCAGGCCGGATGTCCCGGTCGGCGGGAGTCGAGCGATCGACGCTCGCCACGCCTTAAAGCAAGGAGTGCAATGGACACGATCCTGTGGCCCCTCAAGGTTGCCGTAGCCTGGGTCATGGTGTACATCCACAAGTTCCTCGTGCTCATCGGCATGGGCGATGGGCCGGGCGCTGCCTGGGTTTTGTCGATTATCGGCTTGACGATCTTCGTGCGTATTCTCATCATGCCGTTGTTCGTCAAGCAGATCCGGGCCAGCCGTGGCATGCAGCTCATGCAGCCCGAGCTCCAGGCGCTCCAGGCGAAGTACAAGGGGAAGAAGGATGCCGCTTCCAAGCAGCGCCAGCAGGAGGAGATGATGGCGCTGTACCGCAAGCATGGGACGAATCCCCTGTCCTCGTGCATGCCGATTCTCATCCAGATGCCGATCTTCTTCGCGCTCTTCCGAGTTCTGGCGAATCTTGAGGCTATTGCTGATCATTCCTACCAGGGACGCGATTCGATAGGTCCGCTCACCGCTGAACTGGCTAATCAGGTTCAGCACTCGACGGTGTTCGGGGCGAGTCTGTCCTCGTCCTTCATGAATTCTTCGGATACGACCGTCAAGGTCGTCACGGTCATCATGATCATCGCCATGAGTGCGACTCAGTGGTACACGATGGCGCAACTGAGCATGAAGAATATGCCCGAGTCCTCCAAGAACTCGGACAATCCCATGATGCGCTCCCAGCGCATGATGATGACGATCATGCCCATTTTCTTCGCCTTCACCGGTGTGCAGTTCCAGATCGGTGTGTTGATCTACTGGGTGACGTCGAACCTGTGGACCATGGGACAGCAGTTCTACACCATCAGTCGCATGCCGGCTCCCGGATCGGAGGCGGAGAAGAAGTTCCGCGCTCGTGAGAATGCCAGGCGTGCGCGTAAGGGCATGCCGTCCCTCGAGGAGGAGGAGCGAGCCAAGGCCGAGGCCGAAGGAACGGCTTCGACCGGCGGTCAACGCGTGCAACCGGTGCGCAAGAACCGCCAGAAGAAGAGTTCCGAACGTTCATCGTCGACTGCGGGGGAAGGGAGCGAGACTGCTGCCGATAAGGGCGACGATGATGTCGCGACGTCCGCTGGGGGTTCCTCATCCCGTAGGCCTGGAGGGCTGACGGATGAGGAGATCGCACGACGTCGCTACGAGAAGCGTGCACGTGAGCGCAAGCGCGCGGCTGAGCGGCGCAAGGCTCAGAAGAAGAAGCGCCGGAATTGATCTGCAGTTCCGAGACCATTGAGAAGAACGGACTCACCATGAGCGAGAACACCGCCCCGTCCAATGCCGTCGCGCGTCTTGAAGAGGAGGGCGAGGTCGGCGCCGACTACCTCGAGGAACTTCTCGATATCGCCGATCTCGGCGGAGACATCGATATTGATATTGATCACGGTCGGGCGTCCATTGCGGTTGTCGCCTCGGAAGAAGGGGATGCGCGCGAGCTGGCCGATCTCGTCGGACGTGATGGAGAAGTGCTCGAAGCCGTTCAAGAACTGACTCGTCTGGCGGTGCAGACGCGTACCGGCAATCGGTCTCGTCTCATGCTCGACATCAATGGCTACCGTGCCGCACGTCGCGTCGAATTGACGAAGATCGCGCAGGAGGCCGTGAGACGTGTCCGGGCCGCCGGAGAGCCTGTGTCGTTGAAGCCTATGAACCCTTTCGAGCGCAAGGTGTGCCATGATGTGGTGGCCGCTGCGGGATTGGTCTCCGAGTCCGAGGGAGCCGAACCGCATCGTCATGTTGTGGTGATGCTTGCTGGAGAGGATGCCGAGGAGTCCGGCACGTCCGTCGCCGAGGAGGCGGGTTCGCCATCGGACGGCGGCTCTAACGCCTCTGAACGGAACTGAACGTGGTTCGGGATGTCGAGGGCGATGCCCGATCGGCGCAGGATGCCGATGGCTCGGTTGAGGTGGAACGACCCACCGACGAGGCCCGCGAGCTCTTCGGAATCGCCTTCGCGGGCGCGGAGCGTTTCGCCGAGATGCTCGCTGCCGAGGGCGAGTTGCGTGGGCTGGTCGGGCCACGGGAGTTGCCTCGACTGTGGACTCGGCACATTGTGAACTCCGCTGCCGTGGTCCCGTTCCTGCCGGCTCGTGGAACGGTGGCCGACGTTGGTTCAGGTGCGGGATTTCCAGGGATTGTGGTCGCACTTTTGCGGCCGGATCTAGAGGTTGCGCTTATCGAAATCATGGAAAGGCGTATGGATTGGCTCGGCGACGTCGTTAACGAGCTCGACCTGGACAATGTCACCCTGCAAAGGGCTCGAGCCGAGGACGTCAAGGAGCGTTTCGATGCCGTTACCGCCCGTGCCGTTGCAAATTTGACCAAATTGGTGCGACTTACGGCGCCGCTTCTTCGCCAGGGAGGAAGTCTGCTGGCGCTCAAGGGTGCCAGGGCCGAGGTCGAGGTCGAAGCTGCGAGACATGTCGTGAGGAAGGCCGGACTCAAGCCCGCGGTCATTCACGAGGTCGTGACGCCGGGAGAGGAGTTCACCAAGGTTGTTCAGGTGCGTCGTCCCCGGCGTTAAGGCGCATCCCGGGTGTAGCGGTTTGTGCTCACGAGAAGCCACCGGTCCGGTACCACGACATGGGGGAACGACCTTCACGCGTCTCATTGAGCATGGTGCATACGGCGGGGCTGGTCGTCGACGTCGCTGGGCTCACGTAGACTGAAGTACCCGGCCCGTGGAGGCGGTCGGGGACGTCGTCCGAGGAGAATGTTTTGTCGGGATCGTCTATCTTCGAGCAGCTGCGTGCCGACCATTCGGCGCTGGAGGAGTTCGCTGGAGTGCGCTTCCCGCATCCGGATCAGACCCGCATCATCGCCGTCGCCAATCAGAAGGGCGGGGTCGGTAAGACGTCGACGACGGTCAATGTCGCGGCTGCGCTCGCGGAGGCCGGGCTTCATGTGCTTGTCATCGATGCTGATTCTCAGGGCAATGCCTCGACGGCGCTCGGCGTGGCGCATGACGATGAGCAGGTCTCCATCTATGACGTGCTCGTTGACGGGACACGGATCGAGGAGGTGGTCGTGTCGACGCACTTCTCGGAGACTTTGCTGTGCATGCCGGCGACGATTGACGTGGCGGCGATCGAGATCGAACTCATCAGCACATCAGAGCGCGAGTCTCGTTTGCATCATGCGCTGCAGGAGTACTTGAGGAGCCGGGAGGCCGCAGAGCTTCCCCGTTTGGACTATGTTCTCATCGACTGCCCGCCGAGTCTGGGCCTGATGACGATCAATGCCTTTGTCGCGGCCGGTGAGGTTCTTATTCCTATGCAAGCTGAGTATTACGCCCTGGAAGGCCTGGCTTTGCTCACGCGCTCGGTGGAGCGCATCGCCAGGATCCACAACCCGGCGTTGGCAGTGTCCATGATCGCGTTGACCATGTTCGACAGGCGCACGACTTTGGCTCGCGATGTCGAGGAGGAGGTTCGGACGTACTTCCCCCATGCAACGCTTCATACGCGTATCCCGCGATCGGTACGGGTAGCAGAGGCTCCATCTTTCGGTGCACCTGTGGTCTTCTGGGATCCGCGGTGCTCAGGTGCAGTGGCTTACAAGCAGTTGGCGCAGGAGATCGCCCAGCGTGGAGTGGCCGGTTGGGAGGACTCATTGGTGGTTCGCAGCGATGACGTGGACGACGTCGATGATACGGACGACGCAGACGACGCACAGGAGGTGTGACGATGGCGCAGAAGAGGCGCGGGCTTGGACGGGGACTTCAGGCGCTCATTCCTGAGACGCAGACGGAGACCCCGTCGGCGCGCCCGACGGACGTCTTCTTTCCCGAGTCGCAGGAGCCCTCCGAGAAGAACGTCGACTCGCTCGAAGGCAATGGGACGGACAGGTCATTGCCGGACCAGGATGACAGCACACAACGTGGCTCGGACGACATCGCAGCGACATTGCTGGCGCCGTCGAAGCGGGCGAGAAGGTCGACGGCGAAGGGTTCTGCGCGGCGACATGCGACGAAGCGGGACAGCTCGGAGTCTGGCGGCGGTGCGAAGAAGAAAGCGTCTTCGAGATCGACGCGTACTCGTGCCTCGGAGAGTGTTTCACGTGAAACACCATCGAGGAGGACGACTGAGGAATCCGGGACTCGCCGGAACGACGCTGCGGCCGCCAGAACGGAGACGCCTTCCGACACCGAGGTGAAGGGAGCGACAGAGACTGTGAAGTCTGACGAGGCGGTTCCGAAGGTCGACGGTGCTGAGGAAGCGTCGCTCGTTCCGGTTCCGGGAGCAACCTTTGCGGACCTGCCTGTGGACGTGATCGCCGCCAACCCGCACCAGCCTCGGCAGGTCTTCGATGAGGAGGACATCACCGAGCTCGCCGCCTCGATCAAGGAGGTTGGCCTGCTGCAGCCGATCGTCGTGCGCCGGCGCGATCGTGAGGATGGCAGTGACGCCGACTATGAGCTGATCATGGGTGAGCGGCGCTTGCGAGCCGCCAAGGAGGCAGGACTCGAGACGATTCCTGCTGTTGTTCGTTATGCTGCGGATGACGAGTTGCTCAGGGACGCCCTTCTGGAGAACCTGCACCGCGTTCAGCTCAATCCACTGGAGGAGGCGGCTGCTTATCAGCAGCTGCTCGAAGACTTCAACTGCACACATGCGGAGCTTTCTCAGCGGATCGCGCGTTCGCGGTCGCAGATCTCGAATACGCTGCGCTTGATGAAGCTGCCGCCTCTTGTGCAGCGCAGGCTCGCGGCGGGAGTGATGTCGGCTGGGCACGCTCGGGCACTTCTCGGTCTTCCCGATGCGGCTGCTATGGAGCGCATCGCTCAGCGCATCGTGGCGGAGGGACTGTCGGTCCGAGCAACGGAGGAGCTTGTAGCGTTGCATGATGAGCCCGACTCACGGCGCTCCAAGCCACTCCGAAACCGGTCGGCTACTCTTCCGGCGTTGTCAACGCGACTTTCGGATGCATTTGACACACGGGTCAAGGTGACGAGGGGGGCCAAGAAGGGGCGGATCACGATCGAGTTCGCAGGTGATGACGATCTGGCACGTATCGTGACTGCTCTAGCTCCTGGAACTTCTTTGGAAGAGGACTGACATCTCGCGATTGAGCGGCGCGACTGTTGGTGAGATTCGTGATGACTCCGTGCCACTGGGGTTCGTCATGTGCGCCCGAGGAATGAGGTTCTTCCGCTCATGCTGACGGATGCGTCTGGTGGACGTCTGAGACGCAAGCGACCTGATGCTTGTCATCGGGCGGTCCTAGTGAAGGTTCGACTCTGGTGACGATGCTTGACGATGAACAACCGGAGAGTGAGTTTCCGGTGGCGGATGCCGGTCTGTTGGTCTGCGTCGACGACGAATGGAGACGTTCCGCGATGAGACGCACGGCGAACTGCAACCGCACGGACGCATGGACAATGACGTCGCATGTCGAACGATGTTCTTTCGCCTTGGGGCGCAAACGACTCTCGTGGCCGATTCAAGGTCTCGGGAGGATCTGTGATCCATTGCGACTGGCCCATGAGGGCTAGTGATGGTGTGGGATGTGATGACTCGATGGAGAAGTCATGTGGCCCGTAGAGGCACTGACTCGTTCACTTCGCCCGGATCAGCGATCCGCACAGAGGGCGTTGGCTCATATCGATGACGGAGGTCGTGGTTGTCTGACATGCGTGTGGACTGATCCTCCCATCACGGAATGCATTCGTTCGAGGCGAGTGTTTTACCGAGATTCGGTGCCCATCATGGCATCACGGACGTGGCCATCGGTTTCACGTGAAACACTATGCCGCTGCGCGCCACGCGTGTTCGCTGGATCCACTCCCAGGTACTTCTTCCTTGCGAAAGCGACTGGCCTGGGTGACTGGCTTCACGAGATGCGACTGAGGGTTCGTCATATGTGGTTCCAGGTGGGTGGTGCCGCTGCGATGAGATCGTCTTCGAATCCCTCGGAGCGGTAGATCTTGTTGATGAGGAGAGCCAGCGGTGAGGCTCTCCGAGCGAACGGAGATTCTTGGCAAGATCTCACCTTCGTCTCGATGTGAGGATCGGTCGGGGCCAGGCGATGGGGCGAAGCCCATGCGGTGGCCGTTGCTAGATTCAGGTACGGGTTCCAGAGCCTGCGAGAGTAGAAAGAGTAGAGGCATGATATCCGTGACTGACTCGACTGACCAGGCCAGAACGGTAGGGGCGGGGTGCAGGTGGTTGCATGTGACAGGACGCGGTGACCAGCCGTTCGTCGTCGGCGCGAATGTCTGCGCCGGGGTGAGACAGTGACCAGTTGGCTGCTGGTGCTTTGGCGAGGGGGCGGACACTTGCTTCATCGTGCCTGGCCACTCACAGTGAGAAACGCTCCTGTCCGACAATGCGCAGTGCCATAATGCTGGTGTTGTTCGCTGGTGCGTTCCGGCAGGGTGGGTATCGCCATCAGGGTGATGATCTCGGTGTAGCGATGGGTGACGGGGGCGATGGGCGTCTGTAATCGCGGTTGCGGAGCCTTGCGACGGCTCGTCGGCGAGCCGCCAGTCGTGATCCGGGATGTGCTGATGGGGAGGTGGCAGGTCCGGTCCACCTTTCTCAAGCTCCCGGTGCATGAGCAGGGACATTACGCACCGGTTCTGCGATGCTCTGCTTCTTTCGGTCCAGTGGTCGCGCCGATACTGCATTGAGGAAGGTGGAGAATATGGAGAGGGGCAACGTGGGGGCAATCCTGCGCCGCGCTGCGGGCGACTGCTTCGACCGGAGGCATCCGAGTCTGTTTCGCTGGCCTCTGGCCCATCCCGACAGGACAAATTCGCGTCGATCAGAGATGTGCACTGGTGAATGACGTTGTTGCGGTTTCAGAGTTCTACGAACGTTGGATCAGAGGATCTTCGCATGGTCGATCCGATTTCCTTGAGGAGTCAACTTGTTGACTCATGGAACATGGATGGTCGTTTCGACACTACCACGATCTCACAGTACTGAAGTGATGTCGTTACGGCACTCGTGTGTTGCATTCGTTCCTGAACCGGTCTACGCGTCACATGTGTTGTATGTGAGTATCCAGGTCAAAGGGGGGAAGTGCTTCGAATGGCGGATGAGTAGGCGGTTGGCGGGCTCACGAGTCTTGTGCAGGTGGCGAAGGAGAGCTCTTCCTCATTGACTGCGGTTGACGAAGTGCATGAGTCTCGTCGTCGAGTCCTTCGGGGTGTCATGGACATCATCTTTCCGGGATCGGTCTGCTCGAACCTGGTTGGCCTAGGCACTCTTGTCCATGAATTACGCAGTCACGACCGTCCTGAGTCGCTGTTTCACGTGAAACATTAGCACAGCGAACTGGGTCTCCGTTCCGTTGTGGCAACGGAGTGTGGGGGGAGCTTGTCTTGTAAATGCCGGCCGCTGAACGAAGGAGTGAATGGAACTCACGCATGCTGATGGCTCAGTTGAGGGATGACGGTCCTCTCGAGGCCGTATGCCAGTTCGTTCCTGGGACACGTAAAGGGCAGAAGACGTGTAGCGCTCCGCATGTCGCTGTCAGCCGGTGACGATTGGGGCGTGCCCTTGGCCAGAGGTTGTGCCAGTACTGCAGTCGTCAGCGATGAGTGGGAACTCCTTTTCGAACTCAAAAGGAATCGGATGTCAAGAAGGCGCTACGGGTCTTTGCCGATCACGTCGGGGTATGTCCACGGCAGTTCAGGAGCGCTGTTCGCCTCCAGAGCGCCGCGTTCGGTTCCGGTGGTGCGGCATCTGCGAATCGCATTGGAATGTCGCAGGGTCTGTCTGCGGAGACTTGCACATAGCAGCCAATGAGCCGGGCCTCATCGACGGTTTCACGTGAAACCTAGACCGATTAATATGCGTGTGTGAGTGCTGGAAGGACGGTTACTCGCAGTCGGGGTACTTTCCCGGAAGATGTCTACAGGAAGAGTTCCACGGGGCGCGGTCGCGGTCCTAGAAGATTGATATCGCCGATTCGTACTCTCTACCCTGCGTTCCCGGGAGATTCATATAGGTGACTGACGCTCGGAGGATCTTGACGCAACGAGCGCGATGAGCACCATCTACATGTAGAAGTCCTGATGGTCATTGATACGTGGAAGTCGCTCATGACGACCTACTGCCGCTCACAGTGCTATGTGAGCGGATAGAGCCCCGCGCGATGGCGAGAACTGCTTGCCGAATCGTTCTCGGGAGGATCAATGAGTTCCTTCTACTACGTGGCTGCGTCGATGCGAGTCCGGCAGAGGAGTCCATATCCAGTCGTGCAAGACAGGAGAGGGGCCCCTTGAGAGACAGAGCCGGTTGCACGTCATGTCATGCTGTAGGTGCGGCCTTCTCTCAGTGACCCGGCCGTCTGTCGATGAAGCCATACCATGTGCTGGACCGAGTGATGCGACGATATGCTGAGGTCCAACAGGCACAGACGCGGGGCATGTGCGGTCCGCTCGACGCCGCTGGCGGTCTTCGCCATAGTGGCTTTTTGATCCTCGATCATGGTTTCACGTGAAACAGAGACGGGTTCCTATGGGGCTGGGGTGATGAGGTGGAGTGAATGATGTGAACCGCATTGAAGCGCTTCGTGTGGTAGACATGCCCGGGTCGTACGTACCTTGGGGTTGACCGGTAGAAGGCCGGCTGGCCAAACGACCTGCGACGGGACGGTCGACCGTTGCTCCGGATGAGCATAACGACCGATGGGGTTACGTGAGTCAGGGCGCTGTTGAGAGTCAGCATCAGAGATATCGGGAACGGTGGGAACGGTGCAACGCGGTCCGAACAGTTGATGACACTGGAGGTGACTGGCTATCCGCCTTCGACGACGGCACATTCCGTTGGCGGGGCTTGCATGTGCCTATGCGCTGCATTCGTGGTGTGCGGGTCGTCGTGAAGGTTTGACGTCGACGTCTGTTGGAATGCTTGGGGGGAAACGTAGACAGGAGCAAGACTCGATCCTAGGCGGCCATGGAGTCACAGGTGCCCCAAAAGTGGTGCTCTGGAACGTGGAGACGAGTGGGACGGTGACGCATCGAGCACGCGATTCGAGGATGAGCGTTTGCGAGCCATGTGAAAATACTTCAACTTCTCGTAATATCCAACGCTCGTCAGCGACGACCGACCGCCACTTGGCAGTATCACCTTTCATGACTCCTGGGCGTACAGATCTCGCGCAGGCTTGGAGCGCTCTGCGCGGATTGGTGCTGGCCACGGCGGTGTTTCACGTGGAACATCCTGCTGCGAGGTGTCGAGTTGCAGGATCTCATCACAGGTGGAGACCTCGCCGCTGCAGTGTATGGCATCGAGAAATGCAGAAGGAGACCTGAGAGCCGGGGCGCTCACTATTAAAAGGCCCTACGGTGGACACCGTTCAGGAGAGGAAGACAATGTCGTATCCCTGAATGGACGGGTGATTGTCACGTCGCCCTGCGCTCGTTGTGGCAATGTTCAGTCGCATCATGTGCGACAGAGGTCCGGGCACAACGGAAGCACGGCCATCATCATTGACCCCGTCGCGGCACGGTAGCCAGTCAATGAGTAGTCGGTGAGTCTGCTAAGTCCGGAGCGCTGTGAGTGCGGGTGGCGATGTTGCTGACGTTGGTCGCTGGCAACAGTGGGGAGAGAATCCGGACGACGCGTGATGGTTGATGGTGACTGGTCATGACATGGATGTACATGGAGCCTGCTCCGCTACGACCCTTGGGGTGCTCAACGGACAACACCCGGACTCGTTTCCTCGCGTGCTGTCACGTGGTGGCACGCGGAGAAGACCTCCTCATGAGCACCGTGCCCGGCGATCAGATCAGCCTTTCCACGAGAGCGACCATAGCGTCCATGAGGGAGAGCGATATGCTCAGCGGGCCGGACGTCCTCGTCGCATAGGTGGCCATGTCTGACGGGGTTTCGCAAGGATCACCGCTCCGACTGAGCGCAACGGGCATTCGTCCCGATACATGTTCGCGACGTTCAACGTGGCATCATCTCCTGGACATGGTGACTGTCTCTGTGGCACGGTATGCCTCCGTGATCGGCTGAGGACATCGAGCAGTGGTTTTGGACGATCCTGGGTTGCAGTCGGTGCATGGCCGAATCGCGCTCGTCCGTGTTGGCATCCCTACGCGCCGCTTCTATCTGAACGCCTATACATGACATGGTCGCGACTACATGTGTCGAGGTTTTCGCAGGAGAGCGATAGAGAGACCTTGTGTTTCACGTGAAACCACGAGACGATCGCTGAGGATTAACGTAACTGTCGGTGTCGATCATATGAACTGGATTCTCTGCGAGTCAGGTCTCCTTCCCCGCGGTGGTCATGCTGTCCATGTCATTGTGGCTACTTGTCGTGTGAATATCAGTCTCTACAGCCTAGTTGATCAACGGCCGTAGGTTCGAGGTTGACGCAGATCGCCTGTGTTCCTTGCTCTGCGAACGACCTCGGTCCGGGTGCCGCAATAGACGAGCACATCGCCGCTATACTATTAGTAACCTATTTTTCTTGATATTTTAATAGGAAATGTGATTAGTCGCACGATGCACACGTCAGTGACGGCGCCATACGGACGGTCCCATACGCGCATGTCCGAGGGACGCAACCAACATTCTGATCACGTGGTGGGCGCGTCTGGTCGTCAGGAAAAGGACGCCATCTCGGGGGCTCGATGATGGAGGTGACGTGCTGGAAGCAGCACAATAGGAAGGCCATGACCCCCTTCATCAGAACTCGGCGCATCGTCAAGCAGACCATGCTCATGCTGCGTAGGCACCAGCAGAGGACCAGGTCCGGGCTCGCAACCTCCCGACGCGACTGACAAGTGGCCGCGCACGCGCTCCGCTGTTCGAGGATCCTATAGACAGGTGTCACTCCAGTTGCTGCCGAACGACGACATGGCCTGTCCTATCTGGAACATCATCCCAGCTGATCCCGTCGTACTCCACAGCGGCGGGGATCTGTCGTATCCGATGTCGAGGAGATGACGGTTCACAGTGTGGCGAGCAACCTGATCGACTGCTTTCCCGAGCGGAGATGTTTCACGTGAAACACACCGCCCTCGACATTCCTGACCCTTCGTGAACCGGAGGATGCTATGAGACCGGAAGTCCGATCAAGGGCGGACGAACGGATGATGGACGAGCGTGTTGTACAGACCGGGTAGATCGCCTGCTACGTCGGCCGCCAAAGGCAGCAACGATGTCTTGGTCATGCCCGGTACGACGTTCACGTCGATGAACCAAGGCGTACCATCGTCATCAAGAATCAGATCGGTACGGGACAGGTTGCCGAGACCGAGTGTCTGATGCACAGTCACCGCAGTGTCCTGGACCCGCTCGACCAGTTCAGAACTGAGTCGTGCGGGAACGAAGTACTCCGAGCGGCCGGGGTTGTACCTGGCGTCGAAGTCGTACTGCCCTTCCGAGACCACTTCGACAGGTGGGAGTGCTCGTGGTCCGTCTCCCGCGTCGATGACTGAGATAGCCACCTCCGTGCCAACGATATATTGCTCGATGAGGGCACGCTCGTCATACGCGAAACACGACACCATGGCGTTGCGAAGTTGGTCCGCATCACGGGCCAAGGAAACGCCGAGACCGGAACCGCCCTGATTCGGTTTGACGATGACTGGGAGACCAAGGTGCGATGTGACGATACCGAGTGCTTCCTGGGCCCCGAGTTGGGAGAAGTAGACTTTCGGCAAGGTGAGTGAGTCCGGTGTTGCCACTCCTCCCGATCTCACCGTGGCCTTCGCCGTCGGTTTGAATGAGGCTCGTTGACAGCCGTCCGAATGCGTCCCCACATAGGGCAATCCAAGAGCGATCAGCACGTTCTGGAGACCGCCGTCCTCCCCGTGCCCACCATGGACAAGCGGCCACACGACGTCGGGTCCGAATGCACGGAGCGACGAAATGGTGCGAGCATCGACGTCGAGGACAAGCACGGTATGTCCCAGATGCTTGAGAGTGGATGCGACCCGGCGCCCGGAGCGAAGAGAGACATCGCGTTCGTGGCTCAGTCCGCCGGCGAGGACCGCGATACGTAGTGGTTCGGTTGTGATGGACATGCGTGTCGATTCGGTCGGCTCAATCATGGTGCATCCTCAGATCTGGTCCGGAGCGGGAGCGGAAACGCCTTCAGCGGGACGAGTATGCAACATATGCGACGGGCCGAAGAGATTGATGAGCTCGAGGTCATGCGTAATGACCTCAGAGAGCCGTCGCACTCCCTCGCGAATCTCCGTGGGCTCGGGGTAGCAGAAGGACAGTCGGACATGATCATGGCCTGAGACTCCTCCGGAGTAGAAGGCAGTACCCGAGACATAGGCGACGAGATTGGTGACCGCACGCGGCAGCATGTCCTTGGCGTCCAGTCCGTCAGGCAGACCAACCCACACATAGAAGCCGCCTGCGGGCACGTTCCATGTGCACATGGGCGTGAACTCCCCTAGCGCGGAGATCATGGCGTCACGACGTCCGCGATACATTCCTCGGAATTCCTCGATCTGGTTCTTCCAGTCGAAGTTTTCCAAGTATGTGGAGACGGAGTACTGACCGACCGAGCTCGGGCAGAGAATCGCTGCCTCGGAGGCCAGTTTCATCTTCTCCCCGACAGCGGGCGGAGCCACTGCCCAGCCGACCCTGTAGCCGGGTGCGAAGATCTTCGAGAAGGAACCGAGGTAGACGACGTCGTTCGGGGCGAGGGTCTTGAGAGCCGTGTAGGTCTGCCCCTCGAAGCCCAGCAGGCCGTACGGATTGTCTTCGATGACCAGGACATGGTGCCGTCGGCAGATGTCGATGATCGTGGGCCGGCGATCCTCGGACAATGTGACACCGGCGGGATTGTGGAAATTCGGAAGACAGTAGAAGAACTTGATGCGCCTGCCTTCGCGTTCCAGACGCAGAATCATCTCATCCAGCGCCTCCGGTATGACGCCGTCGGCATCGATCTCAACCTGTTGGACGTCGGCCTGATAGGTGGCGAAGATCGACAGCGAACCGACGTAGGTCGGCGCCTCGGTGAGGATGACATCTCCTGGATCGATGAAGAGCTCGGTGACAATGTCAACGGCCTGCTGAGAACCGGTGGTGACGATGACATCCTCGGGGTCGGCGTCGATGCCTTCGAGCTCCATGATCTCGGGAATCTGCTCACGCAAACGAGGAAGTCCCTGCCCGTTACCGTACTGAAGCGCTCGTCCCCCATCCTTGCGGATCATTCGAGCGGTGGCCTCGGCGAGTCGATCGAGAGGCAAATCCTTGAGATTGGGCATTCCACCGGCGAGAGAGACGACTTCAGGACGCGCGGCCACAGCGAAGAGCGACCGGGTCTCGGAGGCGCGCAGACCATGGGCGCGGGCGGCATAGTTGTCCAGCCACGGGTCCAGTCGGTTCCCCTTCACGTGGGCCGCATCAGTCACGTCGTCGTCCTTCCCCTGACAGGTACCGCCGTAGGGGGCCAGTCTGCCACGGTAACAGGGGCCTTGCTGGTCCGTCCTCGGAATGGACTGGGGTCACTGAGCTCACCCCTCGATCCCGGTGGTACTCCGCGCCCGGCAAGCGACCCGCTCTACGATGTTTCACGTGAAACCCGAGAAGGACGGTGTCGGGTGCGCGGCGAGGATGTGGAGAGCACAATGGTAGGACAGGTCCCCTCTCCCCCGGGTGCGGAGCCACAGCAGCAGGACATGGAAATGGAGGTGCCGCATGAGCGATCAGAACGGGGATCGGGACGCGCGTACAGAACGTGAGAAGTTGGAGGCCGGGGACCTTTACTGTTTCCTGGATGCGGAGGTTGCGGCGCGCAAGCAATCCGCTGTCGTGGCATGCCGGTATTTCAACGACGCCGATCCCACTGATGTTGAGGCCCAGACTCGCATCGTGCGAGAACTATTCGGCTCAACTGGCGAGAATCTCTCTGTGCAGCAGCCGTTCAGATGCGATTATGGTCCCAACATTCATGTTGGCGATGGCTTCCTCGCCAACTACAACGTGACCATTCTTGATATCGCTCCGGTGGTCATCGGTGACCATGTCATGATCGGTCCGAACACACTCATCACGACCGTGGGCCACCCTTTGGATCCCTTGGGGCGACGGGCCAAACTCGGCCAGGCATCACCCGTGCGCATAGGCGATGACGTGTGGCTCGGAGGAAACGTCGTCATTCTGCCTGGAGTCACGATCGGAAACAACGTTGTCGTTGCGGCGGGTGCGGTCGTGTCCAAGAGCATTCCGGACAACCGCATTGCAGGTGGAGTTCCGGCCCGTGTGATTCGACAACTCGATGCTGAGACAGCGGAATAACACTGTTACGTCAAACGAGCGTCCGGGTGCATTCAGGCCTCAACTACATGTGCAATGCATTCTCCACAATCAGGGTGCGTAGAGGAGTCATGTCATTGGAGATCGTGATGACGTGTTGAGGTCGATCCAGAAGAGCGGCGATCTCCGTCGTGCGCATGTACTCGGTTCCCAGTGCCTCGGCGATGGTCTCGCCGAACTTCGCGGCCTTCGCCGTCTCGAGAACCAGGGTCGGAACGTCTGGTTCCATGAGTCGGAGCGCTACCGCGATGCCGTCAGCCGTGTGCGGATCGATGAGTTCGCCCGCGGCCGAGTGCACGAGACGAATTGTCGCAAGACGATCGGCGTGAGTGGACGAGCCCGAGACGAAGCCGAACTGTGCGCTCAGGCGCGTGACATGATCGGACAGGTCGAGAACACCGTCCGCCTCCAGCGCGGGCCAGCGCCGCTCGAACTCCTCCGGGCCGAGCAGCTGCCAGATGAACCGCTCGAGATTCGAGGCCTTGGAGATGTCCATGGACGGACTCGAGGTCGCCAGAGTCTCCGCGCTTCCCCGCGGACGGTAGACGCCCGTCGAGAAGAACTCCTCCAGCACATTGTTCTCGTTGGTGGCCAGGATGAGACGCCGGATCGGCACTCCCATTGCGCGAGCGAGGTGACCGGCGTAGATATTGCCGAAGTTCCCGCTGGGCACGGCGACATCCACGACATCGTCGGAGCGCGTCCCCTTCTCCATGGCGTCGGTCACTCGCAGCCAGGCCCAGATGTAGTAGACGACCTGCGCGGCGATGCGCCCGATATTGATGGAGTTGACCGCGCCGATGGAGTGGGCGGCCTTGAAGGCCGCATCGTTGTTGAGCGCCTTGACGAGGTTTTGACAGTCGTCGAAGACGCCGTCCACCGCGATGTTGTGGATGTTGGCGTCATCGAGCGAGTACATCTGAGCGCGCTGGACATCGCTCATCCGGCCCAGTGGCGAGAGCATGAAGACGGCGACTCCGTCCTGCCCCCGGAAGGCGTGCTCGGCGGCTGAACCGGTGTCGCCGCTCGTAGCGCCGAGGATATTGAGGACTCTGCCCTCGCGATCCAGCACGTACGGGATCGCCTGGCCCAGGAACTGCATGGCCAGGTCCTTGAAGGCCATGGTCGGGCCTTCGGAGAGGCCGACGATCGTGAGTCCGTCGGCGATGTCGTCGATTCGACGGACGGGTACGACGGGGGCCGGGAATCGCTCGGGCCCGTAGGCAGCAGCTGTCAGGGCACTGAGGTCCCGGGATGGGATGTCCGTGGCGAATAGACCAATGACATCAGCGGCCAGTTCGGAGTAGTTCGACGACCGCCACTGCTCGAGCTGCTCGCGGCCGATCGCGGGAATGCTCTCCGGCACGACCAGGCCACCATCGGGCGCGAGACCGGACAGCAGCACATCGGTGAAGCCTGCGGGGATCATGCCCCCGCGGGTGGAGATGAAACGCATGAGTCCGCCTTCGCGTCGTCGGAGTGCGAGTACGTCCGAGTCTATCGGGCAGTGCTCCATTCGCCCTCTCGGGACGCGCCGCCCCGCCCGGAGCGTGGATGGTACCGATGATGATAAGCCGGTACCATCCACGTCCCGGGATCGGAGTGGGATCGACGGGTCAGCCGATGGCCTTCTCGACCTCCTTGGCGAAGGAGCCCTTGGGGCGCGAGCCGGAGAACTGGTGGACGACCTGTCCGTCGCGCACGACGGCGAATGTTGGGATCGAGCTGACGCCGAAGGAACGGGCGGTGCCCGGGTTGTCATCGACGTCGATCTTCACGAATTTGGCGCGTCCTTCCAGGCCGGCGGCGACCTCATCGATGACCGGTGCCATCTGACGGCACGGACCGCACCACTCGGCCCAGAAGTCGATGACGACGGGCACCTCCGACTTCAGCACCTCGGAGTCGAATGTGGCGTCGGTGACGGCAAGTGTGTTGGACATGGAATTCTCCTTCGACGGGTCTGATGCCGGGTCAGACGTTGAGAGTGGTGAGGTAGTGCTCGGCGTCCAGCGCCGCGCGACAGCCGGAGCCAGCGGCTGTAATCGCTTGCTGGTAGTGCGGGTCGGCGACGTCGCCGCAGGCGAAGACGCCGGGAATTGCGGTGCGCTGGGACGGCGACTGAACGGCGATGTAACCGGCGTCATCGAGGTCGAGAACGCCGGACACCAGCTCGGAGCGTGGAATCTGGCCGATGGCCACGAACAGGCCCGCGGCGGGGATGTCGCGCCGCTCACCGGTGACCACATCCTCCAGAGTCACTGACGTCAGGGCGTCCTGACCGTTCAGAGCGACGACCCTGGAGTTCCAGGCGAAGTCGATCGTCGGGTCGCCTTGTGCCCGCTCGGCCATGACGGCGCTGGCGCGCAGCTCGTCGCGGCGATGAACGACCGTGACGGACGAGCCGAAGCGGGACAGGAAGAGCGCCTCCTCCATGGCGGAGTCCCCTCCGCCGACCACGACGATCGGCTGGTCCTTGAAGAAGAAGCCGTCGCACGTGGCGCAGTAGGACACTCCGTGCCCCGAGAGCCGATCCTCGTCCGCCAGGCCCAGTTTGCGGTATTCCGAACCGGTCGAGATGATGACGGTGCGCGCCTCGTAAACAGCGTCATCGGTAGTGACACGCTTGATGCCGCTTGTGAGATCGAGCGCCGTGACATCCTCGTGGCGAACGTCAGCCCCGAAGCGCTCGGCCTGCTCCTGCATCCGGGTCATGAGCTCGGGGCCCATGACTCCGTCGATGAAGCCGGGGTAGTTCTCGACCTCGGTGGTGTTCATGAGCGCGCCTCCGGCTGTCACGGAGCCTGCGAGGACCACCGGGCTCAGTTGGGCACGTGCGGCATAGATCGCGGCGGTGTAGCCGGCCGGACCAGAACCGACGATGACGACGTCGTGGACCATGACTCTTCGGATTCTCCTGCACTAACGGGCGTAACGGGTTCGGGCGTGACCGCCTCGCGAGTTAGAACTAATGATGAGAAACAGATCTTCCCTAAGACGCTCTTATTTAAGAGTGATCTCTGACACACTGATTTTGAGTTCGCCGTCCGGAGCTGTCGGGGGGTCCGTCACCCATATGACGATCGACTGAGTCGATGTCGCCGGGAAGGTGAAGCTCGTGGTGCCCGAGGTGAAGGCGCCCTCGGCCAGGACTGTGCCGCCGGTCGGGTCACCGGGAGTCGTGGCCCGGATCTGGACGTTCCCGCCCTGGCCCGTGCCCTGGATGTCGATGCCCGAGACCTCGGTCGCCTGCTCGAGGGAGACGGCGATGCCGGTGCCGCCCTTGAGGTTGCCGAACTTGGCGCCGTAGTAGTGCTGGGAGTACCAGGTCGTGGAGGTGTTGCCGTCGACGGCCAGGCCCTCGTTCTCAGGGTGGTCCCCCTGACCCCCGGACGAGTCCACCGACTGCGCGCCGGTGATCCTGATGGGCGCGCTGGTGGGGGTAGTGCTGTCCGGCGACGACTGCTGGTCATCCTGCGCGGCCGCAGCCGTGGTCGGCACCGTGCTGGCGGCCGGAACGTCGGGGTCGGTGAAGCTCAGATTGAGCAGGCCGAGGATGCTGTTGACCGCGAAGATCACCCCTACCACCATGACGACGAGCATGCCGCTGATCACCGCGATGGTGGTGCGGGATATCGAGCGCGAGACCTCGTCGTCCTCGTCCTCGTCGTCGGCGCGCAGCGTCCCGGCCGTGTTGACCGGCGGACTCGCCGGCTGCACGGCTGGCGGGATCGCGGAGAAGTCCCGCATCTCATTGCCGGCCTGCGGGGCGGCCGGCGGCGAGGCGATCGGCGACGACACAGCAGCGGATGGTGCGAAGCTTTGAGGCGTCTGGGGCGCAGTGGTCTGGGACAGCGCATCGGCCTGCGGCTCGCCGGGGGACGGATCGGCCGCCCCGGCGGCGGGCGACTCGTGCGTCGAGGACGCTCGACGCAGGCGCGAGAGCACTCCCCGTAGTGCGGGTTCGGGCGTGCCGTCGGGTGAGGACGACGCGGCGGAGTCCGCGGTTGTCCGCGGCAGGAGGGAGGCATCCCATGATCCGAGCGCCCTGGCGACGTGAGATGCCGACGCGGGTCCCTCTCCCGCCCAGGTGCGGGCCACCAGGTCATCGAGGTCGCCGTCGTCCGGGTTCATGGACGTCGCCAGCATGGAGGGTGGTACCGGTGCCCCGTCGGACGTCGTGGGCGCCGAGGGGAGCCCCGCGCGCTTGCCCGGCCAGCGCTTCGTCAGGCCGTAGTAGAGCAGTTCGACCAGGGCGCGGGCATCAATGCGATCGGCCTCCAGCGGATCGGAGGCGGCCTTGGCGTCCAGGCCGAGAATCGCCGCCTCGACGCCGATGCCGGTGACCTGGACAGTGCCGTTGGGGCGGAGCCGGACGGACTCGGGAGACAGATTCAGGTGATGCAGACCTCGACGGGAGCAGGCCTCCAGCGCCTGGGCGATCTCGCCGACGATGGCGCGCACCTGAGCGGCCTCCAGCCCCTGGCCGACCAGCTCGGACAGAGGACGTCCGTCGGCGGGCTCGGTGACGATGAAGGCGGGATGGTCCGTCTCGACGTCGAAGACCCGCTGGATGCGTTCGTCCTCGACGAGAACGGCTCGACTGGCCGACTCCAGGACCTCGGCCCGGTGAGGAGTCGCGTCGGTGAGCATGAGGACCGTCACCGTGCGGTCCAGGATCGTGTCTCGCCCGACATGGCGGACTACTCGTGGAAGCGTCGCGGGCAGAGTGGCGGCCAGGGCATAGCGTCCTGTGCCGATGGGGGTTGCGTCCGTCATGAGGTTCCCTCCTCCCGTGCCAAGGAGCCCCAGTGCATGCGGAGCGAGTGTACCGGGCGTGAACGCCCGGACGGAGGCCGCTTGGATGGCCAGATCCGCGAATGTGGGGGGTGGCGCCGGAATCGCAGGCGGTGGAGCTGGTGCTGGGCGCGGAGCGTCCACGGCTCTCAGCATGGGTCTGTAGGTGGGCGGGTAGGACGGCGGGAGCTCGGTGCCCGCCCGGTCGGCCGAGGTCGGTGCCAGGACATGGGCCAGGTGCAGAACCGCCTCGCCCGCGCGTCCCGGCAGGAGCCGTCCGATCTTGGCCACGATGCGCGATAGTGGGACGAAGAGCACACCGAGCTCCTCGACATGCAGCACGCGTGCGGCCACGAGATACGTGACCGTCATGAGAAGGGCGGCTACGAGGACGGTGAGCATGGCGTCCGTCGGCCTGGAGCCGGTCAGAGAGCCGTCGGCCGGTCCCAGAAGCGCTCGCACGCCCAGCCCTACGAGGACCGCGGGCGTTGCGGCTGCCCCCAGACGACCGTAGGTCGTGATGACGCGACGGCCGTCCAGATCGGGCAGGTGCCGTCTGATGAGCGGGATCACCACCGCCGAGCCGCCCAGCTGACTGAGCATGGAGCCCACCGCGGCCCAGGTCATCCAGTGATTCGCCGGTGCCAGTGCGTAGGCCGCCAGGCAGACGACGGCAGGGACGACGCCCACGACGGTATCGGCTATGAGCAGCCGCTTCGTGTCCGCGTAGGCCAGCATGACGCGCTGGGTCGTGAACCAGATGCCCTGGAAGATGATGCCCACCGCCAGCACCGCCAGGATCGGGCCCGCGGCCGTCGCCTCGGCCAGGGACAGCGAGGGGACGAAGAGCTGGAGCGAAGGCGTGGCCAGGGTTCCGATGCCCGCGGCGAACAGGATGGTGAACACCGCTACGCTGCGCAGGCCCAGTGACAGGTCGTCGCGCACGCCTCTGCGGTCGCCGGCGGCGGCCTTCTCACTCATGCGTGTGAACAGGGCGGTGATGATGGATGTCGTCACCAGCGACTGCGGGAGCATGTAGACCAGCTGGGTGTTGTCGTACAGCGTCTTGGACGGCACGATCTGATCGGCGTACCTGGCCGACTCCGCCGCGGTGACGGCCTGGGACCCCAGGTTCGCCGTCGCTATGTCGCCCAGTGAGACCACGGCCGTGCCGAGCAGCGCCCACAGCGCCACCTTCGACATCGTTCCCAGGCCCATGCCCCGCACACCCCATACGAAGCGCGGGTGGAAGCCCGAGCGCACCAGGGGTATGTACAGGATGAGGGCCTGCACGGCGATGCCCGCCGTCGTCGTGCCCCCGACCAGGGCGATGCGACCGGCGTCCCATATGCCCGGGTCCTGGCCGGAGGTGTAGCGGCCGTAGATGTGCAGGTAGGCCATGATCGAGGCGATCGAGATCACGTTATTCAGGACCGGGGACCACATGTAGGGCCCGAAGCTCGACCTCGCGTTGAGCACCTGCCCCCACAGGGCGTACAGGCCGTAGAAGAAGATCTGCGGCATGCACCAGAAGGCGAAGGAGAAGGCCAGGGGCTGCCACCGGCCCAGGCCGGAGGCGTAGAGCATGATGACCGCCGGCGCCGCCACCGTCATGAGGGCCGCCACCACCGCGATCGCCGCCGAGGCCGTGGTCAGCAGCCGGTTGACCAGCTCCTCGCCGTTGCGCCGGCGCAGGGCGGTCACGATCTGGGGCACGAGGATCGCGTTGAGGACGCCGCCGATAATGAGGTTGTAGAGCTGGGTCGGCAGGTTGTTGGCGGTGGAGAAGGCGTCGGCGGCGCCCGAGGCGGTGGCGCCCAGGGCCGTGAGCAGAAGGGCGTTGCGCACCAGGCCCAGGATCCGGGAGGCGAAGGTGCCTGCGGCCATGACCGCGCTGGAGCGGGCGATCGAGGAGTCGCTCATGCAGCCGCCTTCCTGTCCTGACGTCGACCCCTACGGACCGTACGGGTGATCCCGCCGGCGAGCAAGGCCACCAGCAGCCCGGCGGCGACGCGAGTGCCCACGGTCTCCCAGCTCGCCCGCACCCGCGTGCGCATTGTCATAGGCGTGCCCACAACGGTGCCGTCGGCCGCCAGCAGCTCGATGGACAGGTCGACGTCGCCGCTGCCCACCGCCTTGATCGGCACCAGGACGGTGGTCTGCCCCTGGGCCGGCACCGTGACCGTGACGTCGTGATCGATCTGCAGGCGCGTCGAGGAGGGCACGAGGTGGACCCTGACCGTGGCCGCCTGATCCAGGCCGGAGACGATGCGCAGGGGCAGGTCCGCCGTGGCCGAGATGACATTGATGGTGGAGGAGGGCGCCGCGGTCAGGGACTGCACGACGACGTCCCCCGCCGCCCTGGCCCGGGCGATGTGGGCGGTCCGGCCCCGCGGGTCCGTGCGCCACAGCGTGGACAGGGAGGTGGCGACGACGTCCGTGGCCGGGCTCAGGAGGGCCTGCGGGTCGGCGAGCACGGAGCCGATCGACTTCAGGTGGTTGGCCGCCTGGAAGGCCGCATTGAGGTCGGCGCCGCTGGGCTCGGCGTCGTCGAGGACCTGCTCCGGCAACTCGTCGCGCTGGACCTGCTCGCCCGCGGACTGCTGCTCGCGGGCGTCCGCGACGACGGCGCCCAGGTCCCGGCCCTGCGTCCACGAGGACGCCAGGATCGCCTCCAGGCGCGCCCCGAGCTCGGCGGGGTCCGCGGCGGCGGCGTCGGCCCTGTCGAGTGCGACGACGATATCGCGTCCGCGGTAGGGGGTCTGGCGGGTCAGGATCGCCAGCTGCCCGCGCAGGAGGCCGCGCGCGTCCAGGGCGCACAGCGCCGTCGAGTCGGAGCCGGTGCTCAGGATCCCCGCGGCCGCCTCGGACACCGAGGCCTCGGGAACGAGGACCACCCGGTCGTCGACCGTGGTGATGCCCGCGGGGGCGTAGGTCAGGTCCTCCGCGACGGGCAGGTCGCCGGGCCGGGCGATCACCGTGGAGACGGTCTGCGGCAGGAGCGCCAGGGTCTCGGCGTCCAGGGGGCCGCTCGTCAGCGCCGTCGCCGTGCTCCCCGTCTTCCAGGCGGCGACGGTCTCATCGGCCCGGGTGAAGGCCCCGGCCGTGAGATCCCCCTCGCCCAGGTGCGCCAGGGCGGAGACGTCGGCGTCCGCCCACGGCAGGACGATGAGGTTGCCGCTGCGGCCCGCCGCCTCCAGGGCCCCGGCGAGCGTGCGGTCGGGGGCGGGGGAGGCGCCGGTCGCGGGCGGCGCCGTCGGGGTCGGTCCGGTCGCGGGCGCGGGCTCGGCGGTGGGTTCGGCGTCGGGCTCGGTCGCGGGCGGCTCGGTCGCGGGCGCGGGCGTCGGGGAGGCCCCGGCGCCGTCCGCGTCCTTCGGGGAGGTCAGATCGTCCCCCGCCCCGAGCGCCGTCATGAGCGCGGGATCCACGGCGAGGACGACGCCGGGGCGGGCCAGGGAGAGCAGCCCCTCCACCCGCCGGCGCAGCGCCTCCACGGCGGCCGGATCCGCCTTATCGCCCTGGGCCAGCAGGTTCATCTCGGCGGGCGAGGCGACCACGGGGACCACGACCGTCACCCGCGTGGGGTCCACCGCGACGCCCGCGTCCCACACGACGATCGTGCGATCCCGGGCGAGGCTCTGCCCGTCCTCGGTCACCGACACCTGCACGCCGCGCGGCCCCCACTCCGCGGAGCCGCTCAGGGGCAGGTCCTTGGCCGGCACGGTCACGGCGAAGGTCGTCGTGGCGCCCGGTTCGATCGAGCTCAGGCCGGCGGTGATCGCCGTGCTCAGCTGGGCGTCCCCCTCGTCGGCGAGCCACGACTCCAGGCCGCTGAGCGCGATCTCGGTGGAGCGCTGGACCTGGACGACGAGATCGACCGACTCCAGGGGCTCGTCGGTGCCGTTGACGATCGTGCCCGAGACCTGGAGATCCTGGTCGGAGGCGAGGACCTCCGGCGCCAGGGAGTCGACGGACACGCTCACCCGGCCGTCGGCCGGCGGGGCGTCGGCCGCGGGCAGGGCGGCCGCCGTCGGGCCCAGGGGCGCGGGGAGGAGCGCCACGGGGGCGAGCACGAGGACGAGGCAGCCGATGATGGCCGCAATGCCCGACAGGGCGCGGGCGCGCACGGCGGAACGGTGCCGGCGCAACGCCGGGATCAGGACCTCGTTTCTCACCCGTCCCCCACTAGAATCTCGCGAGCGGCCGCCACAATCCGACGCTCATTAGGATAGGCCAGACGGCGGGAGACGTCTTCCAGATCCACCCAGGCGACGTCCTCGGCCTCATGATCCGGGTCATTCTCCGTGGTCAGGTCCCCGCCCGTGGCCTCCAGGAGGAAATGGTGGACGACCTTGTGGACGCGGTGGTCGTCCCCGGCGAACCAGTAGTCGATCGTCGCCAGATGACGCAGAACCCGGCCCGTGATCCCGGTCTCCTCGGCGATCTCCCGCACGGCCGCCTGCTCGGCGGTCTCCGCGCCCTCCAGGTGCCCCTTGGGCAGGCACCACTCCAGGCGGCCGCCCCGATTCCGGCGGGCGATGACCGCCGTGACGGCGCGGCCGTCCTGCACATCGATAATGAGACCGCCGGCACTCGTCTCATCGATCACCGGCAGACCGTACACACCCGCCCGCCGCGCCAGCGAACCGGCGCGGGGTCTGCGAGTGCGATGCGTGGGCATAGGGACACTCTAAGCGGTCGAGCCCTGAGGGCCCGTTGGGATTCGTCCCGCGTGGCATTCGCCCCGCATGGCAGGCTTGGACCGATGACCCAGCGCCAAGCTCCCGCCCACTCCGCCCCTCCCGCCGCGACGCGGGCCGCGGCGGCCCCGACCTCCCCCGCCCGGGCCGACGCCGTCGGCCCGCCCGCGCCGCCACGGCCCGAGGCCGATGCCCGCGGCCTGACCGCCACGGCCCGCGCCGCGCTCGCCGAGCTGCCGCCCTGCCTCGCCGCCCTCGGGCACCTGTTCACGCGGGCCGGCCACGAGATCGCCCTCGTCGGCGGGCCGGTGCGCGACGCCTTCCTCGGCCTGACCCCCCACGACCTGGACTGCACCACCTCGGCCCGTCCCGACCAGACCGAGGCGATCCTGGAGTCCTGGGGGGACGCCTGCTGGGACATCGGCAAGGACTTCGGCACCATCGGCGCCCGCAAGGGGGACACCATCGTCGAGGTGACCACCTACCGCACCGAGGCCTACGAGGTCGGCTCCCGCAAGCCCGCCGTCTCCTACGGCGACACGCTCGAGGGCGACCTCACCCGCCGCGACTTCACCGTCAACGCCATGGCGCTGCGGCTGCCGGACCTGGAGCTCGTCGACCCCTGCGGCGGCCTGGCCGACCTGCGCGCCGGGGTCCTGCGCACCCCCGCCGGCGCCGTCCAGTCCTTCGACGACGACCCGCTGCGCATTATGCGCACCGCCCGCTTCGCCGCCCAGCTGTGCTTCGACGTCGAGATGGACGTCATGGACGCCATGACCGAGATGGCCCCGCGCCTGGAGATCGTCTCCGCCGAGCGCGTGCGCGCCGAGCTGGAGCGCCTGCTGCTCGCGCGCCGGCCCCGGCGGGGGCTGGAGCTCATGGTGCACACCGGCGTGGCCGACGTCGTCCTGCCCGAGCTGGCCGCCCTGGTCGAGACCGTCGACGAGCACCGGCGCCACAAGGACGTCTACGAGCACACCCTGACGGTCCTCGACCAGGCCATCGACCTGGAGACCGGCCCCGACGGGCCGGTGCCGGGCCCGGACCTCGTGCTGCGCCTGGCGGCCATCATGCACGACGTCGGCAAGCCCGCCACGCGGCGCTTCCTGCCCGACGGCACCGTCACCTTCCACGGGCACGACCACGTGGGGGCGCGCATGACGCGCAAGCGGCTGACGGCGCTGCGCTTCGACAAGCAGACCGTCAAGGACGTCTCCCGGCTGGTGGAGCTGCACCTGCGCTTCCACGGCTACGCCGAGGCCGGCTGGTCGGACTCGGCGGTGCGCCGCTACGTGGCCGACGCCGGGCCGCTGCTCGAGCGCCTGCACCGGCTCACGCGCGCCGACGTCACCACCCGCAACCGGCGCCGGGCCCGCATGCTCGACGCCGCCTACGACGACCTCGAGGCGCGGATCGCGGCGCTCGCCGCCGCCGAGGAGCTCGCCGCCATCCGGCCCGAGCTGGGCGGCGAGCAGATCATGGCCGAGCTGGGCGTCGGGCCCGGGCCGGTGGTGGGCGAGGCCTACCGCTTCCTGCTGGACCTGCGCATGGAGAAGGGGCCTGTGGGCGAGGAGCTGGCCCGGCAGGCCCTGCGCTCCTGGTGGGCGGCGCGCGGGGAGTGAGGGGCGGCGCGGGCGCGGGTGAGGCCGGGGCGCTCACGGGCCCAGCAGGGCCGCGGGCACGACGGCGACGTCGTCCTCGTCGCGGTAGGCGTGGCGGCCGGTGGTGACCACGACGGCGTCGGCGAGGCGCTCGCCCAGGCGCTCGCGCAGCCACAGCAGGTGGCGGGTGTCCCCCGGGCGCGGCGCGGCGGCGGCCTTGACCTCGATGGCGACGACGCGGCGGTCGCGGTTCTCGACGATGAGGTCGACCTCGTGCTCGCCGCGCTTGGTGCGCAGGTGGTGGACGGCGGCGTCGCACAGCGAGGCGTAGACCTGGATGCTCTGGACGACCAGGGACTCGAACAGGGGGCCGAGCATCCGGGTGCGCCTGGGGACTCCCTTGAGGGCGACCTGGACGGGTCTGCCCACCCCCATCAGACCGGCGGCCCCGAGGTGGAGGAGGTGCGCCGCCAGGGCGGGGTCGCACAGCTGGTGCTTGTCCCCCGTGGTGGTCCGCGAGAGCTCGTTCTGCGACGGGCTCCAGCCGGGCACCGGCTCGAGGATCCACATCGCCTCCAGCAGGTCGCGGTACCGGCGGGTGGTGGAGACCGCGGGCGGGGGGCCGTCCCTGCGGGCGGCGGCCCCGGTGATCGTGTCGTAGGAGGTCGTGGTCGACACGGCGGCGGCGTAGGTGCGCAGCCAGTCGGCGAGGATCCGGGCGCTGCGGGCGCGCGGCGCGGCCAGTTCGCGGCGGACGGTCTGCTCCAGGTAGGCGTCGAGCTGCGCCTCGCGCGCCACGGCCGGCAGGTCGCGCACGCCCGGCAGGCCGGAGCGGAGGATCTCGTCGACGTACCGATCCAGGGTGACCGGGGTGCTCCCCTCGACGTCGCCGGTCCCGTCCCCCGACATCAGGGCGGCCAGCGAGACTGTGGGCGTCTCCAGGGAGCGCTCGACCAGGCTGAGCGGCCGCATGCGGAGGTTGACGATGCGCCCGGCCCCCGTGTGCACGGGGGCCTGCGCCGGTGAGGAGGAGCCGGTGAGGAGGAACCGCCCCGGGGTGGGATCGGCGTCGACGGCGCGCCGCACCCGGTCCCAGATCTCCGGCAGGCGCTGCCACTCGTCGAGGACCACGGGGTAGTCCAGCGCCTCGGCGAAGCGGCTCCCCAGGCGCTCGAGCTGGGCGCGCTCGTCCGGGTCGTCGACGGCGATGAAGGTCCGCGCGTGCCGCGACGCCGTCCAGGTCTTGCCCACGCCGCGGGCTCCCTCGATATTGATGGCGGCGAGCCCGTCGAACAGCGCGGACAGCCGCGCGTCGACGAGGCGGGCGTAGGGCGGGCTCATGCGCCGACGGCGAGGGGCGTCCGCCCCCGGGGGCCGCCGTCCGGCCCGCCGGGGCGCCTCTGCGCCAAGACGGCGCCGAGGGCGCTCGGGGCGCTGCGCGAGGGGTGCCCGGAGCGCCCGGCGGGCTGGACGTCCCGCGGTGATGCGCTCACAATTGTCGGGACTATACGCTCACTTTCGTCGGGCACTGAGACTCACTTTCGTCGTCGAGCATGTGAGGGAAGCCGTGACATGAAGATGATACTAGTGTACACTCCCTGCTGCGCGCCCCGAGCGCGCGGATGCGGGGCGATCGGCTCGTCTTCCGCATGATCGCTCCGCGTATGCGGAGGTTGAGGAGTTCTCTTGATGCCCGGACAACGGGCGGGAGGCGTCAGCGCCCCGAGTGATCGGGGGTGTGAAGGTTCTATTGAAAGAAGGATTCGGCATCGTGCTACCAGACTTCCCCGCCGTGTTCCGCGCCGCCACCGGGCACGAGCCGCGCGCCTACCAGGAGCGCCTCGCCGCGCGCCTCGCCGCGGGGGACGTCCCGCCCATCCTCGACGTGCCCACCGGCATGGGCAAGACCCTCGCCGTGCTCCTCGCCTGGCTCTACGCGCTCGCGGCCGACGTCGACCGCGGTGGCGCCGGCGGCATCAGCGGTGCAGTCGAGGGCGTCGCCGGCGAGGGCGTCGCCGGCGCTGGCGCGGCTCGGCGGGTCGCCCGGCGGCTGCACCTCGTCGTCGACCGGCGGGTCGTCGTCGACGACGCCCACCGGTGCGCCCGCGACCTGGAGCGCCGACTCGCCCGGGCCGACGCGGGCCCCCTGGCGCAGCTGGCCGAGGTTCTGCGCGAGCACCTCGACCTCGCCCCGGACGAGCCCGTCCTCGAGGTCCGCAGGCTGCGCGGCGGCCTGCCCCGCGACCTCACCGAGCACACGCGCAACCCCGCCCGCCCCGCCATCGTCCTGGGCACGCTGGACATGACGTGCTCCCGCCTGCTCTTCCGCGGCTACCAGCTCTCCCCCCGACGCCGGAGCATCGACGCCGCCCTGACCGGGCTCGACTCCTGGTGGGTGCTCGACGAGGCGCACCTGTCCACTCAGACCCGCACCACCCTGGAGACGCTTCAGACCCGGGAGTCGGCGCTCGAGGACCGCTTCGGCGGCGCCGTCCCGGGCCTGCGGGTCATGGCCATGAGCGCCACCCCCGATCAGGCCCGGGAGGGGGCCCTCACCTGGGATGCGGCGCGGGAGGAGGCTCGCGACCCGGCCCTCGCCCGCCGTCGTCGGGCTCGGGACGCCGTGCCCGTCACCGTCGTCGAGGCCGCGGGGTCCGGCGTCGACGCCGTGGTCGCGGCGGCCGCCGGAATCGTGCCCGCGCTCGGCCGCGGGGAGGGCCTCGTCGTCTTCTGCACCACGGTCGCCGACGCCAAGGCCGTCCGAACCAGGCTCGGCAAACCGTGCAAGGAGCGCGGCGCCGCCCTCGAACTGCTCACCGGCGGCATGCCGGAGCGGTTCACCCGGGGCGTCGTCGACCGGCTCGGGGCGTACCGCACCGGCTGCGAGGACCGGGGAAAGGCCGACCCCGTCGTCGTCGTGGCCACCTCCACCCTCGAGGTGGGGGCGGATCTGGACTTCACCCACCTCGTCACCAAGGCCTGCGGCGCGGACTCCCTGATTCAGCGGCTCGGGCGCGTCAACCGGGTGGGCGCGCGGGAGGACGGGTCGGCGACCATCATCCACACCGACAAGTCAGATCCCATCCACGGGGACGCGGCCGACGCCGTCGTCCGGCTCATTGCGGATGCGACGACTCTCGGGGAGGCGGTGGCGCGTCTGCGCAATGTGCAGGATCCGGCGGCGCTGCGCCGCCCCCAGCAGGTTCCGGTCGTCATCCCGCCGACCGTGCTGCGCGCCTACGTGCGCACCGCGGGCTCCCGCAACGATCCGCCCGTGGCCCCCTGGATCCGCGACCTTCAAGACCAGCACGCCGAGGTCGTCCTCGTCGCCCGGGACCGCGTCGACCTCCTCGCCGAGGGCCCGCTCCTGGCCGATCTTGAGCAGTCCCCGCCCGATCTGCGGGCCGAGGGCTGGACGCTGCGGATGGCCGATGTGCGCGCGGCCGCGTCGGCCGCGCTCAAGGCGGCGCCGGTCATTGTGCTCGACCCGGCCCGGCAGGCCCCGCCCCGCGTCCTGAGGGACATGGGCGACCTGGGCGGCGTCGGCCCCAACGCCGTCCTGGTCGTCGATTCGAGCGCGGCCGCGCGCGCCCTGGGTGTCGCCGGCGCCGGGCGGGACCTGTCCGACCGCCTGCTCCTGCCGGGGGCGGACGTCCGGTCCCTGCGCGAGGTGGTGGCGGACGAGGCCTCCCGGGGCGAGAAGGACGACGGGGGCGCCGGGGCTCCGCGCGTCATACTCACCGACCTGGGCGGCGAGACCGGCGACGAGGGGGAGGCGCGCGCCGACGTCCTGCTCGAGCTTGCCGACGAGATCCCGGCGCCGCAGGGGTGGGTGCTCGAGACGGAGGTTCTCGGCGAGACCTCCCCGACCCCGTGGCTCCGCCTCGGGCTCGCCCGCCCGGCGGACGAGGAGCGGCGCCACGCCGTCCCGCTGGACGAGCACAATCGCGCCGTGGGGGAGCGCGCCGGGCGGTGGGCGCGCTCCATCGGCCTGCCGGAACGGGTCGTCGACGACATCGTCCTCGCGGGCGTCTACCACGACGCGGGCAAGAACGAGCTCGCCGCCTTCCAGACGGCCCTGCGCATGCGGGAGGGCGGGGACGGCTGGCTGGAATTCGGCGAGGGGGGCGCGTCGGAGCCGCTGGCCAAGTCCGCGCTGCCGCCCCGCCTGTGGCGGCGCTCGGCCGCCCTGGCCCGTGTCCCCCGGGGCTGGCGGCACGAGGCGGCCTCGGCGCGCGTGCTCGATGAGAGCGTTGCGGACGGGGGCGGCGTCGTCCCCGCACGGCCCCACGACCACGAGCTGGTGCGCCATCTCATCCTCAGCCACCACGGCTTCTACCGCGGACCCGGCCCCGTCTGCCCGCGGGACGGCGTCGGCGATCGGACGGGAGGCGCGGGCGAGCCCTACCTGGATCCCGCCTCACCCCGGTGGGCCGGGCAGATCGAGTCCTTCCACCGGCTCAACGAGCGCTACGGCCCGTACGGGCTGGCGCTCGCCGAGGCGGTCCTCAGGCTCGCCGACTGGGACGTGTCCCGGAAGGAGCAGGAGCACCATGACTGAGATCCCCACGACTTCCCCGCCCGGAGCCCCCGGGGCGCCCGGGGTGCCCGGTGCGTTCGCCGAGCACCGGCTGACGGTCCTGTCGGGTCACCGCCCCGCCCACGTCCTGGCCTGCTGGGGCCTGACCTCGCTCCTTCCCGGGGCCGCCCTCCGCTTCGAGGGCGACTGGGCGGTGCCCGTGCTCACCTGGGGTGGCGACGCCGGGGCGCTCGCCGGGGCCGCCGCCGAGGCCCTGGTCGCGGTCACGTGGGACCTGGAGAACCGGTCGCTGCGAGGGATCGAGACGACGACGCCGAGCCGGACGGGTGCCAATGCGCTGTCCGCGGCGGCGTGGGAGGCCAGTGGGGAGTCGGGTGCGCTCGTCGCGGCCGACGTCTTGCAGACCTTCGACCTGTCGGCGTCGAAATCCGGCAAGGGGGCGAAGGCGGATATCCAGGTGCGGGCCGCGGCGCTCACGCTGTTCAGCGGCAGGAGCCGCACCGCCAAGTCCGTGCAGGACACCTGGCTCCTGCTCGACGCGAATACGCCCGAGGCCGCTCGGACCACGGCCGCGGTCGAGATCAACCGACTGCTCGACGGGCGCCTCCACGTGGTCGAGGCCAAGCCGGGGCTGCGGTTCTCCGCCAACCACCCCACCCCGCGGGTCACCAGCGGCTCCGAGAAGTGCGACGTCCACCCGCTCATCGACCTGCTGGCCTTCTGCGGGCAGCTCCTCCTCCAGCCCGCGCAGCGGCCGCTGACGTCGTCGGCCTCGCGCAAGGAGTTCACCTGGGTGCTCAACCCCGTGCCCCTGACCGCACCGGCGATCGTCGATATCCACGAGTCGCCGCCCGAGCACCTCCCCTGGTCCAGATGGAGCTCGCCGATCCGGTCCGTTGAGGGCGCGGCCAGGATCTCCTTCCTGGCCCCCGCAAAGGAAGAACGCCCCACCGACATCCGAGGAGGATCCCGTGCCTGACCAGACCATCTCCCTGCCCCTGAAGGAGGCCCTGCCGTCCCTGAGGAGCCCGGACGGAATACACCGCCTCGCCATGTCCTTCCTCCCGGATCTGGCGGGCGCCTCCCGGGCCGCGCGCGCCGACCTCGGCGTCCTCTACCGCCTGGCCCTGCCCACCGATCCCGGCGGGCGCAGCGGACACGCGGTCCTGCGATTCCGGGCGCCCTTCGAGATCGACGGCGCAGAGCCCGTGGACGCGCCGGAGGCCCTCGCCGTCGGGCGACGCTTCACCGTGCGGGTCGTGGCCGAGAAGCGCCGCGAGGACGACGAGGGCCGCAGTCGCTCGCGCTTCGTCCTCGACGAGGAGGCGGACGCCTGGGCCCGGGACCTGCTGGCCCGCCGCGGCATCGGGGCCGACGACCTCGTCGTGTCCGAGCGCTGGAGGGTGGGACCGCCCGGGGGGAGGGCCTTCTGGCTGCGGGACCTGACCGCCACCGTCGGCGCAATCGCCGAGGACTGCGAGGCCTACACCCGGGGAATCGGGCGGGGGAAGGCCTTCGGATACGGCATGCCGATTATTCTGTGACCGCCCGCCCGACCTTAATTCAAAATCCCGTTGAAGGAGACACTATGACCACTGAATCCGACTTCCGACACCTGCTCGCCGCCCTCATCTCCGATCCCGGAGTCGCGGGCCTGTCCCTCACCGGCGCCTACGAGTCGCTCACCGGGCCCACCGTCACCCCGCCCGCCGGGACCATCCGGCAGGAGGGGCAGGTCGTGGGAATCTTCGAAACGGCGGACGGGAAGCCGGCCGCCACCATCGATTCCTGGGGTTCGGTGGCCTCGCGCTGCGAGGCCCTCCTGGCCGGGCGCTTCCACGACGGCGCCCTCGCCGATTACCTGAACTTCCCGCTCGTCACCCTCGTGGGCGAGGGGGATCGGGTGCTGACCACCTCGGTCGAACTCTCCCACCGGCAGGCCGATGCGACCTGGCGCCTGGCGCGGAACGAGCTGCGCGAGGCCGGTGTCGCCTTCGACGAGATCCAGCGGGCCACGCGCAAGCACCCCGATGCCCTCGTGACCGGATTCCCGACGGCGATCCCCTTCGGTTGGTGGCACTCGCACACCAAGCGCTCCCAGAAGGCGGTCGACGACGCCAACGGTGAGAAGGCGTCGAGCAAGAAGAACAAGTCCGCGCTGGAGCGGGGGAGGGACGAGTACCTCGGCTACTACGTCATGAACCCCGCGGACTCCCGCTCGGCGCGCCTGTTCACCGCCGAATTCATTGCGATGGGGGTCCGGGAGCGTCGTCGCATGGCCGCCAAGGTCGATTCCATTTTCGCCGCCGTCAAGGACGACACGAAGATCGGTAATGATAAGCTCTCGACCGTGGGGCTCGGCTCCATCCCGCCCACCGACCTCGTGAAGAAGGCCGACAGGCCCACGCCGTCGGACCTGACGTACAAAACCATTGAGAGCAGCGCCTTCTTCTCCTTCACGGGTCTGAGGACATTCAATTTCTCCCGTCCCGAATCGGCTCGTCCGCTCATTGCGGCGCTCACCCTCCTGCTCTACCTGCTGCACCACCAGAACCTGTCGCTGCGGGCCGGGACCGAGCTGCGCCTGCGGGAACCGGGGCTGCAGATCCGGGTGGAGCGCCAGGGCGCCGAGCCGGAGCCGCTGGAACTGCCCGACGTCGACGACATGGCGGCGCTGGTGCGCGACCTCGGCGCCGAGGTCGGGTGGGAGGGGCCCCGCGTCGTCCGGATCTCACCCGAGTCCCCGCTGGGCAAGATCATCCAGGTCGTGGACGGCAGCACCGAGTCATGACCTCCTTCACGGTGACGGCTCGATTCCCCGCAGGGCAATTCAACGCCCACGGCCGGGACGGGGAACCGGAGTGGCCCCCCGCCCCGGCTCGACTGGCCGCCGCCCTCCTGTCGGCCGCGTATGAGAGCGGAACCGGGGTGAAGGCCGTCGAGGGGCTCTTCGCATTGGATCCCCCCGATATCTCGGCGCCCCGCGTCGGCGAGCGCGGAGTCGGCTACGGGCGCTGGGTGCCCACCAACAACGAGATCAAGGAGGAGCGGGGGAACCCGATCGGCATTGTTGATGACAAAAAACGCTTTGCGGATAAGGGGTTCAAATCACCTGAGCGCGGCGTCGTCATCGGGACGGGCCCCCATGACCTTGTGCGCTGGTGCTTCAAAGGCGCACGGGACGCGGATACGGACGTACTGCGGCGGGTCGCCCGGAATGTGGCCTACCTGGGGAGACCGACGTCGCCGGTGATCCTCGATGTGGTGACGGGCATTCAGAATCCGCCGGAGGACCACGACCGGTGGATTCCCGATGAGAACGGAACCCGTGTGCTGAGGGTGGCGACTCCGGATCTGCTGCGCGCCCTCGATGAGCGCGAGGAGCAGCGCCGGCGCAGCCGCGTGACCGGCACCCATCCGACCCTCGACGTGCGCCCCACCGCGAGATACCGGTTCGACGGCGATAATGAGCGGCCAGTGGCGCCGAGGCCGTCGGAGGTGCTGGCCGATGCGGTTCTGTACCGTTTTCCCGGAGGGCGGTCGGGAGGGGTTATCGTGGCCGCGTCCGACGTGGCGACCATTGTCGATCAGCTGAAGGGGCAGGTGCCGACGCTGACATGGGTGCTGCCGCTGTTCGGGAGCGTCGGGCGGCGCGGGCTGCCGGTGCTTCGAGGAATTGTGGTGCGGGCGGACTCGGTGCCGGATGAGGTCGCTTTTGCCGTGCGCGGCGGCGTGGTGACGGTTCGACGGGCGGAGCTGCGGGCGTTGATGTCGCTGCCCAGAGTGGTGCGCGCGGCAACGATGCCGTCCGAGACGTGGACGTCGGTCGTGCCCGTCGAGACGAGGGCGGAGGCCATGGACGCCCGGCTCCAGGCGCTGGCGGAGAACCTGAGCGCGCAGCTGGTCCGGGCGGAGCGCCATGCGCGGGCGCGGGCGTCGGTTGGCCTTGATGTCTGCGAACCGAGCAGCGCCACTCATCTCACCGTCGTCTTCGATCGGGCGGTTGCAGGCCCGGTCATCCTGGACGGCGTGTGGCTTGTGCCGGAGAGGGCCGACGGATTGGCTGTCAACGGGAGGCGGAGCGCGCGATAACGGATGCCGTAGTATTTCAACGGTACTCGAGTGCCGGCCCCGCGTGCGCGGGGGTAGAGGCACGACAATCGCGCCCCGGGCCCGCGGCGAACGGTCGGCCCCGCGTGCGCGGGGGAGAACCGGAATGAGAGAGGTTTCCTGGACTAAGGAAAATTGATTCACACGATGGAATGGGGTGAGTTCATGTCGATAACTAAACATCCCAAGGAGTTCGAGAAGCAGGTTGTTCGCGAGGTTCCGGAGAAGGCTCGTACGATCGACTCGACGATGACTTCCTATGACCTGGTTCCACAAATCGTGAAGGCCTGTATTGTCAAGTGCAGGAAGAGGTGTGCGGGTGTGCGGGACATTGGCACTGTCGAGTCGGTGGCGGTCATTAAGCTGGGAGCAGTCAAGGTTGGCGAGAAGTACGTATCGGATAAGACGTGACTCGTTCTACAACGAGCATGTCGTCGTCTCCAGTGTACCGAAGTCAGCACGAAACTACCTGGACTCCTGTTCCGCATCAGGATGGCTCATTAGTCGATATTGGGTGATGGCGGATGAGGTTTCCGATATTGTTAATGACTTCAACGACTGGGTGGTCGAGGGTACTGGTAACGTCTCCACCGTCCTCACCAGACCCTCCTGCCTCCTCGATCTCATCACCTGCGCCACCAACATCTCTATCCAAGCCCAGCAGATCGTAGGTTCCCTCCCTAAGTTGATGGTCGAAACATGAGTGACATCCTGTCCGCGATATCGGCGGTAGCTTCTGCTGTAGCAGCTGTCTCAGCCTCTGTTGCGATCTGGCCAGCGCACCGTGCGGCGACTGAGGCGCGCAAGCAGAACAATATCCAGACGAAGGTGCAGAAGGAGGCGTTGCAACCTTATCTGTGGGTAGATATACAGCCTACTTTTGCTCAAGGAAATTTACTCCAGATTGTATTGGCGAACGAGGGGCCGACCGTGGCGACAAATGTGAAAGTAGTTTTTGATCCAAAAATTCCCCCGGCTACTGCTGGTTTAGATAAATCTGAGGTGGCTCAATGTAGGTTGAGGGATGGAATTTTATCTTTGACTCCCGGTAGGCGGCTGTGCTGGCCAATTGGTTCAGTGACTGCCCGTATCGGAGATTCCCAATCATTTGACTCGACAATCACGTACTGTGTCACCGTGAAGGGTTGCGGACCATCGGGGCCATTGGATTCCGGAACGTTCTACATCAGGCCTGCTGACTGGCGTGAGATTATTGATGAGCCCGTTGGCTCGCTGCATCGAGTCGCTGAACAACTCAAAGAAATCGCTAAACAATTGAATAAATTGAGCGGGCAATAAGTGTGACTATAAGTGGACTCGTTGAGTTCGACGATGCTGGTAAGATTCAGGTTGCGGTAGTGGGTGTGCAATGCGTTTGGTCATCAATAGCGCGTGAGCCATCCACGCTGGCTAGTGAGGTTGCCGCAGGCGTCCGGCGGAGTCACCGAATAGCCCGCATCGCGCAGGACCTCGGCTGCGACGTCGGGCAGCGAGGCGATGATCGCGCGGGACTGATCGGTTCGCCAGGCCGCACGTTGTTGAGCGAGGATCTCAAGGGCGTCGTCGCCGTGGTCAACACCGATATCGTGGATGAGCATCTCCAAGAAGTCCTCCAAGATTGGTCTCAAGCGTGGACCGCCCACCGGAAAATGAATATCAGACAACTGGGGGGCGCGCTCCGTGCTGGCCCGTTTGGCGACCGATGATCTGTTGCTTCCGACGCCGTTGCGGGTCATTGCGAAGGTCCAGTCGTCGCGGTGGGCGTGGACCTGAAGATGGCAACACGGCACTTCGGAGTGAGGATGGCGGAGATACTCCAATCGTACCAGAGGCTCACTGCCATGTGCGGGTAACAGATTGAAGGCCGACCTCTCAACAAGCATGAAGGAGTGATGCGCCGAAGCCGTGCACTCATAGGAGACTTTGAGTCTCAGAAGCTTCCGGTGATCGACGGTCATAGTCACTGGCTGATCGCCAGGAGAGGCGATGGTCGCCTTCCATATACCTTTGTGGATGATGGCTTTGGCGACGTAACCGGGTGCGTCAGGACACACGGTGCGAACAGTCGTCGTGGTCTGGGTGGCGAAATCGTGGGTCTGACGCTCCTGCGCCGAGAAGTCCTCCATCAGTCGGACAGGAGGAAGACGATGGCGTGGTACTCGGAGAAGAGCCGGGCCTCGTCGTCATCGTAGTCCCAGTCCTCCTCGCGCTCCAGGGCGCGGTCGAGGCTGCCGAAGCGACGCTCGAGCTCCTCGACCACCGCTGCCTTGCGGGCTTCGAGCTCCTCTTGCGTGAAGACGCGAACGATGTTGGCCGTTGACGCTGCGGGTGCCGACATGACGGAGGTCTCCTTCCTGCTTCCTCCGGCCTCATTCACTGTAGCGGCACCCTGCGATACGAATGGGATACAACCCGGGTGCACCGGCGGAGCCGCGTCCCGCGCGGGTGCCTCCACCCTCCCCGCACCGGACGCTCCCGGGCCCGGGACGGTCTCGTCGACGCCCCGAGCCTCCGCCCTTTCCATGCGGGGCGCTCGTGCGCCCACCGCCGCATCCCGGCTACTCTGCCCCCATGCGCGTGCATAATTTCTCCGCGGGCCCCGCCCAGCTGCCTCTGCCCGTCCTCGAGCGGGCCGCCTCCGAGCTCACCGACTGGCGCGGCTCGGGCATGAGCGTCCTGGAGGTCTCCCACCGCGGGGCGGACTTCATCGAGTGCGCGGCCGACGCCGAGGCCGCCCTGCGCTCCGTCGCCGGCGTCCCGGACGACTACCGCGTCCTCTTCCTCGCCGGCGGCGCCACCGGGCAGTTCTCCGCCATCCCCGCCAACCTCACCGCCCGCGGGGACGCCGTCGCCTTCCTCAACACCGGCCAGTGGTCCGCCAAGGCCATCAAGGAGG
>ERZ772993.129-NODE-129-length-38172-cov-6.602854_pt1 | contig 38172 bp, 26 predicted proteins | sample MGYA00580670_ERZ772993 | MGnify/ENA primary metagenome ERZ772993 (study PRJEB29015, sample SAMEA2737936) | human oral metagenome | biome: human oral; feature: human-associated habitat; material: dental | place: China | collected 2136 ... | reverse complement strand
AGCTCGGCTTTGATTTTCTTGTACTCGGCAAGTTGGGCCGCCGTCATTTCCTCACTCTCGGTTCCGGAATGGGTTTCCCTCCACTTGTTCACCCAGTTTCCTGCTGGTCTGCGGGACCAGGCTGTAGAACTTTGCCACCTCGCTGATCGTACGGGACTTTTCAACGACCTCCAACACGACCTGCTGTTTGAACTCTTCGCTGTACTTAGATGCGGAATAATACAGATTTTACCTCACATATTCGATTAAACCTGTTTTTCGTCACTGTCCACAAAACGTGTGGCACTCCACAGGTCAAATTCGGACCCGCGGTGCGCAGTGGATGAAAGATGGCGGCAATCCTGGTCGAAAGTTATCTAGTTTCCCTCTTTTCGATGATTAGCGTGGTGACGCATACCCGTCGAAATACGGTTAATGGATCACTGTAAGGAGGTGACATATTAATGTCAGTAAACACAAAATTTGGAGTGTTTTCTGCGCGGCATTGCTGGCGCTTGCCGTGGCGCGCTTTGGAGGCATTCCAGCTGCCGCCGAAAATCCTGAACCGACGGCTTCCGCTGCTGATTCCGAGCCGAAGGGTTTTGAGGAGAACCTCAAGCGGCTGGCTGCGACCGATATGGAGGCATCCGCCAATCTGGAGAAATTCCACGCACTCACGTCGGAGCAGCAGGGGCAGATTGAGCAAGCCGTTTCAGACGGTACCGCTGGAAAAGAGCTGCAAGAAGCACTCAGTGATTCAAATCCTGAACGGGCCGGAGCGTTGTCGCGGATCACGATCGACAATGGCGTGGAGAACGAATCGGCTGATGGAAAAGAAGATGCAACCATCAGTTATCGTTCCTCGTATTCAGTCAAACAGGAGATTTTCGGAATCACCATCACCAAGCTCTCGCAGAGCTTTGCCTATGATGTTCAGGGCGGCTCGGTTGTCGCCACTAAGTCCTGCACCGCATCCAGTGTCAACTTCAACATCGTGGTTGCCCTGAGCGATGACACCAGTCACTGGGTGCAGGGCTCTCACGGGATCTGCGAGACGACGTGGCATGGTAACATCTTCTTCAAGGGATTTGGTGTTCGTCTTGACAAGATCCAGCATCTGGAAGTCGACGCCAGAGGCGTTTACAACACGTGGCTTGTCAACGCATGATTCATGGAGGCTTATTCACAGTCGCCATCGCGTGCGACCTGAATAAATGTTTCATTGATCGGAAGGCGATCTGTGAATAAGCCTCTTGGGCAAGCATCGGGCAGGCCGTCACGAGGAAGGACAATGGTGCAACAAGACAAGGTTATGGAGCAGGGTGTTCGAGGATCGTCTTCTCTCACCAGGGTGTGGATTGTTCTCGCCCTGAGCGTTGTCACCCTGATCCCGGCACTGCCCATTTCCCTGGGGCTCTCTCTGGTGGCATTGGTGCTGGTATTGCAGACGCGACGCGACGTGCCGCACCGGCGCCGAGGGCTGTTGGCAGTTCTGATCTGGATTGGAATTCAAGTTGTTGTCACAGCCGCGGGAATTATGTCGTGGCTGTCATTCCAAGCCTGACGTTTGGGCTGGGGTCGATCGCCAAAGGCCGATCCCAGCCCCCACCTTGGTTTTTCCGCTGGCCAATGCGCTTCTTCGCTGCCGACTGCTTCTCGTGGAGCATAGGGGACTCGAACCCCTAACTTCCACCTTGCAAAGGTGGCACTCTACCAATTGAGTTAATGCCCCGGGCGCGGGCAAGCATACCCGAGGACGGGGCTTCAGGGGAAGTTCGGGTGTTGGGGGTGGTTTCGACACGAGCTCTTCGCTGACGCTCAGGGCTCGGCTCAACCAGCTTGGGGCGGGACTGGCGCTCAGGAGTCGGGTCAACCAGCTTTTGGGGATGGGGGTGGTTTCGACACGGCTGCTCCTCCGTCGCGGCCCGGCTCAACCAGCTTGGAGGTGGGGCTGGGTCTCGGGGCTTGGGTCAACCGGCTTGGGGGGTGTCGGTTTCCGGGACCGTCGACTGCACCCAGTGCGGGCCCTGGGTCCAACCTGTGAACGGGGTCACGGGGTCGCCTTGGCGGCAGAGGGTGAGGTCATCGAGGATCCGGGCTGCGGGCCAGGGGGTTGCCCCGGGGAGGTCGCGGAGGGCATCGGCGGCGGTGTCGTCGCCACAGATGGACAGGAAAAACACCGCCTGCCGCCAGGCGTAGGCGGCGTTCTTGATGGCAGGCAGCGGCCAGGGGCTGTTCCTCGCGAGTTCCAGCAGCTGGAACGACCTCCCCGCGGCGTGGTGCGCCAGCTCGGCCCAGCTCCGGCCGGGCTGCACGCCGAGTTTCACCAGGACCGCCAGGTTGTGGGTGGTGAGGATCTGCTGGCGTTCGATGATCTGCCCGCTCGCCGCGACGCTCCGGCCCGCCGGCATATCTTCTACGACCATGCGGTCGAACTCGCCGACATCCCCGTGCCCATCCGGTTCCGGCAGGCCCAGCACCGCGGCGTAGTCGATGCCGTAGTAGCGCTCGTACAGCGACCCGCGCAGCAGCCTCGCCGCCACCTTCGCGGCCTGCTGGAACTTGGGTGCGAACCGGCCCATGAAGATGTCGGCGGCCAGTTCCTCGGTCAACGGCAGCCGCACCTGCGCCATGTCGAGGAGGGTGCTGTACTCCCGGATGAACCCGTTCGGCAGGATCGTTCCCGGGAACGCGTCCAGCACCACCGACCCGAGCCGCCGCGCCAACACCAGGGGGTCGTCGAGGGGGCCGCCGGCCGTGAGCCCCTGGAGGGCCGTCACCCACGGCAGCTCCTTGAACCGCACCTGCTGTTCCAGGTTGAGCAGCAGCAAACTCCGGCGTCGCCGGAACGCCCGATAGGTGGCGGCGAGCAGCGCGCCGACCAGCGGGTCGTCCGCCGAGGAGGCCACCTGCCCGGCGGTGAGCTGCGGAACCAGCGACGCCAGCACCTCCGCCGACGGCACCACCCCGAGTTCGATCAGCTCCTCCAGATCCGAGACGAAACCCAGCCGCAGGGTGCGCAGCACCGACGCCGGCAGCGGGGTGCCGGCGGGCACCACGCCGGTGGCCTCGTTATCGGAGATCGGTGCGGAGGCGGTGGGAAAATCGGTCAGGCCGACGTCCCCGCGCAGCCGCGCCACCCGGTCCGCGACGACCCCCGCCACCTCGACGTGCAGGGGCCGGGAGGCCGCCACCGCCTGCCGGGCGCGCAGGTCGTCGGATCGCTTGCTGCCGGGCAGGCCCCGTTTCGCCTCGATCCGCGACAGGACGTGCCTCACCCGCCCGGGCGGCCACGCCCCCTGCCCGTCAATCGCCTGCCGCAGCGCGTCGATCAGGATCGGCAGGTTCTCACCCGGCCGGCGGTACTTGCGGCAGCGGGTGTGCTGCCGCGCCGCCCGGTCGTACTCGGCGACCAGCGCGCGGGCCTCGTCGATGCGGCCCTCGTCGAAGGTGGGCGCCTTGATGATGCCCGCCCAGAACGCCACCACCTTGTCGGTCAGCGGCAGCCAGACGGTCAGGGCCTCGCGTTCCGCAGCGACCCGCGGATTGACGCGGGCGCGTTCCAGGGCACCCGCGACCTGCCGGGCGGTCCACCGCGACACCTGGCCCGGTCGCAGGGGCGACGGCGCACCCGGATACGGCGAGAACCGCAGCGACCCGGCCAGCGGTGAAACCTCGTCGAGCAGCGCGCGAACGGAGTCGTCGGCGCCGTGCCGCAGCAGGGCAGCGACGCTCAGGAGGACGGCGTGCTCCGGGAAACCGACGTTGTAGGCGCCGGTTTCCAGCAGGACCTCCAGCTCGGCCAGGCCCTCCGGGGTCAGCCACGACTCGAAGATCGCGTGGCGGGTGGCCTCGATGCCGAGCTGCTGGGCGCGGAGCCTCTCGTCCTCGGCCGGCGGGATGGCGGCAGCCGCTTTGCCGGTGGCGAACCCGCCCCGCACCACCCTGGGGGTCACCCAAGTGGGAAGCCCGACGAGCGGCCTGCGACTGCCGATCCTCAAGGTGCCTTCCGCCATGCCGTCGATCACCTGCCGCCAGCGCTCCATCCGCTCCAGGGCGGCTTCCCGGACGGCCGGGTCGGAATGGTCGGCGGCGGTGCGCATCGCCTGCAGGAGCTGGTGGTGGACGTACTGATTCACGATGTCCCTCCGGGCGGCGACACGAACTTGGCCGGCGTGGCAGGTGCTGCCCCTGCGCCTTCCGGGTCCATAGCCCGGTGCTCTACTGCTGAGCTACACGCCGTGGCAACGAGTGTAGAAGACCCGATCGGCTGGCGTCGAGGGTGGCGTGGCGCATGCGCCGAGGCGTCAAGGAGCGGTCACGGCTGTTTCGGTCCCGAGGTTTGGGCGCGGTTGAAGGCCATGCAGGCATCGACCCAGAAACGCAGGCGGTCGTCGTCAGTGATCACCTCCGCCGACACCCGGATCCAGCCGGGCCCCATCTCGCGTCCCGGGCCCATCTCGGCGGGGGAGGCGCCGGGTTCCCCGGAGAGTTTTGCGTCGTCGTCGGGATCGACGTGCGCCAGCAGGTGCCCGCCCTTGAGGGCGCAGCACACCATCTTGTCGCGCACCATGAAGGCACGCGACCCGAACATCGGGATCACACGGGTGGTGGGTTCGTCGTCCAGGAGCCCGTGGAGCCGGGCGGCGAGCTCGGTCTGTGCTGCCTTGGGGTCGGTCATGGCGCTCCTCGTGCGGGTCGGGGCCCTGTTCAAGACCAAATACTGCCAGCGACCTTCCTGATGCGGGAGACTTAATTCCATGGGATGGGTTGTGGTCGCGTTGGCGGTGGTCGTGTTCCTGGTGTCGGTGACGCTGCTTCTCAGGCGGATTCTCGCCTCGCACGACGAGATCTACGACGGCCTGACGCCCGGTGTCCTGCCGCCGCGGGAGGAACGGAAGACAACCCCCACCAAACGGCTCCGATCCACCGAGTACAAGGGTCCCTTCCCCGTCGCCTTCACCCCGCCGCGCGACGTCACCCCGGGACTGATCGGGATGGTCATCGACGGGGTGGTGGACCCCCGCGACCTCACCGCGACCATCGTCGACCTCGCCGCCCGCGGATTCCTGCGCATCGAGGTGCTCGACGACGGCAAGGGCAAACGGCGCGGGAAGGACTGGCTGCTGCACCCCTGCGACAAGCCCCGCTCCAACCTGATGCGCTACGAGAGGACGTTCCTGGAGGGGGTCTTCCCGCGGGGGCGGGCGATGCGGATGTCGGAGCTGGTGCGCAGGCACAAGAAAGTGTTCCGGCAGCTCACCGCCGACATCTACGAGGAGGCCAGCCGCCGCGGCTGGTACCGGCAGAACCCGAATCCGGGTGGCCGACGGCACAGGTTCTGGCGTGTGGCGGCCGGGGCGGTGGCGGGTTTCGCTGCGCTGGCGATCTCCGGAGGGGACAACGTGGGCCCGCTGGCCGCCGCCCTGTTCGTCGCGACGGGCTTGGTCGCCGCCTTCGGGCCGAAACGTCGCGTGCCTCGCACCGGCGCGGGCACGGCCACGCGAATCCAGGCCCTCGGCTTCAGGCAGTACCTCGCGACCGCCGAGGCTGGGCAGATCCGCTTCGAGGAGGCGGAGAACACCTTCAGCCGCTACCTGCCCTACGCAATGGTCTTCGGGGTCGCCGACCACTGGGTCAAGGTCTTCCGTGAACTCGCCATCGAACGAAACGTCGAATGGGACTTCGACTGGATCGACGTCGGCGCCGACGTGGCGGGGGAGCTGGTGTTCCAGTTGCTCGCCTCGGACCTCCTAGACGGCTCCGATGGCCTGTTCGACGGCATCGGTGGGCTGTTCGACGGCTTCGACCTGGGGGATTTCCTGGACGGAATCGACTTCGACATCGACTTCTGAGGACACTCCGCCCGCGACTCCCCGGTTATGCAGCACTCAACGCGGTTTTCGGTGCCCGAAAGGGGATTTTTCGTGTTGAGTGCTGCAGAACCGGGGTTTCCTGCGGGTCAGTCGGCGGCGACAATCCGCCGCGCCACCTTCATGGCCTTGCTGTTGCCCTTCCGGGCGGCCAGTGCCGCGATGTTGGGCAGGTCTGGTTTCTCGGGTATTTCCGGCAGGAGATTAAGTACCGATTCCAGGACGGTTGAGACCCCGGTGGGGAGTTTGTCTGTTCCCGCCAGTTCTTCTGCGATTCTCGTCAGCAGTGGCCACGCCAGGGCCAGGCCGCCGGCTTCCGCGATGCTCGTGAGCATCGCTGCCACCTTCACAGGCGCGATGTCGTCCCGCCATTCCTGGCGCCAAGGACTTTCCCAGGCCGCGACGAGCACTTCCGGGTTCAGCCGGGACTCGTCCCACGCCGTCAGCAGTGCCCCCGCGATCTCGTCGCGACCCTGCGGAGAGGCCCCGCTCGCGAAGACGAAGGCGACGAGAGCCATGGCCGGGTCCACGTGGAACACGGAGGCGATCGCCTCGGTGATCTCCCAACCGGAACTGCTGCCGAAGGGCAGGTTCACCTGAGCGGCAGTGGTTGCCCATACGGGGTGTGCCGGAAGCAGGGTGCTACCGATGTCGTGTTCCCCGCTGCGTTCTGGTGCCCGGTGTGTCTCGTCCCACGGCCCCGCGATCCCGAGAGTCTTCGCGATCACGGGCTCGTCGCCTTCCATACGCACCCTGTGGCAGGCCTGGTCGTTCTGTTCGTTTCCGGGACTGCCGGGGGGAACAAAACTCATCCGGCCCGGTTCGGCGGGGGTTTTCAGCCAGAGGTCGACGATCTCCTGCACGGTTCGTCCTCCGGCGACGCGGCCCGGCAGGGTGCAGGGCGCGGTCTCGGAGCGGTCGATCCGGCCCAGGGCGACGAACAGGTCGATGGGTAGCACGTCCACGTTTTTTTCGGCGTAGCGGTGCAGCCGGTCCTGGAATTTCTGCCAGGAGACCCGGTTGTTCTTGTGGGTGGGGGTGGACAGCAGGCACGGCACCCGCCCGACGGCATCCAGGACGTCGTTGCAGCGCCGAATCGCGACCCGCGTGAGTGCCGCACCCCGAGGTGACCTGCCGCGTTCCTTCCGGCCGGTCACCCGCTGCAGCCAGCGCTGCACCAGCTGCTTCCACACCCCATGTGTGTTCGGATCGGGGTTCAGCTTGTCGTGCAGCGTCTCGACGACGGCGTCGCGTCCCTCGGCCCAGCCCAGCGCGACCAGCGCCGCCAGGCCGCGTTCGTAGACCTCGACGGATACCCAGTTTCCCGGGGCATCGCTGTCCAGCCGGTGGATCAGTTCGTTGAACTCCACTTCGTCCAGGAGCCGGTCCAGGTCGTCGATGGGTTCGGGTGGGATGCCGAGTGGGTCGCGCCACAGTCCCAGCGACTCGGTGGGTTCGGTGGTCGTGCCCCAGTCGTCGAGGAGTTCCCGGGCCAGTTCGGCGGCGGTGGAGTCGGGGTCGGCGGTGGTTGCGGTGAGCATTTCCACCAGGTCCTGTGATGGGTCGTTCACCGAGCGTAGTGCTTTGAGGATGGTGCGTTTGACGCCTTTTTCTTTGCGGGCCAGCACGTCCAGGGCCAGTGTGGTCAGTTCGTCGTCGCTCAGGCCGAGGGGCAGTAGTTGTTCGACTGCGAATTTCACGACGATGGGATCGGCGTTCGGCAGGGCTGCCAGGAACCGGTCGCTGTGTTTTGCCAGCAGCGGGGTCAGGCCCAGACCAGTGATCAGGGTCAGGGTGAACTGTTGCGAGGAGTGGTTGTCGCCGCGTTCGAACACTTGGAGGAGAGCCAGTAGCAGGGCGTCGTCGTTGGTGGGTTCGGTCACCCGCAAATCCGCGACGGCCTCCCGAAACTGGGTGTGCTGCCCAGAGTCGAGGTGCTGGATGAAGGCGTTCGGGGCGGTGCAGGCGGCGATGAAGTGTTCCTCCCAGCGGCACCCGGACCGGGGGTGGGCGGCGTTCTTCATCGCCCAGGCCGTCAGGAACCCGGGATCGTCGGGAATCGGGAGATCGTGGGCTATGACGAGTTCGTCGATCAGGGCATGGATGTCAGCGTCGCCGCGACGCTTCAGCAGTCGTGTGACGAAGTCACCGGCCCATTCCGGACCGTTGCCGGTCAGCCACGAGATCAACCGGTTTCGGGCGATGACAGGGGACCACTTCAGCTGCCAGATCTCCTGCGGGGCGAAGACCTTGGCGCATTGCGCGGGGGTGGCGCCGACCGCCGCGGCCAGCAGGGGCAGGAGCCCCCACTCCTCGTTCTTTCCCAGGTGTCGACGCAGGGAGGGGAGGGCCTTGCCGATTGCTTTGCGGATCGCCGAACGGTCGGCCTCGGTGAGATCGTCGAGGACTGCGACGAGGTCTTCAAGCGACTCCGGCCCGGTGAGCAGCGCGGCCAGGGTGTCGGCATTCCAGGTCATGCGATGAACCTATCTGCGATGGGCGACAAATCCACCCGCGATCATCGTCGATTCGCCGCGATCTCGGCCAGGATCTCCTTGCGGCTGGGCCCGGAGGTGCGGTCCATGGCGCGGAGCCGGTCGATGATTTTCGCATTTCTGGGTCGCGACGCGACCTGCTCGGGTTCGGCGGCACGCTTATTGAACGTCTCGGCCGCATCGTCGGGTACGTCACGGTATGTGAACGCCATGCAACCAAGCTAGCAGCATGCGAACACGGCTTAATGGGGCGACGTTCGGCATCGAACTCGTGCGTGGGGCGGTCACGGGTGTTCGTGTTCAGAATTGCGCGTCTTCCCTCGGGTCTGTTCTTTCGTGGGTCACGAAGTTCACGGCCCCGGCGACATCTGCGATGAACTTCTCGTCCGGAGGCGGAATCTCCTCCAGGGCTGTCCGTAGGTCCTGTCCGGTGCGGTGAACCACCGGGCTGATCTCGACGATCCTCCGCGCGACCGTCACCGTTTTGCCGTTGCCCTTCCGGGTGGCCAGTGCCGTAACGTTCGGCAGGTCGACGGCGACTCCCGCGGTGCAGCACCGCCTCCAGCAGGCCGAGCGCGGAGGCGGGGACCTGTTTCATTCCCGCCAGTTCCTCGCACACCTCCACCAGCAGCGGCCACACGAGGGCCAGGCCGCCCGTGTCCGCGACGTGGTTGAGGGTTTTCACCAGCCGGTGGGGTGGGGTTTTCAAGCGGGCCCGCCACGGGTTGCGCCAGGCCGCGACGAGGTCGCTGGGCAGCAGACGGCCGTCGTTCCAGGCGTCGATCAGCAAAACGGCGGCCTCGTCCCAGGCGTCGGGAGGCAGCTGCGCACACACCCCGACCACCGCCAGCGACGGCACCGACCCGAACGACCGGGCCGCTCCGGCGAACCCCTGCAACACCCGCAGGGCCTGCCATCCCCGGTTTCCCGTGGCGCCGGTCAACACCTGCAGGGTCTGCAACGCCGGGACGGCCGGGAACGCGGGGAACAACTGGAGGGCGAACGGGTGCTCCGCGCTGGCCCAGTGAGTGGCCGGTTCCGCGGGCTGGTCGGTCGGCGGCAACCCCAGCAACTCGAAGGCGAGTGGTTCCCCGCCGCAGATCCGGGCCTCAAGAAACGAGGACCCGTCCTCGGCCGGGGCGAGTTCAGTGGGCGGTGCCGGGTGGTCGCGCCATGCGGCGAGCACCTCGGCCAGCGAAACCTCGACCTCCCCGATGGGCTGGTCGAAGTCCGTGAGGTCCTCGGGGATGGGGCCGTCGAGCCGGGTCAGGGCGGCCGCGACATCCACGGCGCCCAGCTCCAGGCCCGCGTCGCGGTACCGGCGGGCGCGGTCGGCGAAAACCTCCCAGGAAATGCGGAACGCGCTGTGGCTCGGGGTCGCGAGCAGGCACGGCAGTTCGCCGAGACGCTCCAGCGCGGCCAAGACCCGTGCGGTCGCCAGCTTCGACAAGCGGGATTCACGCGCCAGCCGCCACGACTTGTTCACCGGGCGTCCCAGGAACCGGGCCAGCGCCTCCCGCAACGGCGTGTTGGTGTCAAACCTGTCCAGGTTCTCGAAGGCCGCCGTCACGACCTCGCGACCCCTGGCGTGCGCCGTCGCGACGGAACATGCCAGGATGTACTCGTCATCCTGGTAGGAGCTCAGGACCTTGGTCAGCACGTAGGCGAGGGTGCGGTCGTCGAGTACCAGGGCCGGATCGGTGAACTCCGGGAGCGGGTTGGGATCCGGGCCGGAGGGGGTGCACCAAAGACCGGAGACCTCGGCCTCGGGCCTCGACTCGCCCCAGCCGTCGAGCAGCGAATGGGCCAGCCCGGCCGCGACGGAATCCTGCCCGGGTGCGATGAAACGAACCGTCTCCAGCAGCTCCGGTGTCGGTGATCCCACCCGCGACAACGCCTGCAGCACGTCGCGGCGGGGTTGTTTTTCCTGCCGGGGCAGCACCGCGACGGCGATGCCCGCCAGTTCGCCGGGCGTGGTTCCGGGTTGGATCAGCGCATCCAGGACGCGGGCCAGGACGTTGGGTTGGACGGAGGGGAGGGCGGCGATCAGGCGGGCGCGTTCCTCCCAGAGCTGCGGGGCCAGGCCTAGCCCGACGAGCCAGTCCAGGGCGCCGCGCTGCGCGTTGCGGTTGTCGCCGCGTTCAAGGATCTGGATCAGCGCCCTGCTCACCGTCGCGTCGTCGAACTCGCCGAGGTCGCGGAGCTGCGCGACGCGGGCGCGGACGTCGCCGGCCCTGGCCTCGTCCGCCCAGAAGTCGGTTTGGAACCGGAACGCGTTCTGGGCGGTGCAGGCGATCAGGAACTGTTCCGTCCACCGCACCCCGGGGCGGGGCAGGAAGCAGTGCTTCAGCCAGTCCTCCAGGTAGCCGGCGTCGGTGGGAAGGGGCAGCTCGTGGGCGGTGACGAGCGGGTCGACCAGCGCAACGGCAACCCGGGCGATGGGCCGCCGTTTCATCACGGCGGCGACGAACCGGCCGGTCCAGTCGCGGCCGCGCGCCAGGAACCGGGGCAGGATGTAGTCGCAGGCCGCTTCGTCGCGGACCAGCAGGGGCATTGACCACGGGGTGAAAGTCGCGAGGACCTGCGTGACGGAGCAGTCGAGGGTGATCGCGAGCAGCGACAATCGTTCGTACGCCTCCGGGGTGCGCAGCCTCCGGCGCAGCTCGGGCAGAGCCTTCCCGAAAGCCCGGCGCGTGGAGGTGCGGTCGGCCTCGGGAAGGGCGGTGAGCCGCGCGAGGAGGTCGGGGATCGACTCCGGCTCCATGATCAGCTCTGTGAACTTGTCAGCATCCCAGGTCATGGGGTGAACCTATCGGTGGTGGGTGACAATGCGACCATCCTCACGCCCGGGCGCGCACCCGGGTGGGTTGCCGCTGCTGCAGTCGGAGTGCTTCGCGCACCTCGGCGTGAATGGTGGTGGAGGTCTCAACCGCTGTTTCGACGGAGACGACGAGCCCGTAGCGAACGCGTTCCTCCTCCTTGAGATGCCGGGCGTCATCCATGCACTCGACAGCGACGCGGAAAGGTTTATTTGGGTCAATGACCATGGCCTTTGAGCCTTCGAAGATTTCGTGCTGGAGACTTCCTCGTCGAACCGCATGGTGGTCAGCTTGTGTCCTTGTGCCACCCCCGATCTTTCCATCCGGGAGATCGAAGTACACCTTTGCTGCCCGATATCGGCTCAGGTTCCCGATCGTTGGGGCCGCATAAGCAAGTGTGACGATGAATCGATGCCATTCACTCTTGGCGTGTAGCGAGGACGGGAGGGGCAAATCGTAGGTTAACCGTTGATCCCGTCCAATCTCACCGCAGGCGAGGACGACCGCCCGGTTCACAGCCCCATGCCCGAGCCGGTTGGTGTCCAAACGGCCGTACCCGAACAAGGGAGTCAACGTTTTGCGTCTGTGACCCTGACTTTCCATGCTGAACTCTTGCTGAAAAATATCGCTCCAGTCTCCCCAATCGGCGGCGTGCACCAGCAGGGCCCGCACCAGCAAGGGATGATATTGCTCATCGGGCAGGTCGGTTCCGGCCTCCAGGATGTCGAACAATCGACTGGCCTCGCGCGTCACCAAGGCGGTGGCTTGGCTGGTTCCGTGGCTGAAAGCTGTTCGGTCCAATTGTCCGCTGCTTCCGGGAACCGCCACCCGAACACCGGGCCCTTGGGGGCGGAGCCTCGCAAGCCCTGACACGAAGGGGGGAACCGACTCAGCGACGGGACGCGTGTACAAGGCCCGACCGCCCGAATGGTACAGATCGGGTTTGACGGACCTTCCCACCCCGGGACCGGTCGCGCTGTAAAGGGCCGGGGCGCCCGGAGGCGTGATGTCCCACACCATGTCCGATCCCTGCCCGGAACCATCGCTCGCGTCGTCGTGGGCGGCTCCTACGGTGATGACGTTCAGCGCGTCCCCCGGAGGAAAAATGCCGTGCAGCAGTGCATTTTCACGGATGGTGTGCAGGGCGACGGATCGCGCACGTTTCTCGTCCCCGGCGGCATCCGCGGGAAGAGCGATGCCCTTGCCGGTGTGGTTGCCGGCGCTGACGATGAACAACAGGTTGTATTTGACGGCCAGCCAGTCGAGCAGGCGGCCGGCAGGGCTCATTCTGCGGGTGAGCGCTCGAGCCGGAAAGCCGATCGAGAGATTTACGATCCGAACGCTCGGGGCCCACGGACGCCGACCCTCCTCGGAATCCACGATGCGCATGATTGCTTGGTGCAGCAGATCAGGGAAGAGGCGGTCCGGGATGATTGCCGTGCCGTCTTCTTGACACGCATGGGGTTGCAGGATCGGACGAACATAAAGGCGGCGATCCAGTGGTTCTCCGGGTCGTGAAAGGTCCCCGTGGATGATGGCAGAAGCCATTTCGGTGCCGTGCTTTCGGGCAGCGACCGGATAGATGTCGGCGAGGTCATCGGGGTCGTCGATGTCGAGACGGCCCTCCAGTAACACATGATTTGCCAAGGGCAGCCCATCAAGCAGGGCTATTCGCGGTGGAGCGGTGGGGAGTGTCGATTGGGAAGGAGATATCGTGGTCGTTTCGCCTTCCAGCTGTGGACCAATGCTCATTGGAACGAAAGGACTGACGAGCATGACGTCATCCGTGGTCAGTAGACGGATCGCATTGGCACCTTTGTCCAGCACGGCATGAACCTGCTGGATGGGCAGCTCGGCGAGCAGGGCGTGATACCGAATGTCTGGGATCTGGGCCTGATGATGGATGCGGCCTCTCGCCTCATGGATGACGTGTTCAACGTGCTGTTGAGCCTCGGTGCGTAGTCGCTGCTCCTTGCGGTACCAGAGTTCGATCTCAACCATGACCGGGGCGAGCGATTGACCCGCCGATTCCAGGCGCTCCCGCCAGAAATCAGTCAAACCGGTTTCTCGGATGCGATCCTCGGGTCCCCAATGGCGTACATCGGCCAGTACCTCAAACGCCTTCCTGAATTTTGCCAACCCCCGATCAAATTTTGCAGAAGGATCCTGCTTCCATCGGTTGAACAGGCTCACGAATTCATCCGCGGCCTTGGCGTTCGACATGATCATGTACAAAGGATGCTTGATCTTGCCGGCGATGCGGCCTTTTTTAGGATCCACCCTGTGAAAGTCGTCATCGGGGTCGGTTTCATCGCCAACCCATTCCGAGAGGAACTCGAATCCTTCGATTCGGTTCACGGCATTCTGGAAGTCCTGCACACTGTCTGTCAGATCCAGGACGACAACCATGCTCGGGTCGGTTTCGTCGGGAAGCTTCCTTCCAAGTTCAACCCGTTTGGCGTCGAAGGCAGACTTCAGATCGTGGAATCGCGGGCCGAGTCTATGAGCCTGTCGTTGCGCCCCGGGGTTGGAAACCTGGGGAGGTCTGCTGCTTAATCGTTTGCTGCGGTCGGACAGCTGCGGCGGACCGAAAGTCAGAAGAGGATATTGATCGGAGGTCATGATGTTTCCCGGGAATGCCGGTTCTCAAGGCGCTCCCGAGCGATGCGACGCAGATTAGCGTCGGGCAGCTCCAGCACGGCCCTGCGACGAACATCCATCACGAACTCCTCGAGTTCGGCGAAACTGGCCCCGACGAGTTTCTCGGCGAGGGTGCGCGGGGCGAAGCCAAGGTCACCGCCGAACCGGGAGGCCAGTTTCTCCAGGAACCGTGCCGCTTGGGCACGGCTGGGAGTTTCCAGCTTTGCGTGAGTCTGGAAACGCCTCCAAGCCGCGCGGTCGAGAAGCTCCTCGTGGTTGGTGGCCCCGACGAATATGACGTGCGCGGGGAGCCGGTCGATCTGGAGCAACAGGGTTGAGACCACCCGCTTAATCTCGCCGGTTTCGTGCTGGTCGGAACGTTCCTTGGCGATGGTGTCCAACTCATCGAAGAACAGCACACAACGACGGGTACGGGCGAACTCGAAGGCACTGTCGATACGGGCGGCAGTTTCCCCGAGGAAACTGGAGACGACACCCTCGTAACGGATGACGTAGAACGGAAGCATCAGCTCGGCCGCAATGGCCTCGGCAACGCTGGTCTTGCCGTTGCCCGGAGGACCGGACAGCAAGAGCCGATGACGAGGCTCGATGCCGTAGCTTCGCAACAGATCGGCGCGTTGATGTTCTTCGATCAGCTCAGTGACCACCCGCTGGGGCACTTTCGCCAGCTCGAGATCGGCCAAACGGCGATCCGGCACCACCTCGTGCAGCAGATCGCGCATCGCAGCGGCATGGTCATCCCGGATCGCGGACTGGCCCGTGGAGACGATCAGCTCTGACAGGCGATCGGCCAGGAGGTGGTGCTGGTTGGCGCGTTCCTCCGCGATCACCGCCTCGACGATTCCCCGAAAACGGGTGCGGTCCCCGCGTCGTTCCGCTTCCACGAGGTCCAAAAGAAGATCAGCACGAGCCATGGCCACCTCTCCCTTCGATTGGACGTCATATTACGTGGCCGCGCCGACCGGTGAATCCTCAGGACCCCTGCATTTTGGAGATCCTCCGCGCGACCGTCACCGCTTTGCCGTTGCCCTTCCGGGCGGCCAGTGCCGCGACGTTCGGCAGGTCGACGGCGACCCCCGCCGCCCGCACCTCCGGGAGGTAGTGCAGCACCGCCTCCAGTGCCGTCGCCGTCGCCGCCGTGGTTTTCCGCTGCCCCGCGAGTTCCTCCGCGATTGTCACCAGCAACGGCCAGGCCAGGGCCAGGCCGCCGGCGTCGGCGATGGTGCACAGGACCGTCACCGTCTTCGCGGGCGAATGGGGCCAGGTCTCGTATTTCACCCGCGGCATGTCGTTGAGCTCGTCCCACCAGGGGCTCCGCCAGGCGTCGACGAGGTCGCCGGGGCGCAGACGGCCCTCGTCCCAGGCGGTCAGGAGGGCCTCGGCGACGCGGTCGCGGTCCTTCAGTGCCGCCCCCGAGATCACGGCGAGGGCGACGAACGACAGCACCGGTCCGAATCGCCCCGCCACCGCCGTGACCGGGAGGAAACCGGCGACCGCATCTGTGGGATGGTTGTGCCCGAGCTCCTGCAGGACCAGCGCCGCGGGTCGGGTCGGGTGCTCTGGGAGCAGCGTCAGGGCGGCCTCGGAGTCCGAGTCGTACAAGATTGAGCCGCTGGGCTGGAAGTGAACCTCGGTGCCGTCGTTCCCCATCGACTGGAAGCGGATCACCGCGTCAAGGTCCGGTTCCGGCCAGGCCTCGGGCAGGTCCCGCACCCTCTCCCAGTAGAGTCTGCGATCCGGGTGGAACCGTTCCGCCCAGGCGTTGCGCAGCCCGAGCGGCTCGAACGTGCCGGGCTCGTCGCCGTCGGCGATCAGCCTCGCGACTGGGCGGTTCAGGTACGGGTGGTCGTCCCCGGAGGCTGGGCTGAGCCGGAGCACGCCGGGGCGGGGTTCGTCGTCGCGCCAGCGGGCGAGCACCCCGGACAGGCGGACCTCGACGCCGCGGATGGGCAGGTCGAGGTCGGAGACATCCCGCGGGGCGCAGGTGCGGTCGAGGCGGGCCAGGGCCACGGCGACGTCGGTGGGCACCAGCTCCACCCCGGCCTCCCGGAACCTGCCGACCCGTTCCCGGAAGGCCTCCCAGGAGATGTGGAACCCCTCGTGGGTGGGGGTGGACAGCAGGCAGGGCAGCTCGCCGAGCAGTCCGAAGATGTCGCGGGCCCGCTGCGCAGCGAGGAAGGACAGGGGACCACCCTGCGAGGCGGCGGGCCGGATACCCTGGCCGGGGACGATGGTGCCATCGCCCAGGCACACGACCAGCCGAGTCAGGAAACCACACCAGCCGGCCGGCGACACGTTCCTCCCGATCAGCCGGACCAGATGTTCGGGGCCGCCGGCGTGGGCGGTGGCGACGAGGGTCGCGAGGAGACCCTCGTAGCGGAAGGCGCTCAACCGCCAGCGGGTGTCGATGTCGGTGAGCAGCGCCAGCAGGGCGGGTTCGTCGAGGACCAGGGCGTCGTCGGTGAACTCGGGAAGAAGCTCCGGCACCGGCAGCGACGGTTCCCGCCACAACCCGAGCGGCTCCTCCTCGGGCGGGGCGGCGTCCCAGCCGTCCAGGAGTTCCCGGGCCAGTTCGGCGGTGGCGGTATCCGCGTCGGCGGCCAGCGCCTCGACGGTTCCGATGAGATCCTGCGACGGCGCCCCCAACCCGCGGAGGGCCTTCAGGACGTCGCGTTTGATGCCCTTCTCCTTGCGGACCAGGACGTCAAGGGCCAGGGCGGTCAGGTCGTCGTCGCCGAGGCCGTCGGCCAGCAGGCATCCGGTGAAGAGTTTCACGACGGTTTTGTCGGCGTTCGGCAGGCCCGCCAGCAGGCGGGGCCGCTCCGCGGCGAGCAGGCCCTCCAGGTCCAGCGCCCGCAGCCAGTGCGCGACGGCCTGCTGCGCGGTGGGGCGGTCGCCGCGTTCGACGATCCGGAGCAGCGCGTCCAGCAGGGCGGGGTCGTTCGTGGGTTCCCGTTCCCGCAGGGCCTTCGCCTTCTCGCGGATGTCGGCCTCGTCCCTGCCGAGGCCGGGAAAGGTGAGGGCGTTCGGGGATTCGCAGGCCTGCAGGAAGTGCTCCTGCCAGCGCGTGCCGGGCGTGGGATCGGAGTTGTTGCTGGACCAGCCCGTCCAGTAGTTGGTGTGGTCCGCCCCTGGCAGCGGCAGCCCCAGGGTGACGCACAGGGGGCCGACGAGATGGCTGATCTGCCAGAGAATGTCGCGTTTCCTCAGCAGGGCCGCCACGAGTTTCTCCACCCAGTCTGCGCCCCGGTCGGCGAGCAAGGCCACCGCCTCGTCGATGGCGTCGTCGTCCTTCAGGGATGTGACCGTCGAGAAACCGAACGTCGCGGCGGTCTGGGCGGGGGTGCTGCCCAGCGCGGCGGTGAGCAGCATCAGGTGTGCACCGAGGAACCTCCGTTTGTCGGTCAGCGCAGCCTTGATGGCGCGACGGCCCTTCTTCAACACCCGCGACCTCGCCGCCCGCTCCTTAGGGGCCATCGATTCCAGTTCCTCGATGAGGTGCCCAAGGTTGGTGGCCTCCTTGGTCATCCGGACGAGGTCGGTCTCCTCCGGGGTGAGTTCCCGGTCAGTCATGGTGGGCGCCTCTCTCCTCGACGACGGGCTGTGTGGTGTCGGTTGCGTTCCAGTGTTCCAGGAGCGAGGCGGCCAGCCGTGCGGTGGTGGCATCCGGTTGGGTGGCGAGGGAGCCGACGACTTCCAGTAGTTCGGTCGGGGGTGAGTCCAGCGAGGTGAGGGCCCTCAGGAGGGTGCGTTTCGACGCTCTCTCCCGGCGGTTCAGCACGATCAGCGCCAGTTCGGTCAGTTCGTCCGGTGCGAGGTTGCGGGCCAGGAGTTGCTTGATGGCGAACTTCACGACGGTGTTGTCGGCGTTCGGGAGAGCCGCCAGCAGGGGAGCACGCGCCTCCTGGATCTGCTCTTCCAGGTTGAGGGCCTCCAACCACAGCAATGCCATCCGTTGCGCGCCGGATCGGTCGCCACGTGCGAACACCTGGAGCAGGGCCCGTGCCAGGGCCGGGTCGTTCGTGGGTTCCAGTTTTCGCAGGATCTCGGCAGAGCGCGCGACGTGTCGGGCGTAGTCGGCCTGTCCGTTCGACGTCCCCGCCAGGACGTCGGGCACGGCACAGGCGGCCAGGAAGTGTTCCTCCCAGCGTTGCTCCGAGCGAGGGATGGCCAGTTCGTGTGCCCAGAGCTGCCAGTACTCCGGCTGGGTGGGCAGGGGAAGGTTGTGGGTGACGACGAGAGGATGCGCCAGCCGGGTGTGGATGCCGACATCGGGTCTGTCGAGGATGGCGTCGACCAGCTGCTGGGTCCAGTCGCGGTCACGGGCCAGCAGGGCTTCCCGCACCCGACCGAAGACCTCCTCGTTCTCCCACAGTTTCCAGACCCACCATGCGGTGACCATGCTCGCGACCTGGGACGGGGTGGAGTCGAGCAACGTGACCAGGACGATGCCGCGATGCCAGGGACCCACATCCGTCGCGTGGTCGCGGTGCCCTTCCTGTTTGAGGCGGTGCCGTAGCGCTGGAAGCTCGCGGTCCAGAGCCGTCGACGCGGCCTCCCGGTCGGCGGGCGGCAGTGCGTCGATGGCGGCGACGAGCCCTTCGAGGTCCTGGGGTGCCTTCAGGAAGGCGTCGAATCGGTGTCGGTCCCACGGGGTGTCCGGCATTGCTGCTCCTGTTGTTCCGGGTGCTCGATGTCACAACGTCTCAATGTTTGCTCGCGAGCCCTGCGGTGGCGCGCCGGGGTGCGAGTGGAGCGGTGCCGAGGGGGTCGGCCGGTTCCGGGGATCCCGTGGGAGGCCGGCTGGGTGGGAATAGGGGCGCACAAGGGGACGGGGGTTCGTCCGGTACCGGACGACCCCCCGACTTATGAGTGGTTGATCTGAGCAGAACATGAGCCAGGAACTGAGGATGGCGAATGTTCCACCACTGGTAAGTTTAGTGAGCTCGTGATGGTGGACAACACCACTCGGCGTTTCGCCCGCCAAACGAGAACAATCGCGACGGGAGCGGGCAGCGTCGTCGATCGTTGTGGTATCCGTTGAATCCTGCTGAACCATCCGGGAGGTCTGATGAGAATCTGGTCGTTGCATCCGGAATACCTTGACAGGCAGGGGCTGGTCGCCTGCTGGCGGGAGTCGTTGCTGGCGCAGAAAGTCCTCGCGGGGCAGACCGTCGGCTACATCCGGCATCCGCAGCTCGCCAGGTTCCGGGTCCTCGACGATCCGCTGGCCGGGATCGGTTCCTACCTGCGGGGGCTCGCGGACGAGGCCGCGCGGCGGGGATACCGCTTCGACGTCACCCGGATCGTGAGATCCGATCGCGCGCTCACGCTCACCGTCACCCGCGGGCAGCTCGACGTCGAGGCCTCCCACCTGCTCGCCAAACTGAAGGAGCGCTCACCCGACCGGGTTCCCGGATTCCCCGCGTTCGTGGATCTGCGTGCGCATCCGCTGTTCACCGTCGTCCCGGGGCCGGTGGCAGATTGGGAGCGTGCCCGGCCGTGACTTCCCGATGTTTCTTCCTCCGGATCACAGGGCCTGCACGATCAGTTGTGCGATCTTCACGGCCTTGAGGGGAACCGTCCGGGTCGCCAGGGCGGTGGTATTCGGCAGGTTGACGGTGATCCCCGCGGCCTGCGCCTCGGGTAGGTGGTGCAGCACCGCTTCCAGGACCGTCGACTCCGGGGCAGGGATCATGTCCTGGTCTGCGATCTCCTCCGCGATGCTGGTCAGCAGCGGCCACACGAGGGCTAGGCCACCCGCGTCGGCGATGCGCCCCAGTGTCGTGGCGATCCTCGGGACCGAAATCCTCCAGGACCTCCGCCACGGGCTGTTCCAGGCCGTGACGAGGTCGTCGGGGGTGAGGCGTTCCTCGTCCCAGGCGGTGAGGATCAGGGCGGCGGTGCGGTCGCGTTCCTTCTGCGTCGCCTCGGAGGTCAGGACCAGGGAGACAAAGGACGCGACCGGCCCGAATCGGGGTGCCGTGGCCACGATGTGCTCGAAGATGTTGAGGGCGAACGTTCCCGCGGCCTGGAGCGCCAGCCCGGCGGGGCGGGTCGGATGCTCGGGCAGCAGCACCAACACCCACGGATCCTCCTGACTGGGATGGACCGGCCGGTAGGGGAGCGTCCAGTGGCTGCGGATACCCAGTAGCTCATGGACGGCGGGTTCGTCACCGTCGACCTCCACGTGCATGGGTGAAGCGACCCCGTCCCGCGCCTCGGGGGTGGGCAGGAATCGCAGCTCACCGGGTCGTGCCGGGTGGTTGCGCCAGTGATCGATCACCGTTGCGAGGTTTGCCGTCACGTTGTGGATGGGTTGTTCGAATGCGGACAGGTCCTCGGGTGTTTCCGTGCGGTCGAGTCGCGCGAGGGCGACGGCGACGTCCGTGGGGAGCACCTTCACCCCGGCTTTCCGGTAGTGCCGTGCACGCCTGGCGAACACGTTCCAGGCGATGTGGAAGTCGGTGTGGGTGGGGGTGGACAGCAGGCAGGGCAGTTCACCGAGCCGGCTGAGGACGTCGACGACCCGCTGTGCGGGAAGGAAGGTCAGAGGTTTCGAGTCCGACGTCACCGGGCGCCCCGGCTCGCCGTCGGTGCGTCTGCCCAGTTTCTGCAGAAGCCGGGCCAGGAGCGATCTGTTGGAATTGACGTACCTGATGCTGGTGCGGACCGCGTGCCTGACCCGGTTCGGGCCGCGAACGTGTGCCGTCGCCACGAGAGCGGCCAGGGCGTGCTCCTGAAGGCCGGGGTTGCCGCGCCGGTCCGCCTCAAGTTTCACAATCAGCGTCTCCAGATCGAGATCGTCGAGGACAAGGGTGGCGCTCGAGAGGCTGCGCAGCGGCTGTGGACAGCGGCCTGCGGGCGCGCGCCACAGACCGGGTTTCCTTGTTCTCGTTTCCGAATGGTTGGCGACGGTGGAATCGGGGGGCGGTTGCTGCCCGGGTGCCTCCGGGGCATCGCCGGTGCCGTGGCCCCAGTGCTCCAGGAGCTGTTCCGCCAGCGCGGCGCTGGTGGTGTCCTGCTGCGTCGCGATCAGCCGGACCGCATCAAGGAGGTCCCGTGACGGTGTGGGGAGCCGGGAGACGGCCTTCATCATGGCGCGTCTCAGGCCTTTCTGCTGGTGCGGCAGAACGGTGAGCGCCAGGTCGGTGAGGTCGGTGTCGGTGAGGTCGGTGGAGAGCAGCTGTTTGACGGCCAGCCTCACGAAGGAGCCGCCGGCTCTGGGTAGGGCCGTGAGCACGTGGCTTCGTTCGGTCGGGAGCAGGGGGACCAGGCCGAGTCCCTCCAGCCACAGCATCGCGACTCGTTGGGCGTTTTCCCGGTCACCGCGGGTGAAGATCTGGAGCAGGGCCCGCAGCAGGGCCGGGTCGTCGGTGGGTTCGACGGCGCGCAGGTTCTGGATGTCGCGGGAGATCCGTTCCCGGTAGGCGATTTTGTCACTGAGACGAACCACGAAGGTGTTGGGTGCGGCGCAGGCGGCGATGAACCTTTTCTCCCAGCGGCAGTCGTGGGTGGGTGCCGAGTGGTTTCGCATCCAGCCCAACCAGTAGCGGGGATCTGTGGGCAGGGGCAGTTCGAAGGTGTTGATGAGTGGATCCAGCAAGGGGGGGAGGTGCTCGCCCAGGCTGACCTTCTTGAGGGCGGTCGCGACGAACCTGCGTGCCCAGTTCTCGTCGTGGGTTGAGATTCGTTCTGCAACGTAGTCGTGCGCCGGCCTGTCGTTTGCGAGCTGCCGGATGGACCACTCGGTCAGGGTGGCGACCAGCTGTGCGGGTGTGGCGTTCAGGAAGGCGGCCAACACGATGCAGCGATACTCCGAACCGAAGGGTGCCCTGCTGCGCAGCAACGGTAGTGATCTCTTGGCCAGGGCGCGTTGTTCCGGCGAGAGCCGGTCCAGTTCGTCGAGCAGATCCCCGGTTGTCCTGCTTCGGTTCACGACGCGATCAAGCGTCAGCTCCTCCGGGGTGAGCGACCTCTCTGCCATGTTCTTGTTTCCCGATCAATCAGCAGTGTTCGGTGGGCGCCCTGCTCAGCTCGACGGCCAGGATGTGTTTGCACACTCCCCGCGACCCCGCGTGTCCCCGCCACCAGGGGCAGGTGCAACTCGGCGGTCCGGTGCGGACGATGTACTCGTCGTGGTCACCCCGCACGCGGAAGGTCCCGGGGTGTCCGTCGAATGGCCGCACCGCGCCGGCGGTAACGAGGCGTTTCGCGTGCCTCAGGCGCGGGTTGTCCCTGACCACCCGGTCGGCGTCGCTGGGCAGCTCCCGGTGGAAGTAGGCCTGTTCGTACAGGTCGAAACCCACCCTGCCGTCGCCGGCCAGCACCGCCAGGCCCTGCCCCGTGCGTTCCTCGTCCAACCCGGTCTCCGCGACCAGGGAGGCGATCTCGATGCGGGGCTCGAACGCCAGGCAGGCCGAGATCAAAGCGGAATCGTCGACGGCGGTGGGGGCGGCCAGTTTCGTCAGCAACGCGCCCTCGCCCGAGAAACCCCGGTAGTGCTCGGCGGTGAGGGTGAACGTCAACCGCCCGTGGGGCAGCGAGAACTCCCACACCGACGCCGCCATGGGTGCCTGCGGCAGACCGTAGACCCGCATCCCCGTGACCTGCGGACCGAGGCGACGGGCCGCCCGCAACCGGTTCAGGCCCTCCGCGTACACGGTGCCCCTCCCGGGGCGCAGCGCCGGTTTCACTCCCATCCGCGAGACGCTCCAGTGCCCCTTGCGGCCCGCACCCGACGGCAGCGTCGCCAGGAACTGCCGGGCCTGCACGGCCGGTGCCTCGCCGATCAGCTCCAGTTCCCGGGTCAACTCCTGCGACGACCCGAGCGCCTTCAACCAGCGATCCGGTAGCTCCACCTTCCGCTCCACGTGCGTGGCATCGAGGGTGGAGACGCGCAGCTCGTCGTTGCCGACGGCCAGGTGCATCAGCTCCGACGGCGAGACCTGCCCGAGGGTTTCCCGCAACGGCTGGTTGATGTCGACGTTGGTGGTGCCGTGGCTGATCTCGCCCCCGTCGAAGGCGGCCGCCAGGAGATCCAACCGCACCCCGACGGTGTTGCACGCCGAGAACGCCTCGAACCGCAGGCGGTCACCGTTGGCGGTGCAGATCGGGTCCCGCATGCCGACAGGGGCCGGCTGGAAGTACCGGGTCTGGGCCACGTCGGCCAGCACGAGCAGACCGCGGGCCAGCACGAGCGGCTGGGCAGCGAATCCCGAGAAGAACGCGGGCACCTCGGTGAGACCCCGGGGCGTGAGGGCAGGAGCCAGTTCCAGGGTCAGGCCGGTGTCATCGAGAACCGATGCCGAGGAGAACGATCTCATGATGGAACCGTACCGGGGAACACCGGCAAATACTGGGGAAATGTCAAACAAGTGGAGGGCGCGGATGTTGTTCGTGCCCCGAGTGCACGTCCCGCGGTGGTGGCGTTCGTACCGCCCCGGATGCCGGGGAAGGTCCTGGTGTCCCATGTGTTTGACATGCGTGCCGCGCATGTCAAACGCATGGCTGGTCTCTGTGGTGATCCACACAGGCGGTAGCCTCGCCGAGGATGTGGCGTACGCGATGCGACCCTTCGGATGGGTGCCCGTGGAAGTGGAGGAAGTCCGTGAGGCGAAACCTGATTCCCGAGATCGGGTTGACGCTCTGCGTCGTCGCCGTTCAGTTGGTCGGCGTGCTCGTGTTGGGATGGCCGGCCGGCAACATACTTCTGCTGCTGTGGTTCGAGAACCTGCTGCTGACGCTCATGACCATTCCCCGGATGGTGGTCTTCCGCCATTTGCCGGAAGGCGGCTGGGGTCAGGTCATCGGAACGGCTTTCGGCATGCTGTTTTTCTGCGCGGGCCACTTGGTGTTCTCCGCCCTTCTCGCCCTCATGTGGCGGATCGAGATCACATGGGTGGCGCTCGGGGTGCCTGCCTTCCTGCTCGTGATCCGTTGTGTGGTGGAGGCCGTCGGACGCAGCCGAGGTGAGGAACCGCCGGAGGATTTCGCGCAGACCTACGCCTTCGTGTGGCCACGAATCATCATGCTCCACGTGATGATCCTCTTGTGCTGGACGATCGCTTTGGGCGGTTCTGCATTCTCCTCCGTTCGCATGGAGGGGGCCATTGACCAGACCACCATCCGCGGGGCGAGCGTGGTGGTGTTCCTGGCCTTCAAGGCCGGTGTGGAGATCTACACAACCCTGCGACCCTCGAGAAGAAACCCTGGTTGAGATCCCAGGAACTCTTCGGTAAGGCCGGTTTCATCGGCGGATGACGCTGGTTGGGTGACCTGCGAGCGTCGGCGGGGTCGAAGCCGGGAGGTGGGTTTCCCGGTGCATGTGCTGGGGGCTTGCTTGTCGGTGGAAGTCACGGGTGCCAAAATGAGCCGTCACGTTTGGGGCTCGGAGAGGAAGACCCATGGATCATGAGACCGCGCGGTGCGGAGTGTTGGACGCAATCCCGCTGTTGGCCTCGAAACGATCCGAGAAGAAGGTGATCACCGCGCTGTGGGAGAAGGGATACGACCGCGCGGCCGCCGAGCAGCTCACCCTCCTGGTGCCCTCCGCACTGGCCTGGCCGCTCTGCCGGCGGGCCGGGCTCAGGAACTTTCCCGACCATTTCGTCGTCGCCGACGACCGTGGCCGTGAGATCCGGGTTCCCGTCGCCGACCTGCACTACTTCACCGCCGCGCTGAGGCTGGGGATCGACACCTTCGAGAACGGCTGGTTGGAGGAGGTGCCCCGCAGGGTCTACGAACAGGTGGTCAGGCGGAGCGCGGAACTGGACGCGGTCGGCAAAACCCTCGAACAGGGGGGTGACCTGTCGGGAAGCACGATGCAGGCGCTGATGATCTACGTCAAGGACGCCGAGGCCTTCGTCAGGTCCGGTTCAGTCGGCTGACCCCCGCCCCATCGAGTCGGGAAGCCAGTGGCCGTTCTCGACGGCCTCCAGGGTCCTGTCCAAGGCCCGGCGGTCCCCGTCGGCGAGGTGCGCGGTCAGGTTCTCGTCGAGGGCGCGAACCACGACGAGGGCCTCCGACAGCAGTTTCCTGCCGACCTCGGTGAGCGAGATCTCCTGCACCCGGCGGTCACCGGGACGGCGAATCCGCGTGACGGCCTTCAAAGCTTCCAATTGATCCACGAGGGTGACCACGAGGCTGGGCGCCACCCGCATGCCCGAAGCGATCTCCCGCTGAGAGGCCTTGGTCCTCGAATCGACGAAGGCCATCAGACCGACCTGTTTGGGAGCGAGCCCGAGGGGCTCGAGGCGTTGCCGGGCGAGTTCGGTGACCTGAACGCCCAGGATGCCGAGCCTCACGGAAGCGGAATTCAGGATCTTGTCTCCGTCGCCCATGCCGCGTAGCGTATCCGAACAAGAACATTCAGTCCTGAACGATGAAGAGGAGAACGTTATGCCTTGGTGGATTGCCCTGCTGAACACGGTGGCCGCCCTTCTGTCCGTGGTTTTCGCGGCGATCACCCTCGCCCGCCCCAACCAGTTCATCCCTCCCACGCTTCGGCGTCAGACCGATCGTTTCGCCGCGGCGACGTACGCGGTGCGGGCCATTCCGCTCGGCCTCGCGGTGGTCGTGGTCGTCTGGGCCGCCCCGGCGGGGACCGCCACGGCCCTCCTGCTGGGGGTCGCCTGCGCCGCTCAGGTCGGGGATCTGGTGCTCGGGGTCGTCCACCGCGTGTGGGGGATGGCCGGTGGGGCCGGCTCGGGCGTCGTCTTCCACGCGGTCGGGGTCGCGGCGGCTGCGGGAGCGGTGGGGTGAGGCCGGGGTCTTTTCAGGTGGTTTCGGCCAGTTCGTCGCGGACCGTCATGAGGGCGAAACCCAGCAGGTTCAGTCCGCGCCACGAGTGCGGATCGGCGATGCGGTCGTCGTCGGCGGCCAGCCCGGCCCCCCAGATGCGGTCGACGGGGCTCGCCTCCACCAGTACCCGTTCCCCCGTGCCGAGCAGGAACTCCCGCAGGTCGGGGTGCTGGGAGAACTTGGCCCGGTTGCCCTCCACCACGAGATCGAAACGGCGCTCGTCCCAGCGGTCCTGGTCGAATCCTCGGACCTCGCGGCCCAGCCGTTTCGCGCAGTCCGGGTGGGAGGCCTCGACGATACGATCCGCGGCCCCGTCGTCGCCGAAGAGCCGCGCCTTCCCCGCCATCATCCAGTGCTCGGCGGTGGCGTAGCGCACCCCGTCGATCTCGAAGGGTGAGGCCCACCACTGGCTGAGGCAGCTGCCCGAGAGGGTGCCGTTCGCGGTGGGCCGGTGTCCCCAGAAGTACAGGTATTTCGTCTTCTGCTTCCTGGCCGTGCGGGCCAGCAACCAGTCCAGGTCGTACATGACCCCTCCAGTGACTGCGTTTTGCGGGATGACAAGCCCCGATTCTAGTGGGTGTGCAGCGATTGCCGGTTTTTGCCGGTGGTGTGTGGAAAGCTTGTTCCGTGACGATCCTGGAGTTTCCCTTCCCGCACGTGGACCCCGTGGCGATCGCCATCGGGCCCGTGCGGATCCACTGGTACGCCATCATGTACCTGCTGGCGTTCGCCATGGCCTACGGGTTGATGCGGCTGAGGCTTCGTCATCAGCCCTTCGCGTCGATCACGAAACCGTCCGCGTGGGTTCCCGCCGATATCGAGGACCTGCTGCTCTACGGCATCGCTGGCGTGATCCTGGGAGGGCGGCTCGGGTATGTGTTGTTCTACCAGCTTGGCTACTACGTGACCCATCCGCTGGACGTCTTCAAGGTCTGGGACGGCGGAATGAGCTTCCACGGCGGTGCCATCGGCGTGATCCTGGGAATGGCGTTCTTCGCCTGGCGGCGGTCCCGGCCGTTCCTGCAGGTCGCCGATTTCCTCGTCCCCTCCGTTCCCATCGGGCTCGCGGCCGGGCGGATCGGGAACTTCATCAACGGGGAGCTGTGGGGTCGCGCGGCCCCCTCGGACCTGCCCTGGGCGATGCGTTTCCCCACAGGTGGCAACGTGCTGCGCCACCCGTCGCAGCTCTACCAGGCCCTCCTCGAGGGGGTGCTGCTGTTCGTGCTGCTGTGGCTCTACGCCCGCAAACCGCGGCTCCGCGGCCAGGTGGCCGCCGCCTTCCTGTTCGGCTACGGCCTGTTCCGGTTCATCGCCGAGTACTGGCGCGAACCCGACTCCCAGCTCGGGTTCCTGTCGCTCGGGCTTTCGATGGGGCAGTGGTTGTCGGTGCCGATGGTTCTCGCCGGTGTCGCGCTGTGGCTGTGGGCCCGGCGGCGCGGCATCTCCGACGTGCAGGAGTCCGCAGGCGACCCGGGGGAGGAAACCGCCGGCGAGAACCCCGAGGAGAACGCGGGTGAGGACGCCGGGGAGAAATCCACCGGGGATGTGGAAGAGCCCCGGAAAGCTGTGGACGAGGCGGGGGAAACTCCCTCCGAGAAGGGCGAAATCCCAAGCCAGAGCTGAAATCCCCAACCACAGGCGGGTTTTCCACAAGGTTGTGAACACTGTGGAAATCATCTTTGAAGCTGGTTGCCTCGGGCTGTTATGGGGGAGTGGCCCGTGTCGAAGCCATCCGGTGGTCGGGCAATCAGCTTGAGTGCGGGTTCCCGGGCAAGGTCACCATGGTTTCGACTCGACCTGCTCGCTGGCGCTCGCGGGTCGGCTCAACCAGCTTCGGGGAGGGGGAGTGGCATGTGTCGAAGCCATCCGGTGGTCGGGCAACCGGCTTGAGTGCAGGTTCCCGGACACGCGCGCGGTGGTTTCGGTTCAGTCAGCCTTGGTATCGATCACCAGGGCGCCCGGGCCGGTGACGGCGTGGCCCTCCGGGACCGGGCCGTGTTCGTCCCACGCCACCAGGATCTCGCCCTCGACGGGGATCTCCACCAGCCGGTCCCGGGCCCGGGTGGCGGCCACCACGGTGGCGCCCCGCCGCATCAGGACCGTGTCCTCGTCCAGCACCTCCACCGACACTTCCGCCAGCGATCCCGAGGCCAGATCCGGGCGGTCGCGCCGCAGCCTCAGCAGCTCCTGGTACCAGGCCAGCATCCGGGCGTGATCGGGTTCGGTGATCTCGTCCCACCGCAGGGCCGCCGACTCGCGGGTAGCGGGCGACTGCGGATCCGGGATCTCTGCGTCCCAGCCCATCCGTTCGAACTCGCGGGCGCGCCCCTCGGTCACCAACGGACCCAGTTCCGGGCCGAGGTGGCTGAAGAACGGGAACGGCGTGGAGGCGGCCCACTCCTCGCCCATGAAGAGCAGCGGCGTGAACGGCGACAGCAGGTACAGCGCCGCCGCGGCGGCCTGACAGCCGAGCGGGGTCGAGTGCGATATCCGATCGCCGACGGCCCGGTTGCCCACCTGGTCGTGGTTCTGCAGCGAGACCACGAACGAATGCCCGTCGTACAGCCCAGAGGCGGGGTCGACGGGAGCGCCCCAGTCCTGGCCGCGGAACGTCGAGAACCCGCCCTCATGGATGAACACCTTGGTGAGAGCTTGTTTCAGGACGTCGGCGGTGCCGAAGTCGATGTAGTAGCCGTCGCGTTCCCCCGTGAAGAAGGAGTGCAGCGCGTGGTGGACGTCGTCGGCCCACTGCCCGTCCATGCCCAACGCTCCCGGTACCGAACCTATCGGCGAGACCGTGGTGGGTTGGTTGCGATCCGACTCCGCGAACAGCGTGAGCTCGCGTCCCGTCTCCCGTTCCCAGGCGCGCACCTCGTCGCTCAGCTCGGCCAGGTAGTGGCGCGGGGAGTCGTCCTGGAACTCGTGGACGGCGTCCAGGCGCAGCCCGTCCACCTGGTATTTCACCAGCCACTGCCGGCACGCACCCAGCAGGAAGTCGCGCACCTCGTTGCTGCCCGGCTGGTCCAGGTTGATGGCGTCCCCCCACGGGGTGTGGTGGGCGCTGGTGAAGTACGGTCCGAACTGCGCCAGGTAGTTGCCCTCCGGGCCCTGGTGGTTGTGGACGACGTCCAGGATCACGCCGAGCCCGCGCGCGTGGCAGGCGTCGATGAAGGCGACGAACCCCTCCGGTCCCCCGTAGGCCGCGTGCACCGCGTACTGGCCGACGCCGTCGTAACCCCACCCCTGCTCGCCGGGGAAATCCGCGACGGGCATCACCTCCACGGCCTGCACCCCGAGATCCACCAGGTGATCCAGATGCGTGGTGGCCGCCTCGAAGGTGCCCTCCGGGGTGAAGGTGCCGATGTGCAGCTCGTAGCCGACCGCGCCCCGCAGGTCCGCGCTGAAGGTGGCGGGACGGTCGAACAGCGCCGGATCGACGATGCGACTCGGCCCGTGCGGACCGTCGGGTTGGCTGAGGCTCCGGGGGTCGGGGAGCAGCATCCCGCCGTCGATCCGGAACTGGTACAGCGTCCCGGGCGGCAGCGGTTCCGACCACCACCAGCCGCCATCGCTGCGCGCCATGATCGTCCCGGTGCCGTCGACGACGACCTCCACCATGTCGGCGTCGGGGGCCCACACCTCGGGGCGGGTGATGTCTCGCATGAATGCTCCTCGGATCAGGATTCGGGGTGTCTGCTGGTGCTCACACGCTGGTTGAGCCGACCTGCTCGCTCCGCGGGTGGGTCGTGTCGAAACCATGGTGAGGGTGTTCGGGGTCTTGTGGCCGGGTCTGGTCGCCGGGTGCCGGTGGTGGTTTCGACTCAGCCGTTCGCTGGCGTTCACGTGCTGGCTCAACCGGCCTCCCCTGCTGGTTTCGCATCAGTCGACCTGATGGACGAGCAGGGCGACGGGCAGGTCCTGGAGGATGTCGGCCAGCGGTGTGGCGCCGCCCGGGTATTCGCGTCCGGTCAGGACGTCGCGGAACCGCAGGCTGGGCAGCACCAGCTCCGCGTCGCCCCAACCCTCCTCGTTCAGCCCCGACTGCACCCGCGTGGCGACCGTGATGGCCACCGGGGTTTCCGAATCCCGGTATCCGCGTTCGAACACCACCGCGTGGCCGGTGTTCAACGACACCGACCGGTAGTCGGCGTCCGGGCCGCGGAACGCCTCCGGGTGGTCGCGGCGCAGCAGCAGGGCCCGCGACGTCACGAGAAGTTTCTCCGCGTCCAGGTCGGCGGGCGGGTTCATGTCCAGTGCCGTCAGCACCCCGGAGCGACGGTAGTAGTCGATGGGGCGGCGGTTGTCCGGATCCACCAGCGACAGGTCCACCACCTCGCAGCCCTGGTACAGGTCCGGGACCCCGGGTATGGTGAGCTGGATCAGTTTCTGTCCCAGGATGTTGGCGCGCACCGAGGGGAAGGTCAGCTCCGTGAACGCATCCAGCGCGGCCCCCACCTCCGGGGTGGTGAGGCATGCGGTCGCGAACTCGATGACGGCCGACTCGTAGTCCTCGTCGGGGGAGGTCCAGCTGGTGTGGAGTTTCGATTCCCGCATGGCCTTGGTCAGGTACCTCGTGAGGCGGTCGGCGGAGATCGCCTCGGCGCCCGCCGCCGTGCTGGGCAGTGTCCAGGTGGCCGCGAGGGTCTGCCACAGGAACAGTTCCGTGCCGCCGTCGAGCAGCGCGGGACGCAACTCGGAGGTGGCGGCCCGCAGCTCACTGACGCAGTGCTCCCACTCGCGCGGGTACTCGGTGAGGACCGCCAGCCGGGCACGCACGTCCTCGCTGCGTTTCGTGTCGTGGGTGGACAGGGTTGTCATGCTGGTGGACCAGTCGGCGGCCAGGGTGCGGCAGAAACCGTGGAAGTCGTCCTGGTTGATGCCGATGATGTTCGGGTCGGAACCGACCTCGTTGACGCCGATGAACCGGTTCCACCGGTAGAAAGCCGTGTCCTCCTTCGATTTGGCCATCACCGGTCCGCACGTCTGGGCGAAACGGACCATGAACTCGGCCCGCAGGTCCGACGGGTTGTGGGCGCGGCCCGGCAGCTGGTTGAGGATCTTCGACGGCGCGGGCAGCGTCACCGCGCCACCCATGTCGGTCTCCCCGGTTTCACCGAGGGCCAGCGCCACGACGAAGTCGAGGGCGTCCAGTTCGTCGATCGTGAGGTACTCCCTGGCCTTCGTCGCGGCCTCGACGATGATCTCCCGCTCCGATTCCGGGGTAGCCCTGCCCGGTTCGACGTAGGCGCGGTAGCGGCTGAACTGGTACAGCAGCTCGCGGATGGCGTGGTTGAGCTGGCGGCGGGTGTGGTCGCGCAGCCGGATGTCGCCGTCGCAGATGGCCATCGCGATGTTGACCAGGCGGTTCAACTCCGTGAACAACGACTCCTTGACGACGGTGCGTTTGGCGTTGAGCACGGTGGAGGCGAACCCCTCGCCGGACCCGGACATGCGCTCCCACAGGTCGGTGAGCCTCGGAACGCTGCCGGGCACGTGGAACAGGCCCGCGACCCGCAGCAGCGAGTCGTAGCCGGTGGTTCCCGCGCACTCGAAATCGGCGGGGAGGACCTCGTCGTATTCGAGGATCTTCTCCGCCACCACCCAGCAGCCGCCCGTGGCGCGCTGCAGATCCGCGAGGTACTGGCGGGGATTGGCCAGGCCGTCGATGTGGTCGATGCGGAAACCGTCGATGAGCCCCTCGGCGTGGAGCTGGATCAGTTTGCGGTGAGTGGCCTCGAAGATGGCCGGGTCCTCGACCCGGATGGCCGCCAGGGTGTCGACGTCGAAGAAGCGGCGGTAATTCAACTCCTCGCTGCCGATCCGCCAGTAGGCCAGGCGGTACCACTGCCTTTCCAGCAGCTCGTCGAGGGGAAGGTCCTCGGTGCCGGGGCGGACGGGGAAGACCTGGTCGTAGTAGGCGACCACGGGCTGCTCCTCGCCGTTGATGACGTCCGTGGTGAAGCTGATGTGTTCCAGCTCCCGGCCGATCCGGTTGCCGAGCACCGGCATCAGGATGGCCTGGGAGTCTGTCATGTCGAGATCGAACCATTCCGCGTATGCCGATTCGGGGCCGCGCCGCAGCACGTCCCACAGCGCGTGGTTGTGCCAGATCGGGGTGGGGACCGCCATGTGATTGGGTACCACGTCGACGACGACGCCGATGCCCTGCTCGTGTGCGGCCTGCGACAGCCGCCGGAAGGCCTCCTCCCCACCGCACTCCTCGGAGATGCGGGAGTGATCCACGACGTCGTAGCCGTGGGTGGAGCCGGGGGAGGCCTGCAGGATCGGGGAGCAGAACAGGTGCGTGACGCCCAGCGCGTGCAGGTAGGGCATCCACGCCGCGGCGTCGTCGAAGGTGAAGCCGCCGTGCAGCTGCATCCGGTAGGTCGAGTTCGGTACGGTCCTGTTGGTCTCCACCCCTTCACTCTACGCAAGGCCTGTGCCGCATGGGGTGGAACGGTTTGTCCGGGTGGTTCCGACACGCCGTCGCGCCGAGTCAACCAGCATGTACCCCGATGTTGGTTGAACCAGCTCGTGAGCGCCAGGAGTGGCTGTGCCGAAACCATCCCGAACTTGTCAGCGAGGCTTGTGACTGGGTCTACCTCCTTCCGGCCGGAGCGGTCCGTCCTACCCGGTTGTGGCCCGGGGTCACGACCAGCCGTCGGAGACGCCGGGCAGAGGATCTGTCGGGATTCCGTTGGTGTCGTCGCACGAGTCGCCGATGCCGTCGCCGTCGTAGTCGGTCTGACCGTAGTTGCGGACGGTGGGACAGTTGTCGACCTCATCGGGGACTCCGTCGCCGTCGGTACTGATGTCGACCGTGGTGGATGCTGTCGACGTGGCACCCGTCGAGTCCGTCACCCGAACGCTCACCGTGCCGGAGTAGGCGGACTCCCAGGTGTGCTCGTGGGTCGGGGCGGTGGTTGACGTCTCGAAGTTGCCGTCGCCGTCAAGGTCCCACTCGTAGGCGGTGATGTTGCCGCTCTTCGAGTAGGAGCCTCTGGCGTCCAGGGTGAAGGGCGTTCCGATGGGCCGGTTGTAGGGGCCGTCGAGCCAGGCGAAGGGGGTGCTGGTGATCGTCGACGCGCTGGTCTCGCGCGCGAAGACGCTGGGAGGTACCACCTTGGCGAGGGCCTCTGCCATTTTCTCATGGCCGATCTTGTTCGGATGGAACCACTCCATCCTGTCGCCGGAGAAAATGGACTCAGTCAGTCCTGACTCATCGAGCTGCCCTTCGGTCTCCAAGAATCTGTTGATCCACCGGTTGCTCTTTCTGGATCCGAGGGAAAAATATCCCAGGGAGGGATTCGGTTCATGATCCGTGAAATCTTCCGGGATGGAGGAGACGTGATGCAGGGTGTGATGAGTACCATCATTGTGTGCATTCCAGTCGTCGACCAGTTTTGTCTGCTCGCTCATCAAGTAGGAGCGGACGGTGTGCGCCCCGCCGGGGCTCGGATAAGTGTGCTTATTGCGGCATCTGATCTCGGAAGGATCCTTGGGTTCGAGACATCTGCCTGTCACGAAATGCGGAGAGCGCACGATGATATTCGGGTGGCCCATGAGAACGATGTGCGCATGGTTGTCGGGAAGGTGTGCCTCCAGATCTCTCAGCAGGCTTTCGGTATTTTTTCTGAACTCTCCTCCTTTGAGGTAGGCCGTGGCTTTGTCCACACTGCTCCAGCAGTTGTCCGGATCCTGCACGGACCTGACGAAGCAGTCCCGCGCAATCTCTCGGATACCTCCTTCATTGTCTCCCACGCTGAGCACGATGAGATCGCTGTCCTTGGGAACCCGGGGTATCTGCTCGGCCCTGATGGTATCTGTCGTTGCGCCGGAGGAGGCGAGATTGTGGTAGCTCGCCGCGACGCCCTGCTCGCGTAGTGAATTGACGTAGTTCTGCCCCCAGTTGCTGTGGCTCCGGTAGCTCTTCGACGAGTTGTTGTCGTCGTAATAGTCACCCGCGCCGTTGCCGGCTGCGAGGGAGTCGCCGAGAACGGTCACCACTGCGAACTTGTCCTTGTCCGCTGGCGGATCTGCGTTGGCGGGGTGCGTCGCCGCGGAGCCGACGCACAAGGCCAGGGGCAGGGTGAGCAAGAGAATCGTGTTCTTGGTGGTCGCTTTCATTGCTGTTTTCCTAGGGTTCAGAGGCGTTCGGATTGAGAGGACTCGTCCGGACGCATTCTCGTGAAAAAATTTTATATTTGAAGCACCGGATCGTGGGAGCTGCTCCCTTTGCGGTTGCGATCCTAGTCTCCTGCAAGGCCGTGTGCTCAAAGCCGCCTCGCGTGTCGGCATGAATCAGATCTGTGCACTCTGGGTCCCGTCGGGGCAGCCGGATCGCGGGGGCTGATCTGGTTGAACCGACAAGATTTTTCGCGTTGGCTGACTTGAGCTGCTCCTTCGCTGGAGTCCGGCGGGGCCAGCTTGTGTGGCTGGTCAAACCTCTGGCTAGAGAGGTGTGGACGGCTGTGAATAGGATCCACGGCTTCACGAAATACTTGTAATCAGGCAGGGTGCGGCTTCGACGGTGATCAATCCACACGATCCAACCCCATGACACATCCCCCACCCTCTGGAGATTTTCTTCCCGAACTCCTACAACCGGAGGACCGCCCCGGGTAGTGTCAGCACCACCTCACCCGGGAGGCAATGATGCACCACCGAGTCACGACGACGGCAACCGCCCTGGTCCTGTGCGCCTGGCTGCTCCTGACCGGCTGCTCGGCACAGGCCAGACAGCGCGACCTCATGCGCAGGGACCCCATGACCTCCGCCACTTGGGACGGCATCGATTTCCTGGGCTTCAAGGAAAGCGAGGATGACGGCCCCAAACCATCCCCGGTCGCCATGACCCGCTGTTTCAATATGACGATTCCTCTAGAAGATGCACACGAACGGATTTTTGCAACCGCCACACAAAACGGCTGGCGAGAAGATGATCTCATCGGGTCAAGAACGACCCGAGCAGCAACCAGGGGAAGCAATGAAGGAGGAATGACTCTTTTTGTATCAACAGCAATCATACGCTGCGAGCAACACCCCGAGACCAATCTGGCTCTGACCATCACCTTCGGATAACTCAGGAGGAAATCGTGCAGAAAGCGACTCTCAAGAAGGGCATTCTGCTGCTCGTCATGGCAGCATCCCTGTGTCTCAATTTCACGACCACACACTCGGCCAGCGCGGATCCACCAGCCAACGACAGAAAGGTTGCCGTGGTGACCCTTCTTGGGGATTCCTTCTCCGCCGGCAATGGCGCGGGCGATTATTACGACAACGAGCCTCGCATAAGCTATCGAAGCCACAACAACTGGGCCCACCACTACGTCAAGTCACTGTGAAACAGGGGTATAGCAACCATCTTTCACAATCTCGCATTCTCAGGAGCAACTACTAACACCGTCGGGTCAGAACAAATAAACAAAGTTCCCTCCGATAGCGACTTGGTCATGTTCAGCATAGGAGGCAATGACAAGAACGCTTTCGGAAATATCGCAATCAACTGCTTTGTGAGCGCCACACGGAGCCCGAAAGGCTGCGGAGAGAGCATTGATGCAGCCGAGATATTCATTCAGAGTGGAGGACTCAGAATAAACACCGAAAAAGTCTTGGAGGACCTGGATGCCCGCCTCTCGAACAAACATGCCCAGATAGTCCTCATGGGTTACCCACACCTCAGTATTGATGACCCAGAATTTCTGTTGTCTCGATGCGTCAAATGGGACACGGACACAAGAAAATGCAAAGAATACTACAGTTATCCCACGGCCAATAGGGTTCGCGAAGTCGTGAATGAGCTCGCCGCTGTCCAAGAACAGCTGGTCCGCAATTGGAACATCAATAACGACGGCAGCCGCCACACGGTGCGCTATGTTTCCTCCATCCGCTCTGATTTCGCGGGACATGAGCCGAATCCCAGCATAGATTTCAAGAATGATTATCGCTGGCTCAACGAGTTCTGGGAAACCAAAGGACACCTCGGCGACTCCGGGAAAACCGAGGCAACAATCACAGCCAACTTCGCAGAATGGTATCACCCGAACCAGATCGGTCATCAGAAAATGGGCGAGGCCCTGAACAACACCGTGAGCCCAGCCAGTTTCACACGCGAGGCGAGTACGTCGCAGGCCCCAGTGGACGTGGCCATCATTCTTGACATATCAGGAGGGATGTTCGACGACCTACAAGCCACCCTCAAAAAGGTGAAGGATGCAATGGCCTCTTTCACCCGAAACAACAGCAACGTGCGTTTCGCGCTGGTTACCTATTCAGGCTTCCCGACTGATGGACTGGTCATCTGGTACGGAGGGGAGATGCCGACCATAAGATCAAGATTCACCTCCGATGTTTCCGCCATCGAGCGGGCTCTCGGGGCAATAACCCCCACCCCCGGTGGGGACAATGGGGAGGGAGTGTACTCCGCAATGATGGAAGCATTCACGAGACTTGACTGGCGACCGGGAGCCCAGAAGAAAACAGTGCTGATCGCAGACGCCCCTCCGGTCGATCCTGAACAACGCACCGGCTACACGAAGGCCGACGTGGAACAGAAGGCCTACGAGCTGGATCCAGTGGAGATCTACGCATTCGACACCAACGGCTGGCTCGAAACCCCAGAACTCGCCGACCTCACCACACGCACCGGCGGGCAGATCGTGAAGGTCAACAACCCCCAAACGGCCCCCGATGCGATCACCACCGCCGTGGAGAAGGCCAGCAACAAACCCTTCTCCTGGCTCGACGGCCCCTACAACCGCGCCATCGGAGAATCTCTCACCCTGGACGCCCGCGGCTCCTACTCGAAGAACGGCAACATCACCAGCTACGAGTGGGACCTCAACGGCGACGGTGACTTCGAGGTCTCATCCACCTCCCCAACCCTCGAGCACACCTGGCATGCAGCCTATTCCGGCCTGGTAGGGGTGCGGGTAACCGATTCGACCGGCGCCACCTCCATGGCCACCACCAAACTCGATGTCAGCATCGACGGCGACGGCGTCCCCGATGAGGTCGACAACTGCCCCACCGTCTACAACTACGGCCAAACCGACTACGACGGCGACGGCATCGGCGACGCCTGCGACGACACCCACGGAATCCCCACAGAACGCCAACCCGGCGTCTTCGAGGGACCACCACCCACCCCGACCCCAACCCCGACGGTGATCACCCCATCCCCCGCACCCACCAGCTCAACAACCCCAACGACAAGCCCGACACCATCGGCAAGCCCGACAGCAACTCCAACCGGGACTCCGTCTTCCTCACCCACCCCCACCCAGGAACCGCCCCAGCCGCCGAGCACGCCAACCGCTGAGCCACCACAGAGCCCGACCACAGACCCAACCCAACAACCGACACAACAACCCCCGCCAGCTCCGACCACGGCACCGATATCCCCTGACCCAACCCAGCAACCAACACCCACCTCTCCCCAACCTCCCAGCCGGAGCATCACCCCACCACTACGCCCCGGACTGCCCAACACGGGTAGCTGACATCCTCATCGTGTGGTGCCCGACCACCATGGTCGGGCACCACACAACCCCCTTCCACAACCCCACACATTCCCCAGCACCACCAAACCACACCCACCGCTATCGCCCTCATCCTCGCCACATGCCTCCTCCTCACCGGATGCTCAGCCGAAACCCTACAAAAGAACAGACTCCGACAGGACCCTCTTTACACAGCAACCTGGGACGGCATCGAATCCTTAGGCACCGAAGAATCCACAGAAGGGGCCTGGAAACCACCCCCGCCATCCATCACCCGCTGCTTGAAAACAACACTCCCCCCAGAAGAAGCAGTACAAAGAATCATGACAACCGCCAAACAAGAAAACTGAAAAGAAGACGAACCAGCCTCCACACCAGCAACCACCAGATGGGCGCGCAAAGAAAAAATGCAGCTGTACATCTCAGCAAAGACGCCAACCAGATGCAAACAATACCCGGAAACAAACCTGGTAATAACCTTCACCATCGCCATCAACTAACTACAGCACACCCGAAATCGCCGGCATCAACAAAGGATGCAAAGCAGTCATCAACAGCATTCCTCACTCTGCCGGGGCAAGGCACCGTGAACCTCAGAATCTGCCTGCTCTTTGCTCCACCCACAGGCCAGAGCCTGTAACACCAAATCATTCAGACACGCATGGGGTGGTTTTGATGCGGCATGACCCTTCGCCACGAGTACCCCACCCAACACAAAGAATGTTGCAAATTCAACCAGATTTTCCCTCCGCGGCCTCCTGGTCACAGCGGATCCGAGACACGAGGAACCACTCCATGGCGACACGCGAAGCAGCTTCGAGTTCCCAGCCCCACAAAGAGCTTGGATTACAATCGCAAAGTAAGCAGCGGTCATGGCTTATTGTTTCAACTTTTAAACCACCCCCGCGGATGTATCCACAGAAGATTCGTCCGTTTCACGTCTTTCACTTTTCAGGAACCAGCAATGAAGATAACTATCAAGAGCAAGACCCTCCTGGCCCCACTGGCGTTGGCCCTTTGCGCCACCTTCGCGCCGACACAC
>ERZ772993.128-NODE-128-length-38641-cov-17.437257_pt1 | contig 38641 bp, 27 predicted proteins | sample MGYA00580670_ERZ772993 | MGnify/ENA primary metagenome ERZ772993 (study PRJEB29015, sample SAMEA2737936) | human oral metagenome | biome: human oral; feature: human-associated habitat; material: dental | place: China | collected 2136 ... | reverse complement strand
CGCGATGATCAGCGACGCGACAGCAGGAAGCCGATCACCAGGCCAGCAGCGGCAGCCATGCCGGCCGTCTGCCACGGCGAGGTGTGAGCGTAATCGTCCACACGGGCGGCGCCTTCGCGGGCGCGGCGGTGCACTTCCTGGGCCGTGTCGTAGGCCACGTCGGACATGCGCTGGATCGAGTCACGCACATGGTTCAGCGCAGCGCGCACTTCGGGGCGATCGGCCAGCGAGTCGCTGTCCAGCAGATCGGAGATGTCGGCTTTCAGGGCATCCCACTCACGCTCCAGGTGGTCGCGCGAGCGCTCGGCGGTACGGCCGAACTGTCGGCGGCTCTTTTTCAGGCCGCGCTCCAGTTCTTCCAGGCGGGCAGCCAGTTTATCGGTGATATCGTCAGCCATCTTGGTTTCCTCAAAGAGTCAGTGAAAGTCGGAGATGCGCCTGCGTAAGTCGCCAAGCGCCTTCCTGGGGTTCCGACCGGTGGGGGCATCTGCCTTCCACACGGGCGGAACTCGGCCAAGCCGACAGACAAGTGTGCCAGCTTCATCGCCCAATGTCTGGGCAGGGTTGGGGAAAACCAAGGAACCAGGTGGTCTTTTTTACAAAGTCAGCACATGACGCAGGAAGGCCGCAATGTCGCCGATCTCCTCGGGGCAGACCGAATGGGGCATCGGGTACTCGTGCCAGTCCACCGTGTAGCCCAGCGACTTCAGCAGGTCGCGCGAAGCTGTGGCACGTTCGATGGGCACGACCGGATCGTCCTGGCCGTGGGCCATGAAGATGGGCGTGTGCTGGTTGTCGGTGCTGCGCTCGGAGGCCGTCCTGTCTGCCAGTGGCAGGTAGCCCGACAGGCCGACCAGCGCCGCCAGCCGCTGCTTCTGGCGCAGACCGGTCAGCAGCGTCATGGCGCAGCCCTGCGAGAAGCCCATCAGCACGATGCGCTCGGCCGGGATGCCACGTTCCACTTCACGGGCAATGAGGGCCTCGATGGCGGCCTGTGAGCGGTGCAGTCCCACCTCGTCCTCGCGCCGCGCCAGATCGGTGCCCAGGATGTCGTACCAGGCACGCATCACATGGCCGTTGTTGATGGTGACGGGCATCTGTGGCGCATGCGGGAAGATGAACCGGACGGGCACACCCAGGTCCAGCATCTGGGCCACCGGCACGAAGTCGTTGCCATCGGCCCCCAGGCCGTGCAGCACGATGATCGAGGCCGTCGGTTCGGGGCCGGTGACGAATTCCAGGGCTTCGAGGGTTTGGGGCATGGTCGGGGTGTCAGTTGTGGGTGGGCGGTTCGTGTTCGGAGCGCACGACCGAGGGCTTGTCGGCCATGGCGGCGCGTTCGGCCTCCAGGTCGGGCTTCTCGCCCGGCGGCAGGCCGTAGTACAGCTCGCCGATCTGGATGCGCTCGCGGCCCTGCTCGACACGGTAGCGGTTGGTGTCACGCAGCGAATACACGCAGCCGCAGTATTCCTGCTGATAGAAGTGCTCGGCCTTGGAGATCTCGATCATCCGGGCCGACCCGCCGCCCTTGCGCCAGTTGTAGTCCCAGTAGACCATGTCCGGATAGCGGGCAGCGGCGCGGTGACCGCAGCCGTTGATCTGGTTCATGTCCTTCCAGCGCGAGATGCCCAGCGAGCTGGTGAACACCCGAAAGCCATGCTCGTGCGCATAGAGGGCGGTGCGCTCGAAGCGCATGTCGAAACAGACCGTGCAGCGCTCGCCGCGCTCGGGTTCGTGTTCCAGCCCCTTGACCCGCGTGAACCAGTTGTCCGAGTCATAGTCGGCATCAATGAAGATGATGCCGTGCTTCTGCGCGAAGCGGATGTTCTCTTCCTTGCGGATTTCGTATTCCCGCACCGGATGGATGTTGGGGTTGTAGAAGAAGATGGTGAAGTCGATGCCGGCATCCACCAGCTTCTGCATGGGTTCGCCCGAGCAGGGGGCGCAGCACGAATGCAGCAGCACGCGGGTCTCGCCGTTGGGCAGCTGCAACGGTTGCTGTTGCTTGGACGAGCGCTTGGTCTGGGCCTGGCGTTGCACGCCGGCCGTGGAAGAGTCGGACATGGGAAACCTGTACGGGGCGGAAAACGATAGAGGGAAAGGCGCGCCAGCACAAACGGCCATTGTACGGTGCCCCCCGAAATTGTGATAGCTCGCCCAGGGTGAGGGGCATGGGTTTGCGGGTAGACTCGAAGTCTGCGCCCGATCATGACCGAAACGGTGGCGTTTCGCGTCGCCAAGGGTTTGTCGCGGCTGCCTGGACGGACCGGTGGCATCCGCAAGGAGAGGTGTCTGGCATCACAAGTGTTGCCTGCACCGCCATTCATCATTTTTCTCGTTGCTGTCTATGTCGACTTCTTTGCGTATCTTTCTGGGGGGCTGCCTGCTGGTGCTGTTGCTGGTGGGGGGGCTGGTGCTGTTGCGGCCTGATCTGCTCATGTCTTTGGGGTTGCCTTCCAGCGAGATGCGTGCTGACGCTCCGCGGAATGGGGCGCGTGCAGTCAGGGGGCAGAATGTGGCAACACAGGGGGGGGCCTCGCAGGATGGGCAGGCTGCTGCCGCGCAGGATGAGAAGGCAGCATCCGGAGGCCACACGACATCGCCCCAGCAGGCGCCCGCTCAGGAGAGCGACGCCAGCCCGGCGCGGCCTGCCATGGTGGTGACGGTCGCACCGCCGAAGCTTGAGCTTCTGCCCGTACAGGTGGTGGCTGACGGTGATGTGGTGGCCTGGCAGGAGGCCAGCATTGCTTCCGAATCCAATTCGCTGACGCTGGCCGAGGTGCTGGTCGATGTGGGTGACACGGTGAAACGGGGGCAGGTACTGGCGCGCTTCAACGGCAGGACCGTGGCCGAAGATGTCGCCCAGGCCAAGGCGTCGCTGGTGGAGGCCCAGGCCAATGCCATGGAGGCACGCGCCAATGCACGGCGTGCCCGTCGGCTGCTGCGCACGGATTCCATGAGCAAGCAGCAGGCGGACCAGTACTTCGCGGCCGACCGTTCGGCCCAGGCCCGGGTGCGTTCCGCGCGGGCTGCATTGGCGTCACGCCGGCAGAACTGGCAGAACGTCGAGCTGCGGGCACCCGATGATGGCGTCATCTCGTCGCGCACGGCTACGGAAGGTTCGGTACCTTCGGCCGGGACCGAGCTGTTCAAGCTCATCCGGCAGGGGCGGCTGGAATGGCAGGCCGAGCTGGGCGCTTCCGACCTGATGAAGGTGAAGGCCGGCGATCGGGCCGTGGTGCATGCCGCCAATGGTCGCGAGGTGCTGGCCCGGGTGCGTGCGGTGGCGCCCTCGGCGAACACCAAGACCCGTACCACGCTGGTCTACGTGGATGTGCCAGCAGGCCCCGGACTGTGGGCCGGCATGTTTGCTAACGGCACCTTCGAGCTGGGTCAGAGCCCGGGCCTGACGGTGCCGGTTGATGCGCTGGTCTCCAGCGACGGCTTCCTGTATGTCTATCGCCTTAAGCCCGACAACCACGTCGAGCGGGTGCGTGTGACTACCGGACGCCAGACCGCCGATCGGCTGGAGGTGATTCCGGCCAGGGGCCAGCAGCTGGCCGAGAGTGACCGCGTGGTGGTGGAAGGTGCAGCCTTCCTGTCCGACGCCGATCTGGTGCGGGTGGTGAAGGCACCAGCTGTCGAGGAGGAGGCCCCCGAGGATTCTCGGGCAAACGGCATGTCCGGTGGCAGTGACACTGGGTCGGGTGGCCCTGCGGTGAAGGAAGATGCTGCCACCAAGGGAGCGGCGCCAGATGACGCCGGAAAGACTCCGGCTGCCAAGGCCTCGGGCACCCCTGCATTCGGGGGCCACGGGTCCACGGGCATCAATGTACGGCCGACCCGGGAGGCAGCATGAATTTCTCGTCCTGGTCGATCCGCAACCCGATTGCGGTGATCCTGCTGTTCCTGGCGCTGACGATCGCAGGTCTGGTGAGCTTCGGGAAGATGCGGATCCAGAACATGCCGGACATGGATTATCCGGTGGTGACCGTGTCGGCATCACTGGACGGGGCAACGCCCGGGCAGCTGGAAAACGATGTGGCGCGAAAGATCGAGAACGCGCTGGTTGACCTGCAGGGCATACGGCATATTTCATCCACCCTGGGTGACGGGACCGTCTCCCTGATGGTGCAGTTCGAGGTGGACAAGCCCATTCAGGAGGCGCTGGATCAGGTGCGTTCCAAGGTGCAGGGTGTGCGTGCCGATTTGCCCAGTGCGCTGCCTGAACCGGTGGTGGACAAGGTGGATGTGGCCAGTCAGCCGGTGCTGGCCTACGCCATCCAGTCCGACCGGATGGACATGCAGGAACTGTCCTGGTTTGTGGACAATGACCTCAACCGCATGCTGCTGGGTCTGAAGGGCGTGGGCAAGGTGACGCGCGTGGGCGGCGTGACACGCCAGGTGCATGTCGATCTGGATCCGACCCGGCTGCGGGCGCTGGGGCTGACGGTGGGAGCCATTTCCGAGCAGCTGCGCAACAACCAGATCGAGAGTGCCGGTGGCCATGCCGACATCGCCGGGGGCAAGCAGCCCACGCGGGTGCTGGCGCGCGTGAAGTCGGCCGAGCAGCTGAAGAAGGTGCAGATCACCAGCGGTGATGGCCGACGGCTCATGCTGGGCGATCTCGGCACGGTCTCCGACACCATCGAGGAGCCGACCACCTCGGCCTGGCTGGATGGCAAGGAGATCGTGGGCTTCGAGGTGAGCCGCAGCCGTGGCGAAAGCGAAGTGGACGTGGGACAGCGCGTGCGCGAGCTGGCGCAGAAGCTGCAGCAGGATCGGCCGGATCTGAAACTGACCGAGACGATGGATCTGGCCACACCGGCGCAGGAGGAGTTCGACAGCACCATGCACACCCTCTATGAGGGCGCCCTGCTGGCTGTCATCGTGGTCTGGTTCTTCCTGCGCAACTGGCGTGCCACCTTCCTGGCGGCGGTGGCGCTGCCCATGTCGGTGCTGCCGGCCTTCATGGGCATGCATCTGCTCGACTTCACGCTCAACGGTGTCTCCCTGCTGGCGCTCACGCTGGTGATCGGGGTGCTGGTCGATGATGCGATCGTGGAGATCGAGAACATCGAACGGCACCTGGAAATGGGCAAGACGCCCTACCAGGCCGCCATGGAGGCCGCTGACGAGATCGGACTTGCGGTGATCGCCACTACCTTTACGCTCATCGCCGTGTTTCTTCCCACGGCCTTCATGACGGGTCTTGTGGGGCGCTTCTTCAAGCAGTTCGGCTGGACGGCCGCCATTGCGGTGTTTGCGTCGCTGGTGGTGGCGCGGATGCTTACGCCCATGATGGCCGCCTACATGCTGGCACCGCGCAAGGGACGGGAAGATGGTCAGGATCCGCGCTGGCTGCGCACCTATCTGCGTCTGGTGCGCTGGGTGCTGGCGCACCGGCGGCAGACGGCCATCTACGCGGTGCTGTTCTTCGTGGGGTCGCTTTTCCTGGCCTCGCATCTGCCATCGGCTTTCATTCCGCCGGATGATTATGAGCAGACGCAGGTGACGCTGACGCTGGGGCCGGGTGCCACGTTGCGGCAGACCGAGCAGGCCGCCGAGGCAGCACGCCGACAGCTGGAAAGGCTGCCGCATATCGAGCGGGTCTATACTGCCATCGGTGCGGGCTCGGGCAACCAGTTTTCGGGCATAACCTCCACCAACTATGCAGCACTGACCCTCACGCTGGCGCCCCGCGCGGAACGCCCGAAGAAGACGGAAATCGAGCAGTCGATGCGAAAGGTACTGGAAGACATGCCGGGCATGCGGGTGAGCGTGGGCATGGATGGAAGTTCGGGCGCGAAATATGAATTTGTCGTCTCGGGCAGTGACGGCGCACGTCTGACCTCGGCCGCCCAGGACATCGAGCGCGACCTGCGCCGCATCAAGGGCGTGGGCAACATCACCTCATCGGCCAATCTGGTGCGTACCGAGGTGATCGTGCGGCCCGATGCCGCCAAGGCAGCATCGCTGGGTGTCACACCGCAGGCCATCAGCGATGCGCTGCGCCTGGCCACGCAGGGCGACTATGACCAGCTGCTACCCAAGCTGAATCTGGAGGCGCGACAGGTGCCCATCGTGGTGAGGCTGGCCAAGCCGGCGCGCGAAAGTCTGGATGCCCTTCGGCGCATCGTGATCACGGGGGCCAGCGGTCCGGTCATGCTGGGTCAGGTGGCCACGCTGGAACTGGGTGGGGGGCCGGCCATCATTTCCCGTCGTGACCGTGACCGGAACATCACCTTCACCATCGAGCTGGGTGATCGGGACCTGAGCAGTGTCGAGCAGCAAGTGATGAACCTGCCATCCATCAAGCAGCTGCCCAAGGGGGTGAAGATCGAGCAGTCGGGTGATGCCGAGCTGATGACCGACATGTTCAGCGACTTTGCCCTGGCCATGCTGGCCGGCGTGCTGTGCATCTGGATGGTGCTGGTGCTGCTCTTCAAGAGCTTCCTGCATCCGGTCACCATCCTGTCGGCCCTGCCGCTCGCGGTGGGGGGCTCGTTCATTGCCCTGCTGCTGGGGCACTATGACATGTCCATGCCGGCGCTGATCGGGCTGATCATGCTGATGGGCATTGTCACCAAGAACTCGATCCTGCTGGTGGAGTACGCCATCATGGCACGGCGCGAGCATGGCATGGATCGCTGGCATGCGCTGATGGATGCCTGCCACAAGCGGGCACGACCCATCATCATGACCACGGTGGCCATGGGGGCCGGCATGCTGCCGGCCATCATCGGATCGCCTTCCACCGACAATTACTTCAATGCCCCCATGGGCACGGCGGTGCTGGGCGGGCTCATCACGTCCACGGCGCTGAGTCTGCTGGTGGTGCCGGCGGTATTCACCTACATCGATGACTTTGGCCAGTGGGTGGCACGGCTGTGGCATCGCAAGAAGGCCTGATGCGTGTCCGGGCGCAGCACGTCGTGCTGCAGTCCGGCGCTGCGCATCTGAACCGCGCTGGCATCCGAGCGGCGCCGCGCCTCTGAATCGAACGATGCAGCGAACATGAGCGGTACAGGGCATCCGGGCACGCAGGTAGCCGCTTCCCTGAAAACAGAAGGGGCGCCATGAAGGCGCCCCCGGGTACCGCAGGCCGAGGAAGGGCTCCTCGGCCGATTCGTCAGACGGGCCTCATTCGGCCAGGTCCGTCTGTTCGTGCGACATCAGCTCCTGACCGACACCGCCCAGCAGGGTGAGGTAGCGCTCATACTGCTTCAGCATGTCGGCAATCAGCTCGTTGTGGTCCATGTACTGCACGTCATAGCCCGTACGCCCGTCGAAAAAGTAGGTGTACGGCTCATAGGTGACGCTGTGCTGGATGTGCGGCAGGTGCTCGTCGTTGATCAGCTGCTCGGACACTTCGCGCTTGACCGACTTGATGCCGTACATGAAGTCACGCAGGGACTCCTTCTGGATGACCAGTTCCACGGCCGGCTCGGGCTGGTCGAACAGGCTGTTGACCTGCACGGTCAGGCCGTACTTGCTGGTGAGTTCCTGACGCAGCTCGCGCATGGCGGGCAGGGCCGTGTGCTTCAGGAAGCGCAGGATGTCCTCTTCCTGGGTCTGGTTCATCATCTGTTCCAGACGTGCGTGCCAGTTCTTGCCGGACCAGAAGACGCTGGACGGATGCACCTTGGCGGAGAAGTACTGGCGGTCGGCGTTCAGGCCTTTCCACAGGCTGAAGCACATCAGCAGCATCAGCATGGCAAAGGGCAGGGCCACGATCAGCGTCATGGTCTGCAGGTTGCCCAGGCCGCCTTCGCGCATCAGCACCACAGCCACGACCGACATCAGCACGCCCCACATGATGGCCTGCCAGCGAGGCGAGCTCAGGCTCTTGTCGCGCGAGGCGATGTTGTTGAGCACATAGATGCCCGAGTCGGCCGAGGTGACGAAGAAGAGCGCGATCACCGCCAGGCTGACGATGCCCGTGAGTGCCGGCATGGGCAGGAACTCCAGGAACTTGAAGAGCAGTTTCTCGGGTGTGCCCGTCATGCTGCCCAGCACACCGGCGGCGTTGTGGGCGTCCATCCAGATGGCGGTGTTGCCGAACACGGTGAACCACAGAACGCCGAACAGCGACGGGATGACCAGCACGCCGAAGATGAATTCACGGATGGTGCGGCCACGCGAGATGCGGGCGATGAACAGCCCCACGAACGGTGCCCACGAGCACCACCAGGCCCAGTACAGGATGGTCCAGCCGGTGAACCATTCGGTGTGCTCGTGCTCGTAGGTGTAGGTCTTGAAGCTGAGCTGCAGGATGTTGCTGGCGTAGGTGCCGATGTTGTCGCTGAAGGCGGCCAGCAGGTGCAGCGTGGGGCCCGTGGCCAGCACGAACACCAGCAGCGCGAGGGCCAGGCACAGGTTGATCTCGCTGAGCAGCTTCACGCCCTTGCCGACGCCCGAGATAGCCGAGGCGATGGCCAGCGCCATGACCACGGCGATGATGACGATGCGCAGCGTGAAGGTGTTCTCGCTGATCCAGCCCAGCTGTTCCAGGCCGGCGCCCATCTGGGTGGCGCCAAAGCCCAGCGTGGTGATGATGCCGAATAGCGTGGCCAGCAGTGCCATGATGTCGATGGCATCGCCCAGGCGGCCGTTGATGCGCTCCTTGAAGAGTGGATAGAAGCAGGAGCGCAGCGCCAGCGGCAGCTTGTAGCGGAAGCCGAAATAGGCCAGCGCTAAGGCGATCATGCCGTACACACCCCAGGCGTGGATGCCCCAGTGGAACATCGAATGCAAGAGGGCCTGCTGCTCGCGCTGTTCGGGTGCGCCGACGGTGATGTCGGACAGATAGTGGGACAGGGGCTCGGCCACGCCGAAGAACATCAGACCCACGCCCATGCCCGCGGCAAAGAGCATGGCCAGCCAGGACAGCACGCCGAATTCGGGCTCTTCCTCGTCATTGCCCAGCTTGATGCTGCCCAGGCTGCTGACGGAGAGGATCACCAGAAAGCAGATGAAGACCGAGAATGCCAGGACATAGAACCAGCTGAAGTGGGCGAAGATGTTGGCTTTGGTGGCGTCCAGCAGGATCTGGGTCCTTTCGGGGGCGATGAGGATCATGGCGACCAGCGCCACGACGAACAGCAGCGTCACCGAAATGACGAAAGGATTGAATGACGAACGTTTTTCGATGAATGCAGGCAAAGACAAATTCATCCTCCTCCTGAAAGGCAGGGCCAGGGCGGGCGCACCAGCGTGGCGTGGGCGCGAATGTGCTGCGCGTGAATGCGCGGCGGGCGACAGGGGAAAGCGAAGTCGCCGAATGCTGCGGGAAAACGGGGACCGAAGACGCTCCACGGCCCATGCATCCTGCAGAAAGATGCATGGGCCGTGGAGCCTGTTCGGATCTTCCCGAGGGGCTGACGCATGATGAGTGGCTGCGCCAGCCTTCCGCCAGAATGCCCGAGGCTATATGGGAACGGAAATTGGCGAAACCGTGTTGCCTGTTGCTTTTGGTCTCGCCGGACAGCCCGCGATTATATCACCCCTGGCAGTAAGGAATTGAATGGCCTCGTGCCTCAGTTTTCGGGGACGTAGACCATGCTGCCATCCTTCATGCGGTAGGCGACGCCAGCCTTGGTGCCATGGCCTTCACCGATCTTGCCCTGTGACTGATAGCGTTCCAGCTTTTCATGGTTCTTCACCATGATTTCCATGTTGGGCTGGCCCGCATTGCGAATGACGGTGAGCGTGTCGGACGAGAAGGGATTGACCGGGCTGTTGGCAACGGCCAAGAGCAGGGCTGCAATGATGACCAGAAAGACGTCGATCAAATTGACAACTGACAGGATCGGGTCGTCATCTTCCAGGTCTTCCAGCAGACGTGATTTTCCGGATCTCATGGTTGCGAATCTCCGGTGCGCTTGCGTTGCACGGCCAGCAGGTCCTGGGCATACCAGCGTCGGCGGACATGAACGGTGGCGTAGGTGATGGCAGCGGCGATCAGTGCGAGGATGACGGCCGAGAAGGCGACGGTGAGACTGCGCGACATGTCGGCAAACTGACCATCTGCCAAAGATTGCAGCGCGGGCCCCATGGGAATCATGGTGGCCACCAGACCCAGCATCGGTGCCACGCGCGAGATGATGCGGGCGCGTTCCATGCGTTTCAGGGCGAGTGCTTCCAGCTCGTCGTCGGTCAGGCTGGCGTCGCGGGCGTGAGCCAGCAGCAGCTCATGCCCTTCCAGACTGCCCAGGCGCCTGGCGCGGCTGCGCTGGTGTGCCTGCATCAGGAAGGCGCCCAGCGCATGAAAGGCGTAGCCGAACAGGATGAGGACGGCCAGCAGCACCGGGCCAAGGAACAATTGGCTGATGCCGTAGAGAAGCTGTTCAAGAGAGGACATGGTCTTTCCGGTGAAATGAGTGACGGGTGCGTGAAATCGCGTTCATCAGGCGTCCCAGGCGCGACGCTTCTGATGCCGCGCACCCGACAGGATCAGAAGCACGATGCCCAGTGCGCCCAGCCAGTGCAGCCAGGCCGGGTCTTCGTCGGTGGGCGCAGGCTTATGGTTGTCGGTCTGCTTGACGGGTTCAAGGCGTTGGCCGCGCACGGTTTCGACCGGTTTGGCCGGCTGCTGGGGCGGTTGCTGGGGCGGCTCGGAGGGAGGCGTGTTCGTCTGGCTGCTTGGGGGCGTGGCAGGCGCGGTGGCGGCGGCGGGCTGGCTGGGGGCCTGCAGGCCAAAGCCGGGTGCGTTGCTGGCGGCCGAGGGGGCATCGGCCGGTGTCTGGGGGGCTGCTTTCGGCGCGGTGCTGGTACCGTTCTGCACATAGGCCATGAAGCGCGCATTCTCGGAACGGACCTCGAAGCGCTGGGCCAGATCCTGCCAACGTTCCTTCAGTTCGTTGAGTGTCTGCGCATCGGTCTGCCAGTAGCCCTGGCGGGCGGCTTCCAGCATGCGTTCGATGGTCTGGGCGAGTGCGTGCGGGTTGTGCTGCTCGAACCAGTCCTTCAGGCCCAGCTGGTGCTTGTCGCGCACGTACACGTCCACCATTTCCTGCCACTGGTCGTCGCGCACGATCTCGCGGGCAACGGCGGTCCAGCCCCACAGGTTGTTGGTGGCGTCAAGCACTTCCAGGGTGCCGGCATAGCCTTCGGCCATCAGGTTCCTGATGTAGCCGGGGTGGAACTGGCGGGTGGCCAGCTCCCGCGACAGGAACTGGCTGGCGCGCTCCACGCGGCCGCTGCCCGGGGTGCGCAGGTTGCTGATGTAGAGTTCGGGCGCCTTGCCGTCCAGGTGGCGCACGGCCAGGCCGATGCCACCCAGGTACTGGAACGGATCGTCGGTGGTGAGCATGCCGTACAGGTTGGACGAGCGTGACAGCACGGCGCCCTCGGTGCCGCGCAGCTGTTCGGCGTAGAGGTTCAGCGATTCGGCGCGGGCACCCGAGGCATGGGCCGTTGCGCTGGCGGTTGCCCCGTCGGGGCTGCCGCTGCGAGCCGATTCGGTGCTCGCCCCTGATGTGGCCTGGATGCCGCCACCTTTCGGTTGGGACATGATGTCGGCCAGGCGCTTGCCCCATCGGCGGGGATCGGGGCCGTAGGCGTACTGCATGCGTGACAGGTAGAGATTGGCCAGCTTGTGGTCGCCTTCGTTCTTGCCCTCCCAGGTGTCGGTGGCCAGGGCTGCATCATCCAGGCCTGAGCCGTAGAGGCCCTGTTCGGACGAGAAGATGCGGGTCTGGGCTGCGTCGCGGGCGCTGTCCTCGTCCAGACCGCGATCTTTCAGCAGGGCCTGGATGCGGGCGGTGTTGGCGGCGACCGCGTTGTCAGGCTCACGATCGGCTTCGGCGGCCAGCTGCGCTGCACGGGCCAGTTGCCGGATGGCGTTGGGGAAGTGGTCGCGGTACAGGCCGGTGGCCGAGAGCACGACGTCCACGCGCGGGCGGCCCAGCTGCTCACGAGGCACGAGCTTCACGTCAATGACGCGGCCGCCTTCATCCCAGACGGGTTCCACGCCCATCAGCCACAGGGCCTGGGCTTCCAGCAGGCCCTGGTGGCGCATGGTTTCCACCGACCACAGCGATACGGCCAGCTTGGCCGGTGTCCTGCCATGCTGCTGGCGGTGGGCGGCGATGAGTTTCTCGGCGGCCTGCTTGCCGGCTTCCCAGGCGTGGCGGGTAGGCACGCGGGAAGGGTCAAAGCCATAGAGGTTGCGGCCGGTGGGCAGGGCGTCGGGGTTGCGTACCGAGTCACCACCGTAGGCGGTGGGGCGGTAGCGTCCCTGCAGGGCGGCGATGAGCCCCCGGGTCTCGCCGCCGGCATCCAGCGCCTGCCACCACTGACGCGCCTGGGCAAGCTGAGCCTGCAGGGGCTCAGGCAGCTCGTGCAGATCGGCGTCAGGCTGCAGGTAGCGCTTGAGCAGCCGGTAGGGGGAGGTGTCGATCATCTGCTGGTAGTCGACGGCCAGGGTCTCGTCCAGCTCGGTCTGCGGTTCGCCCATGTGGCGGGCGGCAGCCTGCAGGAAGGGCTTGCCCAGCATCATCATCACGGTGGCCAGGCGGTGTTCTTCCAGGGCGTTCTGTCCGAAGGTGTGCAGGCCCACGGGCTGGATGGTCTCGGCCAGTTCGTGCAGGTGGGCGTGCAGCGTGTCGAGGAAGGCGGCGAAATCGGTGCGGGCGCGTTCTTCGGTCCATTCCAGGTCAGCCAGCAGCCGCTCCTGTTTCGCGCGGGCCAGGATGTCGGTCCTGATCTGGTCCTTGACGGCGCCTTCTTCCTGCGAGAGCCACTGGTGCAGCAGGTCGTGGAGCTCGGTCAGCCGCTGGTGCAGGCCGGCCGGGCGCAGCGGCGGGGTCTGGTGGCTGACGGTGACGGCGCGTCCACGGCGGCGGGCCTGGGTGGCTTCACCGACGTTGTCGACGATGTAGGGATAGATGACCGGGATGTTGCCGATGGCCAGCATCGGCGGGTCGTAGACGGACAGGCCACGTTCCTTGCCGGGCAGCCATTCCTGGGTGCCGTGGGTGCCGAAGTGGATCAGGGCGTCATGTGCGGAGCCCTCGCGGATCCACAGGTAGGTGGCCAGGTAGGTGTGTGGCGGCAGGGCATCGGCACGGGTGGAGTGGTAGAGGGCTTTCTCGCGGTCGATGCCGCCATCGGGGCCGGGTTCGGCGCGGCCGGGCTGAGGCAGGATGGCCAGCTTGCCCAGTTGCAGGCGCGGGATGGCAAAGACAGGCTCACCCTGCCAGTCGACGACGCTGGCGGAATGTGCCGGATCGCCCCAGCGGGTCAGCAGGGCCTGGCGGGTGGCTTCGGGGAGTCCATCCAGCCATTGGCGGTAGCGTGCCAGTGGCAGCGGTGCGGCCAGGCCATCTGCCAGAAGCTGCTTCAGCAGGGTCGGGCGTTCTTGGCTGTAGGCGGGGGCCAGCAGGCGTTGCAGCCGCGTGATGAGTTCTTCCTCGGGCGGCAGGGACGGGATGTCGTAGCCGGCCTCGCGCAGGGCGTCGGCGGTGCTGCCCAGGCTGCGCGGGATGTTCATGTACGAGGACGACAGGTTCTTCTCGCCAGCGGGATAGTTCCAGAACATCAGCGCCAGTTGCTGCTGACCGGCGGGCTTGCGCTGCAGGCGCGCCAGGGCCAGGGCACGGTCGGCCACGGCCTGGGCCTGGGCAGGAATGGCCACCACGTCGTCGTGGGGCTTGCGGGTGGCGGCCGCGATCTGGATGTCGGTGATGCCGGCGTATTCGGGCTGGGCCAGGAAGAAGGGAACTTCCATCATCGACAGGCCCTGGGCGTCGGCCTGCCAGGCGGCGGCATCGCCATGGCGGTATCGGGTGGCCTGGATGACGGGCAGGCCCAGTTCCGTGAATTCGCTGCGCCGTCCTTCGGCGTTGAGCATGATCTGGGTGTTGATGATCACGTCGGCCAGGGGCGGCTGGTTTTCATCGGGGCGCAGCAGCTGGCGCAGGCTGCCCTTGGGCAGCATGCGGTCGAAGATGGGCATGGCGATGGCGCCCTGCTTCTCGATGCGTGCCACCAGGTCGTCGATCATGCCGGTCTCGATGCTGTCCAGGTACTGACGGTGCATCAGGATGGCGATGGTGGGCGGGCGTTGGTCGGTCACGCCGCGCCAGCGCAGGAAGGAAGGCACATCGGGAAACACCAGGTCCGGGGCCCGGGGGTGATAGACGCCCACTTGCGGGATCTCCAGCGGCGGTGGCAGGTCGGCCGGTGCGGGCTGATGGTCCATGGCGCTGGCCAGCAGACGGAAGAAGCCCTCGAAGTTGCGGGCACCGCCGTTGACGTAGTAGGCCACCAGCGGCTTTGCCTGTGCATCGGTGAAGCCCTGCCAGGCGGGGCGCTGGGCACTCAGCCAGATGAAGGGTGTCTGCAGCTCGGTCAGCGCACGGCCCAGGTGGGCACGCACGTCCTGCTCTAGCGGGGATTCGATGAAGACGGCGTCATAGCCACGAAAGACTTCCGGGCCGCTCTGTGCGGGGATGCTGTCCAGGTAACGACCCTCCACGGCCAGCCCGTGGGGGGCGGCCAACTGTTCCAGGTGATGGAACTTGCCCCGGGGAACGTTGTGGGTGGCCACGAACAGCAGGCGGTGGCGAGCGGCCGGTACGGTGGCCGAGGCGTTCGTCGGCGGTGTGCCAGCAGTGGCGGGGTTGTCGTTGGCGCTGGCGGGCGTTGGAAGCGGGGGCTGAGTGGCCGATAGGGCGTCCGAGGAAGGGCTTGTCTCAGCCGTGACCCGTGCGGGCAGGATGCTCAGGCAGGCCAGCAGCAGAAACAGCAGGACCGATAGCAGGAAGTGTTTCTGCGCTGCCCGCGTCATCACGCTGGCGGCATGAACGGTTTCGGGACGGGGGCGTTTGATGCTGCGCATGGACATCATCCGTAAGAAAGGTCGCCAAAAAAGACAGGGCGCCAGGCCGCCTGCCGCATGTTCAGGCGGTCTGATAAAGGGCCCGTGCCGGGGCACGGGCGCGGCGTGGAAAGCCGTGCTGCTTCGGTGATGGCGGGGGTCGCCTCAGAATTCGATCTGCAGCTGCGTGAACCAGGTTCGACCTCGAATGGCATAGCCGAAGTCCGGCGATTTCTCGGCCAGACGGAGGTTGCCCAGGTTGTCCAGGCCGACGCGCCAGCTGACATGCGGGTTGATCTTCTGGCCGATGCTGGCGTCGGTGAGCGTGTAGCCGGGCAGGCGGGTATTGGCCGAGACCCGCTGGCGGCCGGTGTAATGGACGCCCAGTCGCAGATCGAAGTCCCGGGGGGCTTCCCAGTGCAGGCGCGAATGCACGACGCTGCGTGGTCGGTTGACCAGTTCCGCACCGTTGCCGTCGCGGGCGTGCAGCAGCGTCACGTCGTTGTTCCAGTGCAGGTTCGGCGTGATGTCCCAGCCCAGTCCCAGTTCGGCTCCCCGGATGCGGGCACGGTTGACGTTGTCGTACTGATAGAAATTGCGGATGCCCTGCTGACGCAGCAGGCGCAGGTAGATCAGGTCCTTGACCTTGTTCTGGAACAGCGTGCCGCGCAGGGACAGGGGACCGACCCGGTAGTCGGCGGCCAGTTCGAAGGAACGCGAGGTCTCGGGCCGGATGTTGTCGTTGCCGTAGAAGGTGTGCGGTCCTTCGGCACCGACGTAGTTCGAGGAAATCTGCTTCAGCGTGGGGGCCTTGAAGGCCTCGCCATAGCCGCCCTTGATGGTCAGCTCGGGCGTGGCCTGCCACACCAGATAGGCACGCGGACTGGTCTCGTTGTGGAAGATCTCGTGGTGGTCAACGCGCACGCCCAGGGTGGCCATCAGGCTGGTGCCAAGACTGATCTCGTCCTGCAGGAACAGCGCGCGGTGATCGGCACTGTCGCGCCCGTTGCGCAGGCCGGCGTTGACCAGCGTCTCGCGCCGCGCCTCGACGCCGGCAGCCAGATGGTGCCGGTCCATCCGGTGTGACACGGATCCGTCGTACACCACGTCACGCATGTCCTGCGGACGGGTGGGGGTGACGCCGTTGGTGCGGTAGTTGCGCACCTCGATGGCGCTGCGATAGGCACGCAGCTGGGCCCGGGTCTGGCCGAAGCTGCCGTTCCACTGGGCGTGGGTCTGTTCGCGGTCCAGCTTGTAGAGGTTCTGGTAACGCACGCCACGCACGCTGGTGTCGTTGTAGAAACGGTCTTCGCGTCCCTGGCGCCAGCCCACCTCGAAGCGGTGCTGGGGATTGAGCGTGTAGCGGGCGGTGATGCCGGCATTGCCGGGGCGCCGACCCTCGATCTCGCTGAGTGTCCCGTCGGGCGTGGCGATGCTGCCCACGTGGCCTTTCTCGCCGTCGATGCGCACCGCCAGGTTCTCGCCGAGAGGACCCGCGGCGTAGATGGAGGCCTTGCTGCCGGTGCCGCCGCGCTGGTGGTCGGAGGCACGCTGCGCGGACAGGGTGATGGCGCCCTCCCATTTGTCGGTGGGCCAGCGGGTGATGACGTTGACCACGCCACCCAGGGCCTCGGAACCATAGAGTGCCGACAGCGGACCACGGATCACTTCCACCCGTTCAACGGCCGACATCGGCACCCAGCCATACTGGTAGTCGGAGTGCCCGACCACGTCATCGGTGGCGGAGATGCGTCGGCCATCGATCAGCATCAGGGTGTGGGCATCGTTCATGCCACGCAGGCTGAGGGTCTTGCGTCCTCCTGTCTGTCTGGGCGAGAGGGACAGGCCCGGCGTGTCCTGGACGGTGTCGAGCAGATCATCGCTGGCACGATTCTGGATGTGCTCCCGGTCGATCACCGTGACGGAGGCCGGGGCAGTCAGAGCGTCTTCCTCGTGCCCGGTGGCCGTGATGGTGACGGCGGGCAGGCGGGTGGCCAGCAGCAGGGTCCGGTGGCGTGTTGCCCGGAACGGAGGCTGATCCTTGGGGAGTCGGGTGGATCCGATTGCGTCGACCAGAGCCGTGCTGTTGGCCAGGGGGACACGGGGGGTGGGCGATGTGCCCTCGGATCGGGACAGGGGCTGGGCGTGAAGGCTGGTGCATGCCAGCAGAACAGCCAGGGTCAGGGGATGGCGTGGGGCAGGGTATCGCATGACGGGCTTGTCTCTGTGTGCTTTTGCGGTGTGCCGGCAGGACTGTCACAGGCATCATGCGGCCAGTCTGTCATCCATCCGGCATGCAGGCTGATGAGCCTGCAATGTCCTGTCTGTGGTGCCGGGCGGGCGATGGCTGGAATCAGCGCACCTCACGAAGGGCACCAGACCTCATTTGTATGGTAGTAATGAGAATATATTAGATTATAAGTCAATAGATTCTTGGCTCGTTGGCCCGAAAAGTGGTCACCGGCCTGAAAAGGCCGGTATTCAGGCGGCCTTTCAGGCCAGTCTCGGAGCCCAGTGGATGGCCGGGATGCGGCTGCCTGGACGGCCGCGGGGACCTGTATCGGTCCCGGAGGGTGAATCAGCGCTTGCCGCCCAGCAGGCTGCTGCCCAGCTTCACCAGGTCGTTCATGTCCAGCTTGCCGTCGCCGTTCTGGTCCAGCAGGCTGGCCAGCGCGCCACCGGCGCCCTGGTTGTTCAGCTGCTGGCGCTCATTGGCCAGGGCCTGGTCCAGCTGCTGCATGCCGCTGCCACCCTGCAGGAAGCGCTGGCTGAGGAAGGACATGACGATGGGCAGGAGCATGCCCAGCAGATTGCCGGCACCCTGCGTGCCCAGTCCGGTGGACTGACCCAGCCCTTCGGCGGCACGGGCCGAGCCCTGGTTGCCGAAGACGGTGGCAAGCAGGTCGCCGGCGTTGCCGGCGGAAGTGCTGCTGGCCGTGCTGCCTGCGGACTGGCCACCGCCTAGCACGCTGCCCACCAGCCCGCCCAGGGCACTGGCCAGGCCGCCGCCGGCCGCGTTGCCCGAACCGCCCAGCAGGCCGCCGAGGACGTCGCCCAGACCACCCGCCTGGCTGCCTCCCTGGCCACCCCCCAGAGCGCCCAGCAGCGAGGCGATGCCTGCCGCGCCCTGAGCGCCCTGCTGGGCCTGGTTGCCGAGGGCGCCCATCATCAGCGGCAGGGCCTGGCTGACGGCCGAGCTGGCCTGTTCGGTGCTGGTGCCCAGCTGCTGGGCGATCTTCTGCATGGGCTCACCCTGCAGTTGGGAAAACAGTTGCTGGCTGAGACTCTGGTCGCTCATGGGGACTCCTGTGTGTCTGTTGGGTCTGTTGGAGAAGGCGCGCCCATGATAGCGGCGCCCGTGGCCGGGAGAAGGGGGCTTTCCCGCCTGAAACGTGTTTTTGCCTTGTGCATCGCCTGGGAGATGGTGCTTTCCCTCGGGCGCTCGCAGGGGGCGGGTTATGATGCAGGGCATTGCTTCTGGCAGGCCATTCCCTACCCCTTTTCTGACCGATGAAACTCACTTCCGATCGACGCAACTTCTTCCTGGGGTTCCTGGCGCTGGTGTCGCTGGCGTTCCTGGCCATCCTGGTGCCCTTCTACAGTGCGCTGATGTGGGCGGTCATTCTGGCCATGCTGTTTGCGCCCATGCAGCGGGCGTTGATGCGGCGCATGCCGCAGCGTCCCAACACGGCCACGTTCATCACGCTGGGTGCGGTCATCATGATGGTGATCATCCCGGTGATCGGGCTGACCATGTCGCTGGTGAATCAGGGCGCCGAGATCTACGGTCGCATCCGTTCTGGTGAGCTGAACTTCGGGGCGTATCTGGCCAAGATCATCGAGGCCATGCCGGGCTGGCTGCACCGCATGCTGGATGCCCAGGGGCTGCTGGACCTGCCGTCCATCCAGCGGAGACTGGCCGACAGTGGCAGCGAGATCGGCCAGTTCCTGGCCTCGCAGGCCGTCAACATCGGCCAGAACACGGTGGATGTCCTGGCCAGTACTGGCGTGCTGCTGTACGTGCTGTTCTTCCTGCTGCGTGATGGCGGGCAGCTGGCCGCCATGTTCTACCGTGCCATTCCGCTGGAGGACGAGCCGAAGAATCATCTGCTGGGCAAGTTCTCGGCGGTGGTGAAGGCCACCGTGAAGGGCAACGTGGCCGTGGCGATCGTGCAGGGGGTGCTGGGCGGGATCATCCTCTGGGCGCTGGGCATCAAGGGCGTGATCCTGTGGTCGGTGGTGATGGCCTTCCTGTCTTTGCTGCCGGCCGTGGGCTCGGGCCTCATCTGGGGACCGATTGCCCTCTACTTCCTGGCGACCGGCGCCACCTGGCAGGGCGTGGTGCTGCTGGCCTATGGCGTGGGTGTGATCGGCATGGTGGACAACGTGCTGCGCCCGGTGCTGGTGGGCAAGAACACCAAGATGCCCGATTACGTGGTGCTGGTCTCCACCATCGGCGGCATGTCGCTCTTCGGGCTCAACGGCTTCGTGATCGGGCCGCTGATCGCCGCGCTGTTCATGGCGGCCTGGGACCTGTACGTGGCGCCCGACCGTGACCGGGACGACGACGTGCTTGATGCGCTGGAAAACGGCGAGCTGCCGGCCCAGGTGGCGCTGACGGTGGAAGATGCGCCCAAGGAAGCGTTGCTCGAGGCGCGGGCACAGCTGGCGCGGGCCAAGGCTGAAGAAGCGGCCGAGGCGGCCGCTGAGGTGGAGGCCGAGGTGAAAAACGCCAAGGCCAGGAAAGAGGAGGAGGACGCCGGAAAGTCTGCCGACAGGCCTCGGGCTTCGGAGGAAGGCGACAGGCCATAGCCGTCCGACCTTTCATGTTGAGCGCGGCAGGTTTTCCGGGAAACCGGGGGACCTGTGAGAACGATCCATCAAAAGAAAACGGCTCCCGAAGGAGCCGTTTTCTTGGGGAGTTACTCTTGGGGAGTTACTCTTGGGGAGTTACTCTTGGGGAGTTACTCTTGAGGAGTTACTCCACCGTCACCGACTTGGCCAGGTTACGCGGTTTGTCCACGTCGGTGCCCCGGGCCAGGGCAGCATGGTAGGCCAGCAGCTGCAGCGGCACCACGTGCAGGATCGGCGACAGGGGACCGGCATGGTCCACCAGGTTGATGACGTGCACGAAGTCCGACGGCTCGATGTGGGTGTCGCGGTCGGCAAAGACGAAGAGTTCGCCGCCGCGGGCCCGCACTTCCTGGATGTTGGACTTCAGCTTCTCGATGAGCGCATCTTTCGGCGCGACCACCACCACCGGCATGTTGGAGTCAACCAGGGCCAGGGGGCCATGCTTGAGCTCGCCGGCAGCATAGGCTTCGGCGTGGATGTAGGTGATTTCCTTTAGCTTCAGTGCGCCTTCCATGGCGATGGGGAAGTGCACGTCACGGCCCAGGAACAGGGCGTGGTCCTTCTTGGCAAAGCGCTTGGCCCATTCCTTCACGGCAGGCTCGACGGCCAGCACGTGCTTCATGGCGGCCGGCAGGTGACGCATCTGGGCCAGCAGCTCGGCTTCACGCTCGGGCGTCAGGTGGGCGCGCATCTTGGCCAGCACGATGGTGAGCAGGAAGAGCGCGGCCAGCTGGGTGGTGAAGGCCTTGGTGGAGGCCACGCCGATCTCGGGACCGGCGCGCGTCAGGAAGCGCAGCTTGCTGTTGCGGATGAGGGCCGATTCCGGCACGTTGCAGATCGACAGCGTGTCGGTCATGCCGTTGCCCTTGGCATGCTGCAGCGCGGCCAGCGTGTCGGCCGTCTCGCCCGATTGCGAGATGGTGATGACGAGCGTCTCGTCCTGCGGGACCGGGTCGCGGTAGCGGTATTCGCTGGCGATCTCCACGTCGGTGGGGATGCGCGCGATGGATTCCAGCCAGTACTTGGCCACCATGCCGGCGTGATAGCTGGTGCCGCAGGCCAGAATCAGGATGCGGCGGGTGCGCTTGAAGATCTCTTCGGCCTCGGCGCCGAACAGGCCTGGTTGCAGCGAGCTGGCGTACTCGATCATCTCCAGCGTGTTGCCGATGGCGCCCGGCTGCTCGAAGATCTCCTTCTGCATGTAGTGGTCGTAGTTGCCCAGCTCGACCGCATCGGCCGACAGCTGGCTCTCGACCACCGGGCGCGTCACCACGTTACCCGCTGCGTCACGGATGGTATAGCCGTTGCAGGTGAGCGTGGCCAGATCACCTTCTTCCAGGTAGATGACGTGCTTGGTGACCTGCAGCAGGGCCGAGGTGTCGGAGGCGAGGAAATTCTCGCCCTTGCCCGAGCCTTCGCCGCCCACGCCCAGCAGCAGGGGCGAGCCGCGGCGGGTACCCACGACGGTGCCCGGCTCGCGGCTGCTGATGACGGCCAGCGCATAGGCGCCGTGCAGCTGCTTGATGGCCTTGGCCACGGCATCGGTCAGCGACAGGCCGCCCAGCACCAGCGAGTGCACCAGGTGTGCCACCACTTCGGTGTCGGTCTGCGAGGTGAACTCATAGCCCTTGGCCTTGAGCGCGCTGCGCAGCTCTTCGTGGTTCTCGATGATGCCGTTGTGCACCACCGAGATCTGCAGGTCGGAGCCCGTGGAGATGTGCGGGTGGGCATTGCCCTCGTTCACGCCGCCGTGCGTCGCCCAGCGGGTGTGGGCGATGCCGGTGGGGGCGTCGGCGTGCTTTTCCTTGGCGCGGGTGTCCAGCTCGGCCACGCGGCCCACGGCACGGACACGGTTCATGTGGCCTTCCGGGTCGAGAAGGGCCAGACCGGCGGAGTCATAACCGCGATATTCGAGTTTGCGCAGGCCCTCGATCAGGATGGGGACGACATTGCGCTGTGCTACGGCACCAACGATTCCACACATGGTTTCGATTCTCTAGTTGCTGTCGGGTTGGCGCGGCGGACTGCCGCCAGATTCATTTGGTCTTGCGTTGCGGACGTTTCCAGTCGGGCCGGGTGGTCTGCGGCACGCGGCTCAGCGTCAGCGAGTCGGCGGGCGCCTCGCGGGTGAGCGTGGTGCCGGCAGCCAGCGTGGCGCCGCGTCGGACCGTCACCGGGGCGACGAGCTGGGAGTCGCTGCCCACGAACACGTCATCCTCGATGATCGTCTTGTGCTTGTTGACGCCATCGTAGTTGCAGGTGATGGTGCCGGCGCCGATGTTGACGCGCGAGCCGATCTCGGCGTCGCCCACGTAGGACAGGTGGTTGATCTTGCTGCCGGTGCCGGTGGTGGCGTTCTTGAGCTCGACGAAGTTGCCGATGTGGCTGTCCTCGCCCAGCTTCGTGCCGGGGCGCAGGCGGGCGAACGGGCCGATGCGGCCCTGTGCGCCCACCTCGGCGCTGTCGATCACCGACATGGCCTGCACCTGGGTGCCGTCAGCCAGCGTGCAGTCCTTCAGCACGCAGTTGGGGCCGATCTTCACGCCCTTGCCCAGCCGGACGGTGCCCTCGAAGACGCAGCCCACGTCGATGGACACGTCACGGCCGCATTCCAGCGTGCCACGGATGTCGATGCGGTCGGGGTCGGCCAGCATGACGCCGCTGTCGGTCAGGCGGTCGGCCAGGTTGCGCTGGTGGCGACGCTCCAGGAAGGCCAGCTGGGTCTTGCTGTTGACGCCCAGCGTTTCCCACTCGGCGTCGGGGTGCGCCGTGACGACACCGGTGCCATCGGCCACGGCGGCGGCGATCACGTCGGTCAGGTAGTACTCGCCCTGGGCGTTGTCGTTCTTCAAGGCCGTGAGCCAGCGCTTGAGCGGCCGGGTGGGGCAGACCAGGATGCCGGTGTTGACCTCGTTGATCTTCAGCGTCTCTGCGTCGGCATCCTTCTGCTCGACGATGCGGCTGACGTTGCCGGCGGCGTCACGCACCACGCGGCCATAGCCGGTGGGGTCGGCCACATGTTGCGACAGCAGCGCGAGCTTGCCGCCCTTGGCGGCTTCGGCCAGGCGCTGCAGGGTGGAGGCCTTCACCAGCGGCACGTCACCGTACAGGATGAGCGTGGGCACGTCGTCGACCAGCATCGGAACGGCCTGGGCCACCGCATGGCCGGTGCCCAGCTGGGGGGACTGCAGGGCCCACTGCACGTCGGTCTGCCCGGCAAATGCGGCCTGGACCTGCTCGCCGCCATGGCCATACACCACCACCAGCCGCTGTGGGTCGAGGGTGCGGGCGGTATCGACGACATGGCCGAGCAGGGGCTTGCCGGCCAGCGGATGCAGTACTTTCGGCAGGTCGGAGTTCATCCGTTTGCCCATGCCGGCAGCCAGGATCACGATGTTCATCTGGATTTCTGGGGTGATTCAGGAAAGAAGGGCAGGGAAGGCGTGGCCTGGAACAACCATGCACCCTGGGGCATGGCCCCATTGTGCGGGGGCCATGTTGCGTGCCGATGTCAGGAGGCCACGACATGCAGGCCAGCAGTGTATGCCGAAACGACTGATCCTGCCGTGAAGTAATGGTGCAACCAAGGGGTTCTGCACACCGACTTGTTACCGTTTGCAGCCCCCCGGGAACCGCTCAGGCCGGCGGGTTGTCGGCCACCTCGGGCTGGCGGGCCAGGTCGACGATCTCCGGGTGTCCCTGGCCGCCCAGCAGCGTGGGGGCCAGCGAGCCGACGATCATCCCGACGATGGCGCTGCCCAGGCCCACCAGCTGCGCGGGCACCAGCGCATCGGCCATGAAGTGCTCGGCGTACTGCCAGGCCACCACGCCACAGAACATGGACAGCAGCGCGCCCTGCGGGGTCGCGCGGCGCCAGAACATGCCGAAGACTAGCGGCGTGAAGGCGGCAACCAGGGTGACTTTGTAAGCATCCTGAACCATCTGATACATGGACGATTCACTTTGCAAGGCGAACAGCGTCACGCAGCAGGTGAAACCGATCAGGATGAGGCGCAGCAGCACCAGCATCTTGCGGTCGGACAGCTTGTGGCCCCACAGCGGCTGGATGACGTTCTCGGTGATGACGGCGGTGGGAGCCAGCAGCGTGCCACTGGCCGTGGACAGGATGGCCGAGAGCAGCGCGCCGAAGAACAGCACCTGGGCAAACAGCGGCGTGCGCTGCAGGATCAGCGTGGGCAGCACCTGCTGGAAGTCGTTCTCGTTGGAGAGCATCTGCTTGACCATGGCCGGGTCGATGAGCAGGGCCGAGACGGCGATGAACATCGGGATGAAGGCCATCAGCAGGTACAGCGAGCCACCCAGCAGCGTGCCCTGCCGGGCAATCTTCTCGGTGCGGGCCGAGGTGACACGCTGGAACACGTCCTGCTGCGCCACCGAGCCCAGCGCCATGGTGACGAAGGCGGCGATGAAGCCCAGCCAGTCGTGCAGTGAGGCGCCGGGGAAGAACTTGAGCCGGTCGGAGGCCTGCGCAGTGGCCACCACCTTGTCGACACCGCCCGCCATGCCGGCCAGCATCCAGGCGATGTAGATCAGTCCGGCTACGATGATCACGGTCTGGAAGAGGTCGGTGAAGGCCACCGACCACATGCCGCCGAAGAGCGTGTAGACGCCCACGATGACGGCACCCAGCACGATGCCCTGTTCCAGCGTGATGGCGTTGCCCGACACGGTGTGGATGACGATGCCCAGCGCCACCAGGTTGGCCGAGCTCCAGCCCAGGTACGAGATGGAGATGGCGGCCGCCGAGGCCAGCTCGACCGTGCGGTTGTAGCGCCTCTTGTAGAAGTCGCCCACCGTCATCAGCTTCAGCCGGTAGTAGGGGGCGGCCAGAAAGAGCGCCACGAAGATCAGGCAGAAGGCGGCCCCGAAGGGATCACCCACCACGCCCTGCAGGCCTTCCTTCAGGAAGGTGGACGAGACGGCCAGGATCAGCTCGGCGCCGAACCAGGTGGCGAACACGGTGGCCGTGTTCATGTAGAGCGGCAGACTGCGCCCGGCGACCAGATAGTCGGCCGAATTCTTGACACGCCGTGCGGCGTAGAACCCGATGCAGATCGTCACTGCGAAATAGCAGGCAACCAGGGTAACGAGCATGGGGATCTCCTGGAAAGCGGAGGAGGAACGGAATGGGCCCGACAGGCCCGGCGACGAAGGGTCAGGAGAATCTGGGACGGCACCGCGCGCCGGCGGACAGCGGTGCCAGGGGGCTAGTTGAGATAGCGCCAGATCTGCAGGGCCAGGATGATGGCCAGGAGCACGATGCCCACCTGCAGCCAGCGCAACGTTCTTCGCTGGCCCCGTTCGATGTGTTCCAGCAGGCGTTTGTGGGCAGGATCCAGGGCCGGCTCGGCCTGGGCTTTCAGGGCGGCATGCAGCAGGCGCGGCAGCTCGGGCACCAGCTGTGCCCAGCGGGGCGCTTCCTGGCGGACCTTGTTGTCAAAGCCCTGCCAGCCCACCTGCTGCTTGATGAAGACTTCCAGGATGGGCTGCGCCGTGACCCACAGGTCCAGGTCGGGGTTGAGCTCGCGGCCCAGGCCCTCGATGTTGAGCAGCGTCTTCTGCAGCAGCACCAGCTGGGGCTGGATCTCGACGTTGAAGCGGCGCGATGCCTGGAAGAGGCGCATCAGCACGATGCCCAGCGAGATCTCGCGCAGCGGCCGGTCGAACACTGGCTCGCAGCAGGCGCGCACGGCGCCTTCCAGCTCTTCGGCCCGGGTGTTGGGCGGTACCCAGCCGGACTCGATGTGCAGCTCGGCCACCCGGCGGTAGTCACGCTTGAAGAAGGCCAGGAAGTTCTGCGCCAGGTAGCGCTTGTCATGGTCGGAGAGCGTGCCGACGATGCCGAAGTCCAGCGCGATGTAGCGATTGAAGTCGTCCGGTCCGTTGCCCACCAGGATGTTGCCCGGGTGCATGTCGGCGTGGAAGAAGCCATCGCGGAACACTTGCGTGAAGAAGATCTCCACGCCATCACGCGAGAGCTTCTCCAGGTCGATGCCGGCCGCGCGCATGCGGTCGAGCTGGCCGATGGGGATGCCATCGACCCACTCCATCACCAGCACGTTGCGGCGGCAGTAGTCCCAGTACATCTGCGGGATGCGCAGCAGCGTGGAGCCCTCGAAGTTGCGCTTGAGCTGATTGGCGTTGGCCGCCTCGCGCACCAGGTCCAGCTCGTCGTGCAGGTAGTGGTCGAACTCGTCGACCACTTCCATGGGGCGCAGCCGCCGGGCGTCGGCCGACAGGCGCATGGCCAGCGTGGCGCCGGTGCGCAGCAGGCTCAGGTCGTCCTCGATCACGTCCAGCATGCCCGGGCGCAGCACCTTCACGGCCACCTGGGTGCCGTCGTGCAGTCGGGCACGGTGAACCTGGGCAATGGAGGCCGAGGCGATGGGCTCGCGGCCGAACTCGGCAAAGGCCTGCTCCAGCGGCATCTCCAGGCCGCGCTCGATCTCGGCCACGGCCCGATCGGCCGGGAACGGCGGAACCCGGTCCTGCAGCAGGGCCAGTTCGTTGGCGATGTCGGGCGGCAGCAGGTCGCGCCGGGTGGACAGCACCTGGCCGAACTTCACGAAGATCGGTCCCAGGCTCTCGAAGGCCATCCGCAGGCGCACCCCGCGCGGTTCGCGGATGGTGCCCATCCGCAGCCAGCGCGTCATGCGCAGAAGCCACGGCGAGCGCGAGCTGCTGGCAGCGCCGCTGACCACCAGTTCGTCCAGGCCGAAGCGGCGGACCGTCCAGAGGATCCGGATCAGCCGGCGCGTGCTGGAAAACCAGGAGATGGGTCCGTTCACCTCAATCCTCGGCGTCGTCGCCGGTGCGCAGGGTGTTGAAGTCGTACAGGGTGCGGTCCATCAGATGGGACGGACGCACCCTGCCCAGGGAGGAAAAGATCGTTTCCAGTCGACCGGGGAAGCGCTTCTCCCAGGACTTGAGCAGCTCCTTGGTCTCGGCGCGCTTCAGGTTGGGCTGGCTTCCGCACAGGTTGCAGGGGATGATCGGGAAATTCTTGACCTCGGCCCAGCGGATGAGATCCTTCTCTTCCACATAGGCCAGCGGCCGGATGACCACATGGCGGCCGTCGTCCGACACCAGCTTGGCCGGCATGGTCTTGAGCTGACCGCCATAGAAGAGGTTCAGGAAGAACGTGGCCAGGATGTCGTCGCGGTGGTGGCCCAGCGCGATGCGCGTGGCCCCCAGCTCGGAGGCCACCCGGTACAGGATGCCGCGCCGCAGCCGCGAGCAGAGCGAGCACTTGGTCTTGCCATCGGGGATGACCCGCTGCACCGTGCTGTAGGTGTCTTCCGTCTCGATGTGATATTCGACGCCCAGCTTTTGCAGGTAGTTGGGCAGCACGTCGGCCGGAAAGCCCGGCTGGCGCTGGTCGAGGTTCACCGCCACGATGGAGAAGGGCACCGGCGCGCGCTTCTGCAGCCCGAGCAGGATGTCCAGCATGGCAAAGCTGTCCTTGCCGCCCGATAGGCAGACCATCACCCGATCGTTCGGGCCGATCATGTCGTAGTCGGCGATGGCCTGGCCGGTGAGCCGGTACAGCCGCTTGGAGAGCTTGTTGTTCTCGTGGTCCTCACGCCGGGTGTCGCGCAGGGCGGGGCGCGATGCGGCAGGCGGCACGGCGGGGTGGCCTGCCGAGGCCCGGCCGGCGGCGGGGGCGGAGCCACCCTGACTGCCCGAGGAGGCGCCTGCGTCGGCGTCACCGTGCAGCGCGTCCAGTCCGCCCAGCCAGGCCGCCTGCTTCTCGTCCAGCGGGCTTTCCTGCGTGGGCAGCCGGCCCGTGCCGGGACGACGGATCTCGTCGATCCGGATGGTCTGGGTGGCTGGCCGGTCTGCGTAGCTGGCGCTCTCGGCGGGCTGGGAATGGCTGGCCTGCATGGCGTCGTGATCGTCGGCGATGGAAGGAGGGGCGACCGGAAACGAAGGGACCGGACATCGCGTCCGGCCAGGGCGTCCTGCCGGGCAGGACATCCGTCAGGAATGGCTGCGCTGCGAAGGCAGGTCCATACCTTTCCGAGGACGCAATCATAGCGGCTTTAGGGGCCGGGTGACGGATTTTGCGCCCCATGTGGCCCGCCTTTTACAAAAAAAGCACGTGGGGCGGGCGTGTCAGCGGCCCGTGAGGGGCGTTCCGTCCATCAGGCTGGCATCACGGGGCAGGCCCAGCAGGTGCTGGCCGCCGTCGACCAGCAGCGTGGTGCCGGTGATCGAGCGGGTCTTCATGGCAAAGACCACGGTATCGGCAACGTCCTGGACCGTGCTGGATGCCCCGAGCGGCGACAGCGTGCGGTGCGCGTGGGCAAATGCGGCCTCGTCCTGCAGGTAGCTGGGCAGCGTGAGGCCCGGCGCCACGCCCACGACGCGCATCCTGGGCGCCAGCGCCTGCGCCAGCATGGTGGTGGCTGCCGACAGGGCGGCCTTGGACAGCGTGTACGACAGGAAGTCCGGATTCAGGTTGAAGAGCTTCTGGTCCAGCAGGTTGACGATGACGCCCTGAACCGGTGCCGCAGGCAGCTGGCTGACCAGGGACTGGGCCAGCAGCAGCGGCGCCATCAGGTTGGGCAGCAGATGCTCGTGCAGGCTCTCGGGCGTGAACGAGCGGATGTCGTCGTATTCAAAGCGCGAAGCACTGTTGACCAGCCCGGAGACGGGGCCGAGCGCATCCGCCAGACGGGGCACCAGCGTCTGGCACGGGCCGGCATCGTCCAGGTTGGCCTGGAGCACCACGGCCCGACGACCCAGTGCCTGAATGTCTTCCACAGTCTGTTCCGCCTCGACCACGGAATCACGGCAATGCACGCCGATGTCCCAGCCATCCTGCGCCAGGGCCAGGGCAATGGCGCGGCCCAGACGCTTGCCCGCCCCGGTGACCAGCGCGACGCGTGGCGAAGCCGTGGATCCCGTCGTGGCGGTGGCGCGTGTGTCGGCAGAGGCCACCCTGTTGTCGACGGGAGACCCTGCAAAGGCAGAAGGGGTGGACGGAGCGTGTTCCATGGCGGCGCACTGTAGCATGAGGGGTGCATGTTATCGGCCGGCGTTGCGCTCGGCTTCTTTCCTGGATGGTGCCGTCATGTCCCTGTCTCATTCCCGCGTCGAGTCTGCCCTGCCCGTGCCCGACCGCGAGGCCCTGGCGGTCAGCCAGGAACTGTCGACGCGCATCGCGGCCGAGATTGCGCGCCACGGTGGCTGGCTGAGCTTTGCGCGCTACATGGAAATGGCGCTCTACGAGCCGGGTCTGGGCTATTACAGCAACCCCGGCCAGGTCTTCGGCGCGGCAGGCGACTTCGTGACGGCGCCGGAGCTCACGCCGCTCTTCGGGGCCACCCTGGCCCGGCAGGTCTCCCCGTGGCTGAAGGATCCGGCGCTGGCGGGTAGCGGCCAGGTGGTGCTGGAAGTGGGCGGTGGCAGCGGCATGCTGGCTGCGCAGCTGCTCAATGCGCTGGACAACGTGGGGCACCATGAGGTGCGTTATCTGATTCTGGAGCTGTCGGCCGAACGCCGCGAGCACCAGCGTCAGACCCTGAAGAGCCTGGCCCCGGGCCTGATGGACTGGGTGGGATGGCTGGATACCTTCCCCGAAAGCTTTGCCGGTGTGGTGGTGGCCAACGAGCTGCTGGATGCCATGCCGGTGCAGCTGTTCGAGTGGCAGGCCGACGCGGAGGCGGAGCTGCAGGAGATGGGCGTGACGTGGGTGGACGGCCAGTTTGCCTGGGCACCGCGCCCGGCCGACGCGGTGCTGACGGAAACCGTGGCTGCGCTGCGCAACCGGCTGGGGCCGGAAGGGGCCCAGTGGCACAGTCCCTATCGGTCGGAGATCTGTCCGGCGCAGCAGGCCTGGATGCGCACGCTGGCCGACTGCATGACGGCCGGCGTGGTGATGCTGCTGGATTACGGGTTTGCTGCGCCCGAGTATTACCACCCGCAGCGGGATCAGGGCACGCTGATGTGTCACTACCGCCACCGCAGCCACGCCGATCCCTTCCTGTGGCCGGGCCTGAGCGACATCACGGCGCACGTGGATTTCACGGCGCTGGCCCGTGCTGCCACGGCCGAGGGTTTCTCGCTGGTGGGCTACACCTCGATGGCGGCCTTCCTGCTGAATGCCGGCCTGCTGGACGAGCTGGCCGACCTGCCGCGTGAGCCTGAAAGCTTCTGGTTCGCCCAGGCTCAGGCGGTGCAGCAGCTGATTTCCGAAGCCGAGATGGGCGAACTCTTCAAGGTGATCGCCTTCGAGAAGAATCTGCGTGAAGCGGCCTCGGTGCTGGGCTTTGGCGGAGACCGGGCGGTGTGAGAACCGTCACTCGATGCCGGCCAGCTTGTGGGTCTGGATGCTGAGCTGCCACCGGGGGCGGCCGGGCCGCTGGTTGAGCTGTCCCAGCTGGGTGATGGTATCCAGCATGTTCATCCGGCCATCCACGTCGCAGGGCGACAGATAGTAGCGGTCGGCGCGGATGCTGTCCTCGATCTGGGCGCAGAAGTCGCGTACGTCACCATCCACCACGATGCGCACCTCGTGCGCGAACTTGAGGTGGCGCTTCTGGTAGGCCTGCTGATAGAGGCGCTTCGGGCTGGTGGCGATGTAGTCGATCTGCGGCGGCACCGGCTTCAGGCCGTTGGTCTCGATGGCCAAAAAATGACCCTCGGCCTTCAGGCTGTCCAGCAGCCGCTCCAGGTGAGGCTGGATGGTGGGTTCCCCGCCGGTGATGATGACGTTGCGGGCCGAGAATGTCCGAACCTTGGCCAGGATGTCCCCCAGCGTCATGGTGCTGAAGCGGTTGTAGTCGGTATCGCACCACGGGCAGGCCAGATTGCATTTGCCGAAGCGGATGAAGACGCTGGGCATGCCGGTGTTGAAGCCCTCTCCCTGCAGTGTCTCGAAGATCTCGACGATGCGGTAGGGTGTATCCAGGCCGGTGGCAGGTTCCGGCCTCCGGCTGGTTGCAGCGTGTGCCAGTGTCTCGATCGACAGCGGGATCACCGGGTGGGGTGGTGCAATCGGCCTGTTAGCGGCCATGTGCTGTTCGTTGTTCATCCGCTGTACTCGCAATAGGACGTGGGGGTTTCCCACAGACGGATGAGGCTGACCGGCAGGCCCTGGGCCTGAAGGACATGAAAGATATGGGCCGAAATGTTCTCGGCCGTGGTGCGCATGGGCAGGCCATGGACCTTGGAATCCAGTTCCTGCAGCAGCGTGGCTACCCGGCATTCGCGCGGGCTGCCGGTGTCGTAGAGAAAGGCGTGGTCCATCGGGTCGACCACGTGGTGCTTCACGATGTCCTTCAGATCTGCATAGTCCATCACCATGCCGGCCTTGGGGCCGCTGGCGTGCAGCGGGCCAGCGACTTCCACCTGCAATCGGTACGTGTGTCCGTGCAGGTTCCTGCACTTACCGTCGTGACCATCCAGCATGTGCGCGATGTCGAAGCTGAATTCCTTGGCGATCTTAAGCATGGTGCTGCTCCTTCGCCTGCGCGGCATCGCGTTCCGTCAGGTATTCGTGCAGGCCGCGTTCACGCAGCACGCAGCTGGGGCACTGGCCGCAGCCGCCTTCCACGCCCAGATAGCAGGTGTGCGTGTGCTGGCGGATGTATTCGAAGGCACCCAGCCGGTCAGCCAGCGCCCAGGTGTCCTTCTTGGTCAGCCACATCAGCGGCGTGCGGATGTCGAAGGTGTAGTCCATGGCCAGATTCAGCGTGACGTTCATCGACTTCACGAAGACATCACGGCAATCTGGATAGCCGCTGAAATCGGTCTCGCACACGCCGGTGTAGAGCGTGCGGATGCCCTGCGCCTTGGCATGGATGGCGGCATACAGCAGGAACAGCGCATTGCGCCCGTCCACGAAGGTGTTGGGGGGCTGGCCGTCTTCCTGCGAGATGGTGGCGCTTTCGTCCAGCAGCGCGTTGTGGGTGATGGCCTTGATGACCGAGGTGTCGATGACCGTCTGCTTCACGCCAAGGTCTTCGGCGATCCAGCGCGCCTTGTCCAGCTCGATGGCGTGGCGCTGGCCGTACTGGAAGGTGATGGCCTCGACGTTGCCCGGGCCGAACTCCTGCAGCGCCAGGAAGAGACAGGTGGTCGAGTCCTGCCCGCCGGAGAAGATCACGGCGGCTTTCTGGGGGGATGACATGGAAGGGTCCTCTGGGCGTTCCCGAACGGATCCTGACTGTGGCCCCAGGGCGAATGCTGCCCAGAGGGGGGAATGTGTTCAGGTCTTCCCTAGTTTTTTAACGTGGGCGTTTTTCGAACCACGGGGGCGGAATGCCCCGGAAGCCGTGTCATGGGCACGTGCTGCCATGCGGGATGGTGACACGAGAGCGCACGCTTCACGCCAGCGGTCTGGCGGGCGGGATTGTATCGTATGGTGGCAGCCCGCGATGCGTGAAAAGGAATGGACGACAGGTTGTGCGCCTGTTGCCTGTCATGACCTGGATGCCAGGTAGCCCGAAATGGTTTCACGCCGGGCGTCATCGATGGCAGCGCGGATGGCGCCAGGGTTGGCCTGATGCTGTCGGGCGATGGCGCCCGTATCGACCGCGGCTGCAACGGCAAGCGCCCGTTCAATACGATGGATGATGTTTGAAACCGAATCTTGTGAGATTGTTCCGGACACGCCATTGACGGTGGCAGGTGATGACGGACGGTCGTCTTGTCCGGGACGGACAGACTGCGTCGAGTCGATCTCCGGCATGAGGGAGGTGGCTTGATCGGGTTCGGCAACCCGTTCCGGATGATCGGGCAAGGCCAGCCGCTGCGCGACGGTCAGAAGAAGCCGAAGCCGTTCCGGGCGACGCCAGGCGTCGTGTCGGTTGAAGAGGGCCAGCAGGGCTTCGGCATTCTGGCGATCGGGTGAAAGGAACCACTGGCGAGCTGCCTGCGGGATGGAACCGGGTATTTCGCTGGCTAATCGTGCGGCTGCATCCGTGCATTCGTTGGAGGCGCGCAGGGCCTTGGCCTGTTCGGTGACGGATTTCGTCGCTTTGGTTTTATCTATGTTCCCGGAGATGGTGGGCGAGGCTGGTTGAGGAATGTTTTCCTGGGGTCCGAGTTCGATACGGGACTCTGCCGGAATGGTCATGCCCGCCATCAGGATGGCAAAGCGCACGGGGAGCGGATCGTGGGCCGCAGCGCTGGCGTCCAGGGCCTTCAGCCATTCAGGCTGGGTGTCCGGTGCGGGAAGGAGGGGCAGGAGGATGCGCAGCGCATGGGCCTGATCCAGGACCTGCAGCATGCGCGAAGGCCGCTGGCTCATCAGGCCCCGGGAGAGTTCCTGCCAGACGCGCTCGGCCACCAGGGCATGGACTTCGCCGGCCGCCGTCATCTCGCGCATCAGTGCCAGGGTTTCGGGGGCGATGGTGAAATCGGGAAAGCGCGCAGCGAAGCGGGCCAGGCGCAGGATGCGCACGGGGTCTTCGCGGAAGGCAGGGCTGACGTGGCGGAAGATCCGGGCCTGGATGTCGGCCTGCCCATGGAAGGGGTCGACGAGGCTGCCGTCGGCGGCACGGGCGATGGCGTTGATGGTGAGGTCACGGCGCAGCAGGTCATCTTCCAGCGTGACATCCGGCGAGAAATGCACGGCAAAGCCCTTGTAGCCGGGCGCGGTCTTGCGCTCGGTGCGGGCCAGTGCGTATTCCTCGTGGCTCTGGGGGTGCAGGAAGACGGGGAAGTCCTTGCCGACGGCCTGAAAGCCTTGGGCCAGCATCTGTTCCGGCGTGGCGCCCACCACCACCCAGTCGCGGTCGCCGGCGGGCAGCCCCAGCAGTTCGTCACGGACGGACCCGCCGACGCGGTAGATCTGGAGCTGGGGGACACGGGCATCGGGGGCGGTCATGACGTTTCCTGCTGTGAGGGAGGGGCCGGGTTTTCCGGGTGTCTCGACCATGCCTCGATGGCCGTTGCCGACATTATGGCAACTGTGCAACCCCCAGCGGCTGTGGCGTGATGGTGGCCAGCCAGGATTTGAGCGATTGGGGCTGGCCGGAGAAGAGGGTGGCGTAGTCCACGGTGTTGGAGAGCACGGCCTTCACGTAGTGGCGGGTTTCGGTGAAGGGAATGAGTTCGGTGAAGATGGCGCCTTCCAGGGGGCGTGACAGGCTGGCGCGCCAGGTGTGGGCGCGGCGGGGGCCGGCGTTGTAGCCGGCGGTGGCCAGGACGGGCGAGCCGCTCAGGTCGTCCAGGGCACGCTTGAGGTAGTAGCTGCCGAAGGTGAGGTTGGTGGTGAGGTCGTCGATCTGGCCGGCCTGGTAGGTGGTGTGGCCCATCTGGCGGGCTACCCAGCGGGCGGTGTCGGGCATGATCTGCATCAGGCCGGAGGCGCCGACGTGGGAGCGGGCCTGCATGACGAAGCGGGATTCCTGGCGGATGAGGCCGTAGACCCAGGCGGGGTCGATGGCATGCTGGCTGGTGATGGTCAGCAGCTGTTCGGCGAAGGGCGTGGGGAAGCGCAGGCTGTAGTCGGCCTGGCCGGTGAGGATGCGTTCGTCGGTGTTGATGGCGCGGTCGAGCAGGCCGTGGCGGGCGGCCCAGGTGGCGGCGGCGCGCAGCTCCTGTTCATTGCGGCCGCGCATCTGGAAGTTCCATTCGCGGTTGCCTTCGCCGCGCAGGCCCAGGGCGTAGAAGGCCATGGCCTGACGGATGCCTTCGTTGTCATCCATGGCTTTGACGAGGCTGTCCGGGGCTGCCTTGGGGGTGGGCAGGGGGGCCGGAGGCAGGGCCAGTTCTTCGCGGGCCAGTTTGCCGTAGTAGTCGTGCCGTGTGGCCAGGCTCTGGAAGATGTGGCGTGCCTGCTTGTGGTGGCCCAGGGCATCCTGGGCACGGCCGTGCCAGTAGGTCCAGGTGGGGCTGTGGCGTAGGGCGGGGTCCATGGTGCGCAGGATGCGCTCCAGTCCGGTCCAGTCCTGTTCAGCCAGGGCGGCGCGGGCCAGCCAGACGCGGGTGTGGTCGCTGATGGCGGCATTCCGGGCGTGTTCGGCCCAGGCGGGGGCCTGGGGGTCGAGGCGGAACATGCCGGCGGCAGCGATCTGCGACCAGACGAAGGCGCGGTCGGCGGCGCCCAGCTTCAGGGCGCGGCCATCGGGGGTCTTGCCGGCGTCCATGAGGGCGGCGGCACGGGCCGGGTCCTGCCGGGCTAGGCGCACAAGGGCGATGCGGGCCAGCACTGGGGTGAGCGGGGTGCGGGCGGCCGCCTTGCTGGCAGCAGCCGCGGTGGCGGCCGCGGCGCCTGCCTTGCGGTGGGTGCCGGATTTCTGTGCGGCAGCGTGGGTGGTCTTGTGGGTTGCCTTGCCGGTGGCTGCCTTGTGTGTGCGGGAGATGGCGCCCTTGCTGCCGGGGTGGGCCGGGGATGCCTTTGTCCGGCCGGCGGCCTTGGCGGTGTTGGTGCTCTTGCGGGCGGCGCTGCTTCGCGTATTGGCCTCACGTTGTGCGACGGTCAGCACGGTGGCGCGCTGGCGGCCGTCGGCAGGGATGAGGTGGGCAGACGTCTGGCTGCGATGGCTGGCAGTCCGGACGCCGGGTTGCGTGATGGCGGCGCTGCGCAGGGGCGCCTTGGCCGTAGGCACCAGGAGGGCGGTGGCGTTCAGCAGCTGGGCAGGCTTGTTCAGGGCCAGATCCAGGGCCTTGGCGTCGGGCGGCTGCGGCAGCAGGGCGACGGCCTGGCGGATCTCGGCGGGGTTGTTGATTTCCAGGGCCAGGTTTAAACGCTGCTGGCGCTGGGCCAGGGTGAGCCATTCGTGCTCGGCCAGGGTCTGCAGCAGGGCAGTGCAGCTGCTGTTGAGGGCCTGGGGCTGAAGCAGCAGGCTAGTGGCGTGCCGCAGGGTGGCAGCGCCCGGGTGTCTGCCTTCTTCGAGGCGGGACAGGGCCGAGAGGCTGGCCAGGCATTCGGGGGCGCTTTCGTCCTTCAGGGTCCAGGCCGGGTAGAGGGCGTCGATGGTGGCCCAGTCCTGGCGGCGGCCGGCCGCCAGCATCCAGTCGCGGCGCAGCAGGTCGGCTGCGAGGGTGCGGGGGAACTGCTTCAGGTAGGCGTGGGCGTCGGCGCTGACGGCCAGGTACTCGGCATCGGTCGCGTCGTTGGCGGCCAGACGGATGCGAAGGCGCCAGTAGTCGAGGTAGCTGGACAGGGCATGGCCGCGCGGGATGAGGGCTGCCGCGGTGTCGAAGGCGGCCAGATTGTTGGCCTGCATGGCCTTGCGGGCGTCCAGAATGGCCAGGTCCACGGGGTCGGTGACGACGGGCGGGACGTAGATGATGGCGGGCGAGAGCCGCGCCAGGATGCTGGAGACGCCGGGTTGCAGGGTGCTGGCGCCCAGCGTGCCGGCACCGTCGTCGGATGGGGTGGGGACGCTGGTGGTCGAGGTCAGCGGGGTGAGGTCCGGGGCGGCTTCGGAAACGGAGGCCGGGGCGGTGCCGGGCGGCGTGTCGGGCAGCGCGGTGCGTGCGTGCAGCGTGCACAGGGCAGCCAGCAGGGACAGGACCAGGGTCTTGCGGGCCAGGGGCTGGCCGCGCACCGCGTTTAGAATGTTCATGTGGACAAATCTTCCGAATCCAGCATAGCACGCAAGGCGCTGCGGCAGCAGCTGCTGACCTTGCGCTCGGACATGGCGCAGGCTGGGCGCATGCATCTCGACACCTTACTGTGCCAGCAATTGCTGGGGGCCGATCTGTTGCAAAGTGCGGACAATATCGGCGTTTATCTGCCGATCCGGAGCGAACCGGATCTTTCGGCCTGCTATGCGCAGTGGCGGGCGCAGGGGCGGCGGCTGGCGCTGCCGGTGGTGACGGGCAGGAACGAGCCGTTGACGTTCCGGGTGTGGGATGCCGAGGCACCGTTGCGCACGGCTGCCTTCGGGGTGCAGGTGCCCGAGACGGACGAGACGGTGGTGCCCGATGTGCTGGTGATTCCGTGCGTGGGCTTCCAGGTGCTGGACGGCCACCCCTACCGGCTGGGGTATGGTGGCGGCTTCTATGACCGCACGCTGGCGCTGCCGGCGTTTCGCACGACCGGCAGCGTGGGGGTGGCCTACGATCAGGCCGAGACCAGCTCGTGGGCGCCGGATGTCTGGGACATGCCGCTGTCGATGCTGCTGACGCCGTCGCGCTGCATCGTGGCCATGGCCTCGCCCTGATTGAAGCGCTGGATCCAGGGGATCAGTTCGTCGGCGGGCAGGGCGCGGGCGTACAGGAAGCCCTGCACGCGGTCGCAGCCGAATTCGCGCAGCATGTGGACGGCGGCCGGGTCATCGACGCCTTCGGCCAGGGCACGCAGGTCGAAGGCGTGGGCCAGGTCGATCAGCGCCTTGACGATCTGCTGGTCGCCGCGGTCGTTGACCAGGTTCTGGATGAACACGCGGTCGAGCTTCAGTTCGTGCACGGGGAACTGGCGCAGGTAGGCGAACGACGAGTAGCCGGTACCGAAGTCGTCGATGGACAGTTCGCAGCCGATGTTGCGCAGCGCGTGCATGCACTCGATGGTGGCGCGTTCGTTGCGCACGATCGAGTCTTCGGTCAGCTCGAACAGCAGTCGGGTGGGCGACAGGCTCCAGGTCTCGCAGGCCTGGGCGACCTGGGCGGCAAAGCCGGGGTCGTTGGCGGTCTTGGCCGAGAGGTTGATGCCGATGCTGAGGTCGATGCCCTGGGCCTGCCACATCATCTGCTGGCGCAGCACGGTGTTGATGACGAACTGGGTGAGCTGGCCGATCATGCCGCGGTCGTCGCAGATGGAGGCGATCATGGCGGGGCTGACCTGCAGCGGGTGGTTGCGCGGCCAGCGGATCAGCGCCTCGGCGGCGTGACACTGGTTGGTGCCCAGGTCGACCTGCGGCTGGAAATGCACTTCCAGGTCGTTGCTGAACAGGTGGCGGCGCAGGGCGGTCTCGATCTCGGCCATGCGCGCGGCGTTGTCATCGGCACCGATGCATTGCACCAGCAGCCGTTCCTCACGCTCGGCAGCCAGCTGGCGCGCATCCCAGGCACCCTGCAGCAGGCCGCCGATGCTGACGGTGCTGCTGCGGCTCCAGGCGCCACCGATGATGGGCTGCAGCTGGGCTGTGAGGGTCTGCGAGTTCTGCAGCGGGATGTGGATGGGCACGTACAGTGCTTCGCGGAAGGCCGTGGCCACGGTGGTGGCGACGGCCTCGTTGGGCACGTTGGCAATGAGGATCCAGATCTCGTCAAAGGCAGCGGTGGCCACGCGGTCCTCGGCGCGCAGGCGCTTGCCGATGCGCTTGATGATCTCGCCCAGCACCAGGTTGGCGTGCGGGTCGCGCGCCAGGGCCTGCAGCTGGTCCGAACGGTTCAGGCCGATGGTGAGCAGGAGAGGCTGGCCCGGTGCCTTGCGGCTGAGCAGTTGTTGCCCGTGGGCCAGCAGTTCATTGGGCGTCAGGCGCTGATTGAGCGGTGCTTCCATGCTGGGTCTGGACCTCATCGAGGTAATAATCCTGCAGCTTGAATCCGTGGGTGCCGGCAGGCAGCCCTCGCACGATTCGCAGGGATTTTTTCTGTCGTCCACGGCTGTCCTTCGATTCCTGGTAGAGGTCGCGCTCGATGGGCACTTCAAGCGGCGTCTTGTCGGGCTCCGACAGAACCAGCACACGCGGTTCCAGACGGCGCACGCGGTTGTGGGCAATGACGACGGCCACTTCGCCACTGGACAGTTCCACCAGGCTGCCGACCGGGAAGACGCCGATGGCCTGCACGAACTGCTCGACGAGCGGTTCATGGAACGAGGTGCCGCTCCATTCGTAGAGGTTCATCAGGGCATCCTGCGGGGCGGAGGCCTTGGCGTAGGGGCGGGGGGTGATCAGCGCGGCGAAGGAGTCGGCGATGGCCGCCATCTTGCCGTAGATGCTGATCTTGTCGCCCTTGAGTTGATTGGGGTAGCCCGAGCCGTCGATGCGTTCGTGGTGCTGGCTGATGCCCTGCAGCACCTGCGGCGGCAGGGCG